>ERZ1026894.1840-NODE-1840-length-11778-cov-3.548921_pt1 | contig 11778 bp, 10 predicted proteins | sample MGYA00380177_ERZ1026894 | MGnify/ENA primary metagenome ERZ1026894 (study PRJEB33269, sample SAMEA4719813) | human gut metagenome | biome: human-associated habitat; feature: organic feature; material: feces | place: Cameroon | collected 2013-10 ... | reverse complement strand
GATACGAAGGCCGCAAGACCGTAATTCTGCAGAGCCACATGGATATGGTTTGCGAAAAACTTGTAGACGTAGATATCGACTTCACTAAAGACGCTATCCAAACTTATGTTGATGGTGAATGGATGAAGGCAAAGGGAACTACCCTGGGTGCTGATGACGGTATCGGATGTGCCATCGAAATGGCTATTCTCGACAGCAACGAGATAGAGCATGGTCCTATTGAATGCGTATTCACACGCGACGAGGAAACAGGTCTTACAGGAGCTCACGGAATGGAGTCTGGATTCATGAAAGGCAACATGCTTATCAATCTGGACAGCGAAGACGAAGGACAGATATTCATAAGTTGTGCCGGTGGACAGACAACTACTGCAACATTCAAATTCAATAAAGAAGAGGCTTCTGCTGACTATTTCTTCATGAAGGCCAGCATCAACGGACTCGTAGGCGGACATAGCGGTGACGACATCAACAAGAAGCGTGCAAACTGCATCAAGTTCCTTACCCGCTTCCTCTTCACCGAGTTGGAGAAGACAGACCTTCGCTTGGCTAACTTCAATGCCGGACGCATGCACAACGCTATCCCTCGCGACGGAATGGTTGTGTTCGCCGTGCCTGCAAAAGACAAGGAAACCATAAAGGCAGACTGGAACGTAATGGTTGCCGGATTTGAGGACGAGTTCCACGTAACAGAACCGAATATGACCGCTGCTCTTGAGAGTTGCGACGCTGAAAAAGTTTTACCGAAAGAGAACTCTACAAAGTTCATATACGCACTTCAGGCCGTATACAACGGCGTATTGGCAATGTGTCAGGACAAAGAACTTGAATGGATGGTGGAGACATCCAACAATGTTGCAAGTGTCGTAACGAAGGATACTGAAATCGTTGTAGTAGCTTCACAACGCTCAAACGTGATGAGCAACCTGCAGAATATGACAAACACTGTCAAGGCTGCGTTCATATTGGGAGGAGCAGAAGTCACTGTTGACGACTCTTACCCTGCATGGAAGATGAATCCAAACAGCGAGCTTACAAAGATAGTTGTGGAAACATACAAGAAACTCTTCAAGAAAGACCCACTGGTAATCGGTATTCACGCCGGTTTGGAATGTGGTCTCTTCTCAGAGAAATATCCACAGATGGATATGGTTTCTTTCGGACCTACACTCCGTGGCGTTCACTCTCCAGACGAACGTCTTCTCATTCCTACTGTACAAATGGTTTGGGATCACCTGTTGGAGATTCTGAAGAACATGCCTAAGAAATAAGATCAGACTCCAGGAAAGAGAACAACAATAAAAGCTGAACCGCAGATATATAATGCAGTTCAGCTTTTATTGTTGTTTCATATTAAAACTATAATTCCACGAACTGAAAAAGGCATTATTGAAAACAGGACAAAAAAGCTGATTCGAAAAATTACTACACCAACCATATAATACGCCCATTTTCTCTAACCAACTTTACCGACGTGGGTAACCATTCAGTAAAAGGCAGTTCAGACGTCAAAGGATAATAATCAATCACCTCATCATCCCTCAACTCAACAACATAGCGCCCTAGTACCTTTCCATCTAATGAAACACCATTAGATGCTATTCTACGTGTAAATCCCCTCCTGCTCATGATACCCTGTCTGAAAGTTTGTTTTCCGTCATCCTCATCAGCTTATCAGACTGTGGGCCAATTTCCCTAAGAGGCTGAGGAGACTGCTTGACAGGTTGTGGCTGAGGAGACCGTTCAGTACCGGGCTTCACATCAGCCTTTACAGAATCAATTGCATCTACGGAAGAAGCATCAGAAGATGGGATACCGTTTACATGACACCTTATCAAACGAACGTTTTCAACGAACATCAACTTCAAAGTCGTCTGAGAAGAGTTTGCCGAACCTTGCAAAGTTATAAAGCCACTGACATTTTTGATACCAAGTCTTGCATCATCAGATATCGCCAAATCATAGTTCGTTGACTCAGAGAGATGGATCGTACGAGTTGCAACACTGTCGTTGGAGAATCTTACAGCCAACAGAGCCACTCCATCCTTATACCCATCCTGGAAGATGAACTGTGTTTTAAAACTCAACACGATTTTATCCCCCTTGTGGAAAGCAGTATCTGCAGACAATGTAAAGGATCTGACATTGTTTGGAGGAAGAGTGGCCAACATAAATGACGTGGCATCTTTCCAGACATTTGCCGTATCACCTTTCTCCATATTGTCTCCAAAATTGCCTATATCACTTGCCGAAGCACCTAATGCTACCGCCTCGTCTCCAAGACGTTTTGTCAGATTCTCGTAAATCTTCTGAAATCTGTCCGAATGACGACTATAATATACGAGTGAAGAGTCAAACAACGCCTGTGAAACTCCATGTTCTCTCAATACAGACATCTCATACATGGTTCGCTTCATTCCGTCATCAGAATTGTCATCAAGCATACCCAAAGCTATGTGATAGTCATACAAGATATCTTCCATCTCGTCAGGTTGCAGATATTCGCCAGGAACCTGTGGCTTGCACGAATACAGCAAAGAGCAGGACAAAAACAGCAATGCAAGAAAATAGAAACCTCGTTTCATCATTTGTTTATTCAAAACCTTACCCTAAAAAATCTCAATTCCATTGTCACACATCAAAAGGACAGAATCACTCTGACTCATCTTTTCGCGTTGACTTTTTTGAATCCGAAGACAATTGTGCTAGTTCCTGACGACAGAAAAGCACAAGAAGTACAAAACCAACACTGATACAACTATCAGCAAAATTGAATATCGGACTGAAAAAAATAAATTCATCACCTCCCCATACCGGCACCCATTCAGGCCATGTCGTGACTATCAACGGGAAATAAAACATATCCACTACCCTACCAGTAAGGAAGCCCGAATAGCCTTCTCCAAAAGGAACGGGATAAGATGTGAAATAAGGCGATGAGCCACTGAATACAAGACCATAGAACATACAATCTATAAGATTGCCCAAAGCTCCTGCAAAAACAAGACCAAGGACAATAATATAGAATGTACGTGCTCCAGTTTTCACCTGACGGTAAATATACCATCCAAGCAAACTGATCAAAACTATTCGGAAAACGCTTAGAACAGGCTTGTTTATAAACGTCATGCCATAAGCCATGCCGTTGTTCTCAATAAACTTTATATAAAACCAGTCCGTTATATGGATCTGTCCCCCCAACGGCATTCCAGTCTTAACCTCAATCTTTATGATCTGGTCGATAAGGAGTGCCAGTATTATCACGACGCTTACGAGAAGCCCTTTCTTGTTTACCTTATTAAATGCCATCGTTTTTATTTCTTTCTTGCATTCTTCGATGCAACGCTCAATGTTGCGTGAGGCACGATGCGAAGGCGCTCCTTAGGTATCAACTCGCCGGTAATACGGTCGATTCCATAAGTCTTGTTTTCAATACGCACCAATGCAGCTTCAAGTCCCTGTATGAATTTCTGTTGACGGCTAGCCAACTGCATCATCTCTTCCTTTGACTGCGTCGTGCTACCCTCCTCCAACACTTTGTATGTAGGCGAAGTATCGTCAACGTCATTACCATCAGCGTTCATCAAAGAGCGCATCATTTGACTATAATCGCGACGTGCGAGAGCCAACTTAGAGTTTATTATCTCACGGAACTCTTCAAGTTCCTCATCGCTATAACGTGTTTTTTCTGTTGCCATAATATTGATTTCTTAAGAGTTAGACAATATAAAGCAACTAAGGCATTACGCCTTAGCTACTTTGATGTTGATATTCAAATCTTCGATTTCAGTTGCTATTCCATCGTTATCAGCGATACATACATTATCGGCGAGGACCTGTGCCTTGATATAATCAGCAAATCCAGCCAGTGCAGCTTCCACTTTGGAATCTGGAGAAAGCGTCACGTTGATACGGTCTGTGATCTCCAGACCTATCTCTTTACGGATATTCTGGATACGGTTGATAAGTTCACGTGCCATTCCCTCATTAAGCAGCTCGTCTGAAAGCTCGACATCGAGAGCAACAGTAAGGTTACCTTCATTGCTGACAAGCCATCCTGGGATATCCTCACTGATTATCTCTACGTCAGTTGCTTCAACAACAGCCTTCTGGCCTTCTACCACAAGCTCATAAGAACCTGTTGTCTGAAGTTGTGAAATCTCTTCCTGAGAAAGATTATTCATTGCTGCAGCAATACCCTTCATGAGTTTTCCGAACTTCTTTCCCATCGTACGGAAATTACATTTCACCTTCTTCACCAATACTCCAGAGCCTTCAACGAAACGCAATTCCTTGACGTTTACCTCGTTCTTTATCAAGTCTTTGACTGCCTCTATATGATTCTTTTGTTCATCATCAACTGCAGGAATCATGATAGCCTGGAGCGGTTGTCTTACCTTGATATTCACTTTGCGACGAAGAGCAAGCACCATAGATGTGATTTTCTGGGCCATTCCCATACGGATTTCCAGATCCGAATCGATGAAACTCTCGTCTGCCTCAGGGAATTTAGCCAGATGTACAGACTGCTCTCCACCTCTACCCGTTGCTTTAGTCAGATCGAGATAGAGTTGGTCAGAGTAGAAAGGAGCAAAAGGCGCCAACAGTTTGGCTACAGTCTCAAGACATGTATAGAGAGTCTGGTAAGCCGACAACTTGTCCTTGCTCATCTCCTTGCCCCAGAAGCGTTTACGGTTCAGACGTACATACCAGTTGCTGAGGTCATCGTTTACGAAATTGTCGATCAGTCTGCCCGCACGTGTCGGGTCATAATTGCCGAGTTCTTTGTCAACACCCTTTATCAATGAATGAAGTGCGGAAAGAATCCAACGGTCAATCTCCGGTCTCTCATTCAGAGGCACTTCAGGCTGAGAATAGTCAAAGTCGTCAACATTGGCATAAAGACTGAAGAACGAGTATGTATTGTATAGGGTGCCGAAGAATTTTCTTCTTACTTCGTCTACACCCTTCTCGTCAAATTTCAAGTTGTCCCATGGCTCTGAATTCGTCATCATATAGAAACGCACCGGATCAGCACCATACTTGTCAATCATCGTGAATGGGTTAACGACATTTCCTTTGTGCTTCGACATTTTGTCTCCTTTGGCATCAAGAACGAGTCCTGTAGAGATAACGTTCTTGAAAGCAACACTGTCGAACACCATTGTTGCTATGGCATGCAGTGTGAAGAACCATCCACGTGTCTGGTCTACTCCCTCGTTGATGAAATCCGCAGGGAAAGCCAGACGCTTGTCTATCAGTTCTTTATTCTCAAACGGATAGTGAATCTGCGCATAAGGCATAGAGCCTGAATCAAACCACACATCAATAAGATCGGCTTCTCTCTTCATTGCCTTTCCTGTAGGGCTTACCAAAACGATATTATCAACATATGGCCTGTGGAGATCCACCTTGTCATAATTCTCCTTTGAATAGTCCCCCGGAACAAATCCTTTGTCTTTCAAAGGATTAGACTTCATATATCCCGCCTCTACACTCTTTTCTATCTCATCATAGAGTTCCTGAAGCGAACCGATACAGATTTCCTCCCCATCTTCATCACGCCATATCGGAAGCGGTGTTCCCCAGAAGCGTGAACGAGAGAGGTTCCAGTCATTAAGGTTTTCAAGCCAGTTGCCAAAACGTCCTGTTCCTGTTGATTCTGGCTGCCAGTTGATTGTCTTGTTGAGTTCTGCCATGCGCTCCTTCTTGGCTGTGGAACGTATGAACCAGCTGTCAAGCGGATAATAGAGGATAGGTTTGTCTGTACGCCAGCAATGGGGATAATTGTGCACGTGCTTTTCTATCTTGAACACGCTTCCCTCCTGTTTCATCTCCATACACAACACGATATTCAGGTCTTCAGCTTTTGCTGCAGCCTTCTCATCATATTTACCATCCACGTTGAATTCTGGAGCATAGGCGTTCTTTACGAAATCGCCTGCATGATGTCCGTATTTTTCTTCATCAACGCAATCTTTCACGAAGTTTGCGTCAAGTTCATCAAGCGCGTAATATTTACCCTGCAGGTCAACCATAGGACGTGTCTCGCCCTTCTTGTTAATCAGGAACAGGGATGGAATTTTAGCATCCTTAGCCACCTTAGCGTCATCTGCACCAAATGTTGGGGCGATGTGCACGATACCTGTACCGTCTTCCGTAGTCACATAGTCACCAAGGATAATGCGGAAAGCACTGTCTTCCATTTCAACGAAGCTATCCTTGCCATTCTCTGCGACGAAGACTTTTTCGGGATGCGCTGAAGCATATTCAATAACGAATGCAGGCGAGTTCTTGTCCACCTTTGCCGTTGGCTTAACCCATGGCATCAGCTGCTTGTAATGGAATCCTTCAAGTTCAGTACCCATATACTCTCCAACGACACGATAAGGAACAACCTTGTCGCCATGCTTATAGCCATCCATCGGAGCCTCACTTCCTTCTGCCTTAAAATAGGAATGCAGAAGCGGTTCGGCGATTATGACAGTCATCGGCTCGTCATTGTAAGCATTGTATGTCTGCACAGCAAGGTATTTGATGGATGGACCCACACAAAGAGCGGTGTTTGAAGGCAAAGTCCATGGAGTTGTCGTCCACGCCATGAAATATGGTTTGCCCCATTTCGTCCATTCATCTTTCGGGTCAAGCACCTCAAAGAGTGCTGTACAGGTTGTATCCTTCACATCCCTGTAACATCCGGGCTGGTTAAGCTCGTGAGAACTGAGTCCCGTTCCTGCACCCGGACTGTAAGGCTGGATGGTATATCCTTTATATAGAAGATCCTTGCTATACAACTGCTTCAGAAGCCACCACAAGGTTTCAATATATTTATTCTCGTATGTTATATAAGGATGGTCAAGATCTACGAAATACCCCATCTCCTCTGTTAGTTTTCTCCATTCGGCCGTGAACTTCATCACGTTCTCACGGCACTTGTGGTTGTAATCCTCAACAGAGATGTATTTGCCTGACTCTTTGTTGTCGATGTCTGCTTTGGTAATGCCAAGTTCCTTCTCCACTCCTAGTTCAACAGGCAGTCCATGGGTATCCCATCCGGCCTTGCGGTGTACCTGCATTCCCTTCATCGTCTTATAACGGTTGAAGGTATCCTTGATAGAACGGGCAAGCACATGATGAATGCCTGGATGACCATTTGCCGAAGGAGGACCTTCGAAGAACACAAACTGTGGACATCCCTCACGCTCATCAATAGACTTGTGGAATATATCATTCTTATTCCACATTTCCAATATCTCATTGTTTACTTTTGTCAGATCCAAGCCTGAATGCTCGGCAAATTTCTTGGTCATATGTTTTTTTGTATTTGTTTCTATACATTCTATTATTGAGCGGCAAAGATACACAAAAAATATTTTTCTGCAAAATACTTTATAAATTCTTTGCCATTAGACAAATAGAAGCCGTTCCATACCTACTTATTATTACACGCTTGAAACAAGGAATGAATAAAGACAACGCAAAGAAAACGAGTTATGTGTCAAAAGAAGTGGAAGACATACGGAATACTATAAAAAACTCACTGAATTACATATTGCAACCCAATGAGTTTCATATCATAAGTAGCCGAATTTTACAGCTTAACCCTATCAGTAATACCCCTTGTCTGCATTCTTTTCAGAATGCCAAAAAAATCAATTATCCTCTTCTGCTGCACGCAGTATTATGCTAGTAGCTCCGAGAGTGAACAGAGTGCCGTCATAAATCACGCGACGCTCTTTGTCGCCAAGGATCTCATTGTCTACGAAAGTTCCAGTATAACTAGGCCCATCGCGCAATATATATTTTAGCTTGCCGGTCTTCTTGTCTCTAGAAACATTTATAACGCAATGGCTGATATCCATACTCGGGTCGTTTGTCTCTATCTTCAAGTCCACCTTAGCATTTTTCATATAGCGACCTATTATATTATCACCCATTTTCAAAGGCAAGACTTGTTTATAATGGAAGACATTCTCAATGACGACGATCGAACCACATCCATTCTCATCCGCATTCTCGTCAGGATTCTCGTCTTTCTGGCGTTCGCGCAATTTAGAAACACCCATTCGTATACCGAATTCCTTGCCACACTCTGGACATTGGAACACCAAAGACTGTCCGTCGGCATACTTTGTCTCGTCGAATATGATGTAGTTGTCACATTTAGGGCAGCGTACTCTTTTCATCTTTACTTAGTTTTCCTTATATATCCAAGAACTTGAAAACGCCTCATTTTCACGAAGTTGTTTCAATTCGCTTAAAGCTTTCGTTTTAGATTCGTAATTACCATATACCACCTTCAAGGACTCACCATCCTGTTCAAGGACTCTCGCCTCATCCAGCCCCTGCTTATGCAGAGTCTTGACGAATGCGTCGGCATTTGACTTGGTTATCCTGCAAGCTAGAACTATGCAATAGACTTCCGTCTGCATGTCCTTCTGCTTCGACACCGGTTTCACTCCTTTTATTGGGGACTCGACCTTTTTTCTCATAATATTGACAGGCCTAGCACTTGGAATGGCTTTGAATTTCTCACCAGCCACATTGGCTGCTCCCGGGTTCGCGTCTCTGGGAACCAAGTTATATAGAAGGCCACTACCGATTCCACTCATTGAAACCGACATCTCGTCATTTACATTATTAATCGGTGTCGCCAACATGAAGAATGCCAAGACGGCACATGCAACGGCCAACACGTTACGTAGGAGACTGACCTTTATACTGATTGTCTTCTCCGAATCACCGTCACCATCAGCGCTTAGTTTTTCTGCGAGTTTCGATTCGCCATATGGAAACACTTGCTGCGACTGCTGAGCAGCAGGCTTTTCAGCCCCTCCCCGCTCCTCTGTAACTGATTTTACCGGCATTTCTATTGCCGCAGGAATTGTCGCAGCCCCGCCATCCTCAAGCAATAGAGGCACATCTACACTTGACAAGCCATACAAAGACGGAGTAAGGATACCAGACTCACAAGGATCGAATTCATAACGACCGTCAGCATTCACGACTAAAGTTCCGATGTCGCTCAAATCATAGAAACCGTCCCTTTCCAGCGCCGATTTCAATTCGCCAACTTCCTCGTCTATCTTCCTCATCGCCTCTGGATAGCTCATGTCATACGCCTCGACATACGACTGTGCCAGAAGGGAGTCGTTCATGTCAAGTTTCTGGTTGAAGCCAAGCGTACGCAACGGCGGAAGATACACACCATCACGGGCATCATAGCGAGCATCTATATGATGCGCCACAAAGCCACCCAAGCCTGGCACAACGACGCAGTCATTGTCCAAAAGCAATATCTCTATATGTCTTTTCAATTCTATCACGTTGCAAAATTACACTTTTCCCATTACAATGCCAAATAAAACTTTCAAAACCAATCGGTGAAACAAAAAAAAGTAAAAAACACATACGGAATAAAATAATATTGATTACTTTTGCAACAAAATATAATACGACCATGAACTTTATAAAGACCGCGATTGATGGAGTTTTCATTATAGAGCCAAAAGTCTTCAACGACCAAAGAGGATATTTCTTTGAGGCATTCAAGCAAGAAGAATTCGAAAAGAACATCGGAAAAGTGAACTTCGTGCAAGACAACGAATCGAAATCGTCTTACGGCGTTTTAAGGGGACTCCACTATCAAAAGGGAGAATATTCACAGGCGAAACTCGTAAGGGTAATCAAAGGCAAAGTGGTTGACGTGGCTGTAGACATAAGAAAAAGCTCACCCACATTCGGCAAACACGTGATGGTAGAACTCAGTGAAGAGAACAAAAGGCAACTTTTCATACCGAGAGGATTTGCCCACGGATTTCTTGTTCTGAGTCCAGAAGCAATATTCACATACAAGGTAGACAACGTGTATGCCCCACAACATGAAGCCTCCATACGATTCGACGACCCGGAAATCAACATTGAATGGCCTATCGACAAGAAAGACGTGCTGGCAAGCGACAAAGACTTCAACGGAAAAACATTTTCTGAGGCGGTCTTGTTCGAATAACATTACAAACATACAGGCAACCTCTTGACAGAGACGCAAAATGAATACAGAGTGCCTTCTGGCACACAATATCTAATGACAATGAACATAAAGACTTTCATCCTTTTGGTTTTCTTGTGCGCTACTGCCTTTTCATGCAAAAACAAAGGAGAAGACACAGCCGTACGTACAGAAGACCTGAAAGCAAAACAACTTTTTCAAGGCATATGGGTAGACTCTGACGAGGAGAATGTTGTCTTCAAAGTCAAAGGCGATACCATATACTACCCAGACTCCCTGAGCCAGCCTATAAAATTTGCCATATATGGCGACACTCTGGAACTAAAAAGCGCAAACGACTCTAAATACGCTATATTAAAACAGTCGGCACATATATTTGAATTTAAAAACTCAAATGGCGACATAGTGAAACTGATAAAAGGCGAAGACCCGAGCTTTGAACTACAGTTCGCCAACAAGAAGCCAACGAGCGTAAACCAGAACAAGACAATTAAAAGCGACACCATATTGTTCTGTAACAATGAGAGATACCACTCTTACATTCAAGTAAATCCTACAACATACAAAGTATTGAAGACATCATTTAATGATGACGGGTTGGAAATCGAAAGCGTATACTTCGACAATACTATCCACTTAGGAATCTTCAAGCAGGAAACAAAGATTTTCTCAAAAGACTTTAAGAAAAGCGACTTCACACAATATGTTCCCAAAGACTTCCTAAAACAGAGCGTATTGAGCGACCTTACAGCAATCACATCTGACAGCAAAGGATTCCACTATATAGCAGAACTCGCCATCCCCGACAGCTATGTAAGCTACATGGTGAACATTGTCATAACGACTGACGGAAAGATTTCAATGAATGTAACGAAATAGAAGGTCAGAACACAAAGAAGTCAGAATAGTTCAAAACGAACATCTTCTGAACTCCGAACACGTTATGGCAGTGGCTATTGCCACATTCAGACTTTCTGCAGTCTGGCGTCCCTTAGGAAAGTTCGGTATCAGAAGTCTGTTGTTTATACGGCTTCGCAAAGCCACGGAAATACCATTTCCCTCATTCCCCATCACTATAATACCGTTGGGAGTGAGGGATTTCTTATATATATCTTCACCGTCAAGGAATGTACCATAAACAGGATAACCAGCGGGAAGCGAATCGAAAAGCACTTGCAAATCGCAAAATTCCACCCGCACTCTAGCTATACTTCCCATCGTAGCCTGCACGACCTTGGGATTATACACGTCAGCGGTGTCGCGGCTGCAGAAAATTTTCGTTATACCAAACCAATCGGCCACACGTATAATAGTGCCAAGATTACCAGGATCCTGCACTCCATCAAGGGCAATGTAAAGGGAAGAATCGTCGAAATCACATATAGACTGACTCGCAAGCATCGGGAATACGGCAAGCACTCCCTGAGGATGCTGCAAGAAACTGATTTTACGCAGTTCATTATCCGTGACAACAACTATATCATTATCTATCTGAGGATTGGATTCTATCCACCCCTGAGTGGCAAAAACCAATTTCGGCTTCATTATCTCCATCAGATCTGATACAACTTTGGGGCCTTCTGCAACGAAACAGCCCTCTTTATCGCGCCCTTTCTTTGACTGCAACGAATGAACTAATTTTATCTGATTCTTGCTTAACATTTCATTTTATAGTTTTTGAGCCACAAAAGTACAATTTTTTTTATACTTTTGCACAACAAAACCAAGAGAAGTGACGAACAAGCCTATAAAACATATCTTAATACACT
>ERZ1026894.1837-NODE-1837-length-11787-cov-9.260314_pt1 | contig 11787 bp, 11 predicted proteins | sample MGYA00380177_ERZ1026894 | MGnify/ENA primary metagenome ERZ1026894 (study PRJEB33269, sample SAMEA4719813) | human gut metagenome | biome: human-associated habitat; feature: organic feature; material: feces | place: Cameroon | collected 2013-10 ... | reverse complement strand
CCTCCATAAAGTATTATACCGCAAATTATAATAATTTTAATTATAACTTTTCGGATTTTCCATGAAATCTGGCGGCAGCATGAGGGACAGCTTTTCAAGCGATATGGCGAAATGATTCTCGAAGTATTCATCACGATACCATGCCTCATAGCGGTCAATGCCATATTCTTCTTCCAGTACGTCCCTATCTGCCCAATCCTTTACGCAGCCTTCTGCCTGTTCTTCGCGGATGCCCTTCAGCATAGCAAAACGCGCCATATCATAGTCGGCGTACAGCTCTGTAATGCAGCCAGAATCCCAGCTTGTGGTAATGTCATGCGCTACACCAGCAAGCCTATCACCGATTGCACAACAGCATTATCCGTCAGCTCACTGGTTCGGTAAATCTTCTGGCAAAAGGGTTTCAGGCTGAAATCCATACCTGCCTGCCCTTCGTCCAACAAAATACCCGTTACCGTGAAATGATACGCGGCCTGTGCCGCCTGCAATTCCTGCCGGCAGGCATCGGGCAACTCACATTCACCATCCGTGATGAAAACCACATCGGCCTTTTCAAAGCCCTCAGTGTCCATCAATCGGATCGCTTCACGGACGGGGCGTTCAAAGTTGGTGCCGCCGCCGAGGAATGTTTCCGCAGCGGACAATTTATCCTCCAGCGTGTATTCACCCGGGCGGAATATGTCCACCTGGCAACTGCTTCCTCCGGCAAAATGGATCAGCGCAAAGCTTCTGTGGCTCTCAGCGGCAATCTCCAGCAGGGTCATGGCTACCGCCTTGCCCCAGGCCGCAGCTTCGCCTTCGGTGGAACTGGACTCATCCAGACAGCAGATAATGTCGCCCATACCTTTATAAATAGGTTCGCGCCGACGATACTGTTTGATCTGCTTTTGCTGATACTTCCGCAGGAATAGCGGGATAGTCTCCGGCGTGGCCAGCATGGCAAGCTCCGAAGTCAGCGCACGGGACAGGTTATTACCTAACTCCAGAGAGTAGGTTTCACCCCGCCCATAGGCGTAGCTGTTTTTCTTGGCCTGTGCGAAGATCTCGCGGAAGCGTCCCAGATACTTGGAAATATCCTTCAGCGTAGTGCTTTGGCGTACCTTTTTCAACAACGCAAGATTCTCAGGCGTGCGGCGCATATTCAAGGGTTCATCGCTCCATGCGCCGATGATGCTCTGCACCTCCTGTGCCCGCACTGTGGCAGCCTGTACAGCGGTGGATACCGCCAGATCGACCGTATCCGTTTGGCGCAGCATGGTCGTGTCCAACATCTGAGATACAGCCTCCATCTGCCGCTGCTTGCTGTCCAGCCGATTGGCGGCATTTATCAGTGCCTGCTTATCCGGCTCGGTCGTTTCTCCTTTAGCTTGGGCGTCAAGCAGCTTGGCGAGGCCCTCTGCCGCGGCATCCCGTGCCGTTTCCAGCTTTTCAAGAGTATTCAGCGCGCCTTTATCACCACCCAGCTCGGACAACAGTCCGTCCAGCTCTTCGGCGGCTCGATCGGTGAACTCCGCCGCCGCTTCATAGGCGGGTAGGCTGCGGCCCTCGCAGATATTCTTCAGCGTGGGATAGTCGTCCTGCTGGACAACATGATTAAGGATGGGCGCGTTGAATTTCTGCGCCGCAGCGGTGAGCATATCCATGTCGTTTCTGCGCGGAGCCAGCGAATACAGGGATTGAAACACATCGCGGGAGAGGGCGGGAAAAGACTTGAGCCTCTGCGCTGCGGCGTTCTCCGTCACATCCATTTCAGTATCATCCTCGCGCAACTCTGCGTATATGCTGTCCTCCAGTTTGCTGGAGCGCATCACCCGGTCGGTTTTCTGTGCCGGTTTTCTCCGAAGTGTCGCAAGCTCCGCAACGGGGGAATGCAGTACATCCGCTATTGTCCGAAAGGCTTTTCGCCTATTGGTATTCATAAAGCATCTCCTATCCGCAGGGGGAGGCGTGAGCCTCCCCCCTTCTATTTCATTACTCTACAGGATCAGAATGGCAGCTCTTTGCCGGAACTACCTTCGATGGGTGAAAAATCATCCAGCGGCGGAAAATCCTTAAAGGCATCTGCCTCACCGATCCCGGAAGCTCCTTCGGCCTGCGCAGGACGGGAATCGCCAAAGTAGACATTATCGGCGTTGATCTCCGCGCTGCGGCGCTTGTTGCCCTCCTTATCCTGCCACTCGCGGATCTGGAGCCGCCCCTCTACCACGACCATGCGGCCTTTGGTAAAATACTTGCTGACAAATTCTCCAGTGGCGCGCCATGCCACCACATCAAAGAAGTCGGTCTCCTTTTCTCCGGACTGCGATTTGAAATCGCGGTCACAGGCAATAGAGAAGCTGCATACCGGCGTGCCGCTGCCGGTGCGGCGCAGCTCAGGATCATGGGTCAAGCGGCCCATCACAAAAATCTTGTTCAGCATAAATTGTACCTCCAAAAATGTAGTTATTGCAGAGCAGCCATCTGCTCCAGCGGGATATAGGTGAAATTCACCGCGTTGTGGGCGGCCATGCTGATGGCCTCCAGATCGTTCAGGAGCTTGTTCACCATGTCCTTTTCACTGTCAGACTGTGCGGCGGCACCTATCTCCTGCTGCCGCTTATACAGCTGGAGCAGTTCACCACGCAGCTTCAGCAGTGCCTTGCTGCCAGCCTTGGGATTGCCGCCATCCACAACAACGGTGTTGAAATCCTCCTGCGCCTCCACCGCCATGGCAAGAATACTGTTTACCTTATCCTGCAAGGGATTGACACACAGGCGGGTCAGCGTGTTTTCTACCGTGGGCCGGTCACTGGGGGTCTGCCAGAGATAGCACTTGAGGATCAGCAGGTCTTGGGACTCCACTTTGTCGTGTCCTTCCAGCCATGCCTTGGCCTGTACCAGCGGGTAGTAGTTGAGATATTTACGATCTGACACCTCTATCCCGTTGCCACGCAGTTCACAAAGCACATCGTCAGCCAGCTCGTTGATGGCATCCGGCACAGGGATGGCAGCCACCTCCTGCTGCATGGCGTACAGCTCAGACAGTGAGATCGTGGCATTTACCGCTCCATCGCCGCCGGCCTGTTTACTCTTGAGGACGGACAGACGCTTATCGCGGTCAACAATGTCCTCTGTCACCACCTTGATCTGCAAGCGGTCATACAACGGCGCGAGGATCTGTTCCTGCGGATCGGTAAAATTGGGTATCTCATTGGAAGCAGCAAAGAAGGAAATTGCCGGAATGGAATAGGTGCGCCCCTCGTTGGTATATTTGCGCTCGTTGAGTGCTGTCAGCAGGGAGTTCAACACGCCATCATTGGCCTTGAAGATCTCATCCAGAAATACGATATCCGCCGCCGGTATTTTACCGGAGGTCTGTACCACAGGCTCATTCTGATGCAGCGCGGCCACGGCCTTTCGGTAGCTGAGCAGCTTATCCGTCGCCCTTTCCAGCGCGGCAAAGGTGTCCGGCGTATCTTTCCTCGCACCGAGACCATCCACCATACTTTGAAGATCAAAGCGTAGGTTCTTATGCACGTCATCATCCTGCAGCACAGCATCCGGCACACTGCCGGGTATCAGACTGGACAGGTCGATGCGGCCAAAAAGCTGATCCTCATCGGTCTGCTTGGAGAGCAGCCGTTCAAACTGCCGCGCCCCGGTGATCCGCTGGCGGAACAGGTTGATGGACAGGCTCTTGGCCTGACCGGGCTTGCCGAGAATGAACAGGTTATTCCGTGTCAGCAGCGCAATGGCGATCAGCTCAACCAGATCTTCACGCTCTGCCACCTGACTGTTGACGTCCTGCATTACGGCCAGCATTTTATCTCGCAATGTCATACGCTCCACCCTCCTTACGCGGCCGCCAGCACTTCATCCTGACGGCACAGCTCCGGTGCATCAAGGGAGATGAACTCCCTGCCACAGAAATCCGCGGGCGCATGAGTAATGCCGTACAGCCTGCGGGGCGTTTTGCAGCCGAGCAGTTCATACTTGAGCTGTGCCAGAATGTGGATACGCAGCACGCCCTTGTCAGGATCAAAGGTCTCCACCGCCCGAATGAGCCGCAGCGCCAGCTGCTGGTACACTTCCTCGTAGTCCAGACGGGCAGCGCGGATCAGCGCGTGATTTTTTCGCATCACGCTGTCGATGCACCAGAGGTGTTCTTCCACGATACGGTTCCTCTCAAGAATGGAGTAAGTATTTTTCATGGTCGTTTCCTTTCATATCTTCGCTGATGGGTTCCCACAAGCGGCAGCAGCCCGTGGTCCAGTCCTCTATCAGCATCGTATGTGTGTATTCTTTCGAGTTATAGACGGGGTTCCTGCAATGCTGCCGCCGTTTTGCTTTCGGGGCAGGACTGCTTACATCCGTCGCATAAAACGCATAGGTGCAGGAATCACAGCTTTTCTTGATTTCGTTCAAATAACGTCCTCCTGTTCTTCGATACTTCTGCGGCACAGATCAATAAGCTTCTGGCACTGGTGCATCTCAAAACCGCCGATATGCGCTTTCCGTTCGGGAAGGTGCATTTTCTTTGCCAGCCAGCGATACGCCTGTGTCCGGCTCATGCCGCGCTCCGTCCAATAGGCATCGAAAACCTGATGGGTTTCGATACGCTTGAGGCGCAGCACCTCATTGGCCAGATCACCAAGAGGGCGAACCGTCCCCTTATGACAGCCTACTCTGGCATTGCAGTTCTGACATTGATACAGCTTTTCGCCTTTCAGACCCAGCCGCACGGCAGAATCGCCGTAGACGCTTTCTGCCGGCACAAGGCGGACAATACCGCCGCAGTATCGGCAAATATGGGGTATCTCCAACCGCACGCCCCCTTACGCAGCCTTTGCGGCTTTTTTGCGGGTCGGCTTCGCCTTCGACGCGGTCATGCGGAGCTGCGTCTGCATATAGAACGCATCCTCCGTGGAGAGCGTCAGCATTCCCGTCTGGGCGATACCCAGCGTAACGGTGCCGCGCAGTGCCCGCAGGCAGCGTTCCAGCCGATCCACCGCAAAGCAGTAGTCACCGGCAGGTTGTCCCGTCAGGGGAATAACCGTCAACGCCGCGTTGGAGGAACCGACCTCGCCGGTGCAGCGAAGGGTCAGCCGATTCCCGTCAAAGTGCAGGATCGTCCTGTTGTCCAGACAGGCGGCAGTAGCCATCTGCAATGTGCGGCGCAGTTCCTCAGAATCGCTCAGCACCGTAAATGTGTTTTGTGTCCCCGCAATGAGACTGTCTGTGTCCACATAGCTGCCGTGCATGAGCCGTGCGGCAAACTGAAAACCCTCTTTCACAAAGACGAGCTGCCTGTCAGCCATGCCAACGGAAAACGTATCCTTTTCCTCACAGAGCTGAGCCAACTTTTCCAGGTTGGCAGCGGGGATAAGAAACGTCTGATCTCCGGTACATTGCTTATCTCCCTTTGCGGAAACAATGCAGACGCCATCGCTGCCAACGGCACGCAGGCCATCAGCGGTCAGGCGGAGGTTTACGCAGCGCAGCATGGGCATATTACTGTTGTTCGGGTCTGTGGCAAACGCCGCACGGCGTACCATGGACGGAACACCGCTGAGCTTCACCATGCTTTCAGGAGCAGTGATGTTCATGCGTGGGAAACCTTTGCCGCTGGCTGTTGGTACCTGATAGTACGCATGGTCACTGGATAGTGCCAGCGTATCCTTGTCTCCCTTGCAGCACTCCACCGTATTCCCCGGAAGATTGGTGAGCATGGCGGAGAGCAGCTTGGCATCAATGGCGAATGTGGTATCACCGCCTTCATAGGCCAGCAGCGGTACGTCCTGCCGCAGCGTTACCTCCATATTGGTGGCGGTCATGTGCAGGCAGCGCGTCCCTGTGTCGATCTCCAGCAGCGCACACTTCAGCACCTCTAGTGGTGATGCGGACGGCGCCAGCTGCGCGGCACGCTTGGCGGCAGTCAGAAACGCCGCCCTTTCAATGGTAAAATTCAAAAATATTCCTCCTTTACGCGGCAGTATCGAACATACTGAGCTGGTTCTCCAGTTCGGTGTGTTTCGGTTTCCTGCCGGTTCTCGATGCTTGCAGCAGGCCATCATAAAGCACCTGCCGCGCTGCGGTATCAGCGGCACGGACACTTTCGGGCTGCGGTACTTCGACCACCTTTTCCTCTTGAATAGTGACCGGCTCCGGAAGCTTCTTTACTGCGCGGTGCGGGTTGATAATGGCCATCTTCTTGAAGGTGGCGGCAATATCCTCCACATTGTCCTTGATGCCCAGCATCAGCTCCTTTGCCATCTGTGAGGTCATGTCCTGCACGTCACTCATGGCCGCCAGTCCTTCCTCGGAGAAAGTCCCCTCGATCAGCCCGGCCACAGCCAGCTTGGAGGCCATCAGCTTCATCGCCTTCGCCTGCATGGTGTCGGCGTAGTAGAGCATATAGACCTCGACTCTCGGTGCTGTCTGGTTGATCCGCCATGACCGGCGCGACGCCTGCCGTAAGGTAAACAGGTTATAGCCCATGGAGTAGAAGATCAATGTCGTAAAGGCGTTCAGGTCAAGACCGGTTTCCACACATTTGGGGTTGGTGATAATGACCTGTGTGCCTGCGGACAGCCTCTTACTGAGCCAATCCTCCCGCTTTTCCGGGACGATCTGTGTGCTCAGGATCTCCGTTCGGATACCTTCCTCACGCAGCAGTCCCAGCAGCTTTCGCTGGGTATCTGTCCGTGTCCAGCTGGTGTAGATCATTACCCTCTCGCCTGCGGCGATCTTGGCCCGCACGATCTCCAGCACCTTCTCCTCTTTCGGGAGGACGGTCTGGAAGTCTGCCATGTCCTCCGTCTTCACGATGGTGCAGCCGCTGATGGGGTGGATGATCTCTGGCTGGTCATAGGGTTGATCTGGATACACCGTCAACAGATTGAGATAGGCGGACAAGATCTTATTGGCCGCCTTACGGTCATTTCTCAGGACTGACGTCAGTTCCCGTTCCACTTCTTTGTATGCCTCTTCGATTGGCTTCGGCATCGTCAGTGGTATGGGAATTTCCTCGTAATCAGGAAGATCCTTGCCCATATCAGACAGCGACAGGAATGCCGTACACTCCAGCAAGAAGCGGGAGAATACCAGCGGAGAAACACCGGGGAGCTGCCGTGAGCGTTTTTTGCTTTTGGCACTGCGGCGGTTGGAGTTATAGTCCGCGTCGGTGATCTCATAGGTGTTTTCTACCACGCCGTATTCCGCATCGAACCGGGAAGGCGCATCGTGGGACTTTCCATCCTTTTGCATCAGTCCGGGGACGATCCGGTACAGAAGGTGAAAAATGCCGGAGCTGTAACCGTTGATCAGCGTTGCGGTCATGCCGATGAATTTCCGGCTGATGCCGTAAAGCTCCGCCATAGCGTCACCTTGGCCGCTGTCGTTATTGTACTCATGCAGCTCATCACAGAGAAAGCTGCCGATCCGTCCACGGTACTTCTTCTTGAGGTAGGTACTCAGCGGAAAGCGGCGGTGTGCGCCCTTGATGCAATATGGGCGTTCCGGATGCTCCACGAGCTGCTGCAGCTGATCCAGAATGTGTTCGTTTTTCGTGCGGTTGAGGTGCATGGCAGCCTGCGGCCGGAATACCCAGCCATACCCGCCAATTTTTATCCACGGCATTTGACGCCGGTCATTGACCGGAGCCCAAAGCGGTGTGCCGCAATGAGGGCATAGGTGGTTTGCCAGATGCTCCTTCTGGAAGAAAAACTGATCCGAGGGTACCATGTATCTTGTGCCGTCGCCGCTGGTCTCCATCTCAATGAGTTCCAGACAGTCCGGGCAGACAAAGCCGCGCTTTCTGCGGCTCCATAGCACGGCGGGATAACGCATATAACCGTCTCTGGCGCGTTCTTTACTGAAAACAGCATATACGTTTTTATCCCCGCGCTGGTACAGGCCGAAGAGCCGATCCACGTCGGTGATACTTTTGACCACCATGCCATAGGTATCCGGCAGCGTCTCTGCGATCTCCCGTACCCATTTGCCTGTGACGTGCGAGGGGCACATGACAAGGTTGAAGGATTTGCGGGTTCCGAGTCTTTTTAGTGCGTTCAACGCTCCTGCCGCAGCCGCGCTCAGCTTGGTCTTGCCGCTGCCGCATTCCGCCACAATGAGCGCCATTTTGTGTTGGCAGAGCTGCCGTTTGACAGCCTCTGCCACCGCAAGCTGGGCATCATAGAGGGAATAACCGGCTCTTTCGTGGATATAATCGTTGACCTCCAGTATTTCTTCCGAAAGCGGCTCCGATGCTGGATCGAACTTGGGAACGAACTGGCTGCGGATACGATCAGCCACAGTAACGCCAAAGGTATTCAGATAGCTGGTCACGCTGCTTACCTCCGCAAAGCCGTTTGCCGCATCAGGGACAGCACCAGGAATGGTGATATTCCCATCTTTGAGCCCTTGCTCCAGAATGTCCGTTACGTTTCGATCCTCTGGCAGCAGCGTCAACGACCATGCTTCCATGCGCTCAGTGAAGGAAAGCACTTTCATCTGCCGCAGATCACCGTGGGCAATGAGAGAATCCAGCACATAGTCCTGAAACTCAGGGATCAGCGGCGCGGCGGTTTTCCGGTCTACCTCAGCAAACAGGCTCGCACGGTCTCCGGGCGGGCAAAAGATATAGCATTTGCGTGGGTTTTCGGGGGCGTCCTCCTCACTGTCGTCGGCAGTATTCTCCTCCGTCTGGCTGTCATCGTTGGCCATCAGGGTCGCAACGGCATATATCCCGTCGTGGGACAGCAGCCGTCGGTAACCTTTGGGCCTGCAATCCAGATATAGAGTCGTATCGTCCTGTTTCAGTTCCACCGACGCGCCGCCGTATATGGCGTCCGATAGAGCCCGAACGACTTCGGGATAACCGCCGAAGCGAATGGCGCTGATCGTCTGCTGCGTACCGCTGTCGATGATAACGGTATCCGCGTAACCGGTCAGCCGGATCTGAAATTTAGGGTCACTGTAGCTGATTTCCATCAGCTTACTTCTTATGGGTGCCATTCATTTTGAAATCTCCTTTCTTCCGGACAATGAAAAAAGACCGTAACTGCCCCGAAAGGCAATTACGGTCTTCTTGATGTCCTATATTTTTACATACTTCAAGTCTTAGTCAGAACGAAGAAGGAAAACTTACCTCCTTTCTCGCCCGTGCCTGCTCTGCTCCGTCCTTTATGCTTTCACCTAAAGTACAGGTTTATTGTACCGCAGTGAAAGCAGGGCGTACAGGTGGAAACCGGGTATCACAACGGAGCCTCTCGTCGCTGCGAAGGATTTTCGTCGATTTGTCTTTCATATCCACTGTGGACTGAACCAATGTGCTCAACAACTCCTATTCCATTGAAAGGTTTTCGGATTTACTCGCAAACATTTCAACAAAGCAGGTCTATTTTGAAAAAAGCACTCACTGCGCTTGGCTTATCGTAGCGTGGGGGCAGTTCTTTCGCAACACACCACATACCGCTGCCTCCCGCCGCTGGCGTAGGGATGGCAGGTCAGCAGCGTCAGCAGGTCGCGGCCCTGCTGTATCTTGATTTTATCCACCTCGTGGGGCTGGATGATCTGGATGTCGGTCACCGTATATGTCAGCGTTTCCCACAAATTCGCCAACGTAACGGTATCGCCCATCTGCAAGCGGTCAATATGCCGAAAGTAATCCGCGCCGCGCCAGCCCCGGTGTCCGGCAATGACGCAGTTGGTGTTATCCCCGCCGATGGGTGCGGAGGTATTGCCCAGCACTGCCGCGCCTGCGGCAAGGTGCGCGTCGGATGCACCCAAATAGACCGGCATGGTCAGTTCCATAGCAGGTATCTCTAAGACGCCTATGATCTCATCGTCAATGCCATAGGTGGTCAGGTCAGCGGCGGGTGTCTCGCAGGCTTCCAAGCTGGTCAATTCTCGCTGTTTCTCCGCGTAAAGCTGACGGTTATAGTCCTGTAGAGCCGCCAGCAGTTCGGGGTACTGCTGCTCCGGCTTTCGTTCTTCGAGGAAGCTCTGCACGGCGGCGTCTGTATCGGCTTGCAGCCTATGTCCTGTGAACACCGGCCACAGCATGACACAGACACCCGCTACCGCCAGCAACGCCGCCAGTACAAGAGATGTCTTACGCATGGTGAAACCTCCTCACTAAAAAGTAACCGCCGCCGATTGCCGCCACCATGCCAAGGCCGATGGTCAGGCCGGTAAGGTAATGTCGCGTCCACGAGGAAGTGACCTTCTGTGCTTCGGTAACCTCCGTTTCCTGTTCTGGCGTATACGGCACACGATGCCCTCGCACCAGTAGCCGGTGCGTGTTGATGCCGAACGGGGTACAGGTCACCAATGTTACATAGTCCTTGCCGTCTTCAATTTGGAGCCGCGATGTGTCCGTAGGCAATACCGTGTGGACGGCGTCCACTTTGTATGCCAGCGTATCGCCCAGCACATGGATGTAAAACACATCGCCCGCCGCAAGCTGGTCGATGTCCGAAAACAGCTTAGAGCTCGCCATGCCGCTGTGAGCCGACAGCACCGCATGAGTGCTTTCTCCACCCACCGGCAGAGATGTGCCGACCACATGGCCAACTGAGTTTTCCAGCGTGTCCGCGTCCGTGCCGTGCTGCACGGGCAGATACACGTTGATTTTGGGGATGTCTACATAGGCCATGACGCCGCCCACCGCGAGCTGCTCGACATACGCCAAGGGAGGGGCGGATACCCCTCCCTCGGTAATGGTCGCCGCGCCGGACAACATGGCGTTGTACTGCTGCGCGGCTTCACGCTGAACGGTCAGCTCGGCGTCATCGGTGTCCGCGATAACTGCGGTGTAGGTGGTTTCCACATCGGAATGATACTTTTCATTCAAGAGTTCTCCCACCAATGGGTAAAACAGAAGCCCCAACGCCACAGCACCGCAAACCGCCGCCAGTATCCAGCGTTTCACCGCTCGTTCTTGTGCTTGCGGCTGCGGATCACGATAAATGCCGCTACGCCCAGCAGCAGAACGCCGCCCACCGTATACATCCAAACGCCGTAGCCGCCGGTTTTGGGCAGGTCGAAGCCGGGGTTGTTGACCACGGTCAGCGGCACAATGGCGTTGCCCTCGCTCATGGTGACATCCTTGTCGTTGATGGTGGCGGAGGCGGTCAGCAGCTTGGTGCCGCACTTCTCGCACTGGCCGTTCTCGGCGGTCTTGATAACGATCTTGACCGCGTCCTTCAGCAGCACATAGCCCTTATCGGTGGCAGTTTCGGTCAGAGAATAGGTGTCGTCCTCCAGCCCCTTGACCACGATGTGACCGCTGCTATTGGGAACGAAAGTGGTGGCGTCGGTTTTCTTGGCGGCAAAGCCCTTGGCGTAATACACGCCATCCTTCAAGTCGGCAATCACGAATACATCATCGGTGTCGTTGTGCAGTCGGAACTTCACGTTCCGCAGGTTGCCGCCGTTGTCGGAGAACTGCTTGAGAACGTCAATGCCGTAGGTGTAGACATGACAGCAGTCCTTCAGAGTGTCGTAGTAAGTAGTGTTGGTGCGCTTCCAAATCAGCTCGACTTCGTTGGGGTTATCCTTGTTGCCCATCTGAGCGTCGGAGGTCAGAGTGGCCGCATAGGTAATCCGCATGGTGCAGTCGGAATAGCCGCGCTTCACGCTGTCGGTATGCACGGTGGCCGCCTCGTTGATCTCGCTCAGACCGGTATCGGTCATGCGGATGGTCATGGTGTTAACAGCGGCATCATAGGCCACGGTGAACTTGCCGGAGTTTTCATCCCATGTGGTGATCTTGTCGGCACAGCCAGCGTCCTTAAAGAACTCGAT
>ERZ1026894.1835-NODE-1835-length-11802-cov-5.574189_pt1 | contig 11802 bp, 8 predicted proteins | sample MGYA00380177_ERZ1026894 | MGnify/ENA primary metagenome ERZ1026894 (study PRJEB33269, sample SAMEA4719813) | human gut metagenome | biome: human-associated habitat; feature: organic feature; material: feces | place: Cameroon | collected 2013-10 ... | reverse complement strand
TCTTGATACTATACAACAAATGCTTGGGCAAAAGCAAGCGAAATCGCAAAAAAGTTGAAACAATTTTGCGGACAAAAAGTTAAAATTGCCCGAACGAAAGCCGCATGTTCGCTCTCACTTGTCATTCAGAGGAGTGAAGCGACGTAGGAATCCGGCGGGAGCGCAAACCGATGTTTGTTTCCGTCCCCGAAGATTGCCACGCAAGGCTCGCAATGACATATGGCGGGACACCCGCACCCGATCAAAAAAAGGCACAACAAAACAAACCAAATATAAATATAACATGGAGGTAACAAACAATGAAGCAAAGAAAGATATTTGCGATTTTGGCAATGGTTCTGGTTCTCGTGCTTTCAATTGGCGTGTTTGCAGCGTGCAACCCCGAAAGCCCTGAAATGCCTGTTAGACATCCTGAGATCGACCAAGAGGCATATCTTGCCAAATCACAGTCAATCTATGATGCGCAATTTGGCGAATTCAAAGCAGCATATGCAAAAGCTGTTGTAGAAACAACAAACACCAGCAAGAGATATGCTCTTATGGCAATTGCAGAAGCAAAGTTGATGGAATCCGGCGTATTCCTTCCCTCGACTGCACAAGGCGGTAACTATGCAATCAGCAAAGCGGCTCCCAACACCATCTCTTCTGTTTTGTGGGGCAACGACAGAGAGCGTTTCCACAACGTTATCGTTGCGGACAAGCTTATTACTGCGACTGATAGAGCGGCAATGAAGGCAGAATGGGCGACAATGAAGTCCGAAAACAAACTCGGCTCCGAATACGAATCCTATGTCAGAACTTATCTTACATCGCATGGCTATAGCATAAAGAGAACGTATGATATCGGTTATGTTTCCGATCCTCAAACTTGGGACGCTCTTGCAACGTCCAACTCTGAAGATTCCGAGGCAATCATCAATACTTACGATTCACTGTTGGAATACGATTCTCTCAACAATTTGCGCCCCGCACTTGCACAATCCTATGACGTTTCCGAAGACGGACTCACCTATACGTTCCATCTCCGTGAAGGTTTGACTTGGGTTGACTCGCAAGGCAGAAAGGTTGCAGACCTCAAAGCAGAAGACTTCGTGGCAGGTTTCCAACACATGCTCGACGCAGAAGGCGGTCTTGAATTCCTTGTTCAAGGCGTTGTTAAAAATGCGACAGAATATTGCAATGGAACAGCTACTATTGAAGAAGTCGGCGTCAAAGCAACCGATGATCACACTGTGGTTTACACTCTTACCGGGCCAAAACCCTACTTCCTTACCATGCTCGGTTACAACATCTTTGCCCCGATGAGCAGAAGTTTTTATGAATCCAAGGGCGGTAAGTTCGGCGCAGACTTCAATGCGGCGGCGGAAGGTTATACCTATGGTAAGACACAAAACGATATCGCATATTGCGGTCCTTACAGAGTTACGTCCTACGCAGCAGAGAATGAAGTCGTGTTCTCTAAGAACGAAAGCTATTGGAACAAAGACGGCATCAATGTTGACAAGATCACATGGCACTACAACGATGGTTCTGTTGCAACAAAAGCATATGATGATGTTATGTCCGGCGTGATCGACGGCGCAGGTCTTACTTCGGCATCTCTCCAAAAAGCCAAAGAAGGCACGGTGTTTGACACATATCACTATGTTGCAACTCCAAACGCAACTTCTTTCGTTAACTTCGTCAACTTGAATCGTACCTATTATGCAAACATGAACGATGAAACGGCGCTTGTTTCCCCCAAGACTCTGGAACAAGCCAATAGAGCAGTTGCCGCAACACAAAACGTTCACTTCCGCAGAGCGCTCGCAATGGGACTTGACAGAGTTACGTACAATGCACAAACCGTTGGCGCAGAACTCGCATCCGTTTCGCTCATCAACAGCTACACGCCGGGCAACTTCGTTGCTTTGACGGAAGATGTCACAGTTGATATCAACGGCAAGGCAACCAAATTCACGGCAGGTACTTTCTACGGCCAAATCATGCAAGCACAAATCGATGCAGACGGTGTGAAGATCAAAGTCTGGGATCCGGCTGCAGATGACGGCGCAGGTGGCAGTACGGGATATGACGGCTGGTACAATGCAGACAATGCGAAAGCAGAACTTGAACTTGCAATTGCAGACCTTGCAAAGCAAGGAATAGAAGTCAGCGCAAAGAACCCGATTTATATCGACTTGCCGTACAACTCCGCAAGCACTGTTTACACGAACAAAGCAAATGCATATAAGCAATCGATTGAACGCAGCCTTGAAGGAAAGGTTATCGTAAACCTTGTTGGAGCATCTAACCAAAATGAATGGTTGTATTCAGGTTATAGAACCAATGCTGGCTATCAAGCAAACTATGACATTTACGATCTCGCAGGTTGGGGCCCTGACTACGGCGATCCGTCGTCCTACCTTGACACCGTTGCAGAAGGCGGTTTCATGTTGAAATGCCTCGGCATTTTCTAATGACTGAATTGCGTTGGTGACGCTTGCGCGTCATGGACGGGATTTATTCGGCAAGGGATGAGTGTGACTCATCCCTTGCTGTAATAAAAACCATGGAGTAAACAATGGCAAAATATCTTGTAAAAAGAATAATACGAGGAATCATCTCCGTCATAATCGTGGTGGGCATCGTGATGTTGCTCATTTTCTCGTTGATGGATAGAGAACTTGTACTTTCAAACGATTCTGTTATCACCAAATTAGGTGGGAATGATTTGACAGTGTATAAGTATCAAGTATGGGAGAACTATGGTTATATAGACTACGTTCCGTATTCAGATTACTTAACAAGCCTTGAAAGTAGCGGTGAAATCGATGCAAATACTCGCAAAACAGCCGCCACGCTCGGTAAAACTGTTTCTTCGGATAATGCAACCACTGCAAAATACGTGAAGAAATTTACCGAATACTACGAGTCGAAAGGCTATACTGTTACGCGCTTAAAAGGATTCAATTCAAAGGGCGGTAACCCGCAACTTTTCGCATACCAAGACATTCATTTGCTCAAACGTATGTGGAATTACTTCTCAGGAATATTATCCGTTGATTCCATTCATTATGCGGACGAAATAGAAGGTGAAAGAGGACTTTCTTTCACTTGGTACGACCCCGTATACGGCGGAAAGAAGTTTTCTCCCGCCATTATTGGCAACGGCACAAAACATAAATATTTGTTGTATTTTGACAATAAATTTCCGTTTATTCATCAAAATATTGTAAAAATCAATCTCGGCGTTTCTTATTCTGTAAACAAGGGAATCGACATTGCCGATACGATGACCAACAGTCAAGGTGGATTCGAGCAATCGACAATCCATTATCCCACAGGAATAACAGAGGTGAGCGCTGATGATTTGCATTCTGCGAAATATTCGAAAGGCTCAAGGGCTCTTAGCGATTATAACAAAGAGCATTATACGGACGATTACACCGTAATTTCGGTGAAAGGTGCCGCTATGTCAAAAATGGGATTTTCGTTTGCAATCGGCATTTTGTCGGTTATCATGGCGTATATCCTCGGAGTGCCTCTCGGCATCATGATGGCACGCAACAAAGACAAATTGCTTGATAAACTCGGCACGATTTACATCGTCTTCATTATGGCTGTGCCGTCGCTTGCGTACATCTTCATATTTAGTGCAATAGGAAGAGCAATTGGCTTGCCTACAACGTTCAGTGTGTCTGAACCTACAACACTTATGTACATTTTGCCTATTGTGTCGTTGGCACTTCCTTCGGTTGCAAACCTTATGAAGTGGCTAAGACGCTATATGATAGACCAGCAAAACTCAGACTACGTCAAGTTTGCAAGATCGGGCGGTTTGAGCGAGAGAGAGATTTTCAACAAACACATTCTCAAAAACGCAATCATTCCGCTTGTGCACGGAATTCCCGGCAGCGTGCTCGGCGCGCTCACCGGCGCGATTATCACCGAGCGTGTGTACACCGTTCCGGGTGCAGGAAACTTGCTTACGACGGCAATCAATAAATATGACAACTCGGTTATCGTGGGTGTGACATTGTTTTATGCCGTGTTGTCGGTTGTTTCGATTATACTCGGCGATATACTGATGTCAATGGTAGATCCGAGAATTTCATTCTCAGATAAGGCGAGGTGACGATATGGAAAATAAAGTTATAGACCTTCAAGAATTTAACATGTCGGACGAGGAATTGTTCTCTTATGTCGACAACAACAAGCTTGAATCCGAAAAAATCACCGCGCCCAGATATTCCTATTGGAAGTCTGTGTTCAGAGTGTTTTTTAGAGATAAAATCAATATCATATTGCTATCAGTATTGTTGTTGGTTATCGTGTTTGCATACATTTATCCTATGTGCATAACATATGATCCGACTGCAAATATAAGCGATCTTACAGCGCAACACTTGACGCCGTCGGCAGCTATCGACAAATTCGGATTCAGCATACACTATATCCTCGGCACGGGCGCATCCGGTGAACCTACGTTTGACGCGATTTGGACAGGCGCGAGAATTTCAATCAGCCTCGCACTCGTGTGCGCGCTTATCAATATGACGGTCGGTATCGTTATCGGCGCAATCTGGGGCTTCTCCAAGAAAGTCGACAAGTTTATGACCGAAGTGTACAACATCATCGGCAATGTCCCGTCAATATTGTTTATTTCGGTTATGGTCATGATTATGTCGGCAAGTTTCTGGACGCTTGTGTTTGCAATGACGATAACGGGGTGGCTGTTCATAGCCTACTTTATCCGCACGCAAGTCATCATCATTCGCGACAGGGAATACAATCTTGCGTCAAAGTGCTTAGGCACGCCGATTTTCCGTATAGCAATGAGAAATATTTTGCCGTTTATGACGTCGATCATTGTTACGCTTGCGGCAACCGAAATCCCGAGTTACATTTCGTCGGAAGTTTTCCTTTCCTACATCGGAATCGGACTTTCGGAGACTTCTCTCGGAAAATTGATACAATCGACAAACAGCACAATGTTCGTTCCCGGATGGGAGCTTGAATTTTGGGCACCCGTTACGGTGACGGCAATCATAACCATCGTCCTCTATGTGGTCGGTCAAAAACTCGGTGACGCTTCCGATCCGAGAACGCATATGTGAGGTGACGTATGGAAGATAAAAAAGTTTTGTTATCCGTCAAAGATCTCGAAGTCAAATTCCGCGTCAGAGGCAGAATCCTCACCGCAATCCGCGGAATCTCGCTCGATATCTATGAAAACGAATCTATTGCAATCGTCGGTGAATCGGGTTCGGGCAAATCCGTCTTTACAAAGACTTTTGCCGGTATGCTCGACTCAAACGGCTTCATTTCGCAAGGCGAACTCATCTTCAACGACGACGAGCTTGCGGATACCGTTGCAACTCCGACAAAATTCGACAAATTTATTCTCGACGTCGTTTTGAAGCAGCTCAACAAAGCCTCAAAACTCGAACTCGGCGCGGATATCTATCAAAAAATCCTCGCGCTCAAGGCGGAAAAGAAGGAAAAATACACACTCAGCGAGCAAGAGCATGAGAAAATGCAGGACGAGATCGACGATCTCAAGTTCAAACGCACCGAGGCGTACAACCTCAAACTCACGCTCAATACGCGCAAGGAAAGAGACAAAGTTAAAGAAACAAACGCGATTATATCCGATTGCGACAAACAAATCAAAGCACTCGAAAAGAAAATCGCTCAGACCGTGCGCGCTCACAAACAAGCGGCAAAAGCCGACCTCGAATTTGCAAAGTATTATGCCGAAAATATGGCAAAGCTCAAAGAGGAATATAAACTCGCTTTGCAAGGCGAAATCACCAAGGATACCGTGCATCGCAACGAGATTTTAGGCAAGGAAATTTATCTTTCCGTCGGAAGATACGGCGCACTCGAAAGATTTAAGCTTATTGTCAAACTCATTCTCGCACTGCGTAAGGCTATGCGTCTTGGCGTCGACCTCACAAACGACGAGCAACTCAATCAGATTTTCGATCCGATTGCGTTCAGAGTCAAGTTCCTCGACGGCACCACCGAAACGCAACTCCACGGAGTGTGCGTGCTGAACCTCGCAAAAATCAAGTATACAAAGGACTGGCAAAAGATCCGCGGTACGCGCATCGCAACCGTCTTCCAGGATCCGATGACGTCGCTCAACCCGATCATAACAATCGGCAAGCAAATCTCCTCAATCATCATCAAGCACCAACACTGCTCGGAGGCAGAGGCGAGAAGAAAAGCTGTCGAACTTATGAAGAAGGTGGGCATTCCCAATGCGGAAAATCGCTATGACGACTATCCCTTCCAATATTCGGGCGGCATGCGTCAGCGTATCGTCATCGCAATCGCGCTTTCGTGTCAACCGAAGATTCTCATCTGCGATGAGCCTACAACCGCTCTTGACGTCACCATTCAGGCACAAATCCTCAAACTCATCAAGGATTTGCAAAAAGAGTTCGATTATACCATCGTGTTCATCACTCACGACCTCGGCGTTGTCGCAAACGTTGCGGACAGAGTCGCCGTGCTTTATGCGGGGCAAATCGTCGAACTCGGAACGGTAGACGAGGTGTTTTACGATCCTCGCCACCCGTATACGTGGGCGTTGTTGTCCTCTCTTCCGCAACTTGCAGAGAAAAACACCGAGCTTTATTCGATCTCCGGTACGCCGCCGTCGCTTTACAACAAGATCATCGGCGATCCGTTTGCACCGAGAAATCCATACTGTCTGAAGGTGGATACGCTCAAAGAAGCACCTATGTTCCAAGTGAGCGAAACCCATTTCGCAAAAACATGGCTTCTCGACCCCAGAGCGCCTAAAATCGAAAAACCCGAAATCATCAAAGATATTCACGGCAGATTGCTCAAAGCATTCAATATCGAGGAGGTGGAATGATGGACAAAGACAAAATAATCGACGATATCCAAACCTCCGCATTGGATAACTCCACGCCCGTCGAACAAGAACTCGCAGTGGAGCAGCAAGAGCATATCGAAAATGCCGACACTCAACAAGAACCCGTTTGCGAACAAAGTGCGCCTTCTTTCGGGGAGTCATCCGTTGAAGAAACTTCTGTCGCCGACAATTCGGTTGAAAGCGACGAGAAGCCTTCAAAAAAATCCGCAGGGAAGGTTATAAGCGACTGGTTTAAGGGCGTAGGCGGAAAAATTCAAAGACACTTCAAACGCGTTGGCGACAGCTGGAAAACGCAAATCGATCAATACAAAAATCGAGTATATACTCTCCCTGAACAAGGTCCACTCGACGAAAACGGCAGAGAAATTCTGTTGTCCGTCAAGAACGTCGACATCACGTTCGGCAAGGGCGACAAGGCTGTCAAGGCGGTAAAAAACGCGTCTTTCGACATCTATAAGGGCGAAACGTTCTCTCTTGTCGGCGAATCCGGCTCGGGAAAAACCACTATTGGTCGTGCAGTCATCAGAGTAAATCCGTGCGCAAAAGGCGAGATTCAGTACAAAGGCGTGCGCATTTCGGGCAATATTTCGCATAAACTCGACAGACAGGTCATAAGAAACATCCAAATGGTGTTTCAGGATCCTGCCGCATCTCTCAACGAGCGCGCGACTGTCGATTATATCGTGTCCGAAGGCCTTTACAACTTCCACCTCTTCAAAGACGAAGCGGACAGAGTTGCAAAAGTCGAGCAAATGATCAAAGAAGTCGGTTTGCTTCCCGAACACCTTACGCGTTATCCTCACGAGTTTTCGGGCGGACAACGCCAACGTATCGGTCTTGCAAGAGCTATGATTATGGAACCGTCCCTTGTCGTCGCAGACGAGCCTATTTCGGCTTTGGACGTGTCAATCCGTGCGCAAGTACTCAATCTTCTCAATAAGTTCCAAAGAGAAAGAGGCACAACATATCTGTTCATCGCTCACGATTTGTCGATTGTCCGCTTTATTTCGGATAGAATCGGCGTCATCTATAAGGGCGAGATTGTGGAGATTGCGGACGCGGAAGAACTGTTTGCATATCCGCTTCATCCGTATACGAGATCGCTTATATCGGCAATTCCTATTCCCGATCCGAAGCTTGAAAAGAAGAAAAAACTTTTCGTGTACGATCCGTCGCAACACGATTACAGCGAAGACAAGCCCGAAATGGTTTGCATCGGTCACAACCATTATATCTTTGGCAACAAGAAAGAAATCGAAGAGTACAAACGTATAAGGGAAGAGGGTGTTCCGCTCAAATCTTCGTCATTCATGACCGAGCAAGAAGCTCTCGAATATGCCGAAAAAGAAGCCGAAGAACCGACTGTTTCAAACGAACCTATCCTTGAAACTCCCGTACACGACACGGGAAGCACATGGTTTAAGGTGTTGTCGTTCTTTTTGCCGATTCCTGGTATAATTGCGGCATACATCTTCAAAAAGTTCAATTATATAAAGAACTTCAAAGCATTCAAAAAAGGCTCGATTGCAGGATTTATATTCTTGGGAGCGATAATATTATTGTTCCTGTTCTTCCTGCTTTTGACGCTCAGATAAAAAACGTAAGGTTTAGCGATGAGCTAAACCTTTTTAATCAAAGGTGATTATGAAAAGATATGCAAAGGATAAAAACCTCCTTACGCCTCCGCCTGTGGAACAGGTCGAGGTGTCAAACAAAAACGTCAAGCTGAGGGTAGTGCTTTTTGTGCTGTTTTTGGTGCTTGCGATTGTTTGTTTTGCCGTTGTTATGGTTGTTTTGTTGAGAGTCGAGGCCGGGTGGTTTGCGATAACCCCCGATACATCCTCAACAAAAAACTGCGGAGGGGAGTTCGTCTTTACCTATTATTTTGATAAAAATCAAGACAAAAAGTATCGTCAAGGCGTGGCGTCGAAATATACCGAAGCAAGCGAATACGCATACAAAGTGCTTTACTCAACCGAACAAGTCGACGGCATGAACAATTTGTACTATCTCAATACGCATCCAAACGAAGAAGTGCAGGTTCCTGCGCTGCTGTATCGCTCGCTCAAAGCGTTTGAGGATGCGAACAACAGATTCTTGTATTATGCGCCTGTTTATGCGTACTACAAGGAAATGTTTACATGCATTCATGACAATGATGCCGAGCGTTTCGACCCGACAAAAAACGAGGATGTCAGAGCCTATTTCGACAAGATGATTGCGTTTGCTGCCGACGATGCGCACGTCCATATTGAGTTTTCGGACGGAAATATCGTCAAACTTGTGGTGTCCGATGAGTATAAAAATGCGTTCGGAGCGCAAACCGCAACATATCTTGACTTTTTCTGGACAAGAAACGCTTTTGCGATAGACTATATTGCAAGCACAATGGCTGACGCCGGCTACGACAAGGGCGTTATATCCAGCTATGACGGATTCACGCGCAATTTAAGCGAAGCTCACGACGAACTGCAAGCAAATGTGTTTGACAAAACCGCGGACGGCGCAATCGTCGCAGGAAGGATGTCTTACAAACAGCAAATGTCGGTCGTCATGCTCAAAGACTATGCCGTTTCAAAGAGCGAGGACGGGTATTATACATATAAAGACGGAACGGTGCGCACGCACTTTATAAACACTTCGACAGGCGAGAATATAAGTGCAATAAACACATATACGGCGTATTCGGTGACAAAAACATGTTCCCAAATCGTGATAGATATTCTTCCGCTTTATCTTGCCGATTCGTTTGACGATGCAAAAGTTGCCGCTGCAAAAGCGAACGGAATACTATCCGTTTTCTGCAAAGACGGGAAAATTGTTACGAATGACGAAAATTTGGCCATAAATCCGATTGAAAGAGAAAGCGGAACATATCTTGTCGAACGTATAGCGTAACGAAATTAAAGAACAAAAGCACAAGAAAACGCCGATGATTCGGCGTTTTTCTGTTGAAAACACGCAAACGGCGTTGCAGCTTGCCGTTCATCCGATTCTCTGCTCGTCGCGCAATAAGATTAAAAGTTGAATGTAACCGATTATATGGACAAAAAGCGCGCAAAGTGTTACCATATACATTGTTTTGAGGCAACCTATGCCACAAAGGAGGAATTATGTCAAAAGCAACTATAATTGCGGTCGCAGGAAAGGGCGGCGTCGGCAAAACATCGCTTGCAGCAAACATCGTGCGCAACCTTGTGGAATGCTTCCCCGACAAGCGCATATTGGCGATCGATGCGGATCCGGCAGTAGGTCTTTCGACGGCTTTGGGCGTTGAAGTGAAATCCACTATAGACGACATCAGAAAAGATATTATAGAAAACGTCGAGGACGGCAACGCAAAGGGTGCAATTGACCTTCTCAACGAAGCGAGATTCCGCATTTTTGACGCAATGGTTGAAAAGGACGGTTATGTTTTTATTGCCGTAGGTCGTCCCGAAAGTGCCGGTTGTTATTGCAAAATCAACGCATATCTCAAAGACGTCATCAGTATTCTGTCGGAAGAATTCGACTTTGTCGTTATAGACGGTGAAGCAGGCATCGAACAAATCAACCGCAGAGTCATGGAAAAAGTCACGCACCTTATTTTGGTTACCGATCAATCAAAGAAGGGTAGAGATGTGTGCAAGACCATAAAGAAAGTTGCGGATGACCTTGTCATGTATGACAAAATCGGCGTCATCGTCAATCGTGTTTCCGATGAAGAAGCGGTGCGTTCGCTGGACTATGACGGAGTGAAACTTTTGGCGGTGATCGGCGATGACAAAAATCTTGCGTCGTTCGACCTCAGGGGCGAAAACGTGTTTGAGCTTCCCGCAAGCTCGAAAGTCGTGCAAGGTGTTAAAGAAGCACTTAAACAACTTGAAATAATACGATAAAGTGCCGATTTGTGCAAAAATCGACATAAATCAAACTGTAAATATTGAATTGATATGATAGGTATTTTTGACGAGGATATAAAGAATCTATTTGATTATATTGCTCAAAGCAATGTCAAAATTTATCCGTACGACAGCGGAAAGGCTTTGCCTACAAACGAGCAGAGCGAGCTTATACTGATGAAGGATGCCGCTTTTGAATTGGGCGGCAGCGATATGCCTTGCATTGCGGCAACCGTTCTGACCGACGACATGACTATCAAAAATCAAACCGTCCTTATAGGCAAAGAACTAAAAGAAATCAAGAACGATTGCAATTATGCAAAAATAGTCATTCTCTCGGTCAAAGACACTGCCGAGGACGAACAGGCTATTTTCGATCTTGCCAAATCTTTGGAATATGCAAAGTACAAAGAAAATGTCAGCGGATATATGATGCGCACGTCAGTCATTAAGCAACGCGAACAAGTCAGAGTGTCAAAGACTGCCATCAAGCGCGGTTTATCTTTCGAAGCTCTCGGCGCAACCACAATCAAATCGTATTTGGCAAAAGATGTCGTCGAAGCGGTTACCGTAATTTTTGTTGCCGATGCCCGAATCGATTTCATGCCGTTGCAACAGTTTTCTTCTCACACTTCTCAAATACTGTCTGCCTTCAATCACATTCTCGACAACGTTCTTGTGGACTGTGCGCATTGCAACTTGAAGGAGATTTGCGACAAAGTGGAGGGAATGAGGGAACTGCATATGCGTCAGGTGCGATAATTCGGGTATAGTTTTGTTAGGCACGGCTTGTTCCAAAATCATGTACGCTATGTACATCGGGTTTGTCTCAAGCCGTGCCTTTCTTGTTCGTCCTCTACAAGGGGTGAACGGCGTGTACTCTAAATTAGATGTGCCCCCTCTTTCCGGACACGCCGGTATTTCTCCCGCCGCTCAAATAGGGACAATTCTCTACAAGATTATCCATCGTTCGTGGGGGAGACAATCGGCACTCGCATAGATTGCTATCGTTCTCTTTTTATGTCACTC
>ERZ1026894.1828-NODE-1828-length-11842-cov-22.378298_pt1 | contig 11842 bp, 9 predicted proteins | sample MGYA00380177_ERZ1026894 | MGnify/ENA primary metagenome ERZ1026894 (study PRJEB33269, sample SAMEA4719813) | human gut metagenome | biome: human-associated habitat; feature: organic feature; material: feces | place: Cameroon | collected 2013-10 ... | reverse complement strand
TATCAGGAGTTAATAAAGGTATTCTGAAATACTTGATATTGTATTTACCTTTATAAAAGCTACTTTCTCTTTTTTATGAAGATTATTTGAAGTAAAAAACAAATTTGATGTTTCTGTAAAGAGCTGATTAACTCGTTGCTCGGATATGAATGATGAAAATTGTTTTTGAGTTCCCGAATTCATTGCTTTTAGCTCTTGATATCTTTTATTAATATATTGATGAAAAATGGGAAGCTGAGACTTATAACCACGTGATATAGAGCTACTATTCTGCACATAATGATAGTAAGCTTTAGGAATAATACGAACCGCATGAATGTATTTATGATAATCAATATTAAAAATAGTATCTTCCCCGACTTTGATTCTTTCGAAAAACAAATCGTGTTCTTTTATTATGCTACTTTTATAAAAACGATTCCAAATATAATCCCTACTATTTGCTATCTCGCAATTTAAGTATAACTCAGAAGGGCAAGAGGAATGAAAATATAGGAATTCATTCACCTTTTCTTCCAAATGTCCTCCACCTTCTATTATTTTGCCAGAAATTACCATATCCACCCCATCTGTAGCATCCATCATTGCTGCAAAACCATCCGAATCGATATAATCATCAGAATCAATGAAGGTAACCCACTCACCTTTCATTTTCGCCAAAGCAAGATTTCGTGCAACTGCAGGTCCTCCATTTTTCTGATGAAAAACCCTCACCCGCAAATCATTATGTGCATATTCGTCACAAATCACACCAGACTTATCTATACTACCATCATCCACCAAGAGTATTTCGAAGTCCTGAAAAGACTGAGCAAGTATACTATCTAGGCAGCGGTGAAGATATACCTCTACATTATAAACTGGTATAATTATACTCAATTTAGGATTTTTCATTTTCATACATTTTTTTATTTATATTTATTACGATACCGCTTTTTTGATGAACTCATACGAAAAAGTTCTCATTTTATTAAGTCTTTTATAAACAGATTCATAATCAATTACAGGCATTGAATCAATATCAAAATTTTGATCCACAATGCGATCTTCAATATCCAAACATTCTAAAAGGCTTTTAATTCTAGACACACCACGTTGCTTATTTTCTGCAACAACGAACTGCTTTTTAAATAAAATAGAAAAAACACAAGCATGGAACGAATCCGTTACAATAAACTCTGCATCATAAAAGCCACGAAGCCAATCTTCCAAAGGAGGTTGTATTCTTTCGTCTATCGAAGCATGAATGTTTTCTGTTTTGGAGCCTACTCGAAAAGGTAGTATTTTTTTACTCGCAGAAACTTTTTGTATTATAGCATTCTTTTCTGGTGTATCATCTAGAATATAATTCAACAATCCCCCTCTTTGTTCTAGAGATTTATCTTTTTCAAACAAATGAATATAAGAAATGTCATCCAACAACATTGTTGGATCTAAAACCCATTGAGCTTCACAATTTAAATATTTGTGACAAAGCTGCAATCCTGATTTTTCTCTAACAGAAACCATATTAAATTTTTGCAACAATGCCTTACATTTTGCAGTTTGTTCAGCAGAATACTCCCATACATCGACACCAAAAGATGGCGCATAAGCAATTCTTTTTAATGTTAAATTTTTAGCAAAATTCAAATAGGCATCTTCTATTCGATTTTCACCGAAATAAACTGGTCGCCAAACTTGATCACTACCAACAATAATCGCATCAAAACTATTATCACTAGATAATTCGGAATAAGAATCAACAACAATTCTATGAATATATTCTTTGATAAATCTATCCGTGTTTTTTCTAACTATAGATTGTGTTTTGACCACATATTTTTCTAGAAAGACAATATTATCTTTATTTCCTAACATTTTATTAACAAATCGTTTAGGATAGACAAATATCGCTTTCCATAAAGGAAGAGAGGGGACATCTGGTTTTTTATCAATAACCCACACTTCATGACCCATCTTTTCCAAAACAGTTTGCAAAGCATAAGCCTGCAATATTCCTCCATAATTCGTACAGAGCGGCAATGTTAATATTCCTATTTTCATTTTTTCATTCACTAATTTTATACTCTATGCAAGATCCAGGAAATCATCCAAATCTTGTCTTGCGATAGACTCAATATATTGTTTTTTGTTTTCTTCATCTTTAAATATTTCACCCTTCAACCTGTTTGCCAATGTATAAGGGAAGGTACCTTTGATCGACTCTGATAAAACCTTAATCAACTTGTCAGATATACCACCTCGATGTATTAAAGATATGTAGAAATCAGTCTTATAACATTTTTCACTTGGATTGTTACATATAAAGTCTTTCGAGAGATATTCTTCTATAAAGATATCATATAGCCCGTTCTCTTTCAAAACATTGAAATCTTCTAATCTATCTACATTAAAGGCACCACGCTTATATTCATGCTTCAAGAACATTTCTAATGACTCCTTAATTTCGCCCTGCGGTATCATCCTTGCACGTAACATTTCAATATAGACATTGGCACTATTTGCAAAAAGCATGAAATCTTCATACCAAAACTTGCGAGTCATTTCGGGATTATTACCAAGAATAACAGAAACGTCTGCTGGTTTTAAAGCCAAATACATTCTAACTCGCTTCAAATTGTCTACCAAAAGACTTATAACCTTAGCCCTATGCCGTTCTGTCATCAACAAATCATGCAACAACATTGCTTGTTCTTCATATTTCATACAGGAGTCTGTCTCTTTCAAGAATAGCAACAAATCATCTTCTGTCTTAATTGCTAAGCACAACCGTTTAAAGATTACTTCTGTACTTGTTCCCTTAGGCGTAATGGATACGTTGTAGTGACGTTTATAATCATTGACAGACTGCATTAAGCTTCCAATTGGGGTAAACTTATTGTAATTATCCATAATGAAAACCCAAAATGCAGCCACATGAGAAAGAGTAATCTCCGAATCCTTGTAATGAGCGCAGTCGTTTCGGCGATTCCGCCAATAACAGACATCATCCCTTAATGTATCAGGCAATTCAAAGAATGCTGGATCATTAGTTCCATTAGCTCTTTTCCTGATACAGACAACAACTTCTGAATCCCATTTGTCTTCATTGCGCAAGTTATTCATACACGCATCCCATCTAGTTTTTTTGAAATCAGATGGCATCTCGGAATTCAAGAGATTATTCCTTACTGCTTGAATAAAAGCTATATAAGAAAGCATCAAAGCGGGTCTGGCAATACCATGACGATAACAGCGTATCGCATCATTCAAGACATCACGCAATGCCGTACCTTCCTTGAACTCATCATAGATATTAAGAAATTTAATAAATCGTTCATCCATAATGTTTCATATTTATAAGGTGCTTATGATTACACTGATAGTGATTATCTACGTAATAATAAATTTGACACCAAGTTGAATTATCAACAATCCTGTCATCTATTATGATGTAATTGTAAATAGAAACTGCTCATGAATTTGGAAGAAGCTTTTATCCTGGAATCTTCGTCCATCGTGAAATAAGCACTTGGCGAATATTGATCAGACACATGAATATATGCTAATATTTCCACGAATACAGATAGCTTTGCCACAAGTGACAACCTATCACCAAGAACTCCAAAAAGAAACTTTCTGCCAAGACTACCTCTCCAAGTTTCATCAGACATATAACTATCCGCCAAACGTAAAACAGGTTCAAAGAACTTATAGGCAATCTTTCTTATGCGATTTTTTCGATAATTCACTTGAACGCCGTTTATCTGCCTAGCTATTATATCCCCAACCCGTATAAAGCCCTTGTTAATTTCATTTTTCAGCAATACAGCAGCCAAGCGATAAGCAAAATCTATCTTTTCCTGTAAATTTCTATCATTATTTCCTTTCTCTTCCAGAACACGCATTGTGTCACAATACGCATCTAGAATAGTTTTCATGTGCGTGAAGATTGATATTGAACCAGTACACTGCTTGTGAACTTTATAATCAAGATAAATGTCATTCTCATCTACTTTTTCACAAATGGAATCATAAAAAGAATCAAACCCCTTCTCTGTCCCAATGATTGAACTGTAATCTGTATTTAAATCCGTATAACCATAGTAGCTCAGAATTTTCTTTATCTTTGCATCATCGGATAAGGTTGGTGAAACTTGCTCTGCCAATTTGCTGATAGTTCCAACAATATCTTCATAAGCAGCAATCCTCAATCGGGTAATACCTACCTTAAGAGCTATCTCCTTTTTCTTTCGTGTCTGATAGTAGGCACCAAAGAAAGCCATTATGAGACCGGGCAACAAGACATTTAACAATGAGAATATATTTTTCCAGGTTGACTGTTCAAATCCCCAATATGTATTGTCCACTATCATAGTTACTATTTCTTTCTTTTTTCAACAGCCATGGCCTTGGCTATATTCAACGCTATAAGTTTCTGTATCTTTTCACGTTCTGTCATTATCTTCATATCCAACATCTGTTGTATGATTTCACCCTTAAATACTAAACTCTTTTCTGAATGATCTGGTTTAGACTGTACCTTGAACTTGATATGACTAATACTATCTCGCATTTCATCATATACAGATTCTATTTCTTCCGACAGTTCATCTTGAAATATAAGTCCCAATTCTATAGCCGTCACATTCTCAAACATTTTAACGTTCTTATTTTCTAAAGGAATATGGCTATCTATGAAATGCTCCTGATACATCACTATCATACGATTGAAAACGAGTATATAATTTTGAAAAAACTGCAATTTTTCATATAGCCCCTTTTCGAAATAGATTCTGTTGGTACTAATAAATCGGTCAATATCCAACACAGCTGCAGTCAATTTATCCCCCGTTTGAAATACATCTAAAACCGGATATTGCGGAACATACTCCAAAGGAATTTCAAGTTCTTTGATATCAGTGACGGCGATATTGACGATATTGTGAGGCAATACCACTTGTTGCTGCATCGCTTCAAGCTTTACCACCAATGCTTCATAAATATCTAACTTTTTCTTCATGATATCCCCTTTTACTTCAGACTCGGCAGCCCTTTGTGCAAAATAGGTGGAAGTTATCCAACCTACTACTATACCGCCTACAATGAGGATGATTAATTCCAAAATTCCTTTTCCGAAATACTCAGGCAATAAGTTGATCTCGGTCACTATTTGGTGTAAAGTATCAATCATGAGGTAAATATTTAATTATTGACGTATGAAATCTTTCCAAGATAGCATTTCTGTTCTTTACAGGCAAATCATCATATTCATCTCTGGTATATTCATCCCTTATATGAATAAACAAGAGAAGAACCATCAACGATGCACCATGCTCATATAAATCAGCTTTATCGATATTACGTTCGAAAAGCCACAACCTATATTTATCAACAAAAGAAACTTTAAACAGATTCAGGAAATTGGGCATTTGCAATCTATCAGCCAACGTACTTTTCAAATATTCGCTGATATACACTATGTCGTGCTGCAATGCTATTCCAAAAATCTGGCAAGCCAAATCAAGATGCTCATTTCTTCGCTTATCATCTAAAGATTTGTCTTCTTCCATCATTTTAAATGCTGTAAGAATACTCATAACACCATCGTTCCATCCACTTACTGAGTCTAAAATGGCTTCAATATCCTTAGGCCAGAACAAAGATTGAGAAGATTGCTCTTGAATCAATCTACAATATTCATTCAATTTGTCATAAGAACTAAAATAAGAGACATATTCCATCTTTTGATCTCCAATGCGAAAAGGCATGCCATCTATCAAACTCCAATAATATTGCTCCATGATAACTGGTGGCGCAATAAGCAGAGAGTTATGATGAATCAATTTGTGTAACGAGGCATATAATTTCAGCCTTTTTTCCAAGACATGCCTTTTCACATCAAGCATCACTTCTCTTTTCTTAGAAAATACATGGGTTACATATGCTAAGCACAATGCAATCAGTATATATTTTAGAATGAGAATATACATATGATTTTTAAATCTATTTCATATTTCGAAATAGGGGTGCAGAGTAGTTACACACTTTTTTTATTACCTTTTTACGCATTATCTCGTCGATTCCAAAGAAAAAAACGGAAAATCCAACAGACGAGACGCAGATAATACCAACTAGAATGAAATTAATCAACTGAGTAGTATCTAAAACTTTATTTATTATAATAGGTATTGGAAGACTAATTAAAGTTACTATTATACAAACTCGATATACACTCCATATCTCCAACCATTTATAATCTACAATTTTCATTAACAACAATGGTTTCACAATTGTTCCTAAAAATGCATAAACAACGAGACTAGTCCAAGAAAGAACCAATGGTGAATATCCCATTTTAAACAATACATAGGTGATAGGAAATATCATAAAAGATAACGTTGGAGATGTCAATGCATTTTCTCGTAAACGCCCTTTGGCATAAAGCGCAGTATAGAAAGACGTGTCAAATACTTGAAATAAACTCTGCACGATGACTATCTGAAGAAAAGGTACGGTATAATCAGGTACCACACCTAACCACAACTTAAGTAAAGGGTAAGCCAACAAGCAAACAGGTAAAGCTATCAAATACATCATAAAATAAGAGTATTTGGTACTCTCCAATAGCAGATGCTTTGAGCCTCCATAGTCACCAGCCGCATATTTTTTTACAATTTGTGGATTGGCTGCCTGACGAAAGTTTGAGACGAATTGATTGGCAGCCATATTTACCTGGAGCGAAATGGCTCTTGCTGCGACAACAGCAGGTGCAAAAAACATGTTGAGTAATATCAATACACCTTGACTATTAAGAGCTATTGATGCATTGGCAAACATGCTCCACCCTGAAAATCCTGCAATTTCTTTAAAAATCTTCTTATCGAAAGAAAAAGAAAAGCGAGCTTCTTCAAAATGATGAGTACAATAGAAACGATAGAAGCACATAATACTTACTTGCACACATAAGAGCAACGTAGCATACATCATTAATCTATCAAAATCTCCAATTGTCAACAGATAACAGATTAACAACTTAGCTGACACCTCAAAGATGCTCATATAAGCATATATCGACATCTTTTCATGAGCAACGATAGTAGCATTGTATGGTACCTGAGTTAATGTGAAAACTGCAGTTAATATTGAAAGATGGTATGTATAAACTGCCGCCGACAATCTATCGGGAGCAATAACCATCTTAGTATATAAGAACCAAAGTCCTATCGTTTCTGCAATAATTACTATCAATATTGCTATTAATATATGGATATTGAGTGTAGTGGAAAAAGTTCTTTTTAATTTTTCTACATTACCTTCACCAAGTGCATAGGTCAGGAATCTCGAAGAACCTGTAGATAATGCTCCATTAATGAAAGATAAGAATCCAACAACACCACCAACAGCTTGATAAATTCCATAGTCATCTACTCCCATTTTCTGCAAGATAATACGAGAAGTGAAGAGAGAAATCACCATAGTAAACATCATACGACAATAAAGAAAGAGTGTATTTTTTGCTATTGTCTTATTATTAGATTGATTATTTTCCATTCTGTTTTTATTAATCATTTAACATAGCTTTTTATTTTACGCAAAAAACCAATTGCTTTTTCTTTACAGTAAGACAATTTTATATTTTTTTGTAAAGATGCATTATATTTCTGACGATTTATCTCTTTTCTTTCCTCCAAATAATCTATAAATATAGGCTTATATAAATTGTCATATTTAGATATAATCCTATCCCAATCACCATCAAAAGCATAATCTATACCAGAAAGCCAATTATTCTCCTTATAATAATTCACAGTCATTTCAAGTCCCTGTCGCAAAGAAATGTTTGTTTTAAAATATGGTACGGCATCTTTTATTTTGTCATTATTCAATAATTGACTTATACCACGCCCACCAAGAATTTCACCTTTTCTATGAGGCATTTCTTTTGCCAAAGTTTCTTTATCTAAATTAAAATAGATCGGAGATTCGTGTAATATGTCTCCTAATATTTCTATAACTTCTTTCCATTTATATCGCTCATCCCCGACAATATGAAATGCCTGATTGATAGCCTTTTCATTTCCAAAAAGTCCAACAAGACCAATTGCAAAATCTTCAACTCTTGTAATTGTAGAATAGGCCTCACCATTATCCCATAATACGATAGGCTTATGATGGAGAATTCTTTGAATCAATGTACCATGATAACCATATAAGGGTGTTATTCCATATGGAATTCGGGTATTTCCATATGTTACTGCTGGACGAACTATAGTATAATAAAAATGATTTAACTTTGCCAACTCAATTAGTTTTTTTTCACAGGCAACTTTATCTATACTATATTGCCATACAGGGTTAATTAAAGGAGAATCTTCTATACACTCATAATTTCCCTTTCCTTTATTATAAACAGCGCATGAAGAAAAAAAGATATATTGTCTGCAAATATTTTTAAATAATGATACACTATATTCTATATCATTTTCTGTATAACACAATACATCTACTACAACATCAAAAAATCGTTGTTGTAGTATTTCTTTCATTTGATTTTTATTACGATAATCTGCTGTCAGAATTTCTACTTCTTCTGGCAAAACCTGATTTTTAGATTTTCCTCTATTTATACATGTAACATGATGGCCCCGCTTTAAAGCTTCATTAACAACAGCAAAACTAATAACACCAGTACCTCCAACTATTAATATATCCATTTTAATACCATTTAATATTTTCTTTTATAACTTTAGCAGGTGAACCACCGACTAAACTATATGGTGGCACATCTTTAGTTACGGTTGAATTGGCTGCAACAACAGCACCTTCACCAATAGTAACACCAGGCATAATAGTACATCCGGTACATAACCATACTCTATCACCAATATGTACAGGAGCATGATTTCTGTAATGCTCGTTAATGATGACATGAGGACCATTCCAATCTCGTATGGATACATTTCTACCAATACGAACACCATTACCTATAGTTACTTCCTTTGCACACATAATGGTTAATCCCACATTACATGCACCTTGGCCTATTGTCAGTTTACCACCATTTACAATTTCGATATAAGCCCCATAACGAAGATTATATGGTCCCGAACCATAACGAGTCAAAGGACCATTATGAATCTCTAATTTCGTATTTGCCTCCATTCTAAGACAGGTTGGCATCTTCATGCCCTTCACAGGATTATTGCCAAAAAGGAAAGGTGCCTTTATTTCAATCTTTGCAGAAGGATGAATATCAAAGACAGCACTTGGCATTGTATAGATAACTTGTCCAGCCTTTATATTGGAAATCGTATTCTTTCTAAAGTTTACCTTAATGAAATTAGACCAGGAACGATAAGAAAAACCAAATCTTTTATAAAAGTAATAGCCTGCCTTTAAAATAAATTTTACTTTATATTTAAGCGTCTTATTTTTAGGTATTAAAGGGAAATATTTTGCAGTCACCTCTTCAAAAGTACCTCTATCTAAATCTTCAAAGAACGCTTTTCTATCAATCTTTGCTGGTTCTATCGGCTTGCGAAGAGCAATGTTTCCCGGTAAAATGGATTCAAATTTAGTCTCTTCCCATTCCAACTTATCCTTTACCTTCTCAAAGTATGCAATACCTTTATTGGAATTCAAAAGAATCATGGAAGTACCTATGTTGTTATCCATATTAGGATCAACTTTTTCAATCCCCCAATAATCTGCTATCGTAATATCAGCCATCCTTGGAAATCCCTTATACTGGCAAGAATAACAACTTGGACGACAATAAACATTGGTATGATAGCCTCTACGGAAGTCATCTTGCATGCGTACTCCATAATAAGATTTTCCATTATCGAAGACAACCTTTCTTGTTAAATTACGCCATCCAAGCTCTTTATTCTTAGCCTTGACATAAACAACCTTTCCTCCGAACTTGCGCTCAAGAGAATCAAGATACTTACGATAAACCTTTGGTGAATTTACACCACGGCAAATAAAATCTACAATGATGAGATTTTCATAATCTTTTCTCAGGAATGATCGCAAAGCTGCCATCTGACAAGGTGTTCCACAAGCCAAGACCTTCTCACCCTTGCGTAAAAGATCTCGTATTTCTTTATATATACCTTCTGCCTTGCTCTGCAAATACTTTGAACTGCGTAACTTCTTTAAATCATCCGGATTATTAGATATGAAATTTCTAACCGAAAAATCTTCATTGTAGATAGCTCCACTAACATAACCTCCTTCTTCATACATAACATCAGCCAATGCAGAAAAAGCTCCGCCAGATGTACTATCCCAACGAACACTCATCTTTTTATTGATAGCAGCTATCGTATGTGCAGGTTGCGGATAATCGTTCTTCTTGAGATCTGCAATATTCAATTCTGGACAAACCTTATTACAAAGGCCACAATCAACACATTTTGTTTCATCTACTACAGGATACCAAAAACCTTCAATATCCGTTTTTAAAGAAATTGCCTGATGAGCGCATACATCAACGCAAGCGCAACATCCACAACACTTTGATTTATCTTGTATATTTATCATTGTGATAATAATTATTTCAAATATTCACTAAAATCAGTCAATCTCATATCACCCTTCTTCAGGAAGGTATCGTGCATGGCGAGGGCGGCACGCATGCTCTGTGGCTCGTGTCCCTTCTCGGCAAACTTCAGATACTCACGGAGCATAGGGCGATAATCCGGATGCGCACAGTTTTCGATAATCTCCTTGGCACGGCGCAACGGACCCTTGCCACGAAGATCGGCTACTCCCTGCTCAGTAACGATGACATCCACATCGTGCTCGGTGCTGTCTACATGGCTGCACATAGGAACAATGGCAGAGATGCAACCGTTCTTGGTGGTACTCTGCGTGGTGAAGATAGAGATGTAGCCATTGCGCTCGTAATCGCACGAACCGCCGATACCATTCATCAGCTTGCTACCGCAGATGTGGCTGGAGTTCTCATTGCCATAGATATCGCATTCGATAGCGGTGTTCATGGCGATGACACCCAGTCGGCGGATGACCTCAGGAGAGTTTGAAATCTCGCTCTGGCGGATGGTGAGATGCTTCTTGAAGTAATCAATATCATCATACACCTCTTTCAATGTATCGTTGGTTACGGTGAGCGAAGAGCAGGAAGCATCCTTGATTCTTCCCTCGCGCATGTATTTCACCACGGCATCCTGAACCACCTCGGTATAAACGCTGAATACCGGCACGTTAGGGTTCTGTCCCAATGCTTCAAGAACGGCATTGGAAGTTACGCCCACTCCGCTCTGCAAAGGCAGGAACTGAGGAGGAATATGTCCCTTCTTCAAGTCGCTGACCAGGAAATCAGCCACATTATGTCCCATCTGTTCGGTCACAGGGTCGAGTGGCTTGAAGGCACGCGCCTCCTCCGGGATGTTGCATTCCACCACACCCACAATCTTATGTGCATCAATCTCCACATACTCCTTACCTATTCTATCGCCCACATTCAAGATTGGGATAGGTGTGCGGAACGGGCATTCTGCTATCTCATATACATCGTGCAGATAGCGGGAAGCAGGACTGTGGAAGGTATTCTTCTCGATAAGCACCTTCTTGGCAAGGCGCACGATGGTAGGAACGATGCCGCCGGCAGAGGTAAGGAATGCCTTGCAGGTGGTTTCGCCTTCTTCCAAATCAGATACTTCGATGATGGCAAGGTCTATCTCGCCATAGAAACCACGGCGCAGGCGCTCAGCCATGTGGCCGAGGTGCATATCCTCGTAGTCGATTTCACCGAGATTGGTATGGGTGCGGAAATCCTTGTTGGTAGAAAATGGCGCACGGAACTTGATGGCATGGGCTGCTGCCATGT
>ERZ1026894.1822-NODE-1822-length-11859-cov-18.994493_pt1 | contig 11859 bp, 9 predicted proteins | sample MGYA00380177_ERZ1026894 | MGnify/ENA primary metagenome ERZ1026894 (study PRJEB33269, sample SAMEA4719813) | human gut metagenome | biome: human-associated habitat; feature: organic feature; material: feces | place: Cameroon | collected 2013-10 ... | reverse complement strand
AAGAAACAATAAGCCTCTATCCTCTATATGAGAGAAGCGGTAGGAGAGAAAGCTGCCCGCTAACGGGGCACTCTCCTACCGTTTTTTACGAATTAACAGTTTATCTACCCTAACTTTTTAGAAATAACCATGATTTATCTAGCTATTGACTTCGGTGGAGGAAGCGGAAGAGTACTCGCCGGCAAATTGGAAAACGGCAAATTAGAAATGGAACTCATCCATCGTTTCCCTAACCGACAGGTAAGATTAGGCAATCACGTATATTGGGACTTCCTCGCCCTCTTTGAGGATATGAAGACGGGGCTGAAAATGGCAGGAGCCAAAGGTCTCAAGGTAGATGGCATCGCCATCGATACCTGGGGAGTAGATTTCGGACTCATCGACAAAGACGGTAACCTTTTGGGCAACCCAGTCTGCTATCGCGATGCCCGCACCAAGGGGATGCCGGAAGAAGTATTCAAGCAGATTGACCCATCGGCACATTATGCCATCAACGGCACGCAGGTGATGGAAATCAATACCCTCTTCCAACTCTACAGTATGAAGAAGGCCAACAGTCCGCAATTGGAAAAGGCTGCTCATCTGCTGTTCACCCCAGACCTCTTCAGCTATTATCTCACAGGCGAAGCCAACAATGAATATACCATCGCATCCACTTCAGAACTGCTGAATGCCAGCACCAAGGATTGGGATTGGGAAACCATCGACCAGCTGGACCTTCCACGCCACATCTTCGGTAAGATTGTGATGCCAGGCACCATAAGGGGAAAACTGCGCCGTGATATTGCAGAAGAAACCGGATTGGGCGAGGTGGATGTCATCGCAGTAGGCTCTCACGATACAGCTAGCGCCGTTGCTGCCGTACCAGCTACAGAAGATGAGAGCCCAGTAGCCTTCATCAGTTCAGGCACCTGGTCGCTCCTAGGCGTTGAGATAGAAAAGCCTATCCTCACCGAGGAAGCCCGAAAGGCTGAATTCACCAATGAGGGCGGCATCGGCGGTCGCATCACCTTCCTGCAGAACATCACAGGACTCTGGATTATGCAGAGACTGATGGCAGAATGGAAAGAGAATGGCGAGGAACAGCAGTTTGATGTCATCCTTCCTCTGGCAGATGAGGCTCACATCAATGCCATCATCCCTGTGGATGACGCAGCTTTCCAAAATCCAGCATGCATGCAGCAGGCCATCATCGACTATTGCGCCACCCATCAGTTGCAGGTTCCTCAGACCAAGGCAGAAATCGTGCGCTGCGTACTCCAGTCACTGGCAGCCAAATATGCCGAGGCCACTGCTCACCTCAACGAGATGTTGCCACAACCTATCAAGAGTATGCACATCATCGGTGGCGGTTCACAGAATAAGTTACTCAACCGTCTCACCTCCGAAGCCCTGGGTGTACCAGTGGTTGCAGGACCTATCGAAGCCACAGGCATGGGCAATATCCTGACCCAGGCACTCGCCAAGGGTGAAATTAAGGATATGAACGAGCTGAGAGCCGTTGTAAGACAAAGCATCTAGTTAAACAAAACAACAATACTTTTCCTAAAAACATGGAACAGAAAAAGAAAGAATCAATTCTCATGAAGGATGGGGTTAGCTACCTCGTACCCTTCATCTTAATCACATCGTGCTTTGCACTTTGGGGATTTGCCAACGATATCACCAATCCGATGGTGAAGGCATTCTCCAAGATTTTCCGAATGTCTTCTACGGATGGTGCCCTGGTACAGGTAGCCTTCTACGGCGGTTACTTCGCCATGGCATTCCCAGCCGCCATCTTTATCCGCCGCTTCTCCTACAAGGCGGGCGTACTGCTGGGATTAGGACTCTATGCCTTCGGTGCCTTCCTCTTCTATCCGGCAAAGATGATGGGCGAATACTATCCATTCCTGCTCGCCTACTTCATCCTTACCTGCGGACTCTCCTTTCTGGAGACATCGAGCAATCCTTACATTCTCTCGATGGGAACAGAGGAGACGGCTACACGCCGACTGAACCTGGCGCAATCGTTCAACCCGATGGGTTCGCTGCTGGGTATGTATGTGGCAATGAACTTCATCCAGGCCAAGCTCAACCCGCTTGATACGGCGGGGCGCACCAATCTCTCGGAGAGCGAGTTTGAAGCAATCAAGGAATATGACCTTTCGGTATTGATCAATCCATACCTGATTATCGGTCTGGTTATCCTCACCATCTTCTTCGTCATCCTGTTCACCAAGATGCCGAAGAACAGCGAGAAAGACAACAAGATTAACTTCATGCCTACCCTGCGCCACATCTTCCGCATGCCACACTATCGTGAAGGCGTATTCACCCAGTTCTTCTATGTGGGTGCGCAGATTATGTGCTGGACCTTCATCATCCAGTATGGTACCCGCATCCTGATGCAGGAAGGCATGGCAGAGATTGATGCCGAGGTAACCTCGCAGAAGTTCAACATCGTGGCGATGGTACTGTTCTGCTGTTCACGCTTCATCTGCACCTTCATTCTCCGCTTCTTCAATGCAGGTCAGTTGCTGATGATTCTGGCGACAGCAGGTGGTTGCTTCACCGTGGGTGTCATTGCACTCCACAACATCTGGGGTCTCTACTGCCTGGTAGCAGTCAGTGCCTGCATGTCGCTGATGTTCCCTACCATCTATGGCATTGCCCTGAGGGGTCTTGGCGACGATGCCAAGTTTGGTGCAGCAGGTTTGATCATGGCTATCTTGGGTGGTAGTGTCTTGCCACCTTTGCAGGCATCCATCATCGATATGCATACCGTATTCGGCATGCCATCAACCAATGTATCGTTCATCCTCCCATTCATCTGTTTCGTGGTCATCGCCATCTACGGATACCGTACCAAGTTGCGTAGCATAGGAAAACTATTCGGATAAGTCCCTATATAAAAGAGAAGTTCCTATATAAAACAAGAAAAAGCTGTGTTCATCTACGGATCAACACAGCTTTTTTTATTTCATGAAGCCTCCACGCCTGCTGGAGGCTCCACACCATTCTTATCTCTTCTTCTTCAGCGTTCGCATAGCATTCAATACCGCCAGCACCGTAACGCCCACATCAGCAAATACCGCCATCCACATGGTGCCCAAGCCGACGGTGGCAAGAATCAGCACGGCAACTTTCACACCAATGGCAAACACCACATTCTCGTGTGCCACATGGATGGTATGACGAGCAATCTTCATCGCCAGTGCTATCTTTCTCGGGTCATCGTCCATCAATACCACATCGGCAGCATCAATGGCAGCATCACTTCCCAAAGCACCCATCGCTATTCCTACATCAGCACGCTTCAATACAGGGGCATCGTTGATACCATCACCCACGTATGCCAAGGTCTTGCCGGCAGGCTTCGTCTTCAACAGTTCTTCCAGATGAGTTACCTTATCAGCAGGCAGAAGTTCGGCATAATATTCATCAACGCCCACTTGTCCAGCCACCTTCTTTCCAATCTCCTCATGGTCGCCCGTCAACATCACAGTCTTCTTCACGCCAAGTGTCTTCAGGCATCTCACAGCCTCAGCACTTCCCTCCTTGATGCCATCGTTCACCACCACGGGTGCTCCTTCATCAGCCTGTACAAGCACCTCGCCATGCGTCAAGGTTCCCGTCTTGTCGAACACAACGGTTCCTATTTTGGCAAGCGCATCCATATAATTACTTCCCTTAATCAGAATACCATTTCTTGATGCGCCGCCAATTCCACCGAAGAAGGTGAGCGGCACACTAATTACCAGGGCGCAAGGACAGGATACCACCAGGAATATCAAGGCACGGTTCAACCACAGAGGGAAGTTTTCGCCAAAGGTTCCCCCACCCATCATGCTGGTGGCGATACCCATCGCTCCCAATATAGGAGGAATGATAGCCAAAGCCAATGCGGCGAACACCACGATAGGCGTATAGATTCGGGCAAAACGAGTGATGAACGCCTCGCTCTTCGACTTGTTCTTATCAGCACTCTCCACCAAAGCGATAATCTTAGATGCCGTACTCTCGCCGAAAGTCTTGGTGGTACGAACCTTGAGTTCGCCTTTCAGGTTAATACAGCCCGAATAGATTTCTTCTCCTTCCTTGATAGCACGAGGCACGCTTTCGCCCGTCAACGCCACCGTATCCAGCAAGGCAGATCCTTCTGTCACGATACCATCCAGCGGAATCTTCTCGCCTCTTTTAATCAGGATAGTCTCTCCTATCTTTACCGTATCTGGAGCCACCGACTGTACTTCTTTATTCCTGATTACATTCGCCACATCCGGACGGATATCCATCAGATGCGAGATACTATCGCGGCTCTTTCCCTCGGCATATCCCTCGAAGAGTTCTCCCACCTGGAAGAAGAGCATCACGAAGACTGCTTCTGGAAATTCCGTTTCAGCCCCCGGGAAGAATCCGATGCAAAGAGCGCCGATGGTAGCTATCGCCATCAGGAAATGCTCGTTAAACATATCGCCCTTGGCGATGCCTTCTGCCGCCTCGCCCAAGGTCTCATGTCCTATTAATAAATAAGGTATCAGATAGACCAAGAGCAACTGCCAGGTGGCAAGGTCATAATGCTTCTCGATAAACACGGCAATTATCAAAAGGATGATGGTCACGCCGATGAGATAGAGCTTCGACTTCAGGCTCCCTTCTTCATGATGATGGTGATGATGATGTTTCATTTCTTCCATAATTTTACAATACTTTTAATTCTATACCATTCGAAACATAACGTTCCGTTCTTGTTTTCGGTTGCAAAATTACGAAAAGGCTTCTGCAACTCGGTTGCAAAAGTCCATTCATGGTGAGATAAAAGCACACTTTTATGAACTTTTGTGAGAAAAGCACCAAAATCTTTGGCGAAATTTCAAAATAAACTACCCTTTTCTTTGCTTATATCAAATATTAATGCTAACTTTGCGCACGCAATAAAGCATCTTTACGAGAAGAAAGTGACAAAAGGATTGTAATATGGAAAAGATTCTAATAGTTGAAGACGATATCGCATTTGGAACCATGATTCAGACATGGCTCAAAAAGAAGGGATTCGAAGTAGAGAAAGCTACTTCGGTAAAAGCGGCCATACAGATTTACGAGAAGACTGAAAGCGGATTTGATTTAGTTTTGTCCGATCTTCGTCTTCCCGACCACGATGGCATCTTCCTTTTGCAATGGATGAGAAAGCATGGTATGCTGGTTCCATTCATTGTAATGACCAGCTATGCCGAAATCCAAAATGTGGTACTTGCCATGAAGTCGGGTGCCACCGATTATGTGGCAAAACCTTTCCAACCTGATATTCTCCTGGATAAGATTAAAGAAGCCATCAAGGCTCCGAAGAAGACTCAAAATACAAGCACCACAGCAGATAAGAACGCCAAAGTTGCATCACCTGCTGGCGATGTTCCTAAATATCTGGAAGGCGAAAGTGAGGCTTCCCGTAAGCTCTATAGTTTCGTTTCTCTGGTGGCCCCTACCCCTATGTCGGTTCTCATTCTAGGAGCCAGCGGAACGGGAAAGGAGTATGTGGCTCGCAGAATCCACGAATTAAGTCAGCGGGCAGGAAAGCCATTCTTCGCCCTCGACTGTGGTGCCATCCCAAAGGATGTAGCAGCTTCTGAATTCTTCGGTCATGTGAAGGGAGCCTTTACGGGAGCCGAGCAGGATAAGAAGGGTGCATTCGAGATGGCGAATGGCGGAACGCTCTTCCTCGACGAGATGGGAAACCTGAACTATGAGGTGCAGGTGCAACTGCTCCGTGCCCTACAGGAACGAAAAATCCGTCCGGTGGGAAGCACCAAGGAGATAGACATCGATATCCGACTGGTATGTGCCACCAATGAGAACCTGGCGCAGCGTGTGGCAGAAGGAAACTTCCGTGAAGACCTCTACCATCGCGTCAACGAGTTCACCATCTACATGCCGGAGCTGAAAGACCGTGGTGCCGACATCTTCCTCTTCGCCGACCTCTTTATCAAGCATGCCAACAAGGAGCTTAACAGAAATGTAGAAGGACTCGACAGCAAGGCGAAGGAGCGAATTGCCGCCTACAACTGGCCAGGCAACCTGCGCGAATTGAATAATGTAATGAAGCGCGCCACCCTTCTCGCCAGCGGCAGATACATCGGAGTAACCGAACTGGAACAGAGTATGGCACACATCCAGCCACAAGCCCCAACCACCCTGCACGATGAGGAAACCGAACTGCAGCGAATAGAGGCTGCGCTGAAAGCTGCAGGAGGCAACAAGAGCAAGGCTGCACAATTGCTCGCCGTGGATAGAAAGACGCTGTATAACAAAATGAAGAAGTACGGCATCTGATGATGTGGGGAAGTGGGGAATCTGATGCCATTCCCCAACTTTTTGGGGAATAATTCCACAGCAGTTCCCCAACTTCCACAAGTCTGGAAACTGGTACAAAGAGAACCTTTTACTGATTATCAATCACTTACATCGTTTCATCATCTTTTGGCACGCAGATTGTGATATTAGATAGTGAACTCGCAAACAAGCAGCAATGCAAGTAAGGCAGTTCATTAAAGAAGTAATAAACATAATATTCACAATTAAAAAAATAAAAGATTATGAAAAAGTTAGTATTCGCAGCTATCGCTGCTATGGTAATGGTATCAGTTAGCAACGTATTCGCCAGCAACAAGATGGCAAGTGTTTCATCAGCAGCTCCAGTTGACACAGTAGCTCCAGCAGAGGCTCCAGCAGACACAACTGTAAAGGCAACAGAGGATTCTGCAGAAGAGAAGGCAGCTCCAGCAGAGACTCCAGTAGCAACAGATTCAACTGTAGCAGAGTAAATCACCTTTAAAAACAGTAATTAAAATCAAGATTACAAAGTAAAGTAAAAAATAAACAATTACGCGTCGCTTTCAATCAGGCAGGAGACTAATGATGAAATTCATTGGTCTCCTGACTTGTTTTTACCCCTTTCTTTTCTTGGAATCATTTTTTTGTCGTATCTTTGCATTATCTTTGCAGAAGATATAAACAAGGTAATTTATTAAATAGATTTCTCATGCACAAGAATAACATTCCTATCAAGGTAGCCCTCGGATATAGCGCCATTGCCATCATCATGATTCTGGCAATCAGTTTGGTGTATAGCAACACCAAGAGCATCATCGCCGTCAATGAGGCATCGCGCGATTATATACAGAAAAGAAGTGCTGCCGATAGCACCATATCTTCTCTGCTCAAAGAGGAACAGAAAAACCTGAAGCAACTATCCGATGCCATGGCGGGGAAACCAAACAAAAATTATCTGCACGATAAGGTAAAGAGTCTGAATGCGGGCAAGGATTCTATCCTCGTCCACTCCAAGGCGCCACAAACCCACGAGGCGAAGAAGACAACGGTAGAGGTATTGAAAACCAGAAAGGGATTCTTCCGCCGACTTGCCGATGCCTTTAAGAAAGAACACGCCGAGACCCTGAGCGTAAAGCAGGACAGCAACCGGGCTGTCATCGATTCCGTCACCACCCCAGTAAACGTGGCAGGAAACGTGGCAAACATCCTCGAACAGATAGACAGAAAGGAGAAAGTGGAAACGCAAGACCACAAGCAGAACATCAACAGAGAGATGGAAGAGCTGAAGATGGTGAGCGCCAAACTCGCTCTCCGCTCCGCCAAGCACCTGAGCGATGTACACCAGCGGGAGAAAGATGCCATGCAGGAATCCATCAGCAAGGCGATGGAAGCCAGGAAGCATCTGTTGTGGCAGATGGAATTACTCGCCATCGTAGCCTTCCTAGCCATCGTTGTCATGATCTGGCTCATCTGGCGCGATGCCAAGAAGGAGCGCATCTATCAGGAAAACCTGGAGGCAGCCAACGAGGAGATTCAGCGCATCATGAACCAGCGCGAGCGCCTGCTCCTTACCATCACCCACGACATCAAGGCACCAGCAGCCTCCATCTCGGGCTTCATCGACCTGATGAAAGACTACGTCAGCTATCCTCAGGGCATCGAATGCCTCCAGAACATCAAGAATTCAGCCGCACATCTATCTCATCTCGTTGCCTCCCTGCTCGATTATCACCAGTTGGAAAATGGCTTGATGAAAGTGCAGCCTACCTCTTTCTCGCCGGCGCAACTGGTAGCAGAATCGGTAGAGGGAATGAGATTGCGGGCTGAAGAGAAAGGATTGGAGATTTCATTCGAATGCAAGATGAAGGGAATGGGAACTTCGGATTCTCCAATGAAGAAGGAATTCTTCCGTGCCGATGCCTTCCGCATTCGTCAGATTTTGGATAACCTGGTAAGCAACGCCATCAAATATACCGACCAGGGCAGCGTCACCATCCAGGCACAGGTTTCTAAAGTCATGGGCAAGCCAATGCTTACCCTGAGCGTAAAGGATACGGGCAAGGGAATGACCAACGAGGAAAAACAGAAGGTGTTCCACGCTTTCACCAGATTGAAGAGTGCCCAAGGCATCGAAGGCACCGGTTTGGGATTGTCCATCACCCAGGAACTGGTTTCGCTGCTCGGCGGAGAAATCATTCTCCACTCTACCCAGGGAAAAGGGTCCACCTTCATCGTCACCATCCCTGTAGAGCCTGCGCCAAAGGAAGAGACACAGAATAAAAACCAGACTGGAGTTGGCGATGACAAGGCACTAGATTCCAATCCGGAAGAGAAAGAAAATGATTCAGCAAGCCCTCAGGTTTCTGTAGAAAAGAAGAAGAAACCGGAATTTGCCAACCACAAGATTCTGATTCTGGATGATGACAAGCTGCAGCTCCAGCTTCTCCAGGAAATGCTGCGCCGCATCGTAGGCGACACCTGGCAGGTATTCGCTTGCAACCATGTGATGGATGCCCTCACCACGCTGCATAACGAGCAGCCAGCCCTGATGCTGATGGATATCGAAATGCCCGAGATGAACGGCATGGATATGATTACCCACATCAACCATACCCAGATGATGGTGGTAGCGATGACGGCTCACGATACAAGCATCCTGGAACAGCTCCAGAAAGCAGGCTTCGACGATTGCCTGTTCAAGCCATTCAGCATGGAGAAACTGTCTGATATCCTGGGAATAGAGTCCCAGCCTCAACTGGATGCCCAGTCTGAAACTCCATCCCAGCCAGATTTATCATCCCAGCAGAAATTCAAGCCTCAGCTTGATTCTCTCCTGGCTTTTGCCGGAGGCGATGAAGAGGCGGCAAAGGAGATTCTCGATACCGTGAAGCAGGAACTTGCCGCACACCTTGAGAACCTGAAAGAGGCAGTAGAAGAGGAATCCTTATCTACCGACCGCATAGGAAAGGCGGCACATAAGCTCCTCCCTATCGCCACCATGATGCAGATGGGATGTCTCGAAGAACTCAAGGCTCTCTCCCCAGAACACATCGGCGAGATTGAAGAAGCTGAAATCAGAGCAAAACTGCAGGTTGTGATTACGACCTTATCTGCTGCGGTGTCAGACCTGTATGCTTCTTGAAATATCGGCAGAAAAAACTGACGTCGGCAAAATGAAACTCCCAAGCCATCTCCTTGATGCTTTGCGTGCTTCGCTTAAGATGCAGCTTGAGCTGCAGAATCACGTATTGATCGATGATGGTCTTGGGGGTATGCCCCGTCACCTGGTTCACGATGTTGGTCAGATATTTCGAAGAGATATTCATCTTTTCGGCATAATAGTTCACATCTCTTGAAATCTTGTAATCCTTCTCCAGAAGCATCATAAACCGATTGAACAGTTCTCTTACGCAATACGATTTTACCTCATCTGGCCGGTATTGCGGATTGCGCTGAAGATACTCATGAAAACCGATGAAGAATGCCTTCAACTGGCATAATACCAACTGCGAGATGCAGGTACATTCCGACTGGTCGAAATATACCTTCAATAAACCAAACATCCCATTGATGATGTTTGTCACTACAGGGGTATCCTGCCTGCAGCGGTCTTCCCGCAAGGAAGAATACACCGTCTGCTCCAGCTGCAAGCTTGCTTCACGAAGCAAGGAAGGATTATATTTCAGGATTTCAACTTCAAAATCCCCATCAACCTTCAATTCCACCACATCATTCGGAAACAGCGTAATCACCGCCCCCTCATAAAGTTCCCAATCCTTATAATTCACATTCAGCATAGCCTTTCCTTTCCGGCAAATCAATATCGCTCCGTAAGTCAATACTTGCGGACCCTCCTGCCATTCCTCCAAACCAGAGCGAAAAAGGCTTGCTTCCTGATAACTGCTTAATTCTGATAATTCCATCTACACCTTATTATATATAGAGTTATTATGTCTTTTTATTCCTATTTCGGTTGCAAAATTACACAAAATATGTGATATAAAAGAACTATTATTCCCAAATCGTCCATCCGCCGCGAAAAATTTAAAGTGATTGTTCGCCCAAAACTCCGTACCTTTGCACCCGAAATTCAAAAAGTAATAATCAATGATTAAGAACATCTTATTTGTAAGCCTTCTGCTTGCAGGAGGAACCCATTGGGCTTCGGCTCAATCACAAACCACCGTAGGGGCGGCTGCTTCCTTGCCTGCCAGCAAGAAAGAAAACATGACCATCAGCCAACTCTTCCAGAAGGTGGAGGATAACAGCAAAAGTCTTCGCACTTCATTATCAGGAGTAGAAGCAGCCCATCTCGGCATCGAATCGGCTAAAAGCAAGAAACTGCCCGACCTTGATGCTTCCCTCTCATTCAGCTATATCGGCAATGCGCTGATTACCGACCGTGACTTCAGCAACGTTCACGGCTTGAAATCTCCACATTTCGGCAACAACTTCGCCTTCCAGGCACAGCAGGTGGTTTATGCCGGTGGAGCCATCAACACAGGCATCAAGCTCGCCGAACTCGGAAAGCAGCAGGCAGAGGTAGGCGTGAAACTCACCCGACAGCAGATTCGCTTCATCGCCCTGGGACAATATCTCGACCTCTATAAGATAGACAACCGCATCAAGGTGTATGAAAAGAACATCGAGTTGACCCGCCAGCTCATCGATGACATCAAGGAGAAACAGACACACGGCATGGCGCTGAAGAATGACATCACCCGATACGAACTCCAGATGGAAAGCCTCAAACTCGGTCTGACGGCGCTCCGAAACAACCGGAGCATCCTGAACCATCAGCTTTGCAATACCCTAGGAATGAACCAGGATGCACAGATTATCCCCGATGCCACCATTGCCGACAAAACCTACGGCAAGGAAGGCGAGGCTTACTGGCAGACAGCAGGAACCCTGAACTCCCCACTCCTGGAGCAGAGCAGTAACGCCATCCGCATCGCCGAACAGAAAGAAAAGATTGCCAAGAGCGATCTTCTGCCAAAGGTAGCTTTCGTTGCCGCAGATAACTTCGATGGACCTATCCTCTTCGAATTGCCACCTGTTGACAAGAACCTCAACGTCTGGTATGTGGGCGTAGGTGTGAAATACAGCCTCAGCTCTCTCTTCAAGAGCAACAAGCGCATCAAGCAGGCTGCCGTGGAAACCCGACAGGCAAAAGAGGCACATGCCGTTCAGGCAGAGCAGCTCAACAATAATGTGCAGGCTGCCTACGTGCAGTATCAGCAAACCTACGTGGAACTGGAAACGCAGCGAAAGAGCGTGGAACTGGCACAGCAGAATTACGACGTGATGAATGCCCGCTATCTCAGCCAGCTCGCTCTGGTTACAGACATGGTGGATGCCTCCAACCTCAAACTCAATGCCGAGCTCAGCGAGGTGGATGCCCGCATCAATATCGTCTATGCCTACTATCGCATGAAGTACGTGGCAGGAGAAATTTAACAAAAAAACAGAATTAAGAGTTTTTATCGAAAACAATTATCAAGAGATTATGAGCAAGAAGATTATCAAGAGAATATATAATGTAGTGAT
>ERZ1026894.1820-NODE-1820-length-11871-cov-4.481212_pt1 | contig 11871 bp, 8 predicted proteins | sample MGYA00380177_ERZ1026894 | MGnify/ENA primary metagenome ERZ1026894 (study PRJEB33269, sample SAMEA4719813) | human gut metagenome | biome: human-associated habitat; feature: organic feature; material: feces | place: Cameroon | collected 2013-10 ... | reverse complement strand
TCGGAGATGTGTATAAGAGACAGGTGTATTTCCTCCCCATCATCGGCGGTATCGCAGCTGACAAGTTTGGCTTCGGCAAGATGGTTACCACCGGTATCTTCATCATGTTCATCGGCTACCTTGTCCTCTCGCTTCCTCTTGGCAAAGACACCGTTGCCATTGCCGCTATGGGACTGTCTCTTATCCTTATTGCCTTAGGAACAGGTCTGTTCAAGGGTAATCTGCAGGTTATGGTTGGTCGACTCTATGACGAGCCTCAGTTTGCCAGCAACCGCGATTCAGGTTTCTCACTCTTCTACATGGCTATCAACATCGGTGCAATGTTCGCTCCGACTGCTGCCATTAAGATTATGGACTGGGCTCAGGCCAACTTACACGTATCAGTAGAAGACTCTTATCACTTCGCATTCGCAGTAGCTTGCGCTTCGCTTATCCTAAGTATCGCCATATACTACGCCTTCGGTTTCACCTACAAGCATGTCCTTGCAAGAGAAACAAAGAAGAAGGACGCAGACGACAACAAAGCTGAAATTGACGAGCTTTCTCCAGCAGAGACTAAGGAGCGCATCATCTGTCTGTGCCTTGTATTCGCAGTGGTTATCTTCTTCTGGATGGCATTCCATCAGAACGGTAACACTCTGACATTGTTTGCACGCGACTACACACAGAAGACATCTGAGGGTCTGCAGTCAATGGCATTCGACGTTACCAACCTCGTTGCTTGCATCTTCGTTGTATACGGTAGCTTCAGCCTTGCACAGAGCAAGACTGGCAAAGGCAAGGGCATTGCTTTGGGCGTCATCGTTGCAGCCATCGCATTCCTTTTCTATAAGTATAACAACCTTGACGGTGCCGTTGACATCAAGGCTCCTATCTTCCAGCAGTTCAACCCCTGCTATGTAGTGGCTCTGACTCCGGTCAGCGTAGCATTGTTCTCATGGCTTAACAAGAAGGGCAAGGAGCCGACATCTCCTGAGAAGATCGGTCTTGGAATGCTCGTTGCAGCTCTTGGTTTTGTGTGGATGGCTGTAGGATCTATGGGTCTTGAGCTTCCGTTGACACAGGGCGACGCAGCTACAGAGGGTCCGCGCGTAAGTGCAAACCTCCTTATCTCTACATACCTCATCCTTACATTCGCCGAGCTTCTCCTCTCTCCGATCGGCATCTCGTTCGTATCTAAGGTGGCTCCTCCGAAGTATGCAGGTTTGATGATGGGTCTTTGGTTCGGTGCAACAGCCATCGGCAACCAGCTGGTAATGGTTCCCGGCATCATGTGGGGTCAGAACTTCAACCTCGTGACCATTTGGGGTGTTCTCGCAGGCATCTGCCTCGTATCAGCCCTCTTCATCTTCTCTATCATCAAGAAGCTCAACAAGGTTAGCTAAACCATTCTATTGATAAAATCAATAAACTGAAAAAAGTGCGCCAAGACCAAACAACGGTCTCGGCGCACTTTTTTGTTTTAATACAACATCCGTCTTGTTGATATACTGTATGATTCTCTGATATAACGCAGCATCTTCCCTACCACCACGGATAGAGCCAGCAAAATAAATTTTCTTGTTCATAGAAACGGATTAATACCATGCAAATACCGTATACTGCAGAACCACCGAAGAGCTTACTTTGTCTTCACGATATCGAAGAGATAAGTCAGCTTTATTACGATGTTTGAGTGATTGGAGCGGGCGAAATAGTCGCGCTTTGAGTCGCCGTAGATGTTGCCAAGACCGTAATAATAGCGGCCTTCGAGGAGGAAATGTCCTACTCGCGGAAGCGCCAGCTCCATTCCTAAGCCGGCTGCAATGCCGTAATCGAACTTGTTTTCTACGGACATCGTGTCCTGGGCGCAAGTCAGATTGGAGCGGTCAGCGAGGTTGCGGTCGGCAAAGTTGAAGTTTGTGACGGTCTTCTCGCCGAGCAAATAGCCGAACTGTGGACCTGCCTTGAAGAAGAACTGCATGCCCTTGTGCTCCTTACCCCAGGCGAGGTGCGCGAAAATGGGCACCTGTATGTAGTTGAGGTCGCGCTGGTAAGCCTCAGCCAGTCCTGTCTTGGCGTTGATGACGGGCTGGTCGTCGGAGGTGAGGATGTTCTCCTTCCATCCTATTCGGGCGTAATTCACCTCCGCCGCAATGGAGCAGATGGTGCTGAAATACTTCTCGCACGTATAGCGCATGGACAGACCCATAGTGATGCCGCCATGTCCCTGCTGCGTCACCTTCGGCGTAAAGCCCACATTACTTATTATATAGCCGGCATTCACACCGACGGAGAGGTCGTTGCGGTGGTCACCAATCTGTGCGTCTGCGCTGACGTGAGACGTCATGAGCAAGACTACGGCAGCGGCAAGACCGCATATTCTGTGTTTAAGACTCTTCATTCTTAATGGTTTGTTATGAATCAATAGCTTATCGACTCGATGCTGCGGTTGTTGCGATAGTGCACGAGCATGAACGATACGTTCTGCATGCCGCCGTCAGACACGCGCATAAACTTGAGCGGGGTCTGCATGGGGGCGTACGTGGTCTGCTGCTTAGTGCCCTTGAAGGCTGATCCGTACGTGCTGATGCCGCGCAGGAAGAACTGTGCCTGATCGTAACCTGTGATGGCAAAACGGGGAAGTGCCTCGCGCATGTCCGACTTGAACCACTGACGATAAACGCGCTCGAAATTCTTTGTGCGCTGTGCCACGGAGTTATAATAGAAGGACGTGGGGATGTACGTATCGTACTTGTGATAATATTCCGTGTAAGGCTTCGTATACATCAGCCATTCCGTATAGCCAAAGAGCGACACACGCATTGCGGGGCTTGACTTCTTCAGGATGTCAAGTTTGGCGAACACAGAGTTAAGCTCCGGCGAACGTGCCGTATTGAGCACCACTACGTTACGCTTCGTCGTGCTGAACGCCTTGGCGAACATCGGGTCTGACGACTTCAGATTGGTGATGCTGCATGTTATGCCCTTCTCCTGAAGACGCTTGCGGAGGCTGGTGGTGAAGTTGCCCTTGTTGCTGGTGGCGTCGTTACAGTCGATGACCACCACGTGCGAGTAAGAGAAACGCTCCATAAAGGCGTTCACGGCTACAGCCGTAAGCTGCTCCGGTGACTGATAGACCTGGAAGATGTGGTCGTTTTTAGCCACCTCTCCACCGTTGATGGAGAACGGGATGACCAGCTTTATGTCGTTCTTTCGGCAGAAGTCGGCTATTGGCTTCACCTGCGGCGTATAGAGCGGACCAAAGATGATGTCACACTTGGCTGCAGCAGGATCGGCAAGCGTAGTAGCCACATTGGCGTCGATAGGCACGTTCCATGCCTGCACGTTGGTCTTGATGCCCTGTGCCTTAAGGCTGTCACATGCCATCAGCACGCCACGATAATACTCCACCATGCGCTGTCCGTCGCCGTCAACATTGTGAAGCGGAAGCATCACGCCCACGCGTACCACGCCCAGCTCCTTCTTCTTGCCGGCAGCGGGCGCTGACGGAGCAGCCGGACGAGAGGTCTCAGGAGTCTGCGCAGGAGCGTTCACCTTGCTCATCGTGGGGAACGGGATGAGGAGCTGGTCGCCCTTCTTCAGCACATAGTCAGACTTCTTCATGCCGGGATTGGCGTTCTGAAGTTCGTCTATCGTGATGTTGTATTTCTTGGCAATGCCGTATATCGTGTCTTTCTTCTTCACCTTGTAAAGGTCCTGCCACTTCACATTCTGACCGCCTGACACCATGGCGACCGCAAGGGCACACATGCATAATAGCATTCGGAGATGACGTCTCATATTGTTCTGAATTTTAGTTTGTATACCTTGATTTTTGTGCAAAAGTACATAAAATATATTGTTCTGAGAAATTTTTCATTAACTTTGCATAATAACCAAACAGGCATGAATATGAAACACATCATAATACTTCTTGTCGCCCTTACCTGCTCGTTCCTGCAAGTAAAGGCTGACGACATCCCCACCATCGACCCACAAGCCACTTTCATAACCTCCGAAGGAGAAGAGACGGGCACGAGCTATCAAGGTTCGGCTCCGCTCACCGTACGCTTCGCTGCCAACGCGGAGAACGTGGGGGCATGGAGCGCGCACTACGAGTGGAGATTTACGAAGGAGGGAAACGACTCGCCCTACCTTGTCAGATATGAAGAGGACACGGAATATACGTTCACGGAGGCTGGCGCTCACCGCATAGTGCTGTACGCCACGTTCACCAACGCCGGCGACACCGTGGCTTACACGGAGGAATACTGGTCGGAGAACACGCCCATTACCGTATCTATTTCAGAGAGCAAGCTGGACATGCCCAACGCTTTCTCGCCGAACGGCGACGGCATCAACGACGTCTACAAGGCGAAGAGCGGACATCAGAGCTTGGTGGAGTTTCATGCCTACATCTTCAACCGTTGGGGACAGAAGCTCTACGAATGGACCGACCCTGACGGAGGATGGGACGGCAAGTATAACGGAAAGGACGTAAAGCAGGGCGTCTACTTTGTGCTCGTAAAGGCAAAGGGCGCTGACGGAAGAAAATACAATATCAAGAAAGACGTAAACCTGCTTAGAGGTTATACGGAAACTTCAGGTAACACGGGCGGCGAATAAGCCCATCACATCAAAGCTTACACATAAGAGATATGAGCAACAACGAAATGGAAGAGGGCAAGATAAACGTATGGGGCGCACGTGTGCACAACCTTAAGAACATCGACGTGGAGATTCCGCGCGGCAGCCTTACGGTCATCACAGGTCTGAGCGGTTCGGGCAAGTCGTCCTTAGCTTTTGACACCATCTACGCCGAAGGACAACGCCGATACATCGAGACGTTCTCGGCGTATGCACGCAATTTCCTCGGCGACATGGAGCGTCCGGACGTGGACAAGATAACCGGACTCAGCCCTGTAATCAGCATAGAACAGAAGACCACCAACCGCAATCCGCGTTCCACGGTGGGCACCACAACGGAGATTTATGACTATCTCAGACTGCTTTTCGCACGTGCTGGCACGGCATACAGCTATGCCACCGGCGAGAAGATGGTAAGGTATACGGAGGAGAAAATCATCGACATGATTGAGACCGACTATGCCGACCGACGCATTTACATCCTCTCCCCTCTCGTTAGACAACGTAAGGGACATTACCGCGAACTCTTCGAGAGCTTGCGGAGGAAGGGTTATCTCTATGCCCGTGTGGACGGGGAGATAAAGGAGATAACGCAGGGCATGAAGACTGACCGATACAAGAACCACAACATTGAGGTGGTGATTGACAAGATGCAGATGCGCAAGGGATTCGAAGACAGACTCAGAAAGACCGTTGAGACAGCCATGAGGCAGGGCGACGGACTTATTATGATTCTGGACAAGGACTCGGGGGTGGCGAAGAACTTCTCAAAGCGTCTTATGTGTCCGACGACGGGTCTCAGTTATCGCGACCCGGCTCCTAACATGTTCTCATTCAACTCGCCTGAAGGTGCCTGCCCGAAGTGTAAGGGCTTGGGATACGTCAACGAGATTGACATGAAGAAGGTCATTCCCGACAACACCTTATCCATATATCAGGGAGCCATTGTGCCGTTGGGAAAATACAAGAACCAGATGATTTTCTGGCAGATAGGTGCCATACTGGAGAAGGCGGAATGCACGCTGAAGACTCCCGTGAAGGACATTCCGGAGGACACGCTCGACGAAATCCTCTACGGTTCGCTTGAACCGGTAAAAATAGACAAGGAACTGGTTCACACCTCTTCCGACTACTTCACAACGTTCGACGGCGTGGTAAAGTATATGCGCTCCGTGATGGAGAACGACGACACGGCAAGCGGACAGAAATGGGCAGACCAGTTTCTCGCCGTATGTCAGTGTCCGGAATGTAAGGGCATGAGGCTCAACAAGGAGTCGCTCTCCTATCGTGTCTGGGACAAGAACATCTCTGAGCTTGCCAACATGGACATCAAGGCGCTCATGACTTGGCTGGACGAGGCGGAGGAGCATCTGGACGAACGTCAGAAAGCCATTGCTACGGAAATTCTCAAGGAGATACGTACACGCATAAAGTTTCTGCTGGATGTCGGACTGGACTATCTGTCGCTCAACAGACAGTCTGCCACGTTGTCCGGAGGTGAGAGCCAACGAATAAGACTTGCCACGCAGATAGGTTCGCAACTCGTGAACGTGCTCTACATTCTGGACGAGCCGAGCATCGGTCTGCACCAGCGCGACAATGAACGCCTGATACGCTCGCTGAAGGATCTTCGCGACATCGGCAATACGGTGGTGGTGGTGGAACATGACAAGGACATGATGCTCAGCGCCGACTATATCATCGACATCGGTCCGATGGCAGGACGCAAGGGTGGCGAGGTGGTGTTCCAGGGCACGCCGAAGGACATGCTCAAGACGCACACCATAACAGCCGAATATCTTAACGGCGTACGCACCATTGCCGTGCCCAAGGAAAGACGCAAGGGCAACGGCAAATTCATAACCATACGCGGAGCCAAGGGCAACAACCTGAAGAACGTGGACGTCAGCTTCCCGCTTGGCGAGCTGATTGTGGTGACGGGTGTCAGCGGTTCGGGAAAGTCTACTCTCATCAACGAAACGCTACAGCCCATCCTCTCCCAGCACTTCTATCGTTCGCTGAAGAAGCCAATGCCGTATGACAGCGTGGAAGGCATAGACAATATAGATAAGGTGGTGAACGTCGACCAGTCGCCATTGGGACGCACGCCACGATCAAACCCTGCCACCTACACGGGCGTGTTCAGCGACATCCGCTCGCTCTTTGTGGGTCTGCCGGAAGCCAAGGTGCGTGGATATAAGCCGGGACGCTTCTCCTTCAACGTGAAGGGAGGACGCTGCGAAACGTGCAAGGGCAACGGTTATCGCACGATAGAAATGAATTTTCTGCCGGACGTGATGGTGCCCTGTGAGGTTTGCCACGGCAAGCGATATAACCGCGAGACTCTGGAGGTGCGCTATAAAGGCAAGAGCATTGCCGACGTGCTGGACATGACCATCAATCAGGCTGTGGAGTTCTTCGAGAATGTGCCTGCCATCCTACAGAAGATAAAGACCATTCAGGACGTGGGATTGGGATACATTAAGCTCGGACAGCCTTCCACTACGCTATCCGGAGGCGAGAGCCAGCGCGTAAAGCTTGCCACCGAACTGAGCAAGCGCGACACGGGCAAGACGCTCTTCATCCTGGACGAGCCTACCACCGGTCTGCACTTCGAGGACATCCGAATACTCATGGACGTGGTGCAGAAACTCGTCGACCGTGGCAATACGGTGGTAATCATCGAGCATAATCTCGACGTCATAAAACTGGCTGACCACATCATCGACATAGGTCCGGAAGGCGGAATAGGCGGTGGACAACTTGTGGCGCAAGGCACACCGGAGGAAGTGGCTAAGTCAGGAAAGGGATTTACGAGCAGGTTCATAGCAGAAGAGCTTGGCTTGAAATAAGCAAACATAATAAGGAGATAATAAATGAAAATAGAAATAAGAAACCTTAAGAAGGTGTTCGGAACCAAGACAGCCGTGAACATAGAGAAGACGGACATCAATGACGGGGAGATTCTCGGACTCGTGGGAAACAACGGAGCGGGAAAGACTACGCTCTTCCGCCTCATTCTCGACCTTCTGAATGCCGACGAAGGAAGCGTGATGCTTACGCCGAACATGACGGACGGCACAGAACCGACACACATCAATCCTGCCATGAGCGAGGACTGGAAGCCTTTCACGGGATCGTACATTGACAGCAGCTTCCTCATCGACTTCCTTACAGCTGAGGAATATCTGGAGTTTGTGGGTAAGGTTTCGGGCATGTCGAAGGAGGACGTTCACAAGGAAATATCCCAATACGAGACGTTTATGAACGGTGAGGTATTGGGACAGAAAAAGTATATACGCGACTTCTCTGCCGGTAACAAGCAGAAGGTGGGCATCGTGGCTGCATTGCTCACACGCCCGCAACTCGTCATCCTCGACGAACCGTTCAACTTCCTCGACCCCAGCAGTCAGAACCATCTGAAGAAGCTGCTCGTGGAATATAACAAGACGGAGGGAGCTACCATACTGATTTCGAGTCATAACCTGCAGCACACGACGGACATCTCTACACGCATCACGCTTTTAGAGCATGGCGTCATCATAAAGGACCTTGACAATAAGGACGGAGGCGCAGAGAAGGAACTGGAGGAATATTTCAACGTATAGCCAACGTCTATACATTATATAATAGTGCTCCCTACATTATCTTATAGCCATAAGCCGAGCGATACATGTCCTCAAGGTAATAAGAGAGGCGGAAGAAGAGGGTTATCGCCACGTAAACAAGGACGAGTTGCGTGCCGCTGAAGCTGATGTTGTCAATGCTGGCGCCCGGAATCGTAGCTATCCAGTCGAGCGAAGAATTGAGAACAGCGACAATACGGTCGAGCACGTAGGCTATCAGACGCGGAAAGAACGGCAGGCTGACGAACGCCATAATGTAGAAAACGAGCGACAGATAGACTATGAGCGTGACGGCAGGGATGGCTATATAGTTGGCTAAAAGGAAATAACAGGAGAAGCGCCCGAAATAATAAATGATGATGGGGGCTACCATCACCTGAGCAGCCATCGACACCTTGAACATCGTCCATATCCAGTCCACCATGCGATGACTCTGAAGATAACGCGGCTTGATGATGTAATGGAAGCGCTCGTTGAACGCCAAGATGCCGAAGACGGCAAGGAACGACATCTGAAAGCCTACGTCCCAAAGGCTCATCGGATTGCCAAGGACAAGCACCACGACCGCTATGCCCAACGAATTGAGCGACTGCGGTTTGGCTGACATCAAGCCGAAGAAGGCAAAGCACGTGTACATGACAGCCGAACGCACGATGCTGGACGACATGCCCACCATCAAGGCATAAGCCCAAATGGACAGAATAAGAACCAAATTGCCGATTATGAGACGCCCCATGGACGACCCGAATGGGATGAGTATGGCGGCAAGAAGCATGAATATGATGCCGAGATGAAGACCGGAAAGAGCGAGCACGTGCGATACACCCACTACTGAATAGGTTTCGCGGGCTGCATCCGAAAGGGCTGTCTTATCGCCCAACGTCATCGCTCCCACTATGCCGTAAGCGTCATCGCTCACCCCATAGACGGCAAGGTTGGTCATGGCTTTACGCCGAACCCGGTCGAGCACGATGGACAGGCGTTTCGGCATTGACAGACTGTTAAGGCTGAGCACCTTGCGGGCGCAACTGCCATAGGGAACATAGGTGCGGGCTATCACGTCATGCACTTTCAGCCAACGCCCGTAATCGAAGTGACTGTCATGCCCTTTATCAGCCGTTCTCCTCTCCCACTCCGCCTTTTCCAGGCGCGAACATACCACAAGACCATCGCCGATGACAAGCTGACGTGCATCCACGCCCTTGCCATCGTCTTCATACTGATAGTCTTTTTTAGGAAAGAAGGCAATGATGCTGTGACCGGCAAGCCTTCCTTTCGTCACCGCAAGCTGACACTTTACAGAACGCTCTTTCTCCACCGGTTGGGTTTCCACGACAGCCTCATAAGACTCTGGGGCATTGGAGAAAGAGACATTATAATCCTCAAGAAAACAAGTGGTGCGCCACAAACCTCCTGCCACCACCATAATAAAAAGCACAACAGTCTGAAAAATGGGATGCTTGCGCAAAAAGAAATAGGATGCTACAAACGCGGAAAGCAATGCCACATACGCCCACATCCACACACAAGAAGGAACGCGACAGTCCAAGGCGTCGCCAATAAGCACTCCTACGACAAGGAACAAAGCCACACGCAGGAAGGGCCAAAGCTGTACACGTCCGTTAGTTATCATTAGCTGTTATCTTTATTATGGTATTCTTATAGTTTCGATCCTTCAAGTCGCTTAGGGCAGAAAATGTCGAAGGGACAGTCCTTGCAATGAGGCTTTCGGCTTGTGCAGACATAACGACCATGCAGGAGCAGCCAATGATGGGCACGTGACAGACAGTCAGCCGGAATGTGCTTCTTAAGCTGAGTCTCCACCTTGAGAGGCGTGTCGGCAGAAGCGGGGACGAGTCCGAGACGATGACTTACACGGAAGACATGCGTGTCGACGGGCATGGCAGCCTTTCCGAACGCCACAGCCTGCATCACGTTGGCTGTCTTACGTCCTACGCCAGGCAGACGCAGTAGACTATCGAAATCTTTCGGCACCTCTCCGCCATAATCTGCCACAATCATACGCGACAATTCGACAAGGTGGCGTGCCTTGGCATTGGGATAACTGACGCTCTTTACGTATTCGTAAATCTCTGCCTCGTCAGCCTCAGCCATTGAGCGTGCGTCAGGATAATGAGCGAACAGTTCGGGCGTGACCATATTGACGCGCTTGTCCGTGCATTGGGCGCTAAGCACAACAGCGACAAGCAGCTGAAACACGGAGCCGAACTCAAGTTCAGTGGTAACTTCGGGATGCAGTTCGCGAAAGTACGAAAGCACACGTGCGTATAATTCCTTCTTTGTCATAACCATTTGTTTAGGCTGTAAAATTACAAAAATAAATGGTATGGGCAAAAGAAAAGACTGGCTTACTTAAAAAAGAAGGCGTGGCAGAACATATAAACATAAGTCTATACGTTCCGACACGCCTTCAACATAATTATTCATTTGTCCCTTATATATTCTTATATATTAAGGAACCACCTTTCTCTTACTTCTTCTTAGCGTCCTTAGCCTTCTCTGTTGTGGCAGCGGGCTTGTAAGCCTTGTTCAGACCAGCGACAACCTCGTTGGTGATGTCGTGAGCCTTGTCAGCATAGAGGATGTTGTCACCTGCCTTAGAGAGGATGAGAGTGTACTTCTTGTCCTTGTTGTATACGGCGAGGAAGTGCTGGATAGAGTCGCGAAGAGCTTTGTTATAGCTCTCTGTCTCCTGCTGGAACTCACCGCTCAAGCGCTGGTTGAGCGACTGGAGGTCAGCGTTCTGTCTCTGGAGCTGAGACTGTATGGCCTGTGCCTGCTCACGTGTGTAAGCGTTCTGCTGTACCTTCTGCTGGAAGTTAGCTGCTGCTGCCTCGAGCTGCTGCTGCTTCTGTGCGAGAGTGTTCTGGATGTTCTGTCCCTTCTTCTGAAGAATCAACGAATAGTCCTTGCAGAACTTATACTGAGACATGATGCTGTCCACCTCTACGTATGCTATCTTTGTCTGTGTGGCTGCGGGCTGTTCTGCTGCGGGCTTCTCGTCCACCTGAGCCTTCGACTTGTCGCATGACGACATTGAGAAAGCTGCAAGAGCAGCAATCGCCATTGTACCGAAACTGATTTTCTTGTTCATTTTTTTATAATTGTTTTCTTGTTTTTCTAATATGCACGGTTCTTCTCGCGTGCCTCACGATCCTGATCCATCACACAGTGGATGCCCTGCTTGCGCAGTCCCGGATTGTCATGGACATGCTGTGAAGAGAACTTTCCGTTCTTTCGGATTATCACCTTCACGGACAACAGAGCGACAGATACTGCCACTATTAATAATGTCAAGAGAAGAAGTTTTATCATCGCTTTTACGTTTTTGACTGTCTAATATGACTTAATAATTAAAATAAGTCAACTAATTTTGTTTTGTCTCCACTTTTCCATTATCTTTGCATTATCAATACAAGATAAAGACGGAAATGCCTCCCTCTATACAAGGAACAGCATCAGACCCGCTCTCATGAAGCTAATGCAAAGGTAATGCAAATCAGCCGCATGACAAAATAAATTATCGAAAATTCAGATTATTGTACTTATAACATAAAGAAATTTAAAGAAAAATGAGTAATTGCGAATTGAAACC
>ERZ1026894.1818-NODE-1818-length-11881-cov-29.569170_pt1 | contig 11881 bp, 9 predicted proteins | sample MGYA00380177_ERZ1026894 | MGnify/ENA primary metagenome ERZ1026894 (study PRJEB33269, sample SAMEA4719813) | human gut metagenome | biome: human-associated habitat; feature: organic feature; material: feces | place: Cameroon | collected 2013-10 ... | reverse complement strand
AAATTAGAATATCAATATTCCATAGCTCAAAAAGCCACCTTTTGGGAAAAGATAACAAATAAGTTATTAACCCATTTAGTGCCGAAGGCTAACCCTACATTAGAGGAAAATCTTGACTACGTTAAAGAATGGTACATAGAGTATGATGACGTAGAAGAATATACTAACAGAGAGGTTGGTGTGGCAGAAAATGGCATGGTGGTGTTCAAAGCTCCCTTTGAAGAAAACTTGGGGTATTGGTGTGATAATGACATGACTATGGATGATTATCGAAATCTCAATATTCATGCAATATCAAAGGAAGCGTTTGAGAAACTTTGGAACGAAGAGATACAGCTTCCTTTTGGGACAGAATCAAATAGTTCTAAGTAAGATGGATAAATTGATTGAACTTATAAAGAGCAAATCCTTCTCAGCAGCAGAAAAGCTGTTGAGGAAGAATTTAGAAGAGTCACCAAATAACTGCTATTTGTTGACTCAACTTGCAAATGTTCTATGGAACAGAAGCAAAGATAAGGAAGCTTTGTCTTATGCCGATAAAGCAAAAGAGGTATGCCCTGTCATGCCTCTCTTGAATTATACTCGTGGCAGAATCCTTTGGTCATTAGAAAAATACGAGCAATCCATAGAAGAGTGGGATGTTGTTTTAAATATGACTATTGAGGAGGTTGCGGAAAATGGCTATGGTGTCAGATGGGCAAAGTCTGTCATCAATGATTCAAGATATTATAAGGCAGATTGTCTCTATCACCTTTTTAAAGATAAGGAGGCCTTGGCTCTCATGGAAGAGCATTTGTCACACCGAGGAAAAGGTATTGAAAGCGATTTCTCCAAAAAGGAAGCTGTTCTTTTCTATAAAGTATTAAAGTATAGTCATCCAAGGACTGTTGCAAAAGCCTCAGATATAGGATATGCTTCTGAATCTCAGCGGAATCGAATCTTGAAAAAGATTGATGCTTTGGAAGAGAGTGCCAACAAGGAGAAACTAGTGCGCTATCTTCGTGTCATTTGCAAGCGTTATTCCAAAGAGTATTATTTGAAGACGATTCTTTCTGAGACCTATAAGGTTATTGGGGACAAGGCAGGTTGCTTAACTTATGCAAAAGCAGCTTTTGAGCAAGAACCCAATGACCCTCTTGTTAAGTATGACTATGCTGTTGCGTTGATGTTTAATGGTTTATCTGAAGATGCTCTTTTGCAGTTTGAAGAATTAGCTGCGTTAGGGCTAGATTATATCGCATTCTCTGAACATGGTGAAGGAGTAAGATGGGCAAAGAAACTTTTGCGGAATACGCAAAAACAAATTAAAATAATTTTAGAGGGATAAACCATATATCAGATAGTTTAACTAGTTGGATAAAAAGAAAAAACTTTTAAGATGAAACATTGTGTGATATTTATACTAATAGGGCTATTGGTAACAAGTTGCATTCATGGTGATTACTGGGATTTAGGCAACGGTTACTCTTATTGTGAAAAAAGTATTTGTAAGCAAAATGAAAAGGGAGTTGATACGTTGGTACTATTTCCAGAAATCATCGATTATGCTTATAATGAACGGTATATCGTGGCATATCAAAAATTTGATCCTGCCTCACTTGATAATGATACTGTTTGGCAGAGAAAAGAAATAAGATATTACCAACAAATGAAAAAACAAAAGAAGATATATTGGGTTATAGACAAAGTTAAGGATACGATTTATGGCCCATTAGATAAAAATAGATATGGCTGTATTGTAGATTCTTTAAAAATTCAGCTAGCTTTACATAAGAAGCAATGATACTGTGAAGAGTGGTTACTCATGGTAAAACTGTTAGAGAATGGCTTTCTACTAAAAGCTATAGAGAACAATATAATTTTGTTTTAAAGCAATTGAAGAACTTTGGTTATAAATAAAAGAATTATGAACGAATACAAAAATTTAGCAGAAGCATTTGAAATCTTTAAAAAGAATGCTGTTGAGCATGGTAAATGTACTATGTCTGGTGATTATAAACGTGGCAATAAATGTTATAAAAATATCATGGATGCAATTAAGTATATTGCAACAAAAGAAGAATATGGTGGTTTTAAACCCATGTTGGAAGATGCAGATCCTTCTTTGCGAATTTGGGCTGCATATGCGTTATTGCACGTTGATACAAAAGATGCTGTAAAAACATTGAAAAAGATTATTAAAAATGAAGATGGTGTGATAGCCTTCAATGCAGAAATGACTTTAGAAGAATTTAAAAAAGGTAATATTTAAGCAAAAAATAAGATCATAGAAAATGAATAAAATAGCGAACTGATAATCTAAAGCCTTCTCAGCAGCAGAAAAGCTGTTGAGGAAGAATTTAGAAGAGTCACCAAATAACTGCTATTTGTTGACTCAACTTGCAAATGTTCTATGGAACAGAAGCAAAGATAAGGAAGCTTTGGCTTATGCCGATAAAGCAAAAGAGGTATGCCCTGTCATGCCTCTCTTGATTCATGAAAAAAGCAAATGTCTTTACTCCATTTTTACAAAACATCAAGTAAAGACATTCTCGAAAATCAGGGGCATGCCGTATCAAGTAACGACATGCCCCTATAGCTTTATTCTTCATTTACCATTTCCCAATCCAAAACGCCTTTGCCTTCTTCGTCTAGTTCTATGCCTAAGCCTACTACCTCTCGCTTGTCGGCCTTGAAAGGCTCCAGGTATTGGCGGTCTTGAATTTGCTTGATGGCAGCTTCCTTGCCACCATTGTTTCTCAACTTTAATTCTATTATATAGATGTGATGAGTTGTTTTGACAATGAGGTCGATTCTGCCAGTAGAAAGCATGTGCTCTACTTCCACCTTCAAACCGATGGCATTCAAGATGGTACTGATGATCAGTCGGTAACGCTCTTCCATATCCATGGATGCCAACTTCTTGTTGCTGTAAGGCACATCGGCAACCAATGCTTTGAGCGCTTTCATCGCCTTGTCTAACTCTTTATATTCCAGATATTGGTACAACTGCGCTTGCAGAGATTGTGTATCAGCCTCTTGTCGCATGGTCAATGCAGGCAGTACGCATTCGTATAGCGCCTGTTTTACCTCTTCATTTGGGAAGCCTAAGTGATAGACATTTCCTACGCACGATTTGATGGTGAGATAACCTGATTGATATAAGAAGAGTTCTGGACCTCCACCAGTAACATCGGAAGTCTCCAATGTGTTGCGGAGAATCATGCAATCCTCAAAATCCGGTAGGCGCAACTCTGCATCCTTGATGAACTTCGGCAGCATGGAAGTGGCTCCCGATGATGCCCAATAACTGTTGAGATCCTGGGTGTCAAGCGCATTGATGAGGCTGAAAGGATTGTAGATGTCAACCATGTTTCGGCGACTGAAATGGTAACCGTCGTAGTAGTCCTTCAGCTTGTCGTGGGTTTCTTGCAAAGTCCATCCGTTCACCTCTGCCATTTTTTCAAGTTCAGGCTTGAAGTTCTCTTTTATCTCCTCCTCAGTAATGCCGCAGATGGCTGCATATTCTGGGAGGAAACTGATGTTGGTTAAATTGTTGAGCACGGAGAAAAGGGAAATCTGCGTAAACTTGGTGATGCCCGTGATAAAGACCAGACGCTCGTATTCATCATCTGCCTTTAAAATGGCAAAGACTTCACGATATACCTCGGTACATGCTTCGTGTTCCGGGGTTTTCCAGGAGTGCTGGAGTGGAGAATCATATTCGTCGATGAGGATGGCAACCTTCAAGCCCGTTTGTTTGTATGCTGTTGTAATGATGGCATCAAAGCGGTCGGCAAGTTCGGCTGTAGGGTCGGGAGTGATGGCATACTTCTCCTCGTAGTATCCGAATCGCAGATTCAGGTACGAACGCAAGGTTTCTGCATTGGCACCTCCACGGCTCATGTCGAGTCGAATCACAGGATATTCCTTCCAATCTTTCTCCAAGTCCATGATTTTGAGTCCTTCGAAGAGTTCCTTTCTTCCTTCGAAGTAACACTGTAGCGTATCAACGAGCACAGACTTTCCGAATCGACGAGGACGGCTCAAGTAATTATACTTTAGACCTTTGTTCGCCAATTTCCAAACCATGTCAGTCTTATCAACATAGAGATACCCTTCTTCTCTGATGATATAGAAAGATTGTATGCCTGTAGGCAGCTTTCTGTATTCATTGTTTGCCATAATCCTTTCTCCTTTTTTTGTATGGCGCAAAGATACGGCAAATAATTGAAACCACCAAATTTTAAAAGAGGAATTACGGTGTTGCTTTTAGGATGTACATTCTTTCTGCATGCTTGAATGCACGGTTTCAATCATTGTTTCCCAGAAACGAAAAAAGCAGTTAAGCACTTTCTGCTTAACTGCTTGATTTTCAATGTGGACCAGCTAGGGCTTGAACCTAGGACCTCCAGATTATGAGTCTGTGCCGAGCCTTACTAACTCCTGCGGACTTAGCAAGGTGTAACCAACTGAGCTACAAGTCTTTTAATGCTAATTATCAACCTGTTAATGAACACTGTTAGAATGAAATTAGTCAACAATAAGTCAACAATCATTCTTTTTGCTTGGGTACGATAGCGATTGTACCTAGCAAGTTATATTAGGGGTTATTTATAGAGGAAACCCCAAATCTCTGATAATATCTTTCACCACGCTGAGTTTTACAGTCTCAGCATCGCCCTTGTGAAACATGTAGGTTATAGTTCTTCGAGAAGACCATCTAAGGATTGAAGTTCTTTCTTACCCTCTATATGGTCTTTCACTTCTTGAAGTGCTCCACGAAGTTCTTCTGTGATGTCTTGTCTCTTGTATTCTGTCATATAAAAAAATATTGATGTTGTGCTGCAAAGATAATGCTTTTCCTTGAATAGGCAACCATTTTGGTACCAAATCTTCTTTTTATGGAATATTAGCTAAAAGATAAAGCCAACCTCTATATGATAGTAGAAGTTGGCTTGTATATAGTCCTCGTTGATGAGCAACTATTTCCATGTTAAAGTATAAACGGTAGTGTCAGAACCATCTGTTTCTGTAATCTTTGTAGGATAACCGTCTTTGTCTAATTCGTATGAATAATTAGCTGTACCATCATGTGAGGTATCTGTATAAGTTACACTTTTAATTAAATTTTTGTTACTTGTTCCTACTAAATTAGGATGAGCCATAATTAAATCATTTAAATCGAAAGAAGCATGGTCTAAGTTTAAAACAGAAACATCAATGATAGAAGAATGTTTGTTAACTTTATCAGTATAGTATGTAATATTTATATTATCATCTATTTTAGTAATGTTGCCATTTTCCCATGTGTATTTATCAGAAAAATATCCTTCGATTTCTTTTATGTAATTTCCCGAATAAGTTATTGCTTCGACATAACCATCTATAGCGTTAGTGGAAGAAATTTTACCATCTTGTAATTTGATAGTATAAGAATTTGTTCTGCCATTTTCTTTTTTTGTGGCTGTAATGGTATTGCCATTCCAACTATAATTAATAGAGCCAGAATAGCGTTCGTTATATTTGTCTATGTAGGTTGTTTGGTCTAATTTTCCGTCTTCTCCATAGACAAAATTAATAGTTTCAGCATCATAGTTGATGCTCATAAGTTTCTTGCCACTTGTGATGCTACCACCACCATTGTTGTCATCATCATCGCTGCTACAAGCAACGAATCCAATTGACATAACCATAGCAAAGATTGCCATTGCTAAAAATTTGAATTGTTTCATAAATCTGTAAGTTTAAAATAAATAATTCTGCCTTGAATCCCCAGACGGCTTTTGCTGTAAATTGTTTATAGGTTGACACATAAAGAAAGGAGCATGGGGACTATTGGTGTTTACTAACATAAAGCTCTGGACTGCTTGCGACATATAAACAGACAATAGCCCATGCTCCATGTATTATATATATGGGTATATATATGCAACATGAAAGCATGAGCACCTTGACCTGTTACCTATGTCGTTAGAATTGTCCAGATTCTATGTTAAGATAACTTCAAACGCTCATTCTAAATATGTACTTCTACTCCTTGTAGAATTGGTGCAAATTTAGCAATAATTGTTTGATTGACCAAGGATTTGTCAGTCTTTCTTCTAATATATGTTGAGATTTAACATTTCAGCTTAGTTTCTCTCATAGCTACATATATCAATGAAGCGTCTTTTGCTTATTAGTTAGTAACTAAAGGACACCTACCATTTCTGATAGATGTCCTGTCTGTGGTTAGTCGATAAACCATTTATATCGCTCGTCACCATGCAAGGCTGCATTGATGCCAAGTGCAAGTTTGGTGGTGTTGAGGCTCCTATCCAAGAATGAGTCTATATAGCTAGACTTATTAGCTCCTGTTAACAGGTTGTAGAACTTCCACATGTTGATGTCCTCTCCAAAACTACTAAAGTTCTCATCATTGATGTATGCTTTGGCTACGCTGTTAATCTGTGTATCAGTTAGCAACATCTTAGGAATGTTTCTCTGATAGTAATTAGGTAAGCACTGATAGAGTCTCATCTTGCCAAGTATCTGGCAAAACTGATGCTCGTTCATGGTTGTGTTCCCTAACGAGTGGAGTAGTTGAAGTTGTCTAGCAGGATTGAAATTGTTGAATAGCTCCAAGGCTGCACGATAGAGTCCATTAGTAGATGTCACTCTCAAATCCTCCTTGTAACCATCTGTAAAGATGCACATGTTGCAGCAAACTTGGTTCTTGAAACCTATTGCTAGACGGAATAGCTCTGGAGATTTCTTTGAATATAAGTTCATCTGATTGTATGCTCTAACTCCTACGATGGAAAGATTCAACTTGTTACCCATTATAGTCTCGAAAACTGTAGGTATGTCGATGCTGAATGCTGCACGCTCATAGTAGATGGTCTTGTCTGAATCCAAGAGTTGACTAGCAGGCTTTCTCACTGCTTCCGGTATTCTGCCTTTGATTACGTGGGAAACTCGAATGTTTGGAGTTCCAACCTTTTGACCATGGAAGAAAGTTCTGGTTGCATCCTCGATGGTCTCAATAAAGTCAGCGTGGTTGATGGTCAACTCGTTGTCTTTAGCAAAAACAGGAGTGATGCAATCGTTCTTCAAGTGCTCGAAGGTTACCTCTTGGGTATTAGCCTCAATAAAGTGATTCTCAGCCTTGAAATCGTCCAAGATAACTGCATCCTCGATGTTGTTTACTCTCTGTGCCTGTGGCAATAAAATAATGTTGTTCATAATCTCAATAATTAGAAGTGAATAATGTTGTTTATAATCTCTATATAAATATTGACGTTAGTACATGGGCTATTTATATATATATTTATTTTTCTATCTAAGAGTGAGGAGGGGACTAAAGTGTATGTCCACCGTCTTTTGTAGAACACATGGGGAGATATAAAGTAGGGGCATATAGTATATAATAATGTGTAAAGTCCTTATTTTTAGTCTTCTTCTCTCTTCTCTAAACTTCTGATTTTTGGAGATATGATGTTTCCGAACTAATTAGCTAGGTTGAAAAAGTTGAGGCTGTATATTGGTGCTGTAGGATAGTTTTGGAACGGGCAGGTGAAATAGGAAAATTGGGTTGGCTTGTCCTGTGCTCCCCTTGTTAAAGGATGGTATAAAAACGAAAAAAGCCGCAAGCGTTGAGGCTCACGGCTTAGTTTGATTAATCAGATAATTATTAAAATTTATGGTCAAAAAGTGAAAACTAGTTCCATCTTCTTAGACGATGATATGTATATTCTTGAAAAATCCAAGTGATTTATGATATTTTTTAGAGCAAGATTTTAGACTTGTTTTCTATTGATGCTGTACTTGGAACATGATTCTTGAAAAATAGAAACGACTTTGAGATTAAAATGGAGGACACCATTATTGGCATCCTCCAAATAGCTACATCATATTCGGATAATCTATATTTCTTTTTCAAGAGTACATTTTTCAATTTCCCCCTTTATAGAAGAAAAACAAGAAAAAATGTTCTACCTTATATCAGACTTTCAATAATGAGATATGCTCTTTTCCCTTTCACCTTACATTCTTTCACCTCGAAGAATTTTTTGATATAGGTTCCTGTTACTTTCTCTTTTGGTGAAATTCTTACCATATCAAAGATTCTGGGAAGTTCTTTCTTTATAAATGAGCGTTCGTACTTATTGTTCACTTTGAAAGAATTTTTTAGTAATTGGACGCATTCTTGCCCATTTCTTTTCTTCTCGAAGTCTTTCATTATGATAGCTTCCTTTATGCGCTTCTCGCTATAGTTGCATTTTTCGATAACTTCTTTTCCTAATGTTTCATAAGCATTAACGATAAAAGCATCTTTGCTGCGCAATTCTTCAATGTTGTATCTGACCATAGGCAAATCCATGTCTTCTTTAAGCGATTCCAATATGTCAACAGCTTCTTTTCGGAACTGCTTTATGTATTTGGAACTTTTTTCCAATTTTAGTCGCTCTTTATCCCCAAACTTCCAATAGAGAGGCATCCCTTTAACTATATAAAATTGTTTGGCACGTTCGTATCTTTTCACCAAATCGTCAAAGTTGTTATAGGCGGATTTAACCAAGGCTTCGTCTCTGTAATTATCTTGGGCAAAATAGTCGATTTCTCCATCTCTCATAAATTTGTTCTTAAATGGGAGTTGGTCTAGAGCTGCCCTGTAAGCATTTCTAAATTCTAGACTTGGAGCACAATCGTATAAGCGCATGATGGTGTTATAAGCTTCTTCGCTAGCTTTGATGTACTCGTTTATGCCTCTTTCGTCTCGGATAGGAAAATCCTTATTGGTGCTGACAATATGAGTTATAGATGAAACTCCATTTCTGAATCTTCCGATAGCTTGAACGGCATCGGTGCATGGGTCTATTATCGTGTATTCATATAGATATGGCTCAGTCACAAACATGATGTCTGGCTGTACTTTTAGCTCAATATCTAATGCTGCATAGAAACGACTAGTAAAGAACATAAAAGGCTTTTGCTCCTTGATGTCCCAATTCTCGACAGCTTTTATTCCTGCTTCGTTCAGTTTGGTGGTGCTGTTACTAGAGCAGAACACTACACTGTCCTTTTTGATTCCAAGTTTTTCGATAACTTGAAGAATCATATCAGTCCTGTTAATGAAGAGGCACAGGCTTCTTGGTGATTCTAGCTCTTTCTTTCTCTTCTCTATAGTTACTCTCATGGCTTCTAAGACATTGTTGGTGTGGACAAGTGTGATAGGCTTTAAATAGTCATAGTTAGGCTTGACTTCTATGAGGGTAAAGTGTTGCTCTTCAAATCGAGGGTCAGATGGAACAATAGGGGTCGCTGAAACCATAGCTTTGTCCTTGAACATAAAGAAATCTTTCATGGGGAGTGCAATATCCTCACGATAATCAATATCTTTAACTAGTTTGTGACACTCGTCCATAAGCATGAAACAGTTTGTGTACATGTCCAATTCAGCTTCTTCAAATGCCTGTTTTACCTTATAGTTGAAGCTCTCTGGTGTGCAGATAATCTTGATGTACTTCTTTTGCTTGATAGTTTGAGATAAGTATTCTGCAACACTTGAAATGTGGACATCTTTTTTGACTGCAAACAAGTTGTCTTTCTTGTGCTTCTTATCATTGCATTTGCCAATGATAGGAGGTACATTAGGCTCTACTATGATAGAGTTGCGCTTTGCCTTAATCTCAGTGTATGTAGCACCTAAACCTGTAAGTGTCTTGCACAGAATCGTGTTAGGCTCTATGCTATAAATATCGGACAGATATTGTCCTTTATTAATTTTTATTTCTTTTTTAGTCATTGTTTATTTTTTTAAAGGTAGGGAAGAGGCTAGCACTCTCCCCCAAACCTTGGTTAATTACTCATCTAATGAGGTTCTTGCCTCTTAGATATTCTACCAACTCTTGGTCTCTCTCCATAAAGAAAAATATTTGTCCATAAGGGAAACTTGCAGTTGCAGATAATTTCCCTGTTCGGTCACGAAACTCTGGGGTGAATTGGATTCGCCCCATTTCATTTTCACTGAAGAGTTTCAACATATCCTTTCGGAAAGTACTCGCATCAGTTTCATCGGATGGTGTAACTTCTAAGGGAGCTACGTTGAAATCCTCGCTCTCTTTATTCGTTAGATATTTTATTATCCATAAAAAGCCATTTGGGGTTAATTGATAATTAAAACGCCCTGTAGTCTTGCTCTCCACACTAATAGCTTCTACACCATAATTGTCTATAGTGAAATAGAGGCTAAGTCTTTCCCCTCTTTCCATCATGCTTTTTAATTCCGCATGTGCCTCGTCATTGGCATATTTTGTACCTTCGTAGCCAGAGATAGCGTTGAGATTATATCTCTGTCTCAATTTTTCGATTTCACCTCCTTTTTTATTTAAAAGTTCGTCACTTGTCACCGATTCGGTGACGTTATCTAACTCTATGGCGTTTTGCTTCGCCGTCTGTATTTTATCTTCCATATTAATTCAGTTTAGAAGATTTAACTTACACCTACCCACATCAAAGCTATGTACATCTTGCTTCTCTGTTTCGGAATGCGGTTGCAAAGGTACAGAAAATAGTATTATGTGCCAAAGGATATGTGACGGCTTGTTTTTAAAAAATTGGCTCATAAAATGCAAAAAGTGAGTACCACATATTGTTTGCAGTACTCACTTGTTTAATAATATCTTGAAAATGTGTTAGTTGGGGCACTATATTTCTTCCTTAAACTATTGAGTGGTCTTCTCTTTTCTTTTCGTGTATAACCTGTATTGTATATATCGTCTCCATATCCAAGAACATAAATAAGTTGTGAGATAAAAGCCTCTTTACCTTTTGGGTGATAATTGTTATCGTACATTTTAATAGCTTGAGCTTTTTTATCTTTGAGGAACAGCTGCATGTAGTTATCTAGCAAAAGGGCTTTTCCTGTTCGTCCTACAGAAGTTCCTTTTGTTTCTTTTGTCTGCTCTAAGAGAAAAAAAAAGAATAAGGAACGATTGTCAAAAATCTTATGATTCTTATCTATAGCATTCTCTATTAGTAGGTGGGGCAGGTATTTTAAAAGTGCAATAATGATTGGACTATTGATTTCCCATTGCTTCCCATCTTTATTCTTTAAAATTATGCTGCTTGTTTCTGGAAGACAATTTAGTAAGCTTTTTGGCTCATAATTGGGAATTGTTAAGCATAAACTTTCTATATAGTCATATAAGAATATGAGCAAAAACCATAGTTTCTCTTTATCAAGACGAAAAGCCTTTATTTTGTAGTCTAATTCACTATTTGTACAAAAACGTTCCCAAATTTTGATGCCAATTTCTTTTTCTTTATAGAAGACAAGTTTTGAAGTGGTAAAAAAATCTGTGAAAATTTTAAAGGTTTCAAAGTCTTTTAGTTGCCAGTTGTTTGTATTGTTTGGCTTTGATAGGAATTGTTCATATATGTAATCGAGCTCGTTTGAAGCAAAATAATATCTGTATGCAAATAAGTATATTTTTAATGGATAAGTTTCTGTAAAAAGAAGTTCGTAAATCTCATTTATGTATTGGAATGATGGGTAATTAATTATGTCCATAAAGTCCATGTTGGTGAAATCTGGGCAATGTGGCATTGGTGGTATATTGTTCTTTGTTTCCATATCTGTACTTTTTTGTTGCAAAATTAAAAAAAAATCCTCACCTACGCAAATGTAAGTGAGGAATTTTTTGTTATTTAGTCCCAAAAACGTATTTTACGACCTTTCCATTAGCTTTATTCTCGTTCTGAAAGTCTCGCTCGATATAAATATCGGTCACTCTCATAGACTCATCAACGTGGTTGAGTGCTGCATGGACAGTGAATTTGTCTATGCCAACCTTGTTGATGGCTAGGGTAGCCCATGAATGTCTTGCAGCGTAAAACTCCAAATCATCTATAGCTA
>ERZ1026894.1816-NODE-1816-length-11894-cov-3.886730_pt1 | contig 11894 bp, 8 predicted proteins | sample MGYA00380177_ERZ1026894 | MGnify/ENA primary metagenome ERZ1026894 (study PRJEB33269, sample SAMEA4719813) | human gut metagenome | biome: human-associated habitat; feature: organic feature; material: feces | place: Cameroon | collected 2013-10 ... | reverse complement strand
GAGTACATATCTTAATTTTATATTTGCGCCTGCAGTCCGGATCTTGACGGACTGTACCAGAAAGGATTGTACCATTATTATGAGAATATTACTGATCGAAGATGATAAAAATCTCTGTGAACTTCTGCGATTCCAGCTGGAAAAGGAGCATCATGAGGTGGAAGTATGCCATGACGGGCTGGACGGACTTGACCTGTTTCTACAAAACGCCCACGATCTTGTGCTTTTAGACCGGATGCTTCCCACCATGAACGGTCTTCTTGTCCTGCAAAAAGCAAGACAAAAGGGCATTGATACCCCTGTGATCCTGATCACCGCTTTGGGAGAGTTATATGACCGTGTCGAGGGGCTGGATTGTGGTGCCGATGATTATCTGGTAAAGCCCTTCGCCTTTGAAGAGCTGTCTGCCCGGATCCGTTCCATCGGCCGCCGGAATAAAACATATGACGATGCCCACCGCTTATCCTATGGAGATATCACATATGATACACAGCTCCGGGAGCTGAATGGTCCCACCGGCAGTCTACAGCTTTCCGGCCGGGAAGGACGTCTTCTGGAGGTATTGCTGCAAAGTCCGGATACCGTGATCCACCGCCCGATTCTTTTTTCTAAAGTTTGGGGAACCGATGCCCCAGTGGAAGAAAGCAATCTGGATACCTATGTTCATTTTGTCCGGAAACGACTGAAACAGACCGGAAGTGCACTCTCCCTGCTGACGATCCGGGGAAGCGGATACAAGCTGTCCCAATAATCGGACAGCAGCTGCCGCAATGATCCTTTGCCGTCAGATTTCCGGCGGCAAACTGCATGACACTTTTTATTAACTAAGTAGAAGGGTGATTTTTATGTTTGATAAACTCCATCGCCAGCTCACCATATTCTGTACTGCCACGATCGGTGCGATCCTTGTGATCCTGAGCCTCCTGTGTCTTTTTCATGCCAGACAATCCATGATCCAGACAGACCGCAGCTCCTTTCAAAAACAGTTAAATACTATCCTGACCAGCCTGCAGAGCCAGGAGTACATTTCCCACCAATGGTTAAACCAGATGCAGAATGAATATCGTTTTTCCATTTATCTGTACGATAACGGAGAACCCCTTTACTATGAACAGTTACATGAAGATACCTCCGGTAAACGCCAGACCTCTCTGCGGGAAAAAGCGATCCGCAGATCCCAGGTCGATATTTTTTATGATAATTCCGGCGAGAGTGCTTATCATGAAGAATTTTCCCTACATGAAAGCAGTCACAGCTACTATGCCTCCGTGGGATATCTGACCCAGAATACGGACAGATTAAGCTTTGTTATTTTTTATGATCTGTCACATCTGCAGCATAACCTGTACTCCCTCTATGCACTGATCCTTGCTGCGGACGTGATCACCCTGATCATTCTCTCTGTTTTTTCATGGTATTTTACCAGACGGGTTCTGCTTCCTGTGGAAACCAGCCGTCAAAAGCAGCAGGAATTTATCGCTGCCGCTTCCCATGAACTGCGTTCTCCTCTTACCGTAATATTATCCGGTATGGAAACCCTGGATAAAACACAGTCACCGGAGCAGCGCCACCACTTCTGCTGCCTGATGCAGGAGGAGGGCAGGCGTATGCAGCACCTGATCTCCGATATGCTGCTCCTTGCCAATGCCGATGCCCATGGAATGAAGCTTCATCTGCAGGAAACATCACTGGACGAGCTGCTTTTGGGCAGCTTCGAAAAATATGAATCCATTGCTCTTTCCCAGAAGCTGTCCCTCCGTATTTCCCTGCCGGAGGAGGATATCCCGTTCTGCCGGACAGACCCGGAACGTATCCGTCAGTTACTGTCCATTTTATTGGACAATGCAGTTTCTTATACTCCGGAAAACGGTACCATTCTCCTTTTTCTGATGCCAGCCCTCTCTCACCGGATCACCTTTGGCGTTGCCAATACAGGTTCTTCCATTCCCGACGGGGAAAAGGAACGTATTTTTGACCGGTTTTACCGCGCAGAAAAGTCCCACACCGATCATGAACATTTCGGTCTGGGACTTTGTATGGCAAAAGAAATTATTCGCGCCCACCACGGCAGCATCCGGGTTACAGAACCGGAGGTGCTGGCTTCGGACGTTGCAGAGCTGCAAAAATTTCCTGTGGATACCGGCACCGTATTTCTTATGGAGCTTCCATTATAGACCTCTATTACCGCTCTCCGGGACGGCCTGCAGACTACAAGTGTCATCAGAATCAGCAGTGCCGTTACCGACAGGCTGACCGGATATGCCGTTAAAATCACCTGGAATGATCGATGGTTCGAAAATACCGCTATGATCCGGAAAATCCTGACGCCACATAATTCCAGCACCGTCAGAACCGCTGGGATCATAGAAATCCCGAAGCACCTGAGATAGCCTGATATAGAGAGTATTCTTCTTCAAAAAAGAGCAGAGGATATTGCTCTTCCCGACTCTTCTTTATGGGGTGTCTTAATGCAAAATAATATCGGATACTTCCTCACCTACAGAGATCTGTTATCACCTAACTTAGACGATAACATGGTCTTCCGTCCTTTGGAACCGCAGTTAAAAGTACAGTATAATCCGGTCTGGAAACGCCAGAATATATTTAGCAAATCAGCCGGACTATTTCGGGAGAAAGTTCAGGAGAAGGCGAGATGAATCCAATTTAAAGACTACTGCGTTTCACTATATTGATATCTCTTCAATTTTCTCCCCATAATAATACATATCAGGCTTCCACTTACACCAAGAATAAACATCATAAGTGCCGCCCCGGAACCCTTACCAAAACCAAAAAGCATATTTAAATATGACAAATGACCATATCGGACCATAAACGGTTCGCAAACATTGTCGACCATAAAACCACCGAAAAACATGCCAATCGGAATCGTGAAAAACTGCAGCGTATTTCGACACGCATAAACTCGTCCCTGTAATTCCACCGGGATGGAGCTTCTGAGGATCACCTCCTCATTGGTACTCATCACAGGTACCAAAATCCATCCGATCACCTGACCTGCGCACCATAATAGCGGCTCTCTGGCAAAAGCCATAATAAAATTTTCTGTTCCCAATGAAAACAGCATCGTCCGGTATACAACCCTTACCCTGTCTTTCGGTTTCGGTAACGCTGATGCAATCAGGCTTCCAACAATCATCGCCACGCCGGAACAGGAAGTAACAATTCCAAGGACAGCCTGACTCCCTTTGGGATTGGGAAGCACATATCCCGGTAGTACTGCGTCAAAGGCAGAAGCAACCAGATTAACCCCCGCCATAAACAATAACAATGTCATTATCATTGGATGATCCTTTAGAAATCCAAGTCCTTCTTTTGCCAAAAGCAGGACGCTTTCTTTCCTTTCACGCTTGCTCTCCGGAATATGAATAAAAAACTGCAATGCTATAAATGCCACCAGAAAACTTCCAACATCAACAGCTACGACTCCGTTCAATCCCGCAAAAGCGTACAATGTCGTGGCTATCAACGGATTTAGTATAGATATCAGTGACCTTGACAGGGAACGAAGCCCACTTGTCTGCTGATAATATGCCTCCGGAATAATTAACGTCATAGCAACCTCTGATGCCGGCTGCTGTACTGTATTCATCAATCCCGAAATTGCATTTAATGCGTACAAATGCCATACTCTTAAACAATTCGTATGATATAATCCAAATACCGCTATGGTACAAAGCACTGCAAATACATCGCAAACAAGCATGGTCTTCTTTTTATCAAATCGGTCTGTCAACGCTCCGGCAAAAATACTCATCAATACATATGGTGCATACGAACATATAGTAAGTGATGCCGTACTTAAAGAAGAACCTGTCTTTTCATATAACCATAGGGTCAGTGCAAATGCCGTGATACTACTGCCAAGCTGTGACACACTCTGGGTACTCCAAAGTATCAGAAAATCCTTCAATGGATATAATCTTTTCTTAATATAATTCATTTCTTTGCTCCTTTTTCGATTTATTGTCCAAAATAGAAGCAAAGCCTGAGGATATTAGCATAATGCTGTTCCTCCATGCAGTCTCCTCAGACTCTGCATGGAGCTGTTACAATACAAAGTTTCATTTTTCTTCCCCACTATTATTTATAAATATTCAAAAACTGCTTTAGTGAATCGTATATCATTTCTACATAACCGTCAACACATCTTCTCCATTTCCATATAAAATGTACATTTTTTAATCTCTCCTGCTGCCCTATTTCTCGAAATATCAGAAATGGCTATACCTAAAAGCATAGCCATCCCCAAAAAACACCACGAGGTAATTCTTTCTCTTTTACCCTAATCCAAATGGAACTGTGCCACGAACTCCTTAATAACATCCACAGACCGGTTGCACTCCTGCAGCTTTTCATACCCGTCCTCAACAAGATTCTGGGTACTTCCGGATTTTTCTGCGATGCCGCTGATCCCATCGGAAGACTGTTCTACCATGGTATTGATATCTGCTACGGTACTGCCGATCTGACCGATATGTTTTTCCAGCTCTTCCACGGCGTTTTTGGTTTCCTGCATAATATTCCGGAAGGTATCCGCATCCATGTGATACTGCTGCCCCATTTTGGCAAAGTTCTCATAATCCCCAAGAACCGTCTGCTCCAAAAAGTCCATGATCGTTGTGAGACATTCTGTCATATTGGTGACAGATCCATTGACCTCTCCAACGATCTCGTCAATGTCTGAAACTGTTGCCAGCGTCTGCGAAGCAAGATCTCCAATCTCGGAAGCAACCACTGCAAATCCCTTTCCGGCTTCCCCTGCTCTTGCCGCCTCAATATTGGCATTCAGTGCCAGCAGATTTGTCTGGGACGAAATCTTTTTGATGTTATCGGTCAGAGAATTGATTCTCTCAACTGCTTTTGCCTCTTCCATCGCCGTCTCGCTTTTCTGTTTCATGACATCGTACATTTCATCGGTCTTATTGCGGGACTGGGTACTGATCCGTTCCATTTCGCCGGCTCTTTCCTGGATCTGGCTGGAGTTTTCTGCTCCATCTGCCGCCAGCCGGTGAATATTTCCGGAGCTTTGTTCCATGATCCTAACACTTTCCACAATACTTGCCGTGTTGGCTCTGGTCTCCTGCATACCTGCTGCAAGCTCCTGGGTAACTGCTGAATTATCCTCTGCAATAGCACTGTTTTGTTTCATAAGCTCATTGAGATCTCCGGTGCTCACTTCCAGAGTCTGCTGTGTCTGCTGTAATTCTTCCATCAGACCATGAAGCTTTTTTCTCATGTCATGAATTTTACCAGCCATCACACCAATCTCATCCTTGTGCTTCCGCAGCTTTTCTCCATTCTCAGTCGGACAGAAATCCAGCCGTGCCGTCTGATCGATCACGTCTGTGAGCTGCCGAATCGGTTTCGTGATGCCAATTCCCAGGATAACACCGATCACCGCAGAAAGAATAAATGCCACAAGCATGGCTCCAATGATGAGCTTCGCCAGACCATACGCTTCCCCGTAAATCTCTGATTTCGGAGCTGTCAGGATCAATTTCATGCCATTATCCAGATCACTGTATAATAATTGTTTGGAAACTCCCTTATAAGAATATTCCAGAGTTTTTCCCTTCTGATCACTCTCTGTCAGAAATTTGTCTGCCCCGGAAAGAGATTTATCAAGCTCTGTAAGCTTCGTCCCTTCCTCAACATCCTGATGGAACATAACAGCTCCGGTATCGTCCGTCAGAAAGGCATAGCCTGACTGATATATTTTCGTATCACTCACCAGATCTGTAATCTGAGAAAAGTCAATATCCATACCTACAATTCCGATAGAGGTTCCATCCTCTGCAAACAACGGCACTACATAGGATATCATGTAAATATTGACATTCTCATTCATATATGGAGACATCCAGATTGCTTTTCCTGCCTGTACCGGAAGATAATACCAGCCTACATGCTCCACATCTCCTTCATCATACATAGAGAAGTCTGTCGGTGTCAGACACTCCAGATCCTGATCCAGAGACGGGCGCTGTGCAAAAACTCCGGATGTGGGATTGGAATACTTCGGATTATATCGAAGATACGCCGTAACTGCTCCATTGGTGTGATTTGCAAAATCTAACACCGACTTCTGCACACTCTTGGTATATGTATCCGCATACGCCTTATCCTTCACAAAAGCATCGTAGTCAAAGCTGCTCATGGCAACCTCACTCAGCGTATCCACGGACTGCTGGATCTTCTGAATGACAGAATTAATTTCCTGTGCCTTTTTTTGCTCCGTCAGCTGCAGTTTTGTAACAGCGTCCTTTCCTGCTGTATTCATGGAATTGGAAATTGCCAGAACACCGATCAAAACAGCAGTAAACAGGGAACATACTAAAATTGCCGCAATAAGTTTTTTCTTGATTGATTTCATCCTAAGACCTCCTACCTTTTTTCCTTCGCGTATAGTAGAAGTATATCACAAATTCGCTTCATTTTGGTAAAAGGTTTGTAAAATCTCTGCGTTTTCCAAGACATAGTCTTCAAAAAGAGGCAGGGTAAAATACACATATCCTCTCATTTCGCCGGAAAGAATTCCTTTTTTGATCAATCGCTTCCGATATGGATTGAACTGATTCGTTTCCATCCCCAGATGCTCCCGGATATCTTTTATTTTTCCGCTGTCTGTTTCGGCAATACCCCTGGCAACAACACGATCCTTCCGGGAAAGCTCTGACCATATTTTGTCATACACAAACTCACTTAAATACTGCTCATACTCCTCCAGCACCTCCCGATAATTGCCGTGATTATTCCATGTCAGATAACCAAGCACCTGAAATGCAAAGGGATACCCTTTTGTCAGCTCTGCCATCTGAGCTGCCTGTTCCCGTTCTATCTGAAAGATATTCATATATTTTTTAATGATTGCCTGCTGATTTAACGGCTTCATCTGGATCTTTGGGGCACGATACAAAAAGGTCAGATTTTTTTCATTCTGCAGCTCATCAATATTTTCATATAAACCAGTTGCCAATAAAAATATCGGAAGATCCTGCCTTACAAAAATCTGAAAGGAACCGGCAAAAACATGCATAAATTCATTATTCGTCACTTCGTCAATGGTTACCAGCAATTTCTTTCCGTTCTTTTTCATCTTCTCTAAAATGGCAATGATCGCCGTCTCCGCATCAGTAATGGGCGCTGCACCTTCTATGGAAACTCCAAACCCCCAAAAAGAAAGATCAATTTTTGCAGATTTAATAATCCCTGCACAGACCGGATTGCTGTTTAACTTTGACAACATTCCCTGCAGCAGATCAACAGATGGATTCAGTTCAATCACGACCCATTCCTCTCTGGTCCGCAGCTTCCTGGATATCTCTGTCATCATTACTGTCTTGCCGGAGCCACGTACACCCGTTATTAAAAACATCTGCTGATTTACCGGTTCTGCCGTAAATGTATCAATAATTTCATTGGTCTGCACCGGACGTTCCACCGGTTCCAATGGACTTTTTCCAAATGTCAGAGTAAATGGATTCTGCATATCGTTCACCGTTCCTTTCCTATTTTTTACTGTCTTTTACTGTTTAAAATACTTTTTACTGTTCTTTACTTATTTTGTTTCATTTTACTGTTCTTTACTGTTTTTGTCAATAAAGCGATTCCTATTTTAAGAATACTGAGAACACCCGATAACGCCCTGTCTCCCATTTGACATCCCCTGACCGCCGTGTTATGCTTGCAGCAAAAGTCAAATACTTCACTCCAAGAGGCGTTTTCACTTCGCCTCTTTGTGATAAACGATCAGAAATGGAGATCACTATGGAAAATGAAAATAAACAACAGACACCGCATAAACGCCGTGTCCGCTATAAAGGAAAATATCCAAAACGCTTTGAAGAGAAATATAAAGAATTAAATCCAGAAAAATATCAGGATACGATCCAGCATGTGATCCGTAAGGGAAATACGCCTGCGGGAATGCACATTTCTATTATGGTGCCGGAAATCCTTGACTTTCTGCAGATACAGCCCGGTCAGACCGGCTTTGATGCCACACTGGGATATGGTGGCCATACCAGAGCTATGCTCACAAAGCTCAATGGCCATGGACATATATATGCAACAGACGTGGACCCGGAAGAGTCTGCCAAAACCAGAAAGCGGCTGGCAGATTTGGGCTTTGGCGATGACATCCTGACCATCAGGCTGCAAAACTTCTGCACCATTGATGAGATTGCCCGTGAAGCCGGGGGCTTTGATTTCCTGCTGGCGGATCTCGGAGTATCCTCCATGCAGATCGACAATCCCAAGCGCGGCTTTTCTTTCAAGATGGATGGACCGTTAGATCTGAGACTAAATCAGGAAAAGGGGATCAGCGCGGCACAGAGACTGGAAACCATCAGCCTGGATGAACTGGCAGGCATGTTTTATGAAAACTCCGATGAGCCATACAGCGATGAAATTGCCAGGGCAATTACAGACTATATCCGCCGCGGCAACCATGTGGACACCACCACGAAGCTTCGCCGGATCATCGAAGATACCTTATCCTTCCTTCCGGAAAAGGACCGAAAGGATACCGTCAAAAAGACCTGCCAGCGTGTTTTTCAGGCACTCCGGATCGATGTCAACAATGAATTCGAGGTGCTCTATGAATTTATGGAAAAACTGCCGGACGCCTTAAAACCCGGCGGCAGAGCCGCCATCCTGACCTTCCACTCCGGAGAGGACAAGCTGGTAAAAAAGGCGCTCAAGGCCGGTTATAAGGCAGGTATCTACAGTGAATACTCCAAGGATGTGGTACGCCCTTCTGCGCAGGAATGTGCACAGAACCCACGGGCACGCTCCACCAAAATGCGCTGGGCGGTAAAGGCCTGACCGATCACCGTTCTTTTAAAAATATTGATCTCTGGAAACAGAGAAATGTCACAGCAAAATAAACCAAATAGATTCCCATAAACAGCAGGGTTCCCTCTACAAAATAGGTAGACACACGGCTTGACACGCCTGTCCCACGGACAAAATTTGCGCTGATATACAAAACCATTTTTCCACTGATCACCAATGCCAGTAGTGCCGGGCACAAATAGTAACCTGCCATCTGCCGCAGCAGGAGTGATCTGACCTGTTTTTTGGACAGACCGATTTTTTCCAACACATCATACCGAAATTTATATTTCGACGAATCGCTAAGCTGCTGCACGGACAATACCGTTAATGCCACACAGACAAAGACAAGACCCATATAAAACAACGGAACGATCATGGACGCAAGAAGCATCTTTAACTCCGGTATCAGATTATCCCGTACCAGATTGGTGGCAGTATAAACCAGTACCGTATCGGAACCGCTGCAGCTATTTCCGGATAAGGATGATACGGTATGTCCGGAAAAATCACGGTCATCGGAATCTGCCAGGGCATCCAGCTTCTGCTCCAGCCCTTGTGGCGTCTCTCCCTTCAGATCCACCGCAAGTTCAGAATAATACGGCTTCATTCTCTGAAGCACCTTGTCTCCCACCACGACGATATAATCTCCTCCGTTATGACCATCCTGCGAGAAAGGCTCTGTCTGAACTCCCGCAAAGGTCAGCTCTGTTTTTTCATCTGCCGCAGTTAAATGAAGATCTTTTCGTATAGAAGCCACGTCCTTTTGTAAGCGTTTCTTTGTCTGAACGATATATTGATCAGATTCAAAATGTACCGGCTCATATCCCAGCATTTTCCTTAGACGGTTATAATCAGTCTGTCCCATATAAGTATCATACCGGCAATAGGTTCCATCATGTTCTAACATTTTTGTAACCCGTTTCCGGTCAGGTTTCCCATTTTTATTCTGATACATGGCGCCATACTGCTCCAGATGCGTCAGCATCCAGGTATTTACCTGATCCTTCTGATCCGTATATATATGATACCGGAGCATTTCTTTTACATCCGCTTCCTGCTGCAGTACCTCCTTTTCATCCTGAAAATCATCCTGAACCTGATCACTGTAGATCAGCACATCAAACGGAAACTTCGCCTTTAATGCCGTATTTTCAAAATCACAGAACATAAATGCCACACTCGCCCCCAAAAGTGCCAGAGTAAACAATGATGTTAAAGTTCCAAGAGTAAACTGCATAGTCCTGATCTTTGATGCAAACTGGCGCAGCAAAAATAATCGCTGTCCATGATAAATCCCCTTTCCATGCCTTCTCACATAGCAGATGATCCAGGCAGACACTCCTGTATAAAACAAATAGATCGTCAAAACCAGGCCGATTAGAAACAGCATAATCTCCCCCGTCGAGTTCAAATGGGTAAACATCCCCCAGAACAGGATCAGAAATATCACTGCCAAGGGCAGTAAGATCCGTTTCCATTCTTCATGCTTTTCCACGATCTCCTCATTTTTCCGGTCCTGTTTCATCAGCTCATTAATGTTCATTTTACGGAAAGAAAAACCGCATCGGAAAAATGCCAGCAGATAACAGCCTGCATAACATCCAAAAGTCATAAGCCAGATACGATAGTCCCACGAAAGACGGAAGGAATAGGGAATCCGTACCATAGAATCAATCACAGAGCGTAAGATCTGCTGAAAAAACACTCCCAGGACAGATCCCACAAAAAATGCGATACCTCCCAGCATCAGATTCTCCCGGATATAAACACGGGCAACCTGTCCTTTTTTCATTCCTAACAGCAGATAAATTCCAAACTCCCTGCTGCGTCTTTCCATCATAAAATGAATAATATAGTAAATCAACCACGCCGTAATGATCACAACAAAGCCTGTAGCAAGCCCCACCATAATCATCATCATCTGATTCATCTGGTCAAACCTTCCCAACTCCTTATCCCAGAATAGGCTGTCAAATGCATACAGAAGCGCTGCCACAACCACCAGCGTGATCATATAGATCTGATAATCTCCGGCAAAACGCTTCATATTACGATAAGCAAGTCTTCGTATCATGAGACGATTCACCTCCCATCAACGACAATACATCCAGAATCTCCTGAAGAAATGCTCTGCGATCCCTTTCTCCGCGGATCAGCTCATGAAAAATCTTCCCATCCCGCAAGAAAAGTATCCTGTTGCAATAGCTTGCAGAAAATGCATCGTGAGTTACCATCAGAATCGTTGCCTTCTGCATTTCATTTAAATGGCAAAAGGTCTCTAAAAGTACCTGGGAAGCGTGGGAATCCAACGCTCCGGTAGGCTCATCGGCAAGAAGAAGAGAGGGGTCATTTGCCATAGCTCTGGCACAGGCACATCTCTGCTTCTGACCGCCGGATACCTGATACGGAAATTGATCCTTTACATCCTCAATCTCCAGAAGCTTCATCATATCCTGACAGATTTTTTGAATCTCTTTTCTCCGTTTTCCCTGCACCGTCAATGCAAGGATAATATTTTCCTCCAATGTCAGTGTGTCCAATAAATTGTACTCCTGAAAAACAAAGCCAAGGTTTTCCTTTCGAAATTCCGACAACTGATCTGCAGACATTTCTGTAATGTCCAGATCATCATAGTAAATATGCCCCGATGTCACATGATCGATCGCTGCCATCATATTTAATAATGTGGTCTTTCCGGAACCGGATGCTCCCATAATGCCCACAAATTCTCCCTTTTCCACCTGAAAGCTTACACGGTCCACAGCCTTTGTAATATTCTGGCCATTGCCGTAGTATTTCTCCACATCACATACTCTGATACAATTCTTCAAATGTCTCACCATCCTTTTCCTGCTGATTTTTTATATAACTCAAGCTTCGCACAATATATGGATATGTCCATAATATTTCTTATGTCTGGAGTGGAAATATGATTTTTGCCTTAAATTATTTGAACCACCGTGAGCTAGTGGCACCCAAATTGTCTTGTCACTTACGGATTTCGAAAAGTCTAATTGCTTTGCTGTTTCGAT
>ERZ1026894.1815-NODE-1815-length-11902-cov-3.448299_pt1 | contig 11902 bp, 4 predicted proteins | sample MGYA00380177_ERZ1026894 | MGnify/ENA primary metagenome ERZ1026894 (study PRJEB33269, sample SAMEA4719813) | human gut metagenome | biome: human-associated habitat; feature: organic feature; material: feces | place: Cameroon | collected 2013-10 ... | reverse complement strand
GCATCAGTCTGCACCTTCCACACCTGGCGCCCGCTGCTTGTCTTCAGGCCATAAATGCAGCCGTCGGCACTGGGCACCACCAGCACACCATTGCTGGCAGCGGGTGTGCCTATGATGCGGGCACCCGTCTGGAAGCGCCACAGACTCTTGCCATCCCTGAGGCGATAGGCCGTCACGCAGCCGGCATCATCGCCCACAAACACGCGCTTGCCTTCGACGGCAGGCGATGAATACACACTCACCCCCGAGTGATGCAGCCACACACGCTCCACCTGGCTGTAGGTCACATTGTCGCTGCTGTCTGGATATTCCCTGGCTCCCGCATCGGGGTCCAGCACCAGTCCGTCCTTGTCACGGATGGGGCCGCGCATGGCATAGGAGGCAAAGCGGGCGGGAGGCGTGAGGGAGTTCATCACGGTGAGGCTGATGCTGTCCCGCGTCACCTCATACAGCCCGAAGCCTGTACCCGTGTCATGCTCGCGGATATTGGAGCGGAGCAGCACACCGGGGATGCCGTCGTAGGAATGGTTGCACATCGAATGGTAGTGTCCGCCTATGCAGAGCCGCACGTTGTAGTGTCGCAAGAGGTCTGTCACCTCATACCAATTGTCCACATCACCCTTGAGCAACGGATAGTGGGTGACGATGATGACGGGTTCGTCCTTGGGGTAAGAGTCGAGCCTCTCCTTGAGCCACGCCAGGTCCTGTGCCACCACATGCCCATAGGCCATGCGCATGAGCGGGCCGGTATTGAAGCCGAGGAAGTGTACACCCTGGTACTCAAACTCGAAGCGCTCGTATCCGAAGATGTCTTTCCAGGCCATGCAACCCGAGTCGCTCCACTTGGTCTCGTGGTTGCCCATCACTATATAATAAGGTACGCGCAAGCGGTCGATGCTGCGCTTCACCTCCATCATGGCGGGACGATCACCGTCGTCACTGATGTCTCCCGTGATGAGCACGAAGTCAAGACTGTCCAGAGAGTTGATTCTCTGGATGCTCTCAGCCAGTTGCTCCTTGCGCTCGGGCAGTTTGGAGTTGAGATGGATATCGGTCAACTGGGCAAAACGAAAGTGCTGGGCCACAGCAGTGCAGCCCAGCAACATGAAGGTCAGAAGGAGTTTCTTTCTCATTTCTTCCATATATATCTGTATGCAAATCTGCGGTTGGGTGCCGTGTCACCCGTGGTGCACAGCGAGATGATGTCGGTCAGACCGGATGGGTTATCGGCCCACTTGAAGTCAAACGACAGGCTGTTGGCTGTCATGCCCAGCACCTTGCGGGGTATGGCAAGCTCCATCACATTGCCCTTCACGGCATAGGTCACGTCGCACACATGCGTCCACTCGCCCCTGGCAGCATCATAGCGCATGAGGGTGGTGGTGCTGGCATCCTTCACCTGGCGGTTTATCACGTAGTCATAGCCCTGCCACCCTGTCTTCTGCTGCTGGTCGGCATTGATGAAGAGAAGCATCCAGTTGGGGTCGGTATGGGCGGTGATATCCTGGTCGGTCTCCACTGCGAAGTAGATGTTACGCTTATCTACAGCCACATGGGAGCGCACTATGTCGTTGCGCCCGGTCTGGTCGGTGTAGTGCAGATTGCCATAACCATCGTGGTCGCGGTGCACCACATCGCCCCGCGTATCGGCGAAGTCCTCGGTGAGGAGAGGCCAGTCGGCAAGCGAGCCATCCACTGTGACGGTCTGCAGACCGCGGAACACGGGTATCTCATCCACGCCCTTGTAGCGGCGGATATTCTCTGCCATCTGCATGTAATAGTTGTCGGTCCACCCGCCCTTCATGGGAGCAATGGTGCGGTTGAACTCTGCGTTGTACTGGTCAACGAAGTAGAAGGGGTTCACTCTGCCCAAGAAACCGTCGGGTCCGGCCGCCTGGCCCGAGGGGTCCTTGCCGCTGCGGTAACGTCCTGCAGTCCACTCGTTCCAATCGTTAAGGTAGATGAACTCGGGATCGACCTGCAGTGCCTCGTTCCATCTATCCTGGAAGTAGATGCCGTACTGCGTAGGATTCTGTACCACGCTATCTACTGCGGGACAATAGGCAGAGGCGGGCATGTCATGGTCATCCAGCTTGGGCTCACCCACGTCACGGCGCCAGCACTTGCCCACGATGCTCAAGGGATGCTGGGCGGGAGTAACTGCCATCTGCTCCTTGCGCCCCTGGTGAGGAGCGCAGAGCTGCTCTGGCGTGAGTGCCTTCACCTGCTCCTCGTGCAGGTCATAGCCGAAACTCCAGCAGTCCTCCTGCCCTACGTAGCGCTTGCCACCCCACTTGTAGTAGCCCCACCACATGTTCCTCAGGGTGAAGAACTGCTTCACCTCGTCGCTGTAGTCGGCTACGTCCTTCGAGCCACCGTTGGGCGTGGAGTCAAAGGATGGAGTGGCATTGTAGAGCAAGAGCGGCTTGCCGTCCCAGTAAAACCAGCAGTCCTGGTAGCGCGGTGTCTTGTAGAACCGCTCATAGAGCGTCTGCACCACACTGATGGCATTGCCGTTGAAGGCCCAGAAGCAGAATTTGGGCACACGGTTGCCCTGCTTCTTCATCTCCTGCATGGTGGAGAAGAGTACCTCCCACTCGTCCCAGTAGAACACCGCATTGGTGACATCCATGATGAGCACATCGACGCCAGCGTCGGCCAACATCGACAGGTCGTGCCTGACAACGTACTTGTCGCGGCTCAGGAAGTAGCCGTATTCGGGTTCGCCCCAGTGATATGAGGCTCCGGTCCACGCTTTGTTGTCCCACTCATTGCGGGCGTTGGGGTCCTGGTCCAGCACGCGGCTCACGTCGCACTTGTATTCGGCGCCGTTGTGAAGCCCCTGGGTGTGCCAGGTGATGTAGAAGATGCCCACGGTACGGGGCTTTCCGTCGCGCTTGAGAGGAGCCTCCTGGGCCGACGGCATGGTGCGTCCCAATCCGTCGGTAGCCACCCATGTGGCTGTCGATTGCGCATGGCCGGCCAGGCCAAGCAGGCCGGTGGCAAGCAAGAAGAGCAGTCTGTTCATCTGAGAAGCTTTAGGTTAAATGGTTTGAAATATTGCGGAAAGTGAAAAGGAAGCAGGTGCCGCTCCATGGCCTGTGGCATCCACGGTAACAGACACCTGCTTGATAATTATCTGTAAGAGTACCCGGAGGGGACTGCAAGAGCACCCAGAAGGGGACTATAAGAGCACCCAGAGGCGACAACAAGCGCACCCAGAAGGAACTGCAAGAGCACCCGGAGGGGACTGCCGGCGGTGTGGTTACTCCTTGCCAGCGCGCTTGCGCTCCAAGTGGTCGAGGATGACCTTGCGCATACGCATGCTCTTGGGGGTCACCTCAACGTACTCGTCGGCCTTGATATACTCCAATGCCTCCTCCAGCGAGAAGATTGTGGCGGGTATGATACGCGCCTTCTCGTCGGTACCGCTGGCTCGTACGTTGGTAAGCTGCTTGGCCTTGCACACGTTGACGACCAGGTCGTTGTCATGCACGTGCTCGCCTACCACCTGTCCGGCATACACCTGCTCCTGGGGCTCAATGAAGAAGCGCCCGCGGTCCTGCAGGTGATCGATGGCGTAGGCATAGGCGTTGCCGGTCTCGAGGGCAATCATCGAACCGTTGGTGCGGCGCGTTATCTCGCCCTTGTAGGGCTGGTACTCCTGGAAGCGGTGAGCCATGATGGCCTCGCCCTGGCTGGCCGTGAGCACGTTGGTGCGCAGTCCGATGATGCCACGACTGGGTATCATGAACTCGATGTTCACCCTGTCGCCCTGTGACTCCATGCTTACGAGCTCGCCCTTACGGCGTGTGACCATATCAATCATTCGGCTCGAGAACTCCTCGGGCACGTTTATGGTGAGTTCCTCAATGGGCTCGCACTTCTGTCCGTCTATCTCCTTATAGATGACCTGGGGCTGTCCCACCTGCAACTCATAGCCCTCGCGGCGCATGGTCTCGATAAGGACTGACAGGTGCAGCACGCCTCGGCCGCTCACTATCCAGCGGTCGGTGTAGCCATCCATCAGCTTCACACGCAGGGCAAGGTTCTTCTCCAGCTCCTTCTCAAGGCGCTCGCCTATGTGACGGCTGGTGCAGTACTTGCCTTCCTTGCCGAAGAAGGGGCTGTCGTTAATGGTGAAGAGCATGCTCATCGTGGGCTCGTCAATGCTGATGGTGGGCAGTGGCTCGGGGTTCTCGGCGGCGCAGATGGTGTCGCCTATCTCGAAGTGTTCCAGTCCGATGATGGCACAGATGTCGCCCGAACCCACCTCCTGGGTGCGCTGACGTCCCATGCCCGTGAAGGTGTGGAGCTCTTTGATGCGTGTCTTCTCCATGCTGCCGTCGCGATGTGCCACGGTGATGTTCATGCCCTCGCGCAGTGTGCCGCGATGCACACGGCCTACGGCGATACGTCCTGTATAGTTGGAGTAGTCCAGGCTCGTTATCAGCATCTGGGGTGTACCCTCGAGCTGAACGGGAGCCGGTATGTTCTCCACGATGCTGTCAAGCAGGTAGAAGATATTGTCGGTAGGCTTCTGCCAGTCCTCGCTCATCCATCCGTTCTTGGCCGAACCGTAGATGACAGGGAAATCGAGCTGCTCTTCTGTGGCATCGAGGTCGCACATGAGGTCGAACACCATCTCGTACACCTCCTCGGGACGGCAGTTGGGCTTATCCACCTTGTTCACTACCACGATGGGCTTAAGGCCTATCTGCAGTGCCTTCTGCAGCACGAATCGTGTCTGGGGCATGGGTCCCTCGAATGCGTCAACCAGCAGTATGCAGCCGTCCGCCATATTGAGCACGCGCTCCACCTCGCCTCCGAAGTCGCTGTGACCCGGTGTGTCGATGATGTTTATCTTGGTGCCTTTGTAATTGATGGAGACATTCTTGCTCAGGATAGTGATGCCGCGCTCCCGCTCCAGCTCGTTGTTGTCCAACATCAAATCGTCTGTCTGCTGGTTCTCACGGAACAGGTTTCCCGCAAGCAGCATCTTGTCCACCAGAGTGGTCTTGCCATGGTCAACGTGTGCGATGATGGCAATGTTTCTGATATTCTGCATATATTATCTCTCCTTAAACTTGTGCGCAAAGTTACGACAATTTATCCAAGGGCTATCGCATCGGCGCTCGTTATTTGGGAGATACGCCCCTAAATGTCGGCCCACAAGTCTCCTCGGGGCGGACAAACGGCCTCAAGATGTCGCCCAAGGACGGTTCGGATTCAAGGAGGATGGCCTTCCGGCAAAAGCAGAACGCCCTTTCGGCCAAAGGGGGAACACCCCAAACGCACAGGAGCCACACCCTCGCTCCGTCCGGACACGAGAGTGTGGCTCCCCACTGCCGTCAGTCTGCCGAGCACCGCGTCCTACACGATGCCCTGAGCCATCATGGCGCGTGCCACCTTCATGAAGCCTGCCACGTTGGCACCACGCACATAGTTGGTGTAGCCATCCCCGCGGCCGTAGCGCAGGCACTGGTCATGCACGGCATGCATGATCTGCTGCAGGCGGCTATCCACCTCGGCTGCCGACCACGAGATGTGCATTGCGTTCTGTGTCATCTCCAGGCCGCTGGTGGCCACGCCACCCGAATTGACGGCCTTGCCAGGGGCGAAGGGGATGCGATGCTCCACGAAGTAATCCACCGCCTGAGCGGTGCAACCCATATTGCTCACCTCGGCCACCAGGCTCACGCCACCCGCATGCAGGGCCTCGGCATCGGCCAGTGTGAGCTCGTTCTGCGTGGCGCAGGGCAGGGCGATATCCACCGGATGCTCCCAAGGTTTGCGCCCCGGGAAGAAAGTGGCCTCGGGATAGCGCTCGGCATAGGGAGCCACGATATCCTCGCCACTGAGCCTGAGCTCCAGCATATAGTCTATCTTGTCGCCGCTCACACCCTTTGGGTCGAAGACATAACCGTCGGGGCCGCTCAGGGTCACCACCTTGGCACCCATCTCGGTGGCCTTCTTCACAGCACCCCAAGCCACGTTGCCGAAGCCCGAGACCGCCACCGTGCGGCCTGCGATATCCTGCCCCAGGTCATGCAGCATCTGCCTGACGAAGTAAAGTGCACCGTAGCCTGTGGCCTCGGGACGCATGAGCGAACCGCCGAACTCCAGCCCTTTGCCGGTGAAGGTGCCGGTGTGCTCACGTGAGAGCTTCTTGTACATGCCGAACATGTAGCCCACCTCGCGGCCGCCCACGCCCAGGAACTTCAATATACTGAGGTTCACCGAGGGATGGAATCGTATGCCGCCCTTGTAGGGACCGATGGCGTTGCAGAACTGCACGCGGTGTCCCAGGTTGACATGCACCTCACCGTGGTCGTCCACCCAGGGTACACGGAAGGTGATGATGCGGTCGGGCTCCACCAGACGCTCTATCAGCCGCGCACGCTCAAACTCCGGGTGCTGGTTGTAAACGCCCTCGATGGAGAGCAGCACTTCCTTGACGGCCTGCAGGTACTCGGCCTCGCCGGGATGCTTGGCCTCCAGTTGTTGTAGAATCAACTCTGTCTTCATAGTGTTGTATGTTAGTCTTGTTTGTTTGTTGTTACGCATACACAAAGTTAGCAATTCTGAGCATTGTGACAAGAAAAATGGTGAAATACCGCACGGATTTAACTCTTTTTTGTCTTTTTGTCAAGTGGAGTTCGCAAAACAGCCCTTTTTCCTACCCCTTCCGCCTTCGTCTGAGGGACGGAACGGCCGCATGAGCGGCCTTGCGGGAAACGCCCCTCTGCCGGTGCTGCCATAGCGGGCCGCAAAACGCAGTGCACTGCATCGGCCAACGCAGCGCGTTGCATTTGCCTTCGCAGCACGCTGCATCTGCCATCGCACCGCACTGCAACATCTGGCCTGGAACCAAGCTGCACAAGAAGGAGCACAGAATGTCGGGCCACGCACCCGCATCCTCAGCCTGCCTTGGCTGCCTGTCATCCGTGGGGCCTGCGCTGTCGCCATCCCTGCCCTTACCGCTGCAAAGCATCCGTGGGGCGGTCTTCTCCCGAACAGGAGCGAAATGCCCCGACCTGCACAAACAGATGAGAGGCGCACGCTCCCGCAATGGGGAATGTGCGCCTCCCGGCTATTCAGACCAGAGCCAGGCCCTTAGGCCGCAGCCCTGCTCCGCTCTCACTTAACCAGCACCTTGCGGCCATTCTGGATGTAGATGCCCTTCTGCATCTTCTCCACACGCTGACCGCTGAGGTTATAGATGGTACCATCGGTGCGGAACTGGTCTGTGCCTGCGTTCACACTGCCGATGCCTGTGCCTATGATGTTCTTGAGCACGGGATAGGAGCCTTCCTCCATGGTGCATGACCACACCTCGGGATCCCATGCCACCACAGCCTTCTGCAGGTCGCTGAAGTTTGTGCCGTCGTAGTAAAGGATGCCTTCCATCACGTCCTCTGTCTTGCCGGCACCGAAGATCTGCTCTGAGTTGTTCCACACACACACGTTCTTGTATATGCTGTGGCCGGTGTAGCTTGACTTCACAGCACCTATCACGCCAGTTGTGACTGCTGTGCCGGTGACGCTGCCTGCGGCATAGACATTCCCCATAGAGAAGTCGGAACTGATGCGGCCTGCGATGCCACCGGTGACGGTCTCCGCATTGTCAACAGAGATAGCCACATTGGCAAAGCAGTTCTTCACGGTGGTAGGACCACCCACATTGCCTATCAGGCCACCGCAATAGCCCGAACCGACGTGCAGCTTGCCCTCGACCCACACGTTCTCAAACGTTGTGACAGGTGTCACACCGTCGATACTGAAGTTGCCATGGCCGGCATATCCTGCCAGCACACCGCTTCCTGAAGTTGTGCAATCAACGTCCACGTCCGAGAAGCCTACGTTGCGCACACCGCCACAGAGTACTCCGAACATGCCGCTATACCAGCCACCCTGGCTACGGAGGTTGTATATCACGTGGTTCTTACCGTCGAAGTCAATCCAGTTCATATAGGCCTTGTCACCCACGACATTCTCTGCCAGATTGAGAGGAGTCCAGTTGGTGATGGTGCTCATGTCGATGTCATTGTCCATCACAACGTAATTCACGCGTCCGGGCTGGATTCTCTGATGCAGATACACCATATCGAAGAGTGATGCCACATGGAATGGATCCTCGGCAGTACCGGCATGCTCTACCACGTCCTCCACCTTGGTGAACTTCACGGTCATGGCCAGCGCGTCGAACTCAACCTGGTAATGTCCGGGCTCCAGTATCCAGCGAGGCTCGCCATAGAAGCGGTCGCAGCCTGCGATGACCTGCCCGTAGCGGTCGGCCTGGATAGTGTCGGCCTCCACGGCAGTGCCTACACGGCCCTCTGTCCAGTTGCTGTTGTACATAGCCCAGCCGCCTGCAAAGAGAGTGATGTCGTGGTTGCCCTCCTCGTCTATCTCTATCTCGCCATAGTACTTGCCGTGGCCCATGTGCACCAGAGGATGGTTGCGGCTGATGGTCCAGCTGTCACCCTTCAGGTTGCCCACGATGTAGCAGTAGTCGGGCAGGAGTTCCTCACCCACAGACTCAAAGGTTGCCTTGGTGCGGTCTGCATTGATGGTCACCTTCCAGGTGCCGCCATACACGGCCATATAGTTGGCAGCGGCAGGCACCTCACGCAGCTCCACCTCATTGCGGCCCGAAGCCACCCAGCGGGGATGCTCGCTTGCGCCATCGAGCAGCTTGCCCTGATAGGAGAAGAAGACCATGTCGCGGTTGCCATAGCCGCCGTCTCCATGACGATCCAGACCGGTGAACGTGCCCTGGTAGGTGCCGTCGGCCTGGCGTGTGAGAGGATACAGACCGCTGTTCACATTCCATGTGCTGGCATCCTTGAGGTCGCCTACCACATAGATGACATCCACGATGGGAGTCAGACGCAACTGCTTGATGAGCGCAGTGGCCTCCTCATTGGTGTAGATACCATCACGCATATTGTTGCCGATGGTGGCGTAGAGACCTGTCTCAAACTCCACTGCGGCCTTGTACTCAGGTGTCCAGTTGTTGGGGTCGTTGATATCGGACGTACCGGGCAAGAGGGTTCCTGCCTTATCTACAGCTGCCCAGTAGGAGTCAAACACATAGTCGAGCACGCTTGAGAGCTCGGCATAGACCTGTGCGCTGGCAGCAAGCACCTTCATGTACTCGTTGGCCTGCTTGAGGATTTCATACTTCTCCTCGACATCGGTAGCTGCCTTGCCCTTCTCGATGATCTGCACCGCATTGTCACGTGCATCCTTAGAGCAGTACTGCCCCTTGGCATCCATAGTCAACACGCGGGACTTCAGACTGTCGAGCACTTCCTCCATCGCGTCCATGTTCTTGGCCATGTAGGTCAGCTTGAAGTTGCTGAACACGGTCCAGCCAAGCGCGTTCTTGGCCTCGCGGGGGTCTTTCAGACCGATGGTCATCTCGCCTCCGGTCACCAGACCATACACGGTCTGCTTGTAGCGTCCAGCGCGGAAGGCGAACGAGCAACCATTCACGCTATTGGGTACGTAGCCCTTTTCACCGATATTGTCATAGGGCCATGTGCCTACGTTGGTGATGAAGCAGTTCACACTGTCCTCGGCTGTGGCCTCGGGCTGAGCGTCGGCGTGGATGTTCTTCACAGGCGACTCGAAGTCGTTGATGTAGAGTACCACGGGTGCCTCATCGGTCTTGTCCTCGTCGGCATCAGGGAAGCGGAACAGTCCGTTGAGCTCCAGCTTATAGAGTCCATCGGGTATGTCGCTCACCTTCTGGCTCAAGTCGAACTTGGTCTTGAATGCCTGTCCTACGGGGAAAGCGTCCTCGCCCATCCCTGAATTGAAGTTGCTGGTGATGTCTGCAGTGCGTGTCCAGCCCTCGAAGTTCTTCTTCCTCATGTCGGGGTTCTGCAGCAGGTCGGTGATGTCAGTACCCTCCTTCACGTCCAGTTTGCGGGCTCGTGTCAGCAGGCTGTCCATATAGGTCTGCTCTGCCAGCAGTTCGTCCTCGTTGAGGGGACAGTTCTCAATGATATACTGATAAGTGCCGTGCACATAAGTCCCGCCTGGCTTCACGAGTTCGTTGAGATAGTCCTCCAGCAGTTCCAAAGGCTCGCTGGAAGCCATGGGTTTTGCCTCGAGAGCAGCCCTTACAGCCTCTGCCGCCTTCTGATATGCCTCATAAGCATCAGCGCTCAGGCACACCTGGGGGTAGAGCACGTACATCTTCTGGTACTGCTCCAGCACTTGCTCGGCTGTGGTGGCGTTGTTCGCTGCCTCTTCGGCTGCGCGGAAAGGAGTCAGCAATGTGGCTTGAGCCAGGACATCATCAGCCAGAGCCATCTTCTGGAGGAAGTCGGTACGCCATGCGTCGTAAGCTGCGAAGGTGGTGCCACAGTAGCTCAGGCTCCAGTTGTTGAATACGCACCAAGCCTCGGTAGGCACTATCTTCTCGGCCATAACGCCGATGCACAGGGTGTCATCGGTAACGGGAACGTACAGGGTGTTCTCTGAATAGAGGTCCTCATTATTATATACGGTGAAACCTGCACGTCTGTCAGGACACCATTTGCCCTTTGCATACTCTCTGTCAGTACTATGCAGCTGGGTGCTCGAAGCGCCCTCCAGGATATCCATCATCAGTGCCTTGGAAGTCACATCACCGCTTGCGCCATACAGATAGCCTACACGTGAGCGGGGCTGCAGGTTCACACCATCGGCCGAATAGTACTCCTTGTTGGTGGGATGTGCCACGCGGAAGAGCCCGTGCAGGTTCAGCTTGTAGATTCCTTTGGGCAGACCGCCTATCTTCTGGTAGCTGTCATACTCAGGCTTGTTATATACCTCGGCACAGCCATCGCTCACCGTCAGCGCAGTTCCCTGCCAGCCGGCATTGTTGTTGCTCTTTGCATAGTCGGGGTTAGCTATCAGGAGGGTTGCGTCAATGGGCTCTGTAGTGCCGGCCTTATTGGCAAGATAAGCCTTGATGACGGCTTTGATTTCCTCCCTGGCGCCATTCAGAGCATCCTCGGTGCTGGTGGCATCATTGTAGATAGCCTTCACCTTGCTGAGGTCAATGTCGGGATAGGCCTCTTGCGTTGCATCAATGTCGGCCTTCAAGGTCTCTGCCAGAGCATAGAGTTTGCGCTCCACGAGCCAGTTCTCATAGTCTGCATTCTTCACCAGAGTCCAGTCAACGGGCACTGCCTCGGGAACGACTCCTGTGGGCCAAAGCGTTGTGGTGCCATCGTCAGGCTTGATGCCAAAGTACACCTTGCTGCCAAAGGTGGCCTCGTCAAAGCCGCTCGTGGCAAACTTCGCTGCGTAGAAGCGCACCTCGTCACCGTTCCACTCGGCCGACCACACGTTGTTGCCACGGTTTGAGCAGTCGTTTACCAGATAGTTGCTAGTGATGAAGATGTCGTCCCAGCCCTTTGTGTCATTGGCCCAGTTACGTATCACGTAGCGCTGGCCATCCCACTCCGTCTGGTCGGCATCAAGGTAAGGACGGAAATATACCTGGTGTCCTTCGGTTCCCTGAGAGGCCTGCGTGCCCCATTTGTTGCCCGATGTGTAGAAGAAGTCACCTGCCTTACTGTACAGGTAGTACATCTGTCCGCCGGTATCCTGACTGGGCTGCAGCTCAGTGGTTCCCACGGGAACGGGCTTCTCTCTCTGGGCTTGCAGGCCCAACGCAACCATCATCATGGCCGCAAGAAAGTAACATCGTCTCATAAAAGAATGTTTTTTAGTTAACAATATGATAGTTTGTGATGAATTGTCCGACACGGTGTACTGTCTGGAGGAATGTGCCGCGCTGCTGCCGGCATCGTCCTGCCTCAGGCTTTTCACCGGGGAGGGACGATGCGGCAGGCGCTGTTTCAGACGGCACAAAGCTTAGAAGCGCACCTTCAGATAC
>ERZ1026894.1807-NODE-1807-length-11928-cov-20.681462_pt1 | contig 11928 bp, 8 predicted proteins | sample MGYA00380177_ERZ1026894 | MGnify/ENA primary metagenome ERZ1026894 (study PRJEB33269, sample SAMEA4719813) | human gut metagenome | biome: human-associated habitat; feature: organic feature; material: feces | place: Cameroon | collected 2013-10 ... | reverse complement strand
TACCGAAGAATCATAATCAAAATATTTATCTGTTTGTTGAATAGAAAATAAATCAGAAAAATTATATTTTTTATCGAATGAATCAAGGACAGTGAACTCTGGTACAGGCATTTTATAATGAGGTATTAGTAAAGAAACCGGTATTGAAATTTCTATATCTATATCTTCATCAAAACTGTTTCCTGAATTCTCAATAAGAAGTTTCGTCATATTTAGATTATCATAGTTTTTTTCAATACTTTCCCAAAGAATATAATCTTCAATTTCTTCTTTTACAGCGAAAATATACTCGTACTTCCGTTTCTCAGATGGGGTGCCTTTTAGGACTGTACCGCCGCCATGTAATGTAGATAACATGTTTGCTGTAAAATCTTCTCTTAGTTTACCTACATCAAAAAAATCATTACTTAGCGTAAAATTGTATTTCTCTACAAAAAGAGTAATAATCTTTTTAATATCTTCAGAGATTTTTATTAAACTGCCTTTTAGTAAATCCATAGAACTGACAGTTGCTATAGGTGACCACTTCAAAGAAGCTTCAGATAAGGAATCATTTGTTTCTTTATAAAAATGAATTGTATTTATATAGTCTATTTTATTTTTAATTCGCTTTAATCTTTCTTTATATGGCATTGGATTAGGAACTATGTATCTTTGCACAACAAGTTTATCAACAATATTATTATCACAAGAAATAGATTTTAATACTAATTTTGGTTTTATTTCAGAATTAATCGTGTCGATTTTTTTCACAGTCAAAAAGTATTGCGTTAAATGTGCATAGAATAATTCTTTAAAAGATTCGTTTGAGTCATACGGCCAATAAATACCTTTATTCTTATATTTTTCTTTCAATTCTTCTACAAGCTTATATTGCTCTGGATCATAACCAGGCTTTACTGGTTTTTCACAAAAATATAAAAACACTTGTTTGCCAGAATTCAGCATAATTTGAATTTCTTCTTCTGAACCAGATTTATATTCATCGGTTGGTGTACCGAACCTTGTCCAGAAAATTGCTACCGCGGCATCACAGTCTTTGACAAATTGTTCATTCAATAAATCTTGAGGCTTGCCACCAGATTGTGGGTATGAACTTTTACTCCAATGTCGAGACAATATTGATAACCCTAATGAATTTGTAAACTGTTGATTAAACTTTTCTACAACTTCTTCAATTATTTTAATTTCATTAGTGATATCACCGGGACAAGAGATAAGCAAATTATATTGGGTAATATTTTTTGGCATTCTTCCTACTCCACCTTCCACACACTATCATCCCCGCAGATATTCCTGATTTTCAGACGCATCGGTTTTGTTTCGCTTTTGATTGTGCCGTCCCAGAATTCTTTTGTCTTTATACCATTCTTAATAACAAAACCAAGCTTATCAATTTTAATTTCTGAATCTGAATGCCACTCACCTTCTGTTGCAGTACAATCCACGCTGAGCCATTCAATGAGTTCCAGTCCTTCTTCTGAAATGACGATTGGCTTGAACTTTTTACCTTTTGAGTTGAGTTCGCATTTTTGATTGTAGGCGTTTATGTGTCGCATTACCCGATCGCTCATAAAAGATTTTACGGTCAGCTTATATTCCGGTATTAGTTCTTCCTGAACTTCGCTTACTTCAAAATCTGCGGTGTCTTCAATCACTATATCATCAAGCAGTTGTTTTAAGTCGCAGAATTCGATTTTTGCAAGGGTTGATTTGTCTGATTTAACGAACTCTTCAATTTCTGAAATGTCCGCCACATCAACATAATAGATGATTACGCGGGTCGGAGTGAAAGGAAGATTTCCCAGATGTTCATGCAGGATGCGGCTCATAAAAGGCTTGTCTAAAATCTTGCACTCGCTGTTTTTCAAATCTGGAAGATATACAGGAACAGAGCCGTCCTTTATGCTTTCTATACAACCCGCCCAAAAATCTGAAAGCCCTTCCATTTTTCCAAGACCTGGCACGAGAGACTTTAATTTTTCCATTGTTTGAACGGGATTACGGAAAAGGGAAACGCCGTCTTTTATTTCCAAAACTGAGAAATCCACGTCACCCCGAACATGATTCGGAGTCTCTTTTTGAGCAATCAAGCGGTCGCGCACGGTCTGGATAGAATTGATGCCCACATCGCAGTGAATGAAACGGCGGTTAAGTTTATTTGCTACAGCTGCCGTTACACCAGAACCGCCGAAGAAATCTGCAACAATCATGTTTTCATCAGAAGACATATTAATTATTCGTTCTAGTAATTCTTCTGGCTTCTGAGTTGCATATCCAACTAATTCAGAATTTGATCCTTTCAATGTTGAAATATCTGTCCACAGGTTATTGATTGCTTTACCTTGGTATTCATCTAAATAAATTTTCTTATAAATCTGTTTATCCTTGGAATCTGGAAAATGTAAATATCCCTTATGTTCCAAGTCTTCCATATTTTCTTTTGTAATGGCCCAGCCATTAGGAGGCATCTTATAACCTTTATAATCATACATTAGATTTGGTCGTGGATTTGGACTTCTTAAAACTGTAATCATATATCTACGACCATCAGTGTCTGAATATCTAAATTGTTGCTCAATATATTCTTCGTCAGCTTCGGTATAAACAGGTTTCAATGTATAATCTTCTGATTTTGAATATATAAAGATTGTATCATAAGCAACTGAAAGTCTTTGCATTGTTCCTAAAGCTGTTCCACCCTTTCTTCTCCATACTATTTCATTGATAAAATTTCCTTCCCCGAAAATCTCATCCATTAAAATCTTTACATAGTGCCCGATATGATAATCCAGATGCACATAAATGCTGGCGGTCTCGCTCATCACGCTTTTTATTGCGCACAGGTTTTCATACATCCAGTTCAGATATTTTTCTTTATCCCAAACATCTCCGTACATCTTTTCTTCAAAACTTTTCAAATCTTCAATATCAAGTTCTTCTTCTGCCTGTTTCAAGGCTTTTGCAAGTTTAGGATTTTGACGGATATACACAGTTTTAGAGTAATCTGCACCACTTGCAAACGGCGGGTCAATGTAAACTAAATCAACAAGAATGCCTTTTTCTTTAAGATAGGCACACGCAGAAACACATTCCCCGCGAATCACAAGGTTTTCTTTTGCCTTTTCAGCTTTCCCTACAGTTTCGACAGTCTGCATTTCGTACAAGGGCATACCGCGCACAAGCTTGCCCTTTATGTCATAGTTCCCCTTGTAACGGAGAGTGCGAGTAAAATTATCAAGAAGTGCCTGACCTTCTATCGGCTCCGGAGTGTATGGGATGTATTTAATTGGCATTTTTGGTCTCCTGTTTTATTTTTTTAATAATGATACTAGATAAACGATATTTGTTGCGGCTAAATGAATTGCATATTCAACAAGCGTATTATCTACCGTTTTAACTTCATCTCCCTGCCCATGTCCAGCTTCTTTATTTCTAACTGTTGGCAGACCACCACTTAAAACTTGTTCGAGATTATTCATAAAACTATCTTGGTATGCCGGTAAAAATCCATTTTCGATAAGATGCTTTACCAATGCTCTTGAAGTATCCTCTTCCTTATAAAAAATCTTTTTCTCTTTACAAATGCATTTCATTGTACTTTCAAAAGCCCTTTGTGCATTCATTAAAGCATCTTTATTATTTCCTGCTTTATAGGAGTCAAATGCTTTTAAGAACTCATCCTCTGCACCTTTGAATTTTTTATTATGCAGTAATAATAAAGCAGGTTTTACAATCTCCTGGTGAATAAGTTCATTTGATTTTTTTATTATTTGTCCATCCACAAATTCATATCCAAGGCCATGTTGTCGCAAACGGTAATTTAATTCTTTTATTGCATTGTCAGCCTGTTCATTTTCTCCTTCATAAGCAGAACTGTATCCATGAAAACTTTGATTTCTTAAGACTTTATCGATGCATTGAAAAGTTAGGTCGATAAAGTCAATAAAATCTTTCCCTTCAGATTGGCTAATAAAGATTTCTATTTCATATTCTACAGAGTTATTTCTACCATAATCAATTAGTTTTTTTAAGCCTTTTTGGCGTATATATATGTCATAAATGTTTGTATAAATAATTCTTGGAGAATTATTATAGTTATCTTTATACAAACTGATAAAATCAGAAATTATAAAAAATACTTGGTTTCGAAATTCTTGAGGAAAATTTTCATATTCATATACATCAATATCTTTTTTTTCTGCATTTCGTTGAGAGAATAGTTCAAAAATCATTTTTCAAACTCCTCTAAGAACAAATCATAATCGCTCTTAAACAATCTATCCTGTACAATTCTGTATTTTTCAAATTCGCTTTCTGCATGTAGTTTTGCCTGCTCTGCGCTTATTTTTCCAGGCCCTGTCAATATTTCATTTCCGTTGAATTCCAAAAAGCCGTCCAATCGTTTTGCCCAATCTTCCATGCTCATAGGTATGTGACGTTCTGCCTGCATTTCTGCATAATCAAGATATAAGGAAACAAGTCTCTCCATAAAACTCATTTCTTTTTCTGATAAATAGTTTTTTGCAATAGTTACGTCTGCTTTTATGATTTTTCCAGAAGGTGCATTTTCCCAAGTTGTAAGCCCCATGTGTTCTTTTTTTGCATCAGCGCGCTCCACAATAAGTTCTGCTGCCGTATGCCTATGTACAGCATAATGCATTTTATTCTGCACCATCTTAAAGAATTCTTTTGTTGTAGTAGCATCCTTGTCATAATCAAAGGCCGTTGCATATAAGTCAGTAACCTTTTGATAAAATTTTCTTTCTGAAAGCCTTATTTCCCTGATTTGTTGGAGCTGGCGCTCAAAATATTCATCTGTAAACATGTGTCCTTTTTTCAGTCGCTCTTTGTCCATTGTCCAGCCTTGAATTGTATAATCCTTGACAATTTGACCAGCCCACTTTCTAAACCTAACGGCACGCTCATTATTTACTTTAAAACCAACAGCAATAATCATCTGAAGATTATAGTGCACAACCTCACGAGAAACAGTTCGTTTTCCTTCATTTTGAACTATTAAAAAATTTTTAATAGTTGCCTCTTTTGTTAATTCTCCATCGTCATAGATTTTTTTAAGATGATAATTTATATTTGCAACATCAACATCATATAAAGCTGCCATCATTTTTTGGGTCAGCCAGATATTCTCGTCTTCATATCTCATTTCATAACTTTCAGGAGAATCACCTGTTGCTGCAATGTAAGTAAGATATTCAGCTGCGGAACTTCTAATTGTAACTTCTTTTTTTTGCTTCTTTGCCATTTACATTTCCTCCCCAAAAAATGCATTAATATGGATGATTGTCTTTTTAATTCTTTCTTCGTCCGACTCATTATCTTGCAGATAAAGATATGAGAATTTTTCAGCGCCTGTTTTTTCATTGTTCATCTTTATAAAATACTGCTCAACAAATTCCCGGCGGGCAATGAAATTCGGGTCATTTGCATATAAGCCGCCTTTTGTTTCAACAATTAAAACTTTTCCGACTTCATTTTCTGATTTCCTTTGCAAGATGATAAAGTCAGGTGTATATTCACCGACATTTGACCAATCTTTTTCAGTTTTTTTATAACAGTGAATCCTAAAATCAGTCAGATTTCGGTCACCGTTATAATAGACTTCAAGATTAAATTTTGACACGCACTCTTCTGTTAAAACTTCTTCAAGGAATTTCTGTTCAAAAGAACTGTCTGTTTTATATGGAAGGTAATGAAAAGTCCGGTCTTTATTTGGATAAGGGCAAGCCTTATTTTCAATATCATCAGCCTCTTTATTCAAACCTGCTGCACGGAGAGCTGTAACGGCAGCTTTTGTCTTTTCATCAATTTCAGTTTTTCCAGATTTATCTGCGTCAATTATCTTTTGAACTTCGATTTCTTCAGGATAATAATCCTTAATTTTAGATGACGCAACTTCGACTTGTGGCGAAAACTGTTCTATGCACAGCAATCTTACTGATTCTTTGATAAATTCTTCCCTGACAGAAAAATCTCGTTTTTCATAAAAGGCAGTTCTGATGAGTGAATTTAATTTTTGTATGTCATAATGAGAACTGAAATATGTCTCGCCATCAGCTTTATATGAGACTTCATTAAAGACCTTGCGCAATGCCTTGTCATGTTCATGGAGTTTTGCAATTGTTACAAAACCAAAACTCTCTCTCGTTATTTCATAAAGCCAAGTATTGTATCGTGCCGGAAGTTTTCCATGCTCTGAAGAATCAATATCGATATTTGTGAAATCTGCTTTCCTGACATCAAACTGTTTATTAATAACTGCTTTCTGCTCAGAATTTTTTACAGCATTTGAAATAACATTATCAGTATCAGGCTCTTCCACAAGCAGAGTGTCATATTTGATTGAATACTGATACAGCGGTATTGGAGGAAGCTTTAAATGCTCAGTACGATTATATCTGTTAAGCGTTTCGGTAGCACCTCTTGAGCCCTTCTGGAATTCATCTAGATTGATATGCTGCTGTTGCTCAAGTTGCTTTTTAAGTTTTTCAGCATTTGTCTCATTTAAATATATTAAGGCAGTTTCTTTTATGCCTCGCTCCACCTGACGTAAACATCTACATGAAGTTTGCAAAACCATATTTGTAGGACAATCCCCCTCTTGCGAAAGAATTACCCCTGCAAGGCTCCGGCAGTTCCATCCTTCTTTTCCAATCTGACAAAGGAGTATTATTCGTATTTTTGATTCACTTCTATCAAGGATCCTGAACTGATAATCACTATCTTGTGGCTTAGGATGATTTTTATTTCCGTCATGATAGCGTAAAATATGCTCATTAGGATTCAGTCCGTACTCCATGATGAGATTTGAAATAAACGGATAAACTTCTTCTTCAAGAAAATCTATTCCTTTTCCGCAATAAACCGCAAGTTTAGCCTGCAGTGTGCGTGGCGGGCGGTCATAAATGGTGTCTTTATATTTTTGTAAGAATTCACGCACACCGCTTTCAACAATCTGCATACTGTCTTTATTGTCAGAAACCTTTACGGTTGGATATTTCAAGAAGTTTCCTATTGCGTCTACAAGCGGATAATAATAAACGGTATTAGAAATATCAGACGAGGCAACAGAAAGAGAATCTGTAACAGGTATTTTTTCTGCTTTATCCAAGTATGGTGTACCAGAAAAGCCGATTACATTCGTCACATTTTTCTTTTCACCATTTGCCCAACGGTTCACCACAGAGCGGAGTTTTATGTCACCATCTGTTGCATGATGAACCTCGTCGATAAAAACAGAAAGCTGTGGGAGTTTCCCAATCCAGTAACGAAGTTCATTTGCTTCACGGTCTTTTGTTTCGGAACTTTCTTCAAATAATTCTCCCTGTTCTGCACGAACAAGTCCGTCAAGAATAACCTTTTCTGCATTTGTTACGGCCACAAGTCCCGTCAATTCCTCAAAAGGCTGATGAAGGGCAAGCTTCTGAACATTCGGATTTTTAGCTAGGTTTGATTTTTTTGCAGATTTGTTTTCATCCAAAACTTCAAAAATCATTTGTCTTTTTATTTCGCTCGCTGTTGGTTCAGGCAAAACCCATGCTGGATTAAATTCCTGTATTGTTCTTAGACTTGGAATAACCGAAGTTTTTAATCCAGAGGGAGCTAAAATAATGAAATTTCTAGCAAATCGTTTTTCAGCTGGATTCTGCATTGCAAAATACAAATCAATATAAATGAAAGCCGCCATCAAAAATGTTTTTCCAGCTCCCATTGGAAGGCTGAAAAGATAATCGGAATATGTGACACCGTAAAAAATCTTTTTGAAAATACCTTCATAATCAATGCTTTGAGGATTCTTTTTTATTTCATCTGTAAGTTTTACAGAAACCTGTTCACCTCTATCATTTTTTTGTGTGGCATACTCATACAAGGAAAGAGCCGCTTTATTATGAAAAAGAGTCTCGCGGGCTAGTGTAGAAAGCTCCATGCTATTCAAATCTTCCTCTGAAAGAGAATTAAAAGCGCCATTGCAAAAGAGCTCATAAAGTGGCTTATTGTCACAGGCTATTTTTAAAAAAAGATATGTCTTTATTGCTTCTATCTGTGCATCACGAAGTTCCCCAGTAGAAATCATATAAGAAATCAAATTTTTTATTTTGCACTCATCAGAAGAGAACCATTTTGCGCATGATTTTTGAATCATTGTGTGAAGCATTTTTATGAATTTCCTTTTTCTATTTCAAACTTTCGTAATAATCTTTGATTTTTGCAGCCATAAGCTTTCGTCTTTCATCAAGAAATCTATTAAAATCTTTTACATCCATTTTAATAAAATCCTCAGGTACACAATTTGCCTTAAGATTCTGCATAAGCTCATTTTTATCTACAATTCCACCATATACAGGCTTTTTATCTTCACACTGTTGGAGGACTGTAGCCATATATTCATTTGGTGCTGTATCTTTTACTTTTATGTTTATTTCAGATTGTAGATAAACATAATTTGCAATCTGATTATACATTCCTTTATCTTTAATTCCATTATTAATTAAATACTGTTTAGGAAATAAGTGATGAATATCTCCTCTCTGTTCAATCATTGACTTAACATCAATCTGTTCAGATAAGAATCCTTTATCGCCAGATTTGACCTGAGCCATAAGATAAACATTATAAAATGGACTACTTGCAACAGCAGTGTTCAGTCTTGTAATAAGTACATTGCTCCAGAATGCTTCAGAAAGAACACCGGCTTCAGTCTGTTCAATATAATCAATTGGATCTGCTGCATCCACAAATCGTGTAATATCGTAATTAAACATAGACTCAGGAGAGCCAGAATATCTTCCTGTAAGAATAGTAAGTACAAGCCAACGTCTTACAGCCCTTTCTATAATGACAGCATCGATTTTCTTTTCTCTAAGAGCAAGGTAGAGAATATATCCAAAGTTCATAACGTTGTCAGAACGTACAAGTGATGAATCTATAATTCCTGTAGATTTTACAATCATTAAATATCTTTGGAAATTAGTCTTATTTACAAATTGCAAAACACTTTCTTTTAAGTCTTTAAATGACTGTTCAGCAATTTCTTCTTTAAATTCACGAGTCTTAAAATCACGTCCACTTAACAAACTTACAAGGTCAGCCAGTTTACCACGATGGAATTTTGAAGTAAATGCAACTCTCAAAAGGTCTGTATAATCTAGTTTATAAATATCTTCGTTTTCATCTTTTATCCAAGCAATTGCCTTAAACTCATCCGTATTTGCAAACTCAGAATCATTATTTTTTATAGTATCGAAATCACCAGGATTCTGAAGAAGATGACAAAAATAATCTATAGTTTTGCGGATTAAATCACCTTTATATCTTTCATTTGAAGATATCTTTGACATAGCAAAATCTGCTTGTGAAAGGACTTTGCCTTTAGAGTTGATTCGAATAAAAATATCTGTGACACTATCAATATCAAGACCAGAAGAAAGATCTATTACACCAAGGCTATTGTTCTGAATCTGACTTAAAGTATTGATTACTTTGTTAATAGAACTTTTTTCAGCATTATCCGTGATTTTGTTTTTATCACAATATTCATTTACAAAAGAGAAAGCATCAAAACCAGGCTGTAAAACAGTTGATATATCTGCAATCCATTGAATATCTTTCTCAATAGCAGGGTTACAAGTTTCAAATTTTTCTTCTTTTGGATTAAATGCAATCTTAATTCTCTTCTTTTTATAATCAGCACCAACAACTTCAAGTCCAACAATTGCAGCGGTTAATGCAGTAATTCTCTGCTGACCATCAATAATGATTTTCTTTCCAGAAGAAATAGTTCCATCTTTAAGTTTTACATCAGGATTCTGCCAAACAATAATATATCCAACTGGATATCCTTTATATAATGAATCAATTAAATCACGAACCTTTGTAGGATCCCAAACAAAAGGCCTCTGTATTTCAGGAATTGCAATAGTTCCATCTCTAATACTAGAAAGAAGTGAACTAACCATAATATTGTTTACGTTATACTGTGCCATTTTATATTCCTTTTAATCTTCAACTTTATTAATTACACATATATCGCCCACATCGCAATTCAGGGCCTTGCAAATGCGTTGGATACTATCCATGGAAATGAATTCGCCCTTAGTCAATTTGGCAAGGATATTCGTTGAAATTCCTGCCATTTCAATAAGGTCTGTTTTATTCTTATGTCCCATTTCTTTATAACGAGCCCAAAGCTTTGTATAGTCTACTTGCATATTATAGAAGATTATACCACGACTTCAGGTTTTAAAGCGGAAAAATATCACGATTTCGCAAAATATTTTTATTCCCGTTATTTGTAGAAGTTTATCACACAACGGTGTCATAGAATGATTTTTCTGGTTGGGCTGCTTTGGGGTTAGCAGCAATTGCACTAGGTGTAGGAATTGCACTGGCTGCAACTTCTGGAAATAAAGATGGACAAAATCCCCTTAATACTGATGAAAAAAAAATTTTATGCTGCTCCACAGTACATGGAAGAGCTTACAGTAATGGACTTGGCAAAGGATATTTCCGATGCTTGTACATTAAACGTAACTGACGTTGAAGCTGTTCTTACATCTTTGGTAAGAAAATTGCCTCAGTATCTTAATAATGGTTTCAAAATTCAATTAGGTAACTTTGGTCGCGTAAAACTTTCATTTTCATCCAAAGGCTTCGAAACATGAAATAAAGAATAAACATAGTAGAATCAAAGAAAAGATTTTTATAGTTTTTCTCATTTGCTTGTCCTCCGGATTATTTTAATCCAGGCTCATCAATTATTTCAATCAAAAAACTCAATGACCTGAATCCATCATTACAAAACAAAATGAAGTTTTATAGCCGCCTTGATCTATATGTCCTAACGGAGTGAAGAATTATAAAGTTTTTTTTAAGCATATAATAACTAAAATATTAAAAATATAAGATTTTTATTGATTGAAAAAAAAAGAAAAGCGTTTAAAATAAAAACACGGCAGCTTCCTACTTTCCCGCGTTAGCAGTATCATCGGCGTAGAAGAGCTTGACTTCCGTGTTCGGTATGGGAACGGGTATTACCTCTTCACTTTGGCTACCGTGTTTAAGAATATATACTTTCCAAAAAAAAATGTCAATATGAATTTGCAAAAATATCAATTTTTTTTAGAAAAATATTGAATTTTTCAGTATGAAAACAGCTAGATTGCATGTAACGCTCCGACAATGACACAAAAAATTCATTAAAGCGGTCTAAAATCCGAGGCTGGATGCTTACATACAGGGCAAATAAAATCGTCAGGCAAAGTTTCACCTTCATAAATATATCCGCAGACAGTACAAATAAAGCCCTTTCTCTTTTCCGTGGAAGCTGGCTTTGGCTTTATATTATTCTGATAAAATGAATATGTTGCTGAAGGAACTTGCGACAAAACTTCGCCGTCTGTAACATCAGCAATAAAAAGAGTGTGCGTTCCCAAATCAAGTGTGGAAACAACTTTCGCGCTCAAAAATGCGTTTGTTTCATCCGCAATATAAACAAGGCCGTTTGCAGATCTTTTAAAAGAAATTGATTCAAGTTTATCTGTATTTCTACCGCTTTGGAAGCCCCAATGCCTGTAAGTTTCAAATTTAGAATTTTCTGCCAGAACGGAAACATTGAATTCTTTTGTTTTCAGAATCATATCGTGCGTATAATTCGCTTTGTTTACCGTCAAAGAAATTCTGTTAGGTTGGGAAGTAACCTGCCCTACAGTATTCACAATGCAGCCGTTGTCTTTTTCGCCGTCTTTTGCAGTCAAAATAAAAAGACCATAAGACAAATTGAACATAGCCTTGTTATCCATAAAAAACCTCCGTTAAGAAACTGAATTACTTTAAATATAACAAAAGCTATAAAATATGCAAAGCTATTTTAATTTTCTTTCGATTTCATGAATTTTTTCAAGAATAACT
>ERZ1026894.1802-NODE-1802-length-11938-cov-23.662880_pt1 | contig 11938 bp, 7 predicted proteins | sample MGYA00380177_ERZ1026894 | MGnify/ENA primary metagenome ERZ1026894 (study PRJEB33269, sample SAMEA4719813) | human gut metagenome | biome: human-associated habitat; feature: organic feature; material: feces | place: Cameroon | collected 2013-10 ... | reverse complement strand
GTCTGTGCCAAGGCAGTGAATGAAATCATTACTGCCAGGAGTGAGAGTAATATCTTTTTCATTGTCTTGCTACTTTGATGGATTTGTTGTTTATTTTGATGATGTATACACCGTGGGTTAAACTATCAAGAGAAATGATGGTCTTGTCGCCTGCGATGACCGGAGAGAGACTTATTGCCTTTCCGTCGAGAGCGAAGGCACTCACCTGGTTGCGGGTGCCGTCTATAATGATGCGATCACCTTCGAAGGCAAACTTGTTGTTCGTTTCTACTTGTTTGATACCGGTGGTTGTTCCATAGGTGAAGGTAGAAACCTTCCACAGTTCGTAACTGGCTGTCGTGGCAGTTGAAGTCACAGTCATCTTGTCTTTCCCAAAGGTTACTTCCGGTAGCGTGCTCAATGCAAACTCTATCTTGCTTCCATCGTTGAATGATACAAACAGCGACTTGCCGTCGGCAGCTTTGGCAGAGATGCAGCTCAAAGCTACCAGTAAGGATAATGCTATTTTCTTCATATCGGGTTACTATTTTGTTTAAAATCAAAAATGTGGCGCAGTTATATAACTACGCCACAAATTTACGAATTATATTTCACATAAATGCGTTTTTTATGTTAAATATTTCCATTCTATGGAAGAATGGCAATCTTGGTTACATTCTTCATGTCACCCTGGAGGATGAAGGCGGTATCACTCCAGCCGTCAGTGATACTGTTTACAGCTTCCATCATGGCTGCATCGAATACCTTCACAACACAGTTCTGGTCACCATTCCAGTCGGCTACAGTATCAATACCGCCCCAGTTGGCGTTGTTGATCTGAACCTGTCCGGTAGCTCCTGCTTCCTTATAGAAGAGCATCTTGGAACCAACCTTGACACCCAACTTGATGAGGTCTGCCTTCATGATGCGGAAACGACCGCTGTCATCCCATGTAAAGTTATATGGATACTTGATGGCGCTGTTGTCCATGTTGGTTGTGATAGTAGCGATATCCTTTTCTGCAGGAACCACCTTGAACTCTGGACCCTCAATCTTGTTGCCGTCTGGGTCTTCCATCACGATCTTGTATGTACCTACTTCTGCTGTGGCAGGAACCTGACATACAATCTCTGTATTGGTACGAGAGGTATAGCGGTTTACCTTGTAAGAACCGATATAGAGATTCTGGATGTTCTGGAAGTTCTTACCTGTAATAGTGATAGTTGAACCTGCGATAGCCTCACCAGGAGTGATGGAAGCAATAGCTGGATCTGTAGCAGCCTTGATGCTCAATGCATCCTTCACTTCTATCATTGTACCATTCTTCAGGTTAAGCTTGAAGCCTGTACCGGCGCAAGCTGAAGGAACTGTTACTGCGATGGTTTGGGCATTCTGTGCTGCAAATTTGTCAACGGTCTGCTCTACGTCGCCTGGGAAGGTGATGCTCTTCACGAGGTCGAGATCTGTACCCTTGATGATGGTCTTCTCGCCAGCTGTGATGGCTGCTGGAGCGCAAGAAGCTACGGTTGGTTTCACCAAAGTATAGGCAACAGTTACAGTCTTGCCATTGGCGAGACTCAATGTGATATCGCCTTCCTGTGCATCCTCTGGAACGGTTGATGTAACCTTTGTGGTCTCTACCTTGTTGAGCTTAGATTCTGCAGCATTAGGGAATGCGATGCCTGTAATCAGATCCATATCCTTTCCGGTGATGGTGAGTTCTGCACCATTCTTCACTGGATTAGGTGTTGCAACGAGCTGGGTAGGAACCACGGTGATGATGTTGCCCACTGGAACCTCGATACCGCTCTTGGTTACTACATAGAAGGTACCATCGGTAGCCTTGGCAGGAACAGCAACGGTAATCTCTACTGCACTCTGTGACTTGAAATCGGCTGCATCTACTGTTGCGCCCTCAAACTTCACGCTGGCAATCTGGTCGAATGATGCTCCCTTGATGCTCAATACCTCACCAGCCTTGATGTTGCGGTCCTTGATAGGAGTAACCTCTGGAGTATTGATGGTCAACTCTTCCTTGGTCTCCAGTGAAGCACCGTCCTTGCTGGTATCTGTCAATGTGATGACACCTGTACGAGCCTCTGCCGGAATTTTCACCTGGATGGTATAGCGGTCGTGACCAACGAACTCTGCCTCCTTGATAGTATCGCTACCAGCGAAGATAACGCCGTGCATCAAGTTGAGGTAATCACCCTTGATGGTTACTACATCGCCTACATTACCTACCTTGCTGGACTCGTTATCGCCTACATAGAAGTCCTTGATTTCGATGTCCTCGCGATAGGTGATAGGAGTGATGGAGGTAATTTCACCACCCTTCTTGGTCTTCAGAACAATCTGACCAGGTTCGCATTTCTCTGCAGGAACCTGGATGGAAATCTTGCTCTGCTTACCGCTCTGAAGAATCTCGTATGCAGTGATAGGGTCAGCACCCGGGAGATCAATCTCCTCTATCTGATCCAGGTTGCTACCATAGAGATACAAGGTACCGCCACGGAGAACCGGGCAAGGACCGAATGACTGGAGGGAAATCTCGTTGCCATACTGGTCGGTAGAAAGATCATCTCCGTCGCTGCACGCTGTCAGCGATAGCCCTACGAGGGCTACCACTAACATGGCGAATATTTTGCTTATCTTTTTCATATCAATTCAGATTATAAGTTTATTTGTTTGGTACCACACGGATATTGTCAATCTTAATGATTGGGTTACAGTCTACACCGGTAGGCAATACGCTGGCATCGTTGTATGCACCCTTGACAACAAAGATGTTGAAGGCACTGAAGTCATTAACGCCTGAGTAGCTCAATCCCTTGTTTCCATCGTAGTCATAGACGAAGTCTGTCAATGGGATGGTAACGGTTACCCACTTACCTTCTGTGTTATATGTCTTGTCGTCTGTATTCTGCCATGGCATGTAGAGGGCACGTGCCAACTTACCCTGCTCGTGGAAGAAGGTGTTGTTGGCTCCTGCCAATACGTTACCATAGATGTCCTTTACACCTGCAGCACCATTGGAAACCTGAGTTACACTACCGAAATAAATCTGCATAGGAGCAGCCGACCAACCGTTGTCCTTAGGGATGCACATCTCAAACTTCAGACTCATGTTCTTCCAGTCGCTGAAGTCTGCAAGATCCTGCATACGTGGACGGCTAGAGTAGGTCTCTGGGTCCTGCCAGCTTCCTGGCCAGTACTCGAACGAGAAGTTACCGTCGTTCCAGCCACCATCTGAGCCCATGGCTGTCTCACCGAGAACCATGTAGTTGCCTGAGAGTGATGTGCCATCGGATGTGATGGTACGATTGTGCCAACCATTGTTGCCCAATACATCTCCACCTTCCTTCCAAGGAGTATCGAAGTCGAAGAGCATACCGCGGTTGTCCATATAGCGGAAGCCTGCCTTGGTAGTACCATTGATGGTTGTGATGGTGATAGGCTCATGCTTTGGCATATCCTCAGGCATGTTGAAGCGGATGCTGTTCTGACTGATTTTCAAGTCCTCGTATGGGATGGTGTAATCATCACCTACCTTGATAGTGAGATGACTGTTGTCGTAATCCAGGAAGTAGTCACCCTTGATGGTTACTTCCTCGCCTGGAGCTGCCCACTCGTTGCTCATGCTGTTGATGGTTGGAGCTGGCACGATGGTCTTGAAATCGTATGCCACGGTGTCCTGCTTGCTGGTGATGAAGTAGATCTTATCACTTACCTCGTTTGGGATAGCCTTTGGCACGGTTACGATGATGGTGTTGTCCGTCATGTAACTGGTGTTCAGGACTGCAGACTGGTCGTTGAAGTTGATCTTGGTCACACTTCTCAGGTTTCTACCCACAATACAAATGGTATTGTTGAGAGATGCACCAGTAAGCAGTGAGTCCTTGCTGGCAGCATCCACAGGGCGAACATAATCGATGGTAGGAGTTCCGCCTGCAACTTCATACTTGTCTGGCTCATCCTCGCAAGATGTGAATCCTGCGCTGACAGCTGCAAGTGCTACGGCGAACAAAGCCCCATTTATATTCTTGATTTTCATAATGAAATACTCTTTATTGATTAATAACTATATGTGTTACGTACATCTACATGGACTGGAGTAGCATTGCTACCCAGGTTAGGGTTCAGGGCTACGTCCTCAGTAGGGAATGGCAATGTAAAGCTGCTGGCTGTTACATTAGGAGCTGCTGTATTCTCATCATACTGCATCTCAGAGCTGTCCCATGTACCACTGTTGTAGTATGCCTTGTAAACTGCATCGCAGTTCCACATCGCATTGCGGTGCTGTGCCTTCAACTCCTTGATGCAGCTGTCTACATCGTAGTATGCACGGCGTACGAAGTCGTACCAGCGGTCACCCTCACCTGCAAATTCCAGGCGGCGTTCCTTCCAGATGTCATCGAATGTGAGAGAGGTCTTTCTTACGAATCCCTGCCACTCGTATGCACGGCCACGAACCTTGTTGAAGCAATCCAGGGCAAGTGCATCGGTATTGTTACCCATCTGTACCTGTGCCTCTGCATATATCAGATAAATGTCTGACAGACGGAGAAGTGGAGTAGGGAGGGCATTTGACATACGGCCTGGAGTGATGCCCAATTCTGCCTTGTGGTCTGCGTTGTCGCCATAGAGATGCTTCACGTTGTTACCACCGCAAGGACCTTGGCACTGACCTGTTGCAGCTGCGTTGTAATCCTTGTTATACCAGAAATCCAGGTAAGAGAATCCCTTCTTGATGCCGTCCTTCTGTGCACTGGCAGGAAGGTCGTGGTCTCTCCAGAAGTAAGAATAAACATCACCAGGCATCATGATGGTAGCCTTGCGACGGTGGTCTGGATCTACACGGCTTGCTGGATCATCCTTAGGAGATACACCGAAGGCTTCCATCAAATCAACCGATGGACCGCCCCAACCGCCCCAGCAGTCACCATTCTCATCAAAACCTTCAGGAGCCAAGTCGCTCTGGAGGGTATTTTGGGAAGTCCACTGAGAACCTACTGTCCAGCGCCATGCAATCAAGATTTCTTCGCTGAACTGATTTGAGCCACGGAAGATATCCTCGTAGTGCTCCATCAATCCTCTGCCTGAGTTCTCGATGACATCCTTAGAGTATTCGGCAGCCTTCTTCAAGTCGTCCTGATTCAAGGTGCCAGAAACGCCAGCCTTGGTCAGGTAAACCTTACTGAGCAGACCTTCTGCGCAATAGTAGTCGATGCGGCCCGTAGTACTCTTTTCCTTAGGAAGAAGCTCCATTGCCTTTTCCAAGGTCATGATGATATATTCGTATACATCAGCCTTCTCTACCTTACTAACCTGGTTGTAGTCACCTTTACCAAGAGTCTCTGAGTTACTGTGGATGATAGGCACATCACCGAAGGTACGTACCAGATAGAAGTATGCCATCGCCTTCCAGGCAAGGCACTCGCCCATACACTGGTTCTTTACCTTTTCAGAGGTGTTGACTGCCTTCTGCAGTGACTCGTAAACGGTGCTGCAGTGGCCAATCTCTGCCCAGAGAGAGTAAGACATGTTCACCAGATCTTCATCGGTACCATTGGTACTGAAGTTCATGTAAGGGCTTGAGCCCCAATACATATTACCTGACATAACCTCACCTACCTTGATGAAACCACGCTGGAAATCATACCAAGGTGAGTTGTAGAGATAGTTTACACCAGAGATGCAGGAAGCATCACCGTTGTAATAGTTCTCTGTGTTGTAATTGTCCTCTACTGGCTTATCCAGGAAGTCACCGCAAGAGGTCATTCCCATACCGAGGAGCATTACAAATGCTGTATATTTGATATTCTTAAATTTCATAACTGTTCGTTTTGGATGTTAGAATGATAAGTTCAGACCAAATGTAATGGTGGTTGGAGAAGGGTAGCGACCGAAGTCCAGACCATATACATTCGCACTCTGAGTAGAGAGACCTACCTCTGGGTCGTAACCGCTGTAACCGGTGATGGTGAAGAGGTTAGACGCTGTGAGAGTCAGTCGGAGGTTGGTCAGACCAATCTTCTGGATAAGCTTCTGGTCGAATGTGTATCCCAGAGCCATGCTCTTCAAGCGGAGGTATGAACCATCCTCGATATAACGGTCGCTGAATGCGTCGTTATCGTTAGGGTCGTTGATGGTAGCACGTGGATAAGTAGAATTCACATTATCTACGGTTAGGTTCTGGATATTGTCATACCAGTTACCTGTCTGGTTGCCATCCTTGGTTACGAGGTGAACTCGCTTGTTGACATCCTTCAACTGGTTGCTCCATGGAGAGTTCATGTGAGTCATCTTCATGTTCAGATAGTTGGCTACCTTGGCACCTACAGAACCGTTGATGAAGATATTCAAGTCGAAGTTCTTGTAGCGGAAGGTGTTGTTCCATCCGAAGGTCCACTTAGGGAGTGGAGAACCGATGTTGGTCTTATCATTCTCATCAATCTTTCCATCATTGTTGATGTCCTTGTATTTCAGGTCACCTACGTAGGTGGTGTTGCTGCGGCTGAACTTAGATGGATCATCAATCCATGCATAGTGCTTGGTGCCATCTGCATCAGTTGTTACAGAGATAGGATTGTTCTTCTGCAGAGTCTGCACTGGAGAACTGATGATGTCCTCATAATCCTTATATACTCCCTCTACTACGTAACCATAGAATCCATAGAGTGATTCGCCTGGGATAGAGCGGGAAACAACGTCGCTCCACTGACCCTTACCGAGCAAGGCTGTACTGCCGGAAAGACTCTTCAACTTGTTCTTGTTGATAGAAACTGTAATGTCTGAGCTCCAGTCGAAGTTCTTGGTAACGATAGGGTGGGTATTGAGTGCAATTTCAAGACCGGTATTCTCGATGTCGCCATAGTTTCCGTATGGTGCAGCGAGGGCTGAAGATGCATTACCGCTGGTACCCATGATAGAAGGCAGGTTGAGCTGCATCAGCATATCCTTACTCATCTTCTTGTACCAATCTACGGTCAGATTTACACGATTGTCTAAGAAACCGAGATCGAGACCTACGTTCCACTGCTCCTGAGTCTCCCACTTGATGTCGAGGTTCTTCAGGTTGGCAGGACGGAAACTGGTTCCCAGTGCTGTATCCATGGTGCTCATGGCAGAACCCCACTTGTAACCACCGATGTTGGAGTTACCTGTCTGACCCCAACCGAGACGCAACTTACCATTGCTCAACCACTTGATGCCTTTCATGAACTGCTCGTTGGTGAAACGCCAACCCAAAGCCAATGAGTGGAAACCTGCCCAACGGTTGTTAGGACCGAAGTTAGAACTACCATCATAACGATAGGTATAGGTAGCGAGATAACGGTCATCGTAGTTGTATGTCTCACGGGTGAAGAAGGAAGCCATAGATGAACTTCCCCAACCTGCACCGATCTGTGGATCGCCCTGACCCAAAGCAGGATTGTGAACTACATCGTTAGGAAGGTTGGTATTGAATACTGATGTATAATCATATTTTGATTCCCAGCATTCCTGTCCGAGCATGGCAGTGATGCTATGCTTGCCGAGGTTGGTTGTATATTGCAGGTAGTTGTTCAATGACCAGAAGGTATTGCTGTTCTTCTGCAGACGGCTCTGGTTGTTCTGACGTTTCCAGGTACCGAGGTCAATCATCGGATTGTAGGTTTCACCCTTGGATGCACCGATGTCGAAACCCAACTGGCTGTGCCAGGTCAAGCCCTTCATCAGGGTAATATCTGCGAAGACACTACCATTCAAACTCTGACGGTCGAGCAGAATATCATCTTCCATTGCCATGGCGATAGGGTTAGGGTTGGTGAATCCTTCCTTGGATACGCTGGAATAACCGCCGTCGATATTGTAAATCTGAATATCGGGAGGGGTAGTCAGTGAGTAGTTAATCAAACCTTCTGAACCATCAGCCAACTTCAAGCTCTCTGATGTCTTGGAATAGGTAGCATTCAAACCGAGCTTGAACCACTTCTTCAACTGTGCAGAGAGGTTCACGCGCATAGAATAGCGCTGGAATTCAGAACCGATGATGGTACCATCCTGGTCTGTCCAGTTGCCTGAGATATAGTAGCTTACCTTGTCTGTACCACCTTCTGCTGCAATCTGATGAGACTGCTGCCAGGCGGTCTGGAAGATAGCATCCTGCCAGTTGGTACCGATACCGAGGATAGATGGATCGCTATATACCTCGTTTGGTTTGGAGATTTCGCCCTGGTTGGCGAGGTCGTTGTAATACTCAGCAAACTCGCGCAGGTTCATGATGTCCAAACGCTTGTTCTGACGGCTTGCTGCTACACTACCGGTATAGGTAAACTTAGCTTCACCTGCCTTACCTTTCTTGGTGGTAATCAAAACGACACCATTGGCACCCTGGGCACCATAGATGGCGGTGGCAGAAGCATCCTTCAACACCTCCATGCTCACGATATCGCTAGGGTTGATGAGAGAGAGAGGAGATACGGCTGAGTGAGAACCGTTACCGAGCTTGTCACCCAAACCGAGTGATGAACCGCTGTTGCTCTGAGAGTTGAAGATAACACCATCTACAACGTACAATGGTTCTGAGTTGGCGTTGATGGTAGCGATACCACGCACGCTAACGGCTACGGCAGAACCTGGCTGACCGGAAGTCTGGACAGCGTTTACACCGGAAATCTTTCCCTGGAAAGCCTGGTCAACGTTGGTGATAGGAGTCTGCTTCAATGTCTTTTCGTCCATAGAAGCGGAAGCACCAGCGAGGTCGCTCTTTTTCATGGTACCATAACCTACAACCACTACTTCCTGAAGGCTGTTGTTGTCTTCGGTCAAAGTAACGTCGTACTTGGTCTGACCGCCTACCTTGAACGACTTGGTGACGTAGCCTACGTAGGTTACCTCTACTGTCTGTCCGGCAGATACATTCAGGATGTAGTTACCGTCCATGTCAGTTACTGCGGCATTTTTTGTACCTTTCACTTTTACTGTCGCACCGATGATGGGACCCATCGCATCGGATACGTTACCAGTAATCTTTTTGGTTTGCTGTACAGCCTGACTCGTTGTGATCTGGGCTGCAAAAGTCTGTTGTGGTGAGATGCCGAGAAGACTCAGGGCAGCGATACCAGCAAGCAGCTTTTCTCTACTGTTCAAATCCATACTTATTAGTTTAATTATGTTGTTTATTTGTTTTTTAGGCTTGAATCATTTGTGGTTGCAAAATTACGATTTTTTTTCAAAAATGAGTTTACTTATTTTGCTGATTATTGATACTTTGTTGCTATTTACTGTTTTTTATGCGAAAAAAGTGAGGAAAGTACGGATTTTAGAAAATAATGCCATTTCCTTTTTAAATGTTTACAGCCTGGTTGATTTATGTAAACGAAAGATGAGTGTGTGTGTATCTATTCTTTTATATAATAATGTACACGTACATTTTATTATTTATAAGGCTTGCAATTATTGTTATACAATCTCTGTTTGATGGTGAAATATTGATTTTTTTTTCGTTTTGCCGTGATAGTACGTTTATTCAGCAAAAAAGTACAAGGGTTATTCAGAAAATAGTGCTAACTTTGCAACCGTAAAACTTAATGGTCCTATTGAGAGGATTGTGAGTGGACAATAACTATTATAATAAGCAATAACTAACAAAATAAACGATTAAAACAATAAAAACGACATGCAGAAGGTTTATAGGTTAATAATTATAGGTGTTATGATGAGCGTGCTCGGCTCTCTCGGGCTGAGCGCGCAAATCAAAGGCTACAACATCGTAGTGAGTGTGACTCCTGATCATCAGGACTGGAACTACAAGGTGGGCGAGAAAGCCAACTTTACAGTGAATGTCAGAAAGAGTGGTACTCTTTTGACAAATGTGAAGGTAGATTATGAGGCAGGTCCTGCTATGTTTCCGGATGTGAAGAAAAGTACCACCCTCAAGGATGGTATGATGAAATGGAGCGGACGTCTGAACAGACCGGGCTTCTACCGATTCAAGGTCGTGGCTCATGTGGATGGAAAGGATTACGAAGGACTCTGCACCGCAGGCTTCTCTCCCGAAAAGATTCAGCCTTATGCACAGGAACCTAAGGATTTTGATGTTTTTTGGAAGAAAGCGTTGGATGAGGCTCGCCAGACAGACCTGAATATCACCAAGGTGTTGCTTCCTGAGCGCTGTACTCAAGATAAGAATGTATATGAGGTCAGTTATAATAACAACCGATGGGGCTCTAAGATGTATGGCATCCTGAGTGTTCCGGTAAAGGAAGGCAAATATCCTGCCTTGCTCCGAGTGCCGGGTGCGGGTGTCCGTCCTTATGCGGGCGATACCTATACCGCACCATCCAAGTGTATCGTCTTGGAAATCGGTATTCATGGCATTCCTGTTACGATGGAGCAGAAGGTGTATGATGATCTCCTGAATGGCGAGTTGAACGGCTATTGGGATACCAATCTTGAAAATCCAGACCGTAACTCGTATAAAAGAGTCATCACCGGAGCTGTGCGTGGAGTGGATTTCATTGCTGCTCTTCCTGAATGGGATGGAAAGACCATCGGCGTGACGGGTTCTTCGCAGGGAGGATTCCTCTCTATTGCGGTGGCTGCACTTGATAAGCGTGTCACTTTCCTGGCTCCTGTTCATGATGCCATGTGTGATTATGAAGCTGAAATCCATGGAGTTGCAGGCGGTTGGCCTCACTACTTCTATAAGGAGAACAAAGCTCAGGGAGCAGCCTGGAAGGAGGCTAAACTCACAGAGCTGGAGAAGGCGCGATTGGAAGGTGCCCGCTATTACGATGGTGTCAACTTCGCCCATCGCATCACCGTTCCTGGCTGGTATAGCTTCGGATATAACGATGAAGTGGTTCCTCCAACTTCTTCATACGGTTTATATAATATCGTGAAGGCTCCAAAGACCTTGAGTCTTTATCAGATGACCGGTCACTACTGGTATCAGGAGCAATGGGATGAATGGCAGGATTTTATCATTAAACAATTGACTAAATAAATTTATGTTCGGAAAAAGAATATTGATCAGTGCTGCTTGTCTGCTGGTTATGCAGGGAGCAATAGCGCAGGTGGATGGTGTTTCTGGTGCTTCTGTTCAAGCTGCAGGTACATCTTGCAGCAATGGTATAAAGGAATGCTGCAAAACGCCTGCTGGGCAACTGAAAATTCGTCTGCAGAAATTATTAAACAAGGGTATCATGGTGGGTCATCAGGATGATCCGGTATATGGTACTACTTGGAAATGGAATCAGGGAAAGAGCGATGTGCTTCTTACTACTGGTGATTATCCCGCAGTGATGGGATTCGATCTGGGTAAGATAGAACTCGACAGCAAGGAGAACCTGGATGGTGTTCTGTTCGACAGAATGCGCCAGGAAATCATCGCTCAGTATAAAAGAGGTGGAATCGTTACCTTGAGCTGGCATCCTTGGAATCCGGCAACAGGCGAGAATGCCTGGGATCCTAAGGGAGATGCGGTGGCTGCCGTCCTGGAAGGAGGCGCACAGCAGCAGAAATTTGACAGCTGGCTCAAAAAAGTATCAGACTTCATTCTTTCTCTCAAGACTAATGACGGCAAACTCGTTCCTGTAATCTTCCGACCATGGCATGAAATGAATGGCGGATGGTTCTGGTGGGGCGCCAACAGTTGCACACCTGCACAATACAACCAACTTTATGCAAATACCTATCACAGACTTACTAAAGCAGGGTGCAGCAACATCGTTTGGGCGTGGTCGCCAAATCTTGGAAGCGAGAAAACCGTCGAAGCTTTCTTGGAGCGTTTCCCAGGAGAACAGTATGTAGATATGGTGGGCATCGATATCTATGAATTTGATAACGACGATGCTACCTATCAGCAGAATCTCTCTGTCAGCCTGGATGTCATGATGGCAGCGGCAAAGAAGGTGGGTAAGATTCCTGCCCTCACCGAAACCGGTTGCCGGGGAATCTCTCAGAAGAAAGA
>ERZ1026894.1797-NODE-1797-length-11963-cov-8.057944_pt1 | contig 11963 bp, 8 predicted proteins | sample MGYA00380177_ERZ1026894 | MGnify/ENA primary metagenome ERZ1026894 (study PRJEB33269, sample SAMEA4719813) | human gut metagenome | biome: human-associated habitat; feature: organic feature; material: feces | place: Cameroon | collected 2013-10 ... | reverse complement strand
GGCGGCGTTGCCCTTATCGGTGGCACCCTTGTACCTCTGCTTTCCGGCCTGTTCGGTTAAGCGGCGGGTATAGCTTATGCAGAGCATACTTGACGCGATTAACGAATGGATAAAGGAAATCCTCATTGGAGCCATTAACGGTAATCTGTCAACTATGTTCGGGGACGTAAACGAAAAAGTCGGAACTATCGCCGCAGAGGTAGGACAAACCCCGCAGGGGTGGAACGCAGGCATATTTTCCATGATACAGGGCTTGTCGGAAAATGTGATTGTACCCATTGCGGGGCTTGTCATTACCTACGTTCTATGCGTGGAGCTTATCAGCATGGTAACGGAAAAGAACAATATGCACGATATTGACACGTTCATGTTCTTTAAGTGGTTTTTCAAGGCGTGGGTAGCAGTGTATCTCGTTACCCACACCTTTACTATCACTATGGCGGTGTTCGATATGGCGCAGCACGTTGTTTCCGGCGCGGCGGGCGTGATCGGCGGCAATACGAATATCGACGTTGACGCCGCCCTCTCGTCCATGCAAGCCGGACTTGACGCTATGGAAATCCCCGAACTGTTACTGCTTGTTATGGAAACAAGCCTTGTGAGCCTTTGCATGAAAATCATGTCGGTGCTTATCACGGTTATCCTGTACGGCAGAATGATAGAAATTTACCTTTACTGTTCGGTATCGCCTATCCCGTTTGCAACTATGACCAACAGAGAGTGGGGACAGATAGGCAATAACTACTTAAAAGCCCTGTTCGCCCTCGGTTTTCAAGGCTTCCTCATTATGATATGCGTCGGCATTTATGCGGTTTTGGTTGGCAGCATGATTGTAGCGGACAACCTGCACAGCGCGATTTTCTCCCTTGCAGCCTACACCGTGATTTTGTGCTTCTCCCTATTCAAAACAGGCGCACTTGCGAAGTCAATCTTTAATGCCCATTAAGACCGAAAGGAGGTTTTCACTTGGCGTATGTACCCGTACCCAAAGACTTATCAAAAATCAAAACGAAAGTCGCTTTTAATCTGACAAAGCGGCAAATCATTTGTTTTGCGGCAGCCCTCGCTATGGGACTACCGCTTTTCTTTTTGCTCAAAGACAGCGCGGGAACAAGCATGGCGGCATTTGCAATGATTGTCGTTATGCTTCCCTGCTTCCTCTTGGCAATGTATGAAAAACACGGGCAGCCCCTTGAAGTCGTGATAAAGAACGTCATTCAGACAAAGTTTATCCGACCAAAGGAACGCCCCTATCAGACGGAAAATTTTTATGCCGTCATAGAAAAACAACGAAAACTGGAAAAGGAGGTATCGGCTATTGTCAATGGCAGAACGAAAAACCATGACCCGCGCGGTAAAAAATCCCGTGAAGCGTAAGCTGACCCGCGCAGAAAAGAAAGAAATCGCCGCCGTGATACAGGCGGCAAAGGGCGACGGGAAGCCCCACACCGCACAGCAGACCATTCCCTACTTGCAGATGTACCCGGACGGGATTTGCAGGGTAACGGAAAAGAAATATAGTAAAAGCCTTGTCTTTGAAGATATTAACTATCAGCTTGCACAGGCAGACGATAAGACCGCCATTTTTGAAAACTGGTGCGATTTTCTCAACTACTTTGACGCTTCCGTATCGGTGCAGCTCTCTTTCATCAATCAGGGCGCAAGAAAGGAAAAGGCACAGGCGGCTATCGAAATTCCGGCGCAGGACGACGCTTTTAACTCTATCCGCAGGGAGTACGCGGATATGCTGAAAAATCAGCTTGAAAAAGGCAACAACGGACTGGAAAAGTGCAAGTACATTACCTTTTCCATTGAAGCGGACAATCTCGCAGCCGCAAAAGCCCGCCTTTCCCGTATCGAAACCGACGTACTCAATAATTTTAAGGTGCTTGGCGTAACAGCCCGCCCCATGAACGGACAGGAACGCTTGAATGTACTGCATGGGATTTTCCACCCGGAGGGCGAGCCGTTCCGCTTCTCTTGGGACTGGCTTGTACCGTCGGGGCTTTCTACAAAGGACTTTATCGCCCCGTCCTCGTTCCGTTTTGGCGACGGGCGCACATTCCGCATGGGGCGTAAGCTCGGTGCGGTTAGTTTCCTTGAAATCCTTGCGCCGGAGCTGAATGACCGTATGCTTTCGGACATTCTCGACCTTGAAAACGGGATAATCGTCAATCTGCATATCCGTAGTATCGACCAGAGCGAAGCAATCAAGACCATTAAGCGCAAGATAACCGACCTCGACAAGATGAAGATTGAGGAACAGAAAAAAGCGGTACGCAGCGGGTATGACATGGATATAATTCCGTCCGACCTTGCTACTTTCGGCAGCGAAGCAAAGAACCTGTTGCAGGATTTACAGAGCAGAAATGAAAGAATGTTTCTGCTGACGTTCCTTGTGGTAAACATGGCAGACACAAAACGGAAGCTGGATAATGACGTATTTGCTACGGCGGGCTTTGCACAGAAAAACAACTGCGCTCTGACCCGCCTTGACTATTTGCAGGAAGCGGGCTTTATGTCCTCTATCCCTCTTGGAGAGAACCTTATCCCCATTCAAAGAGGATTAACGACCAGCAGCACCGCTATTTTTATCCCGTTCATCACACAGGAGCTTTTTCAGCGGGGCGCAGCCCTTTACTACGGCTTAAATGCGCTGTCAAACAACATGATACTCTGCGACCGCAAGCAACTGAAAAATCCCAACGGGCTTATCCTCGGAACACCGGGAAGCGGTAAATCCTTTGCGGCAAAACGGGAAATGACAAACGCCTTTCTCATTACTGACGACGATATTATTATCTGCGACCCGGAAGCAGAATATTTTTCCCTTGTGCAGCGTTTGGGCGGGCAAGTGATACGCCTGTCGCCTGCCGGAAAAGGCATGGACGGCAAGCCCCAGTATGTGAACCCTATGGATATTAACCTCAACTACTCCGAGGACGACAACCCGCTTGCCTTGAAATCCGACTTTATCCTTTCCCTCTGCGAGCTTGTTATCGGCGGCAAAGAGGGCTTGCAGCCAGTGGAAAAGACCGTCATTGACCGCGCCGTTAGGAATGTGTACCGACCTTTCCTTGCAGACCCCGACCCGGCAAAAATGCCGATTTTGGGCGACCTCTACAACGAACTGCTGAAACAGCCGGAGCCGGAAGCTGCCCGCATTGCGGCGGCATTGGAGCTTTATGTTTCCGGCTCTCTGAACGTCTTTAACCACCGTACCAACGTGGAGCTTTCAAACCGCCTTGTCTGCTTTGATATTAAGCAGCTTGGAAAGCAGCTCAAAAAATTAGGTATGCTCATTGTGCAAGACCAGGTGTGGAACCGCGTTACCGTAAACCGCGCCGAGAAAAAGGCGACCCGTTACTATATGGACGAGTTTCATTTGCTTTTGAAAGAGGAACAGACCGCAGCCTATTCCGTGGAGATTTGGAAGCGTTTTCGTAAATGGGGCGGCATACCGACCGCTATCACGCAGAACGTCAAAGACCTTTTAAGCAGCCGCGAAGTCGAGAATATTTTTGAAAACTCTGATTTTGTCCTCATGCTCAATCAGGCACAGGGCGACCGGGCTATCCTTGCAAAGCAGCTCAACATTTCCCCGCAGCAGATGAAATACGTTACCCATACCGAAGCGGGCGAGGGGCTTATCTTTTACGGGAATGTGGTGCTGCCGTTCATTGACCGCTTCCCGACGGACACCGAGCTTTACCGTCTGCTTACGACAAAGCCGGAGGAAGTGAGCAAGCCATGAAAACGGACGTAATCATCAACCGTGAAGCCCTCTATGCCCTGCGGGAGCTGCCGAGCGAAAGCGTGAACTGCTGCGTCACAAGCCCGCCTTACTATGGACTAAGGGACTACGGGCTTGATATGCAGATTGGACGGGAGGACACGCCGGAGCAGTACATTGACAGGCTTGTAGAAGTATTCCGGGAACTGCGCCGGGTACTGAAAGACGACGGGACGTTTTGGCTGAATATCGCAGATACCTACTGCGGCACAGGCATGAAAGCGGGCTGCAAGCAAAAGGACTTAATCGGTATTCCGTGGCTTTTAGCTTTTGCCCTGCGCGCTGACGGGTGGTATCTGCGGAGTGATATTATCTGGCTGAAAGAAAATCCCATGCCGGAAAGCTGCCGCGACCGACCGAGCCGCTGCTATGAGCATATCTTTTTACTGACGAAATCAAAGAAATACTACTATGACGCTGCCGCCATTGCGGAGCCGATCGCGCCGGGAACGGCAGCGCGGTACCGGCAGGGGCGCAGCGCAGGACACAAATACGCCGAGGAAGTACCGGGACAGGGCAAGGTGCAGGGTATCAATCAGCCCCGCAGCGGCGGCTATTATGACGACGCCCTTATGCCGACCACAAGGAACAAGCGGGACGTTTGGCTTATCAATACCGTACCGTATAAGGGCGGGCATTTTGCCGCTTATCCCCCGAAACTCGCGGAAACGTGCATACTGGCGGGCTGTCCGGCAGGCGGCGTTGTCCTTGACCCGTTTTTTGGAAGCGGCACCACAGGACTTGCAGCGAAAAGCCTTGACCGCCGCTATATCGGCATTGAACTGAACGCCGAGTATTGCGCCCTTGCAGGGGCGCGGATTGGAGGTGGTAACACTTGAAAGACCCATTAAAGCCCCGTGATAAAATCACGCAGAAAATGACCCGCGACGGGGCTATCGCAGAAAATCAGACCACGGGAGACACGGAACGTATCAGCAAGCGGACGCAGGACGCGGATTTTCAGAAATCCCCGGAGCAACAGGCAGCACAGGACGCAGCGCAGCTACAAGGTGCAGCTTCCCCGACTTCTCCCTTGCCCCATGTGCCGGGAGCTGCCCCCAAAGCAGACACGGGCAAAACGGAACGCGTCATGGAGCATATCGAAGCCGCCCATACCCGCAAAGCGTCTAAAAAAGCGGTACGAAAGGCACAGGCAGAAGCTACCGCCGGGACGAAATCTTCCCGGCTGCAATTTACCGACGAGGAACGCGCTGCCCCGGAGCTTGAAAAGTATATCAAGAAATCCGACAAAGCCGCTGACCGACTGGATAAGGCAAAGGCAGCTATCCCCAAAGAAAAGAAACTTACGAAAGAGCGCACCTTTGACGAAGCCACCGGGAAAGGCAAGACCCGCCTGCACTTTGAGGAAAAGGACAAGCCGCCCGGATTTAAGGACAAACACAGCCCCTTATCCCGCCCCGCACAGGAAGCCGGGATTTTGGTACACAACAAAATCCATTCTGTCGAAAAGGATAATTCCGGCGTGGAGGGCGCACATAAGAGCGAGGAAGCCGCCGAGCGCGGCGCAAAGTACGGGGTAAGGAAAATCAAGCAGGGCTACCGCAGCCACAAGCTGAAACCCTACCGGGAAGCGGCAAAGGCTGAAAAAGCTGCTTTCAAGGCAAACGTGGATTTTCAGTATCATAAGACCCTGCATGAGAACCCACAGCTAACCAGTAACCCTATTTCCCGTTTTTGGCAGAAACAGCAGATTAAAAAGCAGTATGCAAAGGAAGCCCGCAATACTGCAAAGGGTATCAAGGGCGCAGCGGAACGCACCCGCAAAGCGGCAGCCAAAGCCGCCGAGAAAACGAAGCAGACAGCGGCGTTTGTGGCAAGACACCCGGCGGGCGTGGCAATCGCTGTCGGGGCGCTGCTGCTTTTCATTATGCTTCTGTCCGGGCTGTCCTCTTGTGGTGCAATGTTTTCCGGCACGTTAAACGGCGTGCTTGGAACGTCTTATACGTCCGAGGACAGCGACCTTGTGGAAGTGGAAAATGCCTATGCCGGACTGGAAAGCGGGCTGCAAAACGAGATTGACGCTATCGAAAGCACCCACCCCGGCTATGACGAGTACCGCTATGACCTTGCAAATATCGGGCATAACCCCCACGAATTAGCGTCCTATCTGACCGCAAAATACCAAAGCTACACCCGCGCCGAGGTACAGAGCGAATTACAACGGATTTTCAATCAGCAATACAAGCTGACGCTGACCGAGGAAGTGGAAATACGCTACCGGGAGGAAGAACGCACCGACACATGGACAGACGAGGACGGCAACGAGCATACGGACACCTACACGGTACAAGTGCCTTATGAGTATTACATCTTAAACGTCAAGCTGACGAACACCCCGCTATCCACCATTGCGGAAAATAATCTGACCCCGGAACAACTGGAAATGTACCGGGTGTACTTGCAGACAAGCGGGAACAAGCCCCTTATCTTTGGCGGCGGCTCTCCCGACACTTCCGCGTCCGAGGATTTAAGCGGCGTGGACTTTGTAAACGGAACGCGCCCCGGCAATACCGCTATCGTTGACCTTGCAAAACGGCAAGTCGGAAATGTGGGCGGCTATCCGTATTGGAGCTGGTACGGCTTTAATTCCCGCGTGGAATGGTGCGCCTGTTTCGTGTCCTGGTGCTACGGGCAAATGGGACTTTCCGAGCCGCGCTTTGCCGCCTGCCAGTCGCAGGGTATTCCGTGGTTTACTTCTCACGGACAATGGGGAGCGCGGGGCTATGAAAACATTGCCCCCGGCGACGCTATCTTTTTTGACTGGGATTTAGACGGCAGCGCAGACCATGTAGGACTTGTTATCGGCAGGGACGAAAGCCGCGTCTATACCGTGGAGGGCAATTCCGGCGACGCCTGCAAGATTAAGAGCTATCCCCTTGACTATGCCTGTATCAAAGGGTACGGGCTGATGAACTGGAACTGACACATTTTTTGAAAATCGAAAGGAGAAAAATTTTATGGCAATGAGTAAAATCGAAAGAATTGACAAGGAAATCCAAAAGACCCGTGAGAAAATCACGGAGTATCAGAACAGGCTGCGCGGACTGGAAGCACAGAAAACCGAAGCGGAAAATCTGCAAATCGTTCAGCTTGTGCGCTCTATGCGCCTTACCCCGCAGGAGCTTACCGCTATGCTTGCGGGCGGAGGTATTCCGGGCATTGCCCCTATGCCCGCAGACTATGAGGAACAGGAGGACAATGCAGATGAAGAATAAAATCCTTGCAAGCCTTACCGTACTTTGCGCCGCCCTTGTCCTTGTGGGCGGCTTTTCCGTTACCGCCTATGCACAGACCCCGACGGAAGAAACCGACGACAGCGGCGTAATCGTGGAAACCGAGCCGCAGCCCTTGACCCCGGAGGGCAACATGACCCTTGTGGACGACATTGACGGGGACGCTGCCGAGGATAAGCAGTTTATCGTCGTGAAAAGCAAAGGTGGCAACTATTTTTACATTATCGTTGACCGGGCAGCCGAGGGGGAAAATTCCGTCCACTTCCTAAATCAAGTAGACGAAAGCGACCTTATGGCGATTATCGGGGAGGAACAGACCGAACAACCCCCGGCTGTCTGCAACTGTACCGAGAAATGCAAGGCGGGCGAAGTAAACACCGCCTGCCCCGTCTGCTCTGTCAACATGGATAGCTGCACAGGCAAGGAAGCCACGCCGGAGGAACCCGCCGAGCAGGAGCAGCCCCAGAACGGCATGGGCGGGCTTTTGATTTTCCTTGTCGTGGGCTTGCTTGGCGGCGGCGCAGCCCTCTACTACGTTAAGTTTATGAAACCGAAACAGAACGTGAAAGGCAGCACCGACCTTGACGAGTTCGATTTTGACGAATACGACGAGGACGAGCCGGAAGAAGCTGACAGCGCAGACACCGAACAGGAGGACGAGGAAGAATGAAACTTGTGATTTGTGAGAAACCCAGCGTCGGGGCGGCGGTTGCCGCCGCCCTTGGCGTAAGGGAGAAGAAAGACGGATATATCGAGGGGAACGGTTATGTTATCTCTTGGTGTATCGGGCATTTGGTAGGACTTGCGGAAGCTGCCGCCTATGGGGAACAGTACAGGAAATGGAGCTATGACAGCTTACCCATTCTGCCGCAGGAATGGCAGTACACCGTAGCTGCCGACAAGGGAAAGCAATTCAAAATCTTAAAAGACCTCATGCGCCGCGCCGACGTTTCCGAGGTTGTCAACGCCTGCGACGCAGGGCGCGAGGGCGAGCTGATTTTCCGCTTTGTCTATCATCAAGCGGGCTGCAAGAAGCCCTTTACCCGTCTTTGGATTTCCTCTATGGAAACGGACGCAATTCGAAGCGGCTTTGAACATCTGAAGGACGGGCGCGGGTATGACACCCTCTATCATTCCGCACTATGCAGGGCAAAGGCTGACTGGCTTATCGGTATCAATGCGACCCGCCTTTTCTCCTGCCTGTATGGAAAGACCTTGAACGTGGGACGTGTGCAGACCCCGACCTTAAAAATGCTTGTAGACCGGGACGCTGCCATTACAAACTTCAAGAAAGAAACCTACTACCATGTGCGCCTTATGCTTCCCGGCGCAGAAGCGGCAAGCGCGAAGATCTGCGCCGCTGATGAAGCGGGCAAACTGAAAGCGGCCTGCGAAGCGTCGGCGGCTGTCTGCACTTCCTTGACCCGTGAAAATAAAACCGCTATACCGCCGAAGCTCTTTGACCTTACCTCTCTGCAAAGGGAAGCAAACCGTATCTACGGGTACACGGCAAAGCAGACCTTTGACCTTGCACAGACACTTTATGAAAAGAAGCTGCTTACTTATCCGAGAACGGACAGCAACTATCTGACCGACGACATGGGCGACACAGCGGCGAGTATCGTATCGCTGCTTTGCGGCAAGCTGCCCTTTATGGCGAGCGCAGCCTATGAACAGAGTATTTCCCGCGTTCTGAACAGCAAAAAAGTATCAGACCACCACGCCATTATCCCCACTATGGAAATTGCAAAAACTGACCTTACTACGCTGCCGGAAAGTGAAAGAAATATCCTTATCCTTACCGGGGCGCGTCTGCTTATGGCGACCGCAGAGCCGCACGTTTACGAAGCGGTAACGGCGGTTTTCTCCTGCGCCGACCATGAATTTACGGCAAGGGGCAAGACGGTAATCGCTGCCGGGTGGAAAAACATTGAACGGCTTTACCGGGCTACCCTCAAAAAGAAGCCGGACAGCGACGACGAAAACGAACTTGTTTTAGATGTGCCGGACTTTACCGAGGGACAGACCTTTGAAAACCCTGCTGCAAAGGTTACGGAGCATGAAACGACGCCGCCGAAGCCCCACAATGAAGCGTCCTTACTTTCTGCTATGGAACGCGCCGGGAATGAGGACACCGACCCGGACGCAGAACGCCGGGGGCTTGGTACGCCCGCTACCCGCGCCGCTGTCATTGAAAAGTTAGTGGGAGGCGGCTTTGTGGAGCGCAAGGGCAAGCAGCTGCTTCCCACCAAAGACGGGACAAATCTTGTCTGCGTCCTGCCGGACAGCTTAACTTCTCCGCAGCTTACGGCTGCATGGGAAAACAATCTGACGCAGATTGCAAAGGGCAACGCCGACCCGGACACTTTCATGCAGGGTATCGAAACTATGGCACAGGAGCTTGTAAAAACCTATGCTTCCGTGTTAGGCGAGAAACAGGAGCTTTTCAAGACAGAAAAAACAGAGCTTGGAAAGTGTCCCCGCTGCAAGTCCCCGGTCTATGAGGGAAAGAAAAACTACTACTGTTCCAACAAAGAGTGCAGCTTTGCCATGTGGAAAAATGACCGCTTCTTTGAGGAACGGAAAACCGTCTTTACCCCGAAGATTGCCGCAGCACTTTTGAAATCCGGCAAGGCAACAGTCAAAAAGCTGTATTCTCCGAAAACAGGAAAAACCTACGACGGAACGGTGCTTTTAGCTGATACGGGCGGTAAGTATGTGAACTACAAAGTAACCATTTCAAAGGACAAAGAACTGGAATAGCAAGCATAGGAAGCGGGTACCCACTTCCGTAAAATCCCTGCCACTCATGTAGAGCTTGGCGGGGATTTTGCTTGTTGGGAAGTTTCCCAAACCCTCTAAAAATCCTCAAAAATCTTTGGCAGAAATGCGGGCGCACCGTAGTAGGACTATGTAACCACAAACGCAGCGTCCGCGCTGCCATACGCGAAAGGAGGTTTTACACATGGCAAGTTTGCGCGACAGCGTAAAGGACTATCAAGAGGAACTTAGGGACGGTATTGCATGGGTAGCATTTTGGAAACAGGGACGTTCATGGAACGCCGAGCTGTTTCATCTTGAAGTGGACGGTACTTTAGAACCGTTTGACAGGAGCCGGTTAGAGGAAATCAAAGCGGCTGACCCCGCCGCTGTAATCCTAAACGGCTACTACTGCGGGCATTTAGGCGAGGATATGAGCCTTGACGAGCTGACCGCCGGAGTGCGCTATCACTATGAAAACAGCATGAATGACCTTGACGGTTTTATCGGGGCGCATGACGACAGGCTTCCCCCGGAGGTTATCGAGGAAGCAAGAGCCGCCGCCCATGCAGCGGGGCTTCCCTTTTCCGAAAAGCCATACCGGGACGGGGAATATTTTGACCCTTATATATTTGACGGGAGCATGAGTATTGAGGACTACGAACTTATGCACCGCATGATTGAAAAAGAAAGGAGCGAGCAAATGGACGAATGGAAAACAGGTTATTCCTCATACGACCATGACAGACTGGAAGCCGCCGACAAGATGAAGATTGAGCGCGGTATCTATTTTGACACGAAAGGCGCGGATATTTCCCCGCTGACCGCCTTACCTCTTGCCGAGCTTATGAAACTGCGCGAAGAAAGCGCGGCTGCGGAACAGACTGTTTTTGAAAATCTGAAAGTACAGGCTTCCGCATGGGAGGAACAGGCAGGAAAGACCCTGCTATTTGACAAGGCGATTGAGTATGCGAGAATACCCGAAGTGAAGCATACGGCGAACAAGTGGCAGGACGAGGACAACGACCGCCACACCATCAGCAACCGGGTATATAAAATGAGCTACCATGTTTACGAAAATACCCGCTACGACAAGGCAGCACAGAAATCTATTCCATATTCCTATACGTTATCTTGGAACGTCTACACCAACAGTCCCCACGGGTACGGACAGGCGAAAATCGCCGGACAGGACAGAAAGGTATTTGCTGACCGGGCAGCTATGGAAAAATATCTGAATGGGCGTATCAAGGCGTATGAAAAACTTTTTGCGGAAATCTCCCCGGCTATCCCGCAGGAATACGCGGAGCAGTTTAAGGTAAACGGGCAGCTCTTACCGGGCTACACCGTAGAGGGCGAGGAAATCAAGCAGCCCGCCGCCGACATTTCCGCCGCTGCACCGAGAACCGAGCCGGGACAGGAAACGGAACAGTTTGCAATCCTGATTGACAGCCGCACCCGCTTTGAAACGGGAGAACCGGGTGGCTACTGGCTTTCCATGCCCGCCACAAAGGAAGAACTTCACAAAGCTATGCGAAGCGTCGGCATTACCGCTGACAATCCGCAGGATTTTTTCATTCATGGGTATTCTGACCGGGAGGACAGACACATTGCCCTGCCGTATGACATGGTATGCGCGGCACAGGTGGACGAGCTGAACTTCCTTGCGGCAAGACTGGAAACCCTTGACGCTTCCGGGATTGCCGCGCTGAACGCAGCCACGCAGCGCAGGAATGGTTTTGAGAATATCGGGCAGCTCATTGACTTTACCTATAACGAGGACTTTTTCGTGCATATCCCCGAAGTCCACACGCCCCGCGAATTGGGCGATTATTACCTTAACAAATCCGGCATGGTGCAAATGCCCGCTGAATGGAAAAACAGCATTGACCCTATCGCCTTTGGACGAAACGCCGCCGCGCAGGAAAAAGGCAGCTTTACGGAATACGGCTACCTTGTGGAAAGCGGCGACGAATGGGAGAAACACTTTGAGGGACGGGACGTGCCGGAGGAATACCGCATTATGAGCTACCCGCAGCCGACCATCGAACTGGACGCAGCCCCGGCAGTACAGACGGCGACCATTCCCGAAGCACAGCAGCAGGAGCCGCGCCCGGTTATCCCTATCGTGCTGACGAGCGAGAAGCCCGCCGAGA
>ERZ1026894.1793-NODE-1793-length-11971-cov-3.801360_pt1 | contig 11971 bp, 13 predicted proteins | sample MGYA00380177_ERZ1026894 | MGnify/ENA primary metagenome ERZ1026894 (study PRJEB33269, sample SAMEA4719813) | human gut metagenome | biome: human-associated habitat; feature: organic feature; material: feces | place: Cameroon | collected 2013-10 ... | reverse complement strand
GGTGAATATGCCCGAAATCAAAAAAGAAGCAACTGTTGATTCCGTAAAAATGCTCGGTGAGTACAAAACAACGAAACTTGCCGAACTTTCAGAGAGTATCTCTCGTCAAAAATCGAGAGCCGCTGTCCTTATGGCGTCTATCAAGGCAAAACGCGACGAACTTGCTCAAAAAGCCGAGTTGGCTGAAAAAGCTAGTCAAGAGGCAAAAGTAGAGCAGCAAGTTCAGCCCGAAAGCGGTCGAAGCGGAAAAAGAACCCGAAAAACCGGTCGAGATCGTCAAAGACGTCGAGTCTGCCGACGAGAAGAAAACCGTTGACGTTGAGCCGACGCCCGTTCAAAAAACGGAAGAAGTAAAAACTCAACAAAAACAAGAGGTGAAAACCGAAGCCAAGGCGGAAGATAAAAAATCGACTGCTCCTCAAAAGAAGGAAGAAAATAAGGCAGAAGAGTCGAAGAAGCCTCACATTACGGTTGTTCCCAAAACTCCGTTCGAGCTTCCGCAGGAAAATCCCGAGATTTTGCCAAACGGCGAAGTGCGTAGAATCTATGTTCCGCCGACGCCGAAACCCAAGGTTCAGACAAGAGTGTTCGGACAGGGCGGATATCAACAACCGAGAGGTCCAAAGCCGCAGCAAGGCGGATATCAAGGTCAAAGACCGCAAGGACAACAAGGTCAAAACGGTCAAAGACGCCCGACTACTTCGCAAAGCGTTGCCAACGCCGCACAGCAATTTCCTCCTAAACCTGCTGCGCAGAAAGGCAAAGGCGGCAAACAGAATTCCAATTCGGGTTCGAGCAAATTCGACGATAAGTCAACGATGAACAAACGCACTCTTATGAAGAGAGGCTATCTCGTCGATGACAGAATCACATATGACGAGGACGGCGAGGCAATCGTACGCAACTACAAAGTCAACAAAAACAGAGGCGGTGGAAACAGCGCAACAGTTATAATCGAAAACGCAGTTATCACAACAGATCCCGTTTCCATCAAAACGTTGAGCGAAAAAATCGGTAAGTCTGCGGCTGAAATCGTAAAAACTCTCTTTGTTCTCGGAATTATGAAAACCATAAACGACAGTATCGATTTCGCTACCGCCGAACTTGTTGCCGATGAATTCGGAATTAAGCTCGAATATAAGCCCGACGTTACTCTCGAAGATACGCTTTCGGCACAACTCGAAGTCGATGACGTGGAGGAACTCGAAAACCTCGTTCCGCGTCCGCCTATCGTCACGATTATGGGACACGTCGACCACGGCAAAACGTCGTTGCTCGACTATATCAGAAAATCAAACGTTACAGGCGGAGAAGCCGGCGGCATTACGCAACATATCGGCGCATATACGGTTTCGCTCAAAGGCAGTCCCATCACATTCCTCGATACCCCGGGACACGAAGCGTTCACGTCAATGCGTGCCCGCGGAGCGCAGGTCACCGATATTGCCATACTCGTTGTTGCTGCAGACGACGGCGTTATGCCTCAGACGCTTGAAGCAATCAGCCACGCAAAACAAGCGAACGTGCCCATCATCGTTGCCATGAACAAGATGGACAGAGCGGGCGCAAACCCCGACAAAGTTCTTTCGCAACTTGCCGAAAACGGCGTAACTCCCGAAGAATGGGGCGGCGATACGCCGGTCGTTCGTGTGTCGGCAAAAACAGGTATGGGCGTTGAAGATTTGCTTGAACAGATACTTGTTCGTGCCGAAGTCGAAGAATTGCGCGCAAATCCCGACAGAAACGCAAGAGGTACGATTATCGAAGCAAAACTCGACAAAGGACTCGGAAAAATCGCGACAATACTTGTGCAAACAGGTACGTTGCATGTCGGCGACAACGTTGTTGCGGGCACTTGCACCGGCAAGATCCGCGCAATGATCGACGACAAGGGCAGAAAGGTCAAAAAAGCAGGCCCGTCAATGCCTGTATCCGTTACGGGATGGGATGACGTTCCCGAAGCAGGCGACAGAATCGACGTCGTTGCAGACGAAAAGTTTGCAAGAGAACTCGCAGAGGAAAGAAAGCTCAAACTTGCAGCAAGTCAAACCGAATCTACTTCGGTGTCGCTCAACGATTTGTTTGATAAGATATCCAAAGGCGAACTCAAATCCGTCAAACTCATCATTAAAGCCGATGTTCAAGGTTCTGTCGAGGCGGTCAAACAATCGCTTGCAAAACTCGGAAACGAAGAGGTCAACATCGATATTATTCACGCTGCGGTCGGCGGAATCAAAGAAAGCGACGTATTGCTTGCCGAAACTTCCGGCGCAATCATCATCGGCTTCAACGTCCGTCCCGACAACAACGCAAAACAACTCGCGGCCCAAAAGAAGATCGATATCAGATTCTACAATATCATCTACAACGCCATCGAAGACATCGAAAAGGCTGTCAAGGGTATGCTCGATCCCAAGTTCAGAGAGGTCGTGCTGGGCTCTGCCGAAGTGCGCGAACTCTTCAAAATCAGCGGAGTCGGTACAATCGCAGGTTGCCACGTCATCGACGGCAAGGTTGTTCGCGGTGCGCAAGCAAGACTTATACGAAACGGAAAAGTCGAATATACAGGCGAAATCGCGTCTCTGCGCCACGGAAAAGACGATGTCAAAGAAATGGCAAAGAACTTCGATTGCGGTATAATGCTTTCAAACTTCCAGGACGTGAAGGTGGACGACGTTATCGAAGCGTTTACTATGGAGAGAACCGATGAAAATTAAAATGGAGCGAGTCAATTCAGAACTCGCCAGACAAATCACCAAAATCATTGCCGAAGACGTGAAAGATCCGCGTCTTCACAATGCTATTGTCGGCGTGACGAAACTCTACACAACGCCCGATTTGAAATATGCAAAGGTGTATTTGTCCATATATGCTGCAAACGACGAGGAAAGACAAGAGGCTTATTATACTATTTGTCGCTCCAAGTCGTTTATCCGCAACATGCTCAAAGACAGCGTGCAAATCAGACTTCTGCCCGAGTTGAATTTTATTGTTGACGACAGCGTCGATTACAGTATCAAAATCGATGAGATTCTAAATACAATAAAAAAACAAGACGAGCAAAGAGCTTGCGGCGAGCAAACGTCCTGCGACGAAAACGACAAATGAACGGCGTTATCCTCAAAGAAATCGAAAATAGGATAATCCGTGCAAAAGATATTGCGCTTTATTGTCACACAAAGCCTGACACAGATGCGTTGGGAAGTATGCTTGCGTTATATGTCGCTCTTAAAAATATGGGTAAAAACGCCGTTGTTTACTGCGATTCTCCCGTGCCGGACAAATACAAATGCCTATTCAAAAGCGAGGATATCGTTTTTCCGCAAAAAAGAGCGCATGAGCTTGCAATCAGCCTCGACTCAAGCTCGATTGACAGACTCGGACAATGCAAAAAGTCGTTTTTATCGGCAAAATCGCAAATCGCAATCGATCATCACAAGTCGTTTGAAAAATTTGCTCCGATTTGTTATGTCGATTACAATGCAAGCGCATGTGCCGAGATAGTGTTCGAACTTTTGCGCGATATAAACGCAATCGACGACAAGATTGCAAAACTGTTGTTTTGCGGCATCGTAACGGACAGCGGCTGCTTTTCATATCCCAACGTTACAAAACGCACTCATGAAATCGCTTGCGAGCTGCTTGCTTACGATTTCGATGCAAGCGGAGCTATTTACGATGTTTATCGCAGTATATCTTTCGACAAATTCAATTTGAAACGCCGTGCGCTCGCAAAAGCTAAATTCTTTGAAGACAATCAAATTGCAATCATATGTTTTTCGACGCAAGACTTTGACGATACGCATACGACAAGCGATGACACCGAGGGTATAGTGTCCGAACTGATCGATATAAAAGACGTAAAAGTCGCCTATGCCGTTTCACAGGTCGGCGAAAGGAATTTTAAGATGAGTATCAGAACAAAAGATCCCGTCGACGCCTGTGATATTGCCATGACTTTCGGTGGCGGTGGACACAAAAACGCTGCGGGATGCAGAGTCAACGGCTATCTTGAAGATATAGAAGAAAAACTTGTAAAACTCGCAAAAGATAGAATCTAACCGCCTGTTTTTCAAATATCAACATCATAAAACGAAAAAATGAAAGGCTTTGTCAACATAAATAAACCTTCCGGCATGACTTCAAGCGACGTCGTTGTCAAAGTGCGCGGAATTTTGCGCAGGGTGAGCGGCGAAAAGCAAAAGGTCGGTCATCTCGGCACACTCGATCCCATAGGAACGGGTGTTTTGCCGATTGCTGTCGGAACTGCTACAAGACTTTTCGATTATATGCAGGAAAAAGTCAAGGTCTATCGCACGACATTTGTTTTCGGAAAAACGACGGATACGCTCGACAACACAGGCACGATTACGCAAGAGTGCGGTGTTTTGCCATCAAAAGAACAGATATGCGATGTCGCAAGCAAAATGTGCGGGCAAATAGATCAGATTCCTCCGCAGTATTCGGCAAAATCAGTGGGCGGAGTAAGAGCATATGATCTTGCAAGAAAGGGTATCGAAGTCGATTTGAAACCTAAAACTGTAACCGTTTTTTACATAAAAGCTGTCGATAGGGATATTGACGGTACGCCTTATACGCTGTCTGAAAACGAATATGCTTTTGAAATCGCATGCTCGAGCGGAACGTATATTCGTTCTGTCGCAAGAGATCTTGCAGGTGAGTTGGGGACGGTCGCTTATATGTCGTCTATCAAAAGAATCAAAAGCGGAGATTTTGAAATTTGCGATGCCGTATCATTGACAGATTTTGAAAAAAATCCTCTTAGATACTTGAAAAACATAGATTACGCTTTGAAATCATTTGATAGAATTTCCATTGACGAACATCAAAAAAACAAGGCGTTAAACGGTCTCACTATAAAATTCGATAACCTCGATAACGGCGTTTATGTTGTTGAGTCAAGCGGCGATATTCTGGGAATCGCCACGCTGAGCAATGGATTGTTAAAATTCAAAACAAGGTTGTAAGGAGAGCTTAAATGCAGATTGTAGATTTCAATAAAAAATACGATGCCCCGATTGCGATCGCGCTCGGTTTTTTTGATTGTATCCACAAAGGACACCAAAAGCTTGTCGATGCAACCATTGCTTTCTCAAAGCAAAACGAAACAAAAAGCGCGCTTTTGACGTTTGTAAACGATCCCAATGTGTTGTTTGGAAAAGACAAACAAATTTATTCTTTTGACGATAGGGTAAAAGTTCTCGATAAATGCGGACTCGACATTGTAATAGGGGCTGTTTTCGACGCCGCTTTTGCCGATATGTCGCCTATAAAGTTTCTGAATACACTTTTTGAAAATTTCAATATCAAAGCCGTATTTGTAGGTTCGGATTATACTTTCGGAAAACTTGCAAAGGGAGATGTAGAGTTGCTTGGCAGTTGTTGCAAGACGAACGACATCGATTTGCACATCATTCCGTTTGAAACCGCGCAAGGAGAAAAAATCTCGACCTCAAAACTTAAATCCTTCGTCAAAAACGGACAGGTAGATTTGCTCAACGATTATCTGACATTTCCGTATTTTTTGAGCGGTGAAGTTGTGCATGCTCGTCACAAAGGCACCGGAATCGGCTTTCCGACAACGAATATTGCTCCCGATTTATCAAAACTATCGCTCGCAAACGGAATATACGCGACTTTTTGTGACGTCGACGGAAAGATTTACAAATCCATGACCAACGTTGGCACAAAACCGACGTTTGCCGACAATTCAGTGTCTATAGAAACATATATCATGGACTTTTCCGGCGACTTGTACGGAAAAAACATTACGGTATATTTTATAAATAAGATGCGCGATATCATAAAATTCGACTCTCAATCCGCTTTGATTCAACAGCTCGATAAAGACAAAATCAATGCAGAGATTGTTCTTGACAATTACGCATTCGCAAACTTAAATCGTTCGATATTTCAAAAGAGGTAAGTATGATAAACATTCGTGAAAAAGCCCTGTTTGGTCCGTCGGGACATGATGAACAATTTACAAAAGACGGATTGAGTGCAACGCTTCAAATGCCCAAATGGCTCAGAGAAAAGGGGCTGGATTTATTCGAATACTCTTTTGGGAAGGGTGTTCGTATAAGCGATGCGACCGCCGAGGCAATAGGGAACGAATCAGACAAATATGATATAGAAATCAGCGTACATGCGCCTTACTTTATCAATTTTGCGTCCGTTGAGCAGGAAAAAGCCGACAATTCCATCAATTATCTCACGAGTTCACTCAAAGCTCTTCGTCATTTTCACGGTCAAAGATGCGTTTTTCATCCGGGCGCTGAAGGGAAACAGCCGCGCAACGAGGCGTTTGCCCGTACTCTTGACAACTTTGCCCGCGCTTTGGACGCTATAAAGCAAAACGGTGACGACGATTTGATAGTTTGCCCCGAAACAATGGGCAAACAAGCTCAAATAGGAACAGTGAAAGAAGTTATCGAACTTTGCAAACTCGCTCCCAATGTGTATCCGTGCGTGGATTTCGGGCACGTAAACAGCCTTTGGGGCGGTGCTTTGAAAACCGCAGACGACTTTCAACGCATCATTGACGACCTTTTTGACGGTTTAGGCGAAAAAAAAACAAAAAATATGCATGTGCATTTCAGCAAGATTATGTATGGGGCAAAAGGCGAAATCAAACATCTGACATTTCAAGACACTGTGTACGGGCCGGAATTTGAACCGCTTTGCGAAGTGATAGTAAAAAACGGATTGACGCCGCATATCCTAAGCGAATCGGCGGGAACACAAATGTTCGACTCGCTCTATATGAAAGAGCAGTATGAAACAATGAGTGCAAATATTTGAATCCGAAAGTTTCTCATCGGATAGAGTTACAGTTCAAAGAGTGCAGGCAGCAAATCGCGTGTCTGCATTTTCGATATAACAATATTTTCCTGAAAATCCGATGTAAAATTTTTTGCTTGACAGTACAGTGAAGATGTGTTTTATAATTGTTTAAGCGTATTATAACTATTCGCAAAACACGGGGTTCTGCGATATAGTTTTGTAAAGAAACTATTTGCAGATTATTTATTTTGCGAATTAGTTTTGTAACGTGGTATTTCCGAGTTTTTTGAATTGTTTTATCATTTGACGAGTATTTACAAGGGGTGTTGTTTATGGAAGAAAACAACAAAAATGAAACAACTAATCGTCAAATTGGTCTTTTTCTCGGTGAATTTTCCTATGAAAAAGGTGACAAAACCGTCCGTGTGGTCGAACTTCTTGTTTGGTCTAAACGAACGCCCGATTCGCTTGATAATCCGCAAATCGTCCGTATTTGGGATTATCGAAACGAATACACCGCTGTTCCTTTCGATACGGTCGTTGTGTACTACGAGTATGTCGAGGGTTACAAGGGGATTTACAAAAAATATCTCGGGTTCGAGAAATACGAAAAGGGGGTAGCGACTAAATGAGTGACCTTATAACCACGTTGTTTTCGTCCTTTACGGAAGCAATCAAGGGAATGGGCAACGGCATAAAAGAAGCATTTTTGAATGTTCTTTATGTCAACCCGACCGCCGAAACGCTCGTTGTGAGTGACTTTGCAAAGTTCATGTTTTTGACCGCAGGTCTTGCGCTCGCAATCGGTCTTATTTACGGCGCCGTTCGACTTATCCGTAGATAACGAGGACGTATGGGCGGTATAGTCTTTAAGACTTTACCGCCCATTTTTTTTTGAGGTATAAAACTATGAAAAAAGATATTCAAAACAAAAAACAATCCGAAAACATTGTTCTTGACGAGGAATCGCAAAAGGACGAGAAGAAAAAACCAACCGCAAAAAAGATACTCGGTGCAGTGTTCTTGATTTTGCTTGCGGTTGTGTTTGCCGTTCTCGGGTTTTGCGTTGTCGGTGGTGCGTTCGATGGCAACACTAAATGCAACGTTGCGTTTGCTGATAGCCCCGTTGCTGATGTAACCGGTTTGCAATCGCAAGCGTCCTCAAATTATACGTTGGAAAATATAGCACAATATACGAGCTTGTACGGAGTTTTCGTGAATAAGTCTTTTATAATGACTTATGCACAATGTGTTGAAAAAGATTCTTATTTCGGTGCTTTGGGTAGTGATTCGATTGAAATTTCTATCACTTCAACTGCCTCTGATATGTTTTATAATCGTTATTTCTCTTTTACGCCTGCAAAGATTACTAACGATTTACTTTCCGAATTTGGCGCAACTTTTACTTTGACCGCTCCCGTTTACGGGTTACGTTGTGTTGTTGCAAAAAATGCTGATGATTTCGGCACGGGTTTTATGTCATTGATTTACAATGATGTTTCCGATTATAACAATCTTATGAATTGGACGGATTTTTCAACCGCTTTTTCGTTTAATTCACCCGTTGTTACTATGTTCGATTTGGAAGCTATACCAAAATCCGATGATTCTTCTATAACATATTCCGCTTTCGTTCCTACTGTTTCGGGTATGGATTCTTCTATGCTTTCTTTTTGGGGCAATTTTATTTACCTTTCTTTGCCTGCAATCGGTGCAAGTGGTGTAAGTCAAGCGGATTATGACAAAGTTGTTTCTGAACGTGATACCGCTATTACCGAACGTGACAACGCTATATCCGAATACAACGATTATAAATCTTTGTTGGAATCGCAATTTTCATATGTTCCCGAGGTGTACACAAATCCGTCTACATCGTCTATGCGTGATAGGGTTTATATCAATAAAGATACCGATTTTGCCGTTTTTGTTGTGAACGCAAATAAGGCTATTTCCGAGATTATAGACGGCAACGGCAATTTGCTTTTGCCTATTAAAGGTTTGAACGATTCTTCGGGGACTACGGGGGTTTGGCAACAATTGTTTCGTTTGCAAGGTTATCACGATTTCGTGAGTATATGCAACATCGCTCATCTAACTCCGAAAGATTCCGCAATTACTCCCAAAGGTATGATATGCTCATACAATCTTTCAAATAAAAAGTTGACTGTATGGCGTAATGTCGTTTCTTTTGCCGATTTCGATTTACAAAAGACGTATGAGGCACTGGGGGAGTCTTACGAGAATTACGGAACGAGCGTTACACAAGCGGATAGAAAAGCTACTACGGAAGGTATAATATCGGTGCTTGAATCTCCCGTGAATTTTTTGAAAACGGTTTTCAATTTCGAGATTTTCGGCATAAATCTTTCGGCGGTTGTGTTCTTCGTTGTGTCGATTGTCATTGTCGCATTTGTCATAAAAAAGGTGGTGTAACGTATGGGAATGAGTTTATACGAGATTTTCAAAACATATATATTGCCGTTGTTTATCGATATAACGGCATTCCCGAAAGGTGAAGAGGTTTTCTATTATGTCTTTCTTGCCGTTTCGCTTGTCGTTGTTATAACGATATTTATCGGCTTGCCGTTCAAGCTCATTTTGTGGATTGCTAACGGTGGAAAGTCAAAAAAAGGTAGGTTGATGAAATGAGCAAAGCAATTGTTGTTTGTATAACGTTGGTGTTGGTGCTTTCGTTGCTTTGCTATTTTACGGCAACATCATTTAATTTGCGTGTATATCTCGAAAATTTGGATAAAGTGCCTACAAAACCAACTTTGCCCGATTGGTCGAAGGTTACGTATGCTTTCGATAATATTACGACTATCGGAGAATCAATGACTGCTTTGAAATCGTTTTTCGTTTTTATTGGTGATTGTCTTGCTTATCCGATTCAATACATTGTTTACTTGACGAAAACTGTGTATGTACTCTCTAACGGCATGTTAGAAAAGGATTCTCAATCATGAGTGGAATAGGACTTATAATTTTATGTGGATTGTTTATTGCGTTTGTATTCGTGATTCTTCAATCCATGCGTGCAACAAAAATTCCCCCCAAACAATCTATTGTTGCATGGGTGGGAACGTTGGGTTCGGGCAAAACCTATCTTGCCGTTCGTTACGGCAAAAAAGCATATCGCAAGCAAGAAACCAAATATTTTATCTATAAAATGTTTAAGTGGTTGCCGAAATCCGAAAAGATATTCAAAGATTGGAAATATCCGCCAACGTTGTATTCGAATATTCCGATTCGAATCAATAAAAAAACTTTGTCAACACCTTTGACGAAAGAGATGTTGTTACAGCGTGGTATTCTTCCCGAAAAGTGCGTTGTTGTCATCGATGAAATCGGCGCAATCGCTTCACAATGGGAGTTTGACAACCCGTTTGTCCAGGAGCAGTTAGAAAAATTTGTTCGATTCTTCCGTCATTGGCTTGACGGTCGTATGTTCGTCACCGACCAAGTGGCAACAAACATCGTAAAACCGATTCGTTCAAGGCTCGGCATGATATACGGATTACATGATTTTCATAGGTATGGTGCTGTCTTGCCGTTCTATAAAGTAACGACAATTCCGATGTTACTTGTTGAAGATAACAACAATATCATGACTACTACCGAGTTAGATGAAAACTATTTCTTTGGGTATTTGCCCTATATGAAGAAACATGGCTCGTACAATTCTCGTTGTTACAAGCCTATATATCGTTCGTCTGCTGTTCGTAAGATAGACCATTTTGACGATTCACTTTACACTAAGTATCTTATCGATATTAGCGTTTCAAAGGCGATTCAAAAGGACTACCAAAATAACAAAGAAAAATATAAAGATTACTTGTATCGGGACATTAGCGTTTCCGATGACGTTGTTGACGGTGATGACAACACTATTTCCGTAGATGTTCCGCAAGAATAGGGGATTGTGTTAGTTGGGCATTTTGCGCTTTGCGCAAAATTAAGCGAAGCGAAGCGAGCGTAGCAGCCTATGCGCTTGCGCTTTTTCTAGCAAATATTATCGCTTGTTTCCCCCTCATAGCGTGTTCAGCTTTGCTGTGATGTTGCTTTGAGTACGTGGGAATACGGTGGCGGTGGGTGGGAGTATTCCCACCGCCACAAAAGCACCGTTTGTGTGCGATTCTCTCTATGTGCCGTCCGCGTCCACATAGAGAGAAAGAGAGAATGAGAGAATTATATATGAGAAGTTACGAACATTTTTTAGTTTCATATTTACCGTCATTAGACGATGTTCAAAAAGTTTTGGATATTAAGGCTAAACAAATTTCATCTTATGCATATATCATGCATGACAAAGATTTCTATACCGATGATGTGATAGACAAGGATACGGGGGACGTTTTACACGTTAAAGGTGAATTGAAGCCCCCGCATATTCATATTTATTTGCGGTTAATTAACAATCGAGATGTGTCCGAAATTCGCCGTTGGTTTGAAACGGTCGATGACAACGGACAAAAAATCAATTGTTTATCTCGAATAGTGCGTGATCGGGTATCGTGTATCAATTATTTGATACATAATACCCAAGCAAGTAAAAGTAAATATCAATATTCTGTTGATGATGTTGTTTCTTACAATGTCGAGCATATTGACGATGATATGCCGATTGACAATACATATTATGTCGTTGAAGATATGTTAAAAGGGTTGCCACGTATGGAATTGCTTAAAAAGTATGGTCGAGATTTTTTGTATCATTATTCATCGTATGTGCAGTTCGTCAAAGATTTGAGCGGTGAAGAATATAGAAACATTCCAAATACTGATGAAAAAGAGTTAACCCCCGTTTGGGGCGAACCTATGCCATTTGATTAAAATAAATAAGTGCGCATCGGCGCACTTATTTTAATCTTGCGATTTATCTTTGCGATTGTTTATGATTATTTGCACTTTTTCAAGAATTGCAGTAACAACGAACAGCGCAAAACAAACAATTATGATCGCTTTCCATGTTTTTAATTCTATTTCGAGAATGCTGAACCATTTGTCAACATAACAAGCAATTAAAGTTATGATAGTGAAGAACGCAAAGTCAATTTTAAGGTGTTTCATTTTTGGTTTTCTTCTCCCATACATTCGATATGAGGAATTATAGCATATAAAAAAAATATAGGCAAATGAAAAAAAATTCAAATAGGGTATTGAC
>ERZ1026894.1791-NODE-1791-length-11972-cov-5.435428_pt1 | contig 11972 bp, 8 predicted proteins | sample MGYA00380177_ERZ1026894 | MGnify/ENA primary metagenome ERZ1026894 (study PRJEB33269, sample SAMEA4719813) | human gut metagenome | biome: human-associated habitat; feature: organic feature; material: feces | place: Cameroon | collected 2013-10 ... | reverse complement strand
AACGATTGCGTTTCAAAAGCCGCCGTAAGCGGGACGCTGACGCTCTGTTCGACCCGGGGGACTGTACAGATATCTCAGGATAGTGCGTTTTTTGGAAGTTTCGGTGATAGTGCAGTTGCACCGATACACTCACGAAATTATTAACAACTTGTTGGTATGGATATGGTTTCAGCGGTGTTGGCTATAAGACACACAAACGATTGCGTTTCAAAAGCCGCCGTAAGCGGGACGCTGACGCTCTGTTCGACCCCGGGGGACTGTACAGATATCTCAGGATAGTGCGTTTTTGGGAAGTTTCGGTGACAGTGCAGTTGCACTGATACACTCACGAAATTATTAACACCTTATTAGTATAGGAACTGTTTTCAGCGGTGCTAGCGATACATTCTATTATACTGCCGCATTTTTAAATATGCTCTAACAATTAGACAAAGAACAACACGCTCCGCCAAGCACTAATTCGTGGCTCCCTTGCCAAAGGGAGCTGGCTTGCGGCAAGGCTTGCTTGTTTCAAATACTGCAATTCTTCGCGATACCTGCAACGCCCAAATCTTGCAAATCTTATCTGCCGTCAAGACTGAGGGATCGCTTGCTACCAACCTTTCCGCTTTTGCTAACACCTCCACCAACAACCCCTCAGTCACAGTGCCGAAAAAATTGGTTCTATTCTGCACATCATTAACCTGAAATTTGAAGAATTACTGAAAATGCTGTACCGCACTGATTTTAGCTCACCTTTACACAAGGAAGCTGCATCGTGATACTTCTTTACAAACAAACCTTTTAACACGCGAAACGGCAGATACGTTTTCGCGTACCTGCCGTAATTGATTTATAAAATTCTCACTGCCGTTTATATCCGCCGTTTTTCTATGTTCGGCAACCGATATCGTCACAAAAGGCGGGTGTGCGATATCCGTTCATTACGGACCTGCGGGGGCGGGAGTAGAGCTTGCCGGAGTTGTTTCGTCCGGGGGTAGATCAACCTGATTGAACATAGTGTAACCGAGCATGGAATATCTTTCCGGATAAGCGCCTAAAAGATAGCCGTCTACATAGTAATTGTCGGTGGGCTCGATCGTTGTCTTTGAAAAATCACTTGATGTATCCGTCACTCGGCTTATATCTTCAATAACGGTTTCACACCAATATGTCATTACTACCTTGCACTTATCATCGACCAGGGCAAAATAATACCCCTCGTCCTCGTCTGTTGAAAATGTGTTCAGCTTATCAAGCAGCTCGTGATCCGGACTTGCGGAATCTATCGTTACCGCATACTGAAACTGCAGATATCCCTGTGCCGTATTGGCAGGGCTGTCATCGGAGGGTGCGTCAAGCTTTGCAAGCTTAAGCTCTGTGAAGCCCTTATATTTCTCTGCCTTGGCGCACATATAAAGATAGTCGCCCGAGCCTACGGTATAAGTCATTCCCCCGTTTTCGTAAGACAGATAGCCTGTCTGCTTTTCGGGCGCATCGGCTCTGTACTGTATAAGTATCCTCTGTGAGCCGAAATAGAACTCCTTAGCCTTTGCGACAGCCGCCTGAGGCTTTCCCGCATTCAGCGAAAGCGGTAATATTATAGCCGTCAGAACACCTATCATGGCAAGAACAACGATAAGCTCAACGAGCGTAAAACCTTTTTTATTATGAAGACGTATCAATCTACGCATCTGCCTGACCTCCCCTTAAAGCCGTGGACTATAACTCAAGATAATTTTACCATATTTTTTATGCAATGTCAACTGAATTTTTATACTTTGCGAGGGTGTTTTTAGAGTTTTTACAGACAGATTGAGGGGAGTGGGTAGCGTATGCTAAAACCCCCGCCGATCAGCGGCGGGTGTCGTTCAATCCTCATTATCACTTACAGTCGTATTTTTAACAGGAAACCGTCTTTTGAGTATCTTCACCGAATGGAAGAACGCGGGGAAGAGGAACAGATCGGCAAGCACCCACGCCGCCGGGCTTGCAAGACATACGGCGACATATCCGAAAGCGGGCACAAGTCCCAGTGCCACACCGCCCCTTGCTATCATTTCAAATACACCCGCAAATACGGCTAGCTGGCTGTTGCCCAGTCCCTGTATTGAAAAGCGTATAATATTTACGAATGCGAGCGGGATATAGAACACCACGTTGAGCCACAAAAACTGCTTTGCAAGATCAAGTATTTCTGTCTGCGTTCCGTCTATAAACAGCTTTGAAAATTCTCCGCCGAACGGTATTATCACGATAAGAGCGATTATCGCATAGGCTATGCCGAGTATTGAGCATTTCTTAACGCCGCTTTCGATACGGTCGACTCTTCCCGCGCCTACATTCTGACCGCAGTATGTAGCCATTGTAGAGCCCATTGCGTCAAACGGACAGCACAGGAACTGCGTCACCTTGCTTCCCGCAGTTACCGCCGCCATATAGGTTTCACCGAGCGAATTTACCGCCGACTGTAAAAGTATACTTCCGATGGCGGTAATGGAATACTGAAGTCCCATAGGCACACCCATAGCGCAAAGTCTGCTCATTGAATAAGCGTCGGGTTTTAAATCTTTCCTCGATAAGTGCAGAATATCAAAGCGCTTTATCATGTAGACAAGGCAGGCGATACCGGATATAAGCTGTGCAAGGACGGTAGCCCAGCCTGCACCGGCAACGCCCATATCAAACACGAGAATGAACAGCAAATCAAGTCCGACATTCAGAACACTTGAAATTATCAGAATGACAACGGGTGACTTTGAATCGCCGAGCGAGCGGATAAAGCCCGATAAAATGTTATAGAGGAACGTTACCGGGATACCTAAGAAAATCACGAAAATATAGTCATACGCTTCTTTAAAAACCGTATCGGGCGTATTCATCCAATGGAGGATATTTCCGCAAAGAAGGCAGGTAGCGGTTGTCATCACTGCGGCGAAGCCGATACCGAGCCATATCGTATTGCCGACAAACTTACGCAGCCCGTCAAAATCCTTTTCGCCGAATTTCTGCGCAACGGGTATTGCAAAGCCTGCGCATACACCCATGCAGAAGCCGAGAACAAGGAAGTTCACCGAACCTGTCGAGCCGACACCTGCGAGTGCGTTTACGCCGAGGAACTGTCCGACGACTATCGTATCGACCATATTGTAGAACTGCTGAAAGAGAAGTCCTAACAGCATAGGGAGCATAAATCCGAGTATGAGCTTCATAGGTGAGCCTTTTGTAAGGTCTTTTACTGCTGACATATAAACATTTTCCTCCTTTTACCGACTTTGTTTTAAGGGAATCGTTTGCGTAACGGCGGGAATAAAAGATAGTGTGCTATAAACGTAATCAATCTGTCGAAAAATCTCTATCGTTAATAAAAAATGTGGTTTGGGGTTTCGGCAAGGACGCAGATATAGAACGCCCAAAGGCTTTGCAAAGACGCAAAGCCCACAAAGCGTTCTTAAAGGGATAGAGAATTTGTGCTATCTTTATAGAAAACAACTTTTTCTACGGTATTAACGGCTTTTCAATATCAGCCGATTGCTAAGCAATTATACTATATTGCCCGTCCTGTTTCAATCGGTAAAATGCACAAGGTATTTAAGGTTATCAAGGCGGTTTAGTCTATTGTGCAACGCTGTATCGCTTTATTTCATAACGGGCTATTCAACATAGTAATATCGGAGGATTTGAAAAAATTTACGGAAATTTCAGAAAAACACTTGACAAACGGTTTTACAGCGGATATAATGAACACAGAATATGTTAAACCTATGAGTGAGAGTAGTAGCACCCGTCACTGTATGACAGAGAGTTGCCGGTCGGTGTAAAGGCAATGATACATACGCTTGTGAATGGACTCACGAGGGCAAACCGAGAGTATCAGTTTATGATATTTTAGGGGCGACGGACACCTCCGTTACAGGTCGCACATATGATAGTATGTGTAGCGAGTGACCGTGTTTTATTATACGGTAATTTGGGTGGTACCGCAGGTAAACTATACTCCTGTCCCAACTGGGACGGGAGTTTTTTGTTTTCCCGGACATTCAATCTCTACGTTGAAGCTATCATCATGGCATATGGCATGACAGCAAGGCATAGCCGACATAATGCGTTGCTGAATAAGATACAGGCTGTCGGGCGCGGACTGTTCCGCGAAAACTTAAGCACTCCGCCAAAAAGGCTTTTGGGAAAACAAGGCGGTACGGCAAAACATAACGTTCAGAGCACAGAATGTTTTGTTATCCTCGTTATGCGGATTATTTCATAACAACAAGACAAAACGTTCAAAACACACCATGTTTTATCCCCGCCGTTACGCTAACAGTCCCATTAGCAGAAAGTATATTAAAGGCGGAATTTGAAGCGGCACATTGCCGCCGGAATTTGAAGCGGCTCACAGCCGCCGCGTAGAAAGGAAAATTATTATGGCAAACAGAGAGATCCCGTACAAAATTTATCTTGAAGAAAACGAGCTTCCCCGTCAGTGGTACAACGTAAGAGCGGATATGAAGAACAAGCCTGCTCCGCTGTTAAACCCTGCAACACATCAGCCCTGTACGCTCGAGGAGCTGAGCCACGTATTCTGTACAGAGCTTGCAAAGCAGGAGCTTGACGATACAACTCCCTACATCGACATTCCCCAGGAGATAATCGACTTCTACAAGATGTACAGACCTGCTCCCTTAGTAAGAGCATATTGTCTTGAAAAGGCACTCGGCACACCCGCAAAGATCTACTACAAATTCGAGGGCAACAACACAAGCGGTTCGCACAAGCTGAACAGTGCGATAGCTCAGGCTTATTACGCCAAGAAGCAGGGCTTGAAGGGTGTTACAACAGAAACAGGTGCAGGTCAGTGGGGCACAGCGCTTTCAATGGCTTGCGCATATCTCGGACTTGACTGCAAGGTATTTATGGTTAAATGCTCATACGAGCAGAAACCCTTCAGACGTGAGGTAATGAGAACCTACGGCGCAAACGTTACTCCCTCTCCCTCAATGGAAACAGAGGTAGGAAAGAAGATAAACGCAGAATTTCCCGGCACGACAGGCTCGCTCGGCTGTGCAATTTCCGAAGCTGTTGAATGTGCAACAACGCACGAGGGCTACAGATATGTTCTCGGCTCGGTGCTGTCGCAGGTACTTCTGCACCAGACGGTCATCGGTCTTGAAACAAAGACTGCCTGCGAAAAGTACGGCATAAAGCCCGACATGATCATCGGCTGTGCAGGCGGCGGATCAAACCTCGGCGGTCTTATCTCTCCCTTTATGGGTGAAAAGCTCCGTGGCGAAGCCGACTATGAGTTCATCGCCGTTGAGCCTGCGTCCTGCCCCTCGCTCACAAGAGGCGTTTATGCTTACGACTTCTGCGACACAGGCGCTGTTTGCCCGCTCGCTAAGATGTACACGCTCGGCAGTACGTTCATTCCCTCCGCAAACCACGCAGGCGGTCTGCGCTACCACGGCATGAGCAGTGTTCTTTCACAGCTCTACCACGACGGATATATCACAGCACGCTCAGTTGAGCAGACAAGCGTATTCGCCGCCGCCGAACAGTTCGCAAGAACAGAGGGTATCCTCCCCGCTCCCGAGAGCAGCCACGCAATCAGAGTTGCGATAGACGAGGCTATGAAGTGCAAGGAAACAGGCGAAGAAAAGACTATCCTCTTCGGCCTTACAGGCACAGGCTACTTTGATATGGTCGCATACCAGAAGTTCAACGACCACGAAATGAGCGACTACATTCCCACAGACGAGGAGCTTAAGGTCAGCATGGACCGTATGCCTAAGGTTGACTGAGCATATAATACTATTGTCCTTCATAAAACTTGATATATGAAAATACCGCCGGGAGTGATATTCCGGCGGTGTTTCTTATTTGGTCGGTATTTTAGTCTTTCAGGGCGGTGATTGGGACGACGTATACGCCGTCAGGGCGCTTGTAGGCAGCGTTACGATAGATTTTAAGTTTTCAACCCGTGAGATTTCGACTTTTCAACCCGAGAGATTTCGACTTTTCAACCCGAGAGATTTTATTTTTGCGATAAAGGCTGACTATATATCAGTATGTCACAAAATGGGCGACTGCATTCGGGCGGAGTGGAAATGATATGAAAACACCGCCGTGAACGTCCTGTCAAGGCAGTGTTTTCATATTATTCTGTGCCTGTGATATCTGTATTTTTACCGGATCTCTTTTTCGATATTATAATCGCCGTAACAGTTCCGCCTATCAGCAACAATGCGCCTACGGATATTCCTATTATCATCATAAGCGGGCTTTCGTCTTTGATCGGTGTCCGGCTTAAAGCTGTCAAGCCTTTTTCATCGGCGAATAATTGTCCGCAAACAGAACATTTCCAATGCTCCTGCACGGCAGAAGAACTTTCTGTTGCTTTTTTCTCTGCAATATGTTTAAGAGTATGCTTGCCGGTTGCTGCTACCGTTTCCTGCTCTTTAAGTACTTTTTTGCATACAGAGCAGTGGCTGCCTTCTGTTTTACCGGATTTAATACAAGTGGGAGCGATCGCTTTATCCGCAACAGGAGTATGATCGGCTTTGGGAACAGTCTCCTGCGGTTTGATCACCGTGTCACAAATTTCACAATGAGAGCCTTCTGTTTTTCCCTCTTTAGTACAGGTTGCGGCGACTGCCTTATCTGTGACGGGGATATGATCCGCTTTCGGAACACTTTCCTGTGGTATGATTACTGTATTACAAACACCGCAATGCGAACCCTGTGTTTTTCCCTCTTTAGTACAGGTTGCGGCAACAGCCTCATCTATGACCGCTTCATGCTCGGTCAACGGTATTTCTTCATCTTTTGCTTTTCCGCAGACACAGTAATATCTTATTGTGCCCTTCTCGGTACAGGTAGCGTCTTTTACCACCTTATATGATTCGTTGTATTCGTGATTTGTTTTAGGTATTTCGGACTGCGCAACAAGTACTTTTTGGCAGACGGAACAATGCGAACCGTCGGTAAGACCTGTTTCGGTACAGGTCGCCGCTTTTCCGTGATCTGTTACTTCGTTATGGGATTTAAGCGGTATTTCTTCCGTATAAGAATCACCGCAATCGCAGGTGTATTTTATTGAGCCTTTCTCGGTACAGGTAGATTCACTTGTTACTGTACCGTAATACGAATGCCCGTGAGATATTTTAATCGTTCCGCTTGCGGGTATCTCTGAACTGCCACTGGCATATAATGTTAACTGTATGTAATATTTTCCCTTAGGTAAATCATAATATCTGATTTCACCTACAGATTTTTCTGTTACTTTATTAACATACGTTTCGTATTTTCCCATCCAATAATAACCCTCTCCTGTTTCTTGATATGGATCACCGCCAATTGTTTCACCATTAGAATCAAAGAATCCTATAACTGTTTGATAGTTATATTCACAAGCTATATCAAATTGCAATATTATATGTCCATCATACGGAATGTCGATTTGATACTTATTGTATTTTGCAGAACTAGATACAGAAACATCCATTTCTATTTCTTCATATTCGTCTGCACTTACCGCAACTGAAATTACCAACATTGCCATTAGGCAGACCGCAAGCGACAATACCGCTTTAAACATTGTTTTGATTTTCATAAAAACCTCCTATTTAACTCATTCCGACACATAAATGTGTCTAATCAGACTGATTATAACTATATTATAATCTTTTCAGACACTTTTGTCAACAATTTTCAATCTGATATGATAAAATCTGTACAGGAGGGGTGAGTATGGCACATTATCAAAGATTACGCGATCTGCGCGAGGACGCGGACAAGACACAGCAGGAGATAGCCGACTATCTCGGCACATCTGCACAGCACTACGGAAAATACGAATCGGGTAAAGCGGAAATACCGCTTGAGCGTGCAGTCCTGCTTGCTAAGTATTATAATGTCAGCCTTGATTACATCGCAGGAATTTCCTCAAGCCGCCACCCTCTGACATCTGACAGCTCCCTTTCGCCTATCGGGATACTTTCGGATAAAATAACCCGGCTTTCCGAAAGCGAAAAGCAAGCCGTAAAAGATACACTGAGCTCTGTTATAGATATGATCAAATAAAGATACCGCCGCGGAGTTATTGCTCTGCGGCGGTGTTTTCGTGCATTAAATTGAAATATAAGTAAAAGCAAGAATAATATTACAGCTCCTATTGAATTTTTTTGCAACTTCAGCACTAAATTTTCAATACAACGCAAAAAACCACCGCAGTTTTTTAAAACCTGCGGTGGTTTTTATCGCTGTTCGGGCGGCTACTGCCTTATCACGCTTAATCTGCCCTTATCCATTTCGCATACGGTATCGCACAGCACCTCAATATCCTCTGCGCTGTGTGATGCTATAAGTATAGTCTTGCCCCTTGCTTTAAGGTCTAGCAGATAGCGGCGCATATCCGCAACACCGTCCTTGTCAAGCCCGTTCATCGGCTCATCAAGGATAAACAGGTCGGGATCTTCCATGATAGCCTGTGCAAGGCCGAGCCGCTGACGCATTCCGAGCGAATATTTCTTCACATGGCGCTTAAGCTCCGGCGAAAGCCCCACTGTCTGCATAGCGCTGTATATCGCTTGTTTATCGGCTTTTTTTCTAAGGTCGGCAAGCAGCTTTAAATTCTTGTATCCCGAATAATACGGGATAAAACCCGGTGTTTCGATTATAACTCCGACGCTTTCGGGGAAGTCGCAGTCCTTGCCTATCTCCTTGCCAGCTACCGTTACCTTGCCCGATGTCGCACGGACAAACCCGCATATACACTTCATCAGCATGGTTTTGCCGCTGCCGTTGCGGCCGATAAGACCGTGTATTTTGCCTGTTTCAAACGTCGCCGAAACACTTTTAAGTATCTCCGTCTTGTTTATTGTCAGGGATAGATTGTTTACTGTTATCATAAAGTTTCCTCCGAAAGAAGCGAAACGCTCAGGCGTTTTATTCGCAGTGTGCATGCGGTAACAAGCAGTATGTCGGCTATAACAAAGTACAGATATGAGTACCATATCGGCTTTATCGGCTCGCGGATTATCTCTGTGTAATGCATCCATATTATGGAATTACCCATAGGAAACAGCCACATCAGATCACTGCGCAGTGCGCAGGTGGCCACTCCGAGGGCTATGACCGCGGTACATATGAACATACCTGTCATTTTACCTGATGATATCCTGCAAATAAGGAGCACAAGCGACAAAAGAAAAAGGTATAATATGATGAGTACCAACGTGTGTACAATAGTACATATGGGGTCAAGCTGATTATACAGATTTTCAGGCAACAGCAGAGTAGCGAAAGTATTCATTTCATCGGGAAACTTTGCCGCATAAAATCTTGCAGCTTCACTCCACGATGAACCGAGCACCGTGTTCCCGACAGACATTCCCACAACTGCAAGAAATACAACAGCTATATAGCTTATTACCGCCATAACAGCAAATAACATCTGACCGTACAACCAGTTCAGCTTTCCGCTCCTGCAGATAACGAAAAGCGAGTTGCCGTCAAACTTCGGGAAATCGCTCATAAGCACAAGGAACACCGACGGCAGTAAAAGCACCGCTACCCACGAGTTGCCGACCGCTATAAACGGCTCAAGCACATTCATCGGACTGCCATACCTGTCTGCGCGCTGTGCAAGCGTATCGATGAAAAGCGTCTTTATAAATATAAGCAGTACTATTACAACTATATTTCTGGGATTGGTTATCCACTTTATGTATTCGCACCTTGCGACCGACCACATCTTAGAAAGGCTGATCTGTTTATGCACCTTTATCCGCACCGCCCTTTCCGAAAAATACATATACCGCAAACGAAATCAGTATAAGCACGCCGTAATAGCAGACAAGTGTAACGCTTGCGCCCGAAACTATACCGTTCGCCGCAAGCGGAGAAGCTGTATTGCCTATTGTCAGGAGCACTTCGTCTGTGTTACAGGGATCCTGCACGGCAAGTCCTATAAGCCATGAGCCGAGCTGTGTCAGGCAATAAGCGACCATAAACGGGATACAGCATATAAGATACTTGTTTTCAGTATACGCCGTCACTATCAGCGAGAATAGTGACATTACCATCCCGTAGATAAGCATATCGAGCATATTGACAAGATATACTCCTGCTATCCCCACGCTGTCAAAAAGGCTCATCTGAATACCGGTCAGTACGTAGGAAAGTCTTTCGGCATCATAAGCTTCTATATGCGGAAACCTTATCAGCACAACAAGCACATAAAGGCAATACCCGATAAGACTGCATATGCCGCTTGCGAGCACAGCCGAAACATACTTTGCGCTTTTAAGCCTGCGATAGCCTGTGCGTATAACTTCATAGCGGGTAAAGCCCGAGCTTTTGTCATCGCACAGCGCATTTACAAAGCACAGAGGCAAAAGCAGCGGCAGAAACATATTCAGCCAGCTGCCGCCCTTAAGCCCGGACACTACACAGGCGCTGAAGCTGATATTGCCGGTATATATCCGCTGTGTGTCGATAATCAGATCCCAGACCGACAAGGATTGATTTTTGTCGAAGTCATAGTCGGCAGAAGCCGTAAAGCATATTGCAAATATCAGCAACAGGCATATATAAAACGACTTATCTCCTAGTATGCGTTTAAGGTAAGAAAGCGTTGCTCTGAACATATCAGCCCTCTTCCTCTGCTGTATAGAACGCCGCCTTATTATAACGGAAATTATCTCCCGTGTCGGCATCTATATAGCAGGTGTACACGAGATCATTGTTCTTGTTCTGAATAACGACCTTCCATGCGGGGGTCGTTGCACTCTTCTGCTCCTCAAGCGGAATATCATACGGACCGTAATATTTGAGAGGTGTGTATACAAGGTCGGCACTGAGCACCTCAAACGATACCTGCTCTGTCAGCGACTGTTCTATTTTGCTTATCGCTTTATCGAACGGCAGAAGCTTATCCGTTACCTTTTCATCGGTGATCGAACCGGTTCTTCTGTAGCCGTAAAAGCTGTCAATATCATCGGTCGTAACCATACTGCCGTTGCACAGAGTGGTTTCATACATACTGTCACTGCTGAGATAGAAACGATCCCAGTCAAAAGGTATTCCCCCGTATGTCGGAGTTGTGGTAAAAGAATAGAAATATTTATCCTTATCGTACTGCTGTACAATGACAGACATAACCCTCATATCATATACGGGTGACTTCGGGCAGGGAGCATTTTTAAGATAGTTTTCAAAAAAAGTTACCGCATCGGCAACGCTTATCTCTTTACCGTCCAGCAATCTGAACTTCTCGGTGCTGTCACGGTCGTACCTCCCGATCACTTTATAATGCCCTTTGATCTCAGCGTCCCAATTTTCAAGGAAATTATTGTTCTGTTCGCCGCTATCTTTGCAGTATTGCTCAACCAGAACACCCTTGCAGACATTGGACAGATAGTTTCCGATAGGCGGACCGAACTCAAGGAAAATATTGCGATCGGTAACCTCCGAGCTATCCCTATTATCCAAAATAGCATAATCCGAGCCAACCTTTTCAACAAAACCGGAATACGGAGAATAAAAATAATATGATATTACGTTTTTTTCGGAAACCGCATCATCATAATACTTCTTGAAATTTTTTATCGGATATTCGCCTTCTTGCCTATTGCTTTCTTCATCGGGAATATAGTAGTAGAAGAAATAGTCGTCATTGAATTTTTCATTTGGGAAAAGATATGCGAACATCTCTTTGAAGTCATCATAATATTCTGTCGGAGCTTGTCTGTTTACTGCCGCCTTGTCAAAAGAACAGATATATGAAACGCTCTTTGGCACAAGGCTCACAAAATCCTCGGATATATTGAACCTTGTATTCTCCCGGATCATCTTCTTTACTTCGTCGACGGTATAATAGTTTATTTCATTCTGACGTTTTAAAGCTTCCGGCATATCACCGTCAGTATTGTCGGTGCTGTTGCTTGCACTTTCGATATTGCTGCTGATATCGCTGCCGGTATTGTCAGAGCTACTAC
>ERZ1026894.1790-NODE-1790-length-11976-cov-3.466991_pt1 | contig 11976 bp, 7 predicted proteins | sample MGYA00380177_ERZ1026894 | MGnify/ENA primary metagenome ERZ1026894 (study PRJEB33269, sample SAMEA4719813) | human gut metagenome | biome: human-associated habitat; feature: organic feature; material: feces | place: Cameroon | collected 2013-10 ... | reverse complement strand
ACCATATGGAGTGCAAAGGCCAGGCTCAGGAGTCCGAGCAGGAAGCGTGTCACTCCCGTGCGGGGATTGGCCACCACCTCGCCCATTTCGTCGTACTCGTCTTCGTCATGCGGGAAGCGTATCCACCCGATGAGATAGGCTCCCATCAGCGCAAAGAGCACTATCCAAAGGCAGAGGAACACCTCGCGGTCCAGTATGTGCCAGCCGTAAGCCAGGTCGGCCACCGAGAGGAACTTCAGTGCGAAGGCCAGTTCCACGAAGCCCAGGCACACCTTGATGCAGTTCATCCAGTTGCCGCTCTTGGGTACGCTCTTGAGCCAAGCGGGGAAGAGGGCAAACAGCGTGAAGGGAAGAGCCAGAGCGAGGGCAAATCCGAACATGCCCACAGTGGGGCCCAGCAGTTCGCCGCTCGTGCTCACCTCCACCAGGAGGAAGCCTATGATGGGACCCGTGCACGAGAAGCTCACGAGGCTCAGCGTGAAGGCCATGAGGAAGATGCTCAGCAGACCGCTCGTGGCTTCGGACTTCTTGTCCACGGCATTAGTCCAGCGACTGGGCAAGGATATCTCAAAACCGCCCAGGAAACTGGCGCCGAAGAAGACGAGCAGAAGGAAGAAGAAGATGTTGAACACCGCATTGGTGCTCAGCGCATTCAGCTGGCTTGCCCCGAAGAACACGGTGACCAGCAGCCCCAGGAGCACATAGATGACCACGATGCTCACTCCGTAGGTCATGGCATCGCGTATGCCCTGGCGGCGGTTGTCCTTGCTGCGCTTCAGAAAGAAGCTCACGGTCATGGGGATGATGGGCCACACGCAGGGGGTGAGCAGCGCTACCAGTCCGCCCAGCATGCCCAGCAGGAAGATGGCTATCAGGCTCTTGTCGGCCAGCGGCCCCATCGACTCGGTCTGATGCAGCTCCTCGGTGACGGGCGCCCACAGGTCGGCAGCTCCCACCGCCGCGCTCCCTGCTGCGCTGTGGTATCGGCAGCAGCGGTATCAGGCTCTCCTGCCTTGGCCTCCAGGGCATCTGTGCTTGCCGTCACGCCCTTGGACGAAGCCTTGCCTGCAAATGAGAACTCCACCGTGGAGGGTGGCATGCAGTTCGATTCGCTGCACGCGCCATAGGTGAGGTAGCCCTCCACCGAATACTGTGCATCGGTGATGGTAAAGGCCTGCTCAAAGGAGGCCGTGCCTTCCATATATGACACCGTCATGCCGAACATGGCATCCTCGGCGCGCTTCACCTTGCCGGTGGCACGCAATGCGCCGTCGGCCTTCAGTCCCTTTATCTTCTCCACGGTGAGCGTGGCGGGGGTGGGGCCACCCTCTGGTATGTCGGTGCCATACACATGCCAGCCGGCATTCACCTGTCCGCTGAAGCGCACAAGGAGCTTGCCATCGGGAGTCTCTTCGTTTGTCACGCTGAACGTCACCGGTGTCTGCATCTGCGCCAAGCCTGGCACGCAGAAACACAGAACGGCAATCAGCAGGAAAAGAATTCTTCTCATATAAATCCGTTACTCTGTTTTATATACTATTTTACCAAACTGCAAACTTACAAAAAAAACCGCATTTTTCGCCCATCAGCGCACTGAATTTTGACCTTATATGCCCTACCGCGCACCAAGGCGGCTTGGAGGGGCATAAAACGCAGTGCGCTGCATGTGCCAACGCAGCGCGGTGCAACAGCCGACGCACCGCAGTGCATCCGCCATTGCACCGCAGTGCGTTTTACGAACGGGAAGGGCGCCCGATACCGGACAGGGCGCCTGGTCTTACTTCTTACGTGACTTCATCACACCCATCACCACGTAGCCGAGGGTCAGAAGGAAGAGCAGGGCCAAGGCGGCATAGGCAATGGCCTCGGTCGTGTGCACGCTCTGGGGGTCGAAGCACATCACTATCTTATGCTTGCCTGCGGGCACGCGGATGGCACGGAGCACGTAATCGACACGTCCCACAGGGGTATCCTCATCGTCCACGGTGCAGGTCCACCCGGGATAGTAGATGTCACTGAAGACCACCACACCACCCTGCTGCGACGTGCACTCATACACAAGGCGGTTGGCATCATAGCTCTGGAGCACCACCTGCGACAGGCTGTCACGGCCGGAGGATTCGCCCAGCACATCGCGGAAACGCTCGTCGGCCACGGCTGTCAGCTTGGGGTTGATATGGTGCAGAGCGGCCAGCTCGGCATCGGCATCCGCCACATACTTCACCTCGGAGGCGAACCATGCATTGCCTGCAGCCCAGGGATTGGCCACTGCCATCGGTGCGCTCTTGCCGTCGCCCACTATCACCCAGCGTGTGTTGAGCATGTTGAGCACGGGGAACAGGCTGTCTCCATCACACTGCGTGAGGTCCTGGCCCGTGGCGTAGATAGCACCGCTGATGCGCCCCATCTCCTTCTGGATGTGCTCCTCGATGAGTTCCTGGTAGCGGCGGAGCTTGGCGGGATGGTAGCCGCCCACGCTCTTGTGATGATATGAGGTGGTGTTGTCATTGAAGGTGCTCACGGTGAGGTTGAGCACGCGGTCGTATGCACCATTGTCCTGCTGCAGGATGAACTGGTCGGCGCGCGTGGGTTGCAGAGTCTGCTGAGTGGCTGTGGGAGTGCTGAACATGGCATCGTTGAGGTAGCGCTTGTTCACTCCCCACATGTCGGCCAGGCACAGGATAATCAGGCATGCCACCATGGGCACCTCCTTGATGCGCTTCCAGCGGTAGGCCACAAGCACGAGCAGACCCACACCCACCACGATGAAACTCCTGAGGGCGTCTGCCCTGAACATGGCACGACGCATGTCACTCATATTGTTCAGTATGTCGCCAGCCAACTGTTGGGGGATATACCCGGCCTCGACAAACTGCTTCATGTAGGTATGGTCGGCACTGGAGAGGTAATCGCCGAAGAATGCATCGGGCATCGCCCAGAAGAGCAGAGCCACACCTCCCGTGATGCAGAAGCTCAGGGTGAGGTAATGCTTGCGAGGCATATGCAGGTGCGTGCTCTTCCCCTCCAGGCAGGCAGGGTCATCCACAAGCTTCTTGAGGGCGAGCATGGCCAGCAGGGGAATGGTGAACTCGGCTATGACCAGTATGCTGGCAACGGTGCGGAACTTGTCATACATGGGCACGTAGTCGAGGAAGAAGTCGGTGAAGCCCATGAAGTTCTTGCCCCAGGAGAGCAGGATGCTGAGCACCGTGGCGGCCAGCAGACACCACTTCATGGGTCCCCTCACGATGAAGAGGCCCAGAACGAAGAGCATCAGCACAAACGCGCCAACATACACAGGGCCACTGGTGCCGGGCTGTTCGCCCCAATACTGAGTGAATGCCTGATAGACGGGCACGTAGGTGCGGTTGGCATGCTTCATGGCTGTCTCGCTCTGGGCAAGGGGCACACTGGCACCGCCCTTGGTGTTGGGCACGAGCAGGGTCCACGTTTCACCCAGTCCGTAACTCCACATGGTGATATAGCTGCGCTCCAGTCCGCTGCTCGTCTGATCGGCCTGGTTCTTGGTCTTCTGCGTGAGCTCACTCTTGCCGCGCATGCTTTCCTTGCTGTACTGCCAGGTGTGGTAGAGGTTGCTCAGGTTGACGGCTATGCCCAGCAAGCCTGCCACGGCAAAGCACGCAGTAGCCTTCGCCCACTGCCCCAGCGTGTGCTTGCGCACCGCATCAATAAGGTAGGCGAGCACCATCAGCCCCATGACAAAGAGGAAGTAATAGGTCATCTGCACATGGTTGCTCAGTATCTGCAGGGCCGTGAACAGGGCTGTCACCACGATGCCAGGCAGATAGCGGCCCCGATAGCACAGTACCATACCGGCTATGGTGGGTGGCACGAAGCTCAGGGTAAGCAGCTTCCAGATGTGTCCGGCTGCAATGATGATGAAATAGTAACTGCTGAAGGCCCAGAGCACAGCGCCCAGGGCGGCCATCCACACGCGGAAGTTGAAGGCGCGCAGCAGGATGTAGAAGCCCAGGAGCATCATAAACACGTAGGACGCAACGTCGGGGAGTCCCAGCTGATACACCTTCTCGAGCCACGAGAGGGTGTCTGTGCTGTCATAGCTGGGGCTCATCTGATAGGTGGGCATTCCGCTGAAGAGGGTGTTGGTCCAGCGTGTGCGCTCACCATGATGAGTCTCGCGGTAATGGTTCATCTCCACGTTGCTGCCTACCGAGGCGCTGTGGTCGTGTCCCGAAAGCACGAGTCCGTCACGGATGGGTGTAATGAAATAGAAGACGCTGATGGCCACGAAGAACACCACAGCCAGCAGGTCGGGAAGGAATTGCCTCAACTTGTTCATATCGAATCTGATTGTTTTCGCTTTTCTAACTGCATGCTCCACGCCGCAGAGCGTGCTGCGCGGAGTCTGCCAAACTAAAAAAAGCTGCAACCTCCTGCGGAGGAATGCAGCTTTTGGCTTTCATCTGTGAGCAGAGCTGCGCGATTACTTACGCAGACCCAGAGCCTTCACGATAGCACGATAGCGGTTGATGTCGCGGCTCTTAAGGTAGTTGAGGAGGCTACGACGCTTACCAACCAGACCAGTCAAAGCGCGTTCTGTGCTGTGGTCTTTGCGGTTCTGCTTCATGTGCTCGGTCAAGTGAGCGATACGGAATGTGAAGAGTGCGATCTGGCTCTCTGCACTGCCGGTGTCCTTACTGCCCTGACCATACTGGGTGAAAATCTCTGTCTTTTTGGCTGAATCCAAATACATGACTTAACTTGTCTTTATGATGAAACTTGTTTGACGGGCTGCACCACTCTTCGGAACAGCCTCGCAAATGCGGTGCAAAGGTACTAACTTTTTCATTCTCACAGCAAGAAAACGGAGAAAAACTTGCTTCGAGGCGATTAAGATTGCAGAACGAGGGAATTATGAATGCTGAACGAGGGAATTATGAATGCTGAACGAGGGAATTATGAATGCTGAATTTTGAATTAAGAATTAGACTGGCGCGATGTGGGCATTGCACCCCTTGCCATCGCGCAGCACTTTTCATTTTTCACTCTTCACCTTTCACTTCCCGAAAGGGGCACTTTTCACTCTTCACTTTTCACTCTTCACTTCCCGCAGGGACGCTTTTAACTTTCCGCAGGGACCACTCTTCACTTTTCACTCTTCACTTTTCACTTCCCGAAGGGACGCTTTTCACTCAAATGACGCAGTGCGGTGCATCGGGCATCGCAGCGCGCTCCATTGGGCATTGCAGTGCGCTGCACAGGCCGTTGCAGTGCGCTGCGTTTTTCGGTGCACTTTCATGCACGGCCGGGGGCACGCCGCCAAGCTCTCTTTTCCAGAAGACCGAAAACAAAAATGCTGCGCGATGGGATACACCGCACAGCATTGTTTGCCTTACACTTTTGTCCTGTCTGCCCAGCCTGCTTAAGCCTATGCGAGGCAGAAGGGTTTTCCGTTCCGATTTATTCACGACCGCGCCGGCTTTCCTAAGGGTATCCTTTCCGATTCCCAGAGAACTGCCTTGGGCGGCTTCATCCATGCTTCTGCCCCACCCCTTTGGAGCAAGGCGTTTAGCAGGGACGAGACTTGGGCAGATGGAATGTCTCCTGCACGGCCTTGACGGCCTCCTCGGTCATGCCGTCGGGCTCAGAGCCCATGCTGCGGGCACACATATAGATATGGGCCGACTTGCAGAGCACATCCGTCTGGTCGAAAGCGTCCATGATGTCGATGCCGACCGATGTGGTGCCGTGCTTCTCCCACAGTACAACGTCGTGTGTCTTAATCTGCTCCAGCGTGGCATCCGCCAATTCCAGGCTGCCGGGCATGGCATAGGGAACCACGCCAATGCCGAGGGGAGCAAAGGCCAACGTCTCGGGAATCATGGACCAGAGCACACGGGTCATCTCGCCTGGGCGCAGGAAGCGCTGGATGTGCGACATGGCCACCAGCTCGATGGGATGTGTGTGAAGCGTGGCCTTGTAGCAACTGCCGGTACCTATCAGATAGTCCTGCAGGGAGAGGTGCGACGGGAGTTCGCTGGTAGGCAGCACCGCATTGTCGGCTATTATCTCGTAAGAGGCGCAGTCATCGCACACGCGTATGATGGCACCGTTCTCCATGGGACGGCGGGCCAGGTCACGCATGCGCTTGCCGGTGCCTTTGGCATAGAAGTATGTGCCCTTCAGATTGGGCAGAATCTTGCCGATGGGGCGGGCGGGCGCTATCGCAGGCAACGCCTTTATCTCGTCATCGACCAGATCGGTCACGTTGACGGTGATGTTGCCGCCGTTTCTCTCGGCCCAGCCTTTCTGCCACAGGTACCCGGCCACCTCGGCCACTTGGTCTATCACTGCCGCCAGAGCGGGGCGGCCTTCCAATACACTTTTCATCTTCATTCTTTTGTTAGAGGGGTTCAGAAGTTGTGTCCTACTTGTCTCTATGGGCTATGCCATACCGTCCGACAGATTCCCGAGGCATGCCCTGCGCAAACTTCATTGTCACGAAGCCCACAACGGACATCCTGTCATTGGTCCACGCGACAGCCGTCACCACTCCGCCACCCGATTGCTATACATTATATATAATACCTCTCCCGCCATCCTGCAGGGTGACGAGAGAGGTGTGTTCAGTATGCCATTCGCATCCTGCTGTACAGACTGCCCGTCAGATGAGCTGCGGCAGGAAACTGCTCAGGATGAGCACTGCCAGTCCGAGGATGAGCACAGCGATGGTCTTGGGCGAGCAACCCTTCCACTCCTTGAGGATGATGCCCCATACGTTGCTGAACGTAACGTTGAGCGCCATCAATATACAGAAGGAGAGAGTGGTAAGCGTGGGCGATGCAGAGAGGAAGCCTTTGCCCAGCGAGAGGCCGAAGAACTGGCTGTACCACAGCGCGCCTGCCAGCAGACAGAAGAACAGATTGTTGCCCCACACGCTGCCCTTGGCATAGTCGGACCACGTGTGGTTCTTTGTGTTCTGGTAGAAACAGTAGATGGCGTTCGTGACGAAGCCGCCCAAAGTCACCAGGAAGGTGGCTGGCAGGGTCTTGTAGATGTCGGGCGTGAGGTCACCGAAGTTGATGCCTTTGCCGAACTCAAGTCCTACGTTGAAGCATCCACTCATAAAGCCAGCCAGCAGAGCAATGGCGAGACCGCGTGTAAAGTTGAAGTCCTTCACCGCTGCACGCTTCTCCTCCTCCGACAGCATCGCAGCCTTCATCGAACCGGCCACGCCTATGATGGCTATGCCCAGCAGGGTGACTGCCACGCCTATCAGCACTGAGGCGGTAAGGCTGGCCAATGCATTCTGCTCGGGGAAGAAGATGTTGAGCAGCACGGGGCCCATAATGGTGCCCAGTCCGGCGCACGTACCCAAGGCGATGCTCTGCCCCAGGGCGACTCCCAGATAGCGCATGGAGAGGCCGAATGTAAGGCCGCCCACGCCCCAGAGGACGCCAAAGAGGATGGTCATGCCGATATTGAAGGAGTTCTGCCCCGTGATGAGTTCACAGATGCAGTACCCTTCGGGAACCGCCAGAAAAGCGCCCAGCAGCGGCAGGAGCAGCCAGGCAAAGGCGCCCTGCACTATCCAGTAGCTCTCCCAGCTCCATTGCTTGATCTTGTTGATAGGCACATAACTGCTCGACTGGCAGAATGCACCCGCTGCTATAATGAGCAGTCCGATGAGGATGTCCATAGTGCCGCAGTTTTATGATCAGCGCTTGCTGGTTACATTAGCCTCGTAAGAGTCTATCTCCTTCATGAAGTCCTGGCCCACGGGGACGGCATTGCGCACGCAGAATTCGTCATAGACAGCCTGCCAAGGCATGGCCTTCTGCTCCTCGAGGAGTGCCAGCACGCGGTAACCCTGGCCCTTGAGCTCGGCCTCGCTGATGGTTTCCTTGGGCTCCAGAAGGGCACGCAGCATGCACTTCTGTGCGGCGCGCGAACCGATGACGTAGGCTCCGATGCGGTTGATACTGCCGTCGAAGAAGTCCAGACCGTAGTGCACACGGTCGAGAGCATCGGCGCGTACAATCTCGGAGAACAGTTCCTGCGTGGGGTCATCCATTATCGTCACGTGGTCACTGTCCCAGCGCACGGGGCGGCTGACGTGCAGCATCAGTTCAGGAACGAACTGCAGCACGGCGCTCACCTTGTCGGCAGGACTCTCGGTGGGGTGATAATGACCTGTGTCAATGGTAAGTATCTTCTGGTTCTGTGCGGCATAGGCGGTATAGAAGTCGTGTGAGCCCACGGTGAAACTCTCCAGACCGATACCGAACACCTTGCCCTCGATGCAGTCCTTCATCATTGGCTGCTTCTTGGCAAAGATTTCGTCCAGCGACTTCTTCAGCAAGCTGCGGTAGAGCATATGGTTTACGCTCATGTCCTTACAGCCGTCGTGCACCCACAGATTCATGATGCAGGGGTCGCCCTGGGCCTCTCCCATGGCATTGGCAATGTCGCGGCAGCGCTTGGTGTGCTCCACCCAGAAGCCTCGGATACCCTCGTCGGGGTTAGAGAGCGACAGGCTGCCACTCTTGGGGTGCGAGAAGCTGCTGGAGTTGAAATCGAGCTTCGTGTCATTCTCCTTTGCCCAGTCTATCCATGACTGGAAGTATTCTACGGTCACCTCATCGCGATCGACCACCTTTCCCTTGAAGTCGCCATATATCTCGTGCAGGTTCAGACGATGGTTGCCAGGGATAAGGCTCTTGGCCTCCAGTATGTCGGCACGCAGCTCGTCTATGTTTCTGGCCTTGCCCGGATAGTTGCCCGTGCTCTGGATACCTCCGCTGAGCGAACCGGCCTGCACCTCAAATCCGGCCACGTCATCGGCCTGCCAGCAGTGGAGCGACAGGTGGAAGTCCTGCAGCTGCTTGAGTACCTTCTCTGTGTCAACGCCAATCTCAGCATAACGCTCCTTGGCAACTTCGTAAGCTTTCCTTACCAATTCTTCTTTCATAACGGAATGTGTTTTATAGTTTTTGAATGTTGATAAACCTCTCATACGCCTTGTCCCAGGCCTCGGTGTGCTCTGGTTCATACAGGTTGGTCTCTATGCTGTCGGCTATGATGCGGCGCATCTCGTACATGTCGCCCACCAGACCGGCCGCCTTGGCCTGCAGCATGATGTTGCCGATGGCGGTGCCCTCCACGGGACCCGTCACTACGGGCAGCGAGATACTGTTGGCCGCCATCTGCATCAGGTAGTGGTTATAGGTGCCGCCGCCTATTACGTGGAGCTTCTCAATGGGGAAGGGGGCCAGTTCCTTCAGGTATTCTATCACCTGCCTATAGCGCAGGGCGAGGCTCTCAAAGATACAGCGTGCCATCTGGCGGTAGTCTTCGGGCACCGGCTGATTGGTCTCGCGGCAGTAGTCCTGTATGGCCTGTACCATGCTCTCGGGGTTTGTGAAGCGTGGGTCATCGGGGTTCACCAGCGAGCGGAACGGCTCGGTCTCCATGGCCTGGCTGTTTATCTCGTTCACGTCGGCGGGTGCATCGGTCCACTCCTTGCGGCAGCGCTCCAGGAGCCACATGCCGCAGATGTTCTTCAAGAAGCGTGTGGTGCCCTCGATACCGCCCTCGTTGGTGAAATTGTACTGATAGCTCTTCTCGTTGATGATGGCATCCTTCACCTCGATGCCCAGCAGGCTCCATGTGCCACAGCTCAGGTAGGCATAACGCTCGTCCCTGGCCGGTACGGCAGCTACGGCTGCTCCTGTGTCATGACCGGCCACCGCCACCACAGGCACGGGGCCAAGTCCGGTCAGCTTCTGCACCTCAGGAGTGAGCACACCCACCTGGTCGCTGGGGTTGACGTAGCGTCCGAACTGCTCCTCGGTGAGTCCCACGGCCTGCAGCAGCACGGGGTCGAGCCGCTTGGTGCGCGGGTCGAGCATCTGGCTTGTGCTCAGGATGGTATATTCACACACGGTCTCCCCTGTGAGCATATAGCTCAAGGCATCGGGAATAAAGAGCAGCTTGCCGGCTGCCTCCAGCGCAGAGTCACCGTGCTTGCGCATTGCGGCAAACTGGAAGAGCGTGTTGAAGTTCATGAACTGTATGCCTGTGCGCTCATAGACCTCCTCTCGGGGAACCTTCTGAAAGAACTCCTCCATGATACCCTCGGTGTGTGGGTCGCGGTAGGAGAACGGATTGCGGAGCACGTTGCCGTCGTGTCCCACACAGACGAAATCGACGCCCCAGGTGTCGATGCCTATACTCTGGAGCCGGATACCCTCGTCGGCCACCACACGCAGGGCGCGGATGACCTCGTCATAAAGTGCATAGATGTCCCAGTAGAAATGCCCGCCCAGCTGGGTGATGCGGTTTGGGAAGCGCGTCAGTTCGCGCTGTATCAGCTGGCCCTTCTCCACACTACCCAGTATGGTACGGCCGCTCGTTGCCCCCAGATCCACTGCCATAAAGCAGGGACAGGACGTTGTCGTGCTGTGGTTAGTATTCATGTGCTAACAAAGAAATATTATTGTCTCCACCTACAAATTTAGTGAGTTTCGATGAGAATACGTGCATGAATGGCCAAGAATTTTCTTCTTCGGGCCCATTCTGCCCTCTCACCGGCCTTCTGCAGAAGCATCGGCATGCAATTGTCTCACGCCTACTGCCCTTTCACTCGCTGATGCGGTGGTGTCCGGGAGGCAATGTGACCACCTGTCCTGTGTGGGGCAATGTGAGGCGGGCGGTGCTGTTGGCCGGAACGGTCACGCTCAGATTGAGTTTCCCGTCCCTCCGCGTGCGCCATTCCACCCCTATGCTCCCGCGCGGCGAGGGCTGCACGATGCGGGCATGGGGCAGCCCGCCGGGCTGCGGGCAAATGGCTATCTCCTCGAATCCGGGCTTGAGCGGCCGTATGCCCATCAGCCTGCGTGCGATGACGTTGGCGGCTGCAGCGCCCCACGCATGGTTCCAGTCGAGGTTGGACTTATATACATTGTCCCATGCCTCGGTGGTGATGGTGGAGCCCATGCGCAGCATGTTGTACCAGCTGCGCCGCCCCTTGCCCGCCATCAGGCGCAGGGCAGCCTCGTCGCGGCCTGCCAGATAGAGTGCATCAAGCAGGAACTGCGCCCCATAGACGCTGCAGGCCATGCCGCGCGACTGCACATAGGCGGCCACACGCTGCACCCTGTCCTGGGGTACCATGCCGAATGCCAGGGGAAACATGCTGCTGTGCTGCGAGCAATGCTGCGAGCCGAGCCCGTCGGTATAGGCTCCCCTCTGAGAGTCCCAAAGCAGGCTGTCGATGCTGCGCGCCGTCTGTGCTGCCATCCGGGAAAAGCGTATGCTGTCGGCCTCACGCCCCAGCGCGCCTGCCACCAGGCTCATCATGTGCAGCGCGTCATAGTGATAGGCATTGACCACAGTGTTCACCTCGCACATCTCGTGCCCGTCGGCCTCGCCCGCCGACTCCTTCTCGATGCCCGCCGCACCGCTCTGAGGCCAATCGACGATGTCGCGCAACGTGCGGCCACGGAAGTGCACCGAGCGCTTGAGCGAGTCGCTCACCAGCCCAGTGCGCGTGCTTATCAGCCCCCGCTCATCGCGCAGCGGAGCCAGTGTCTTGGCAGCCAGGTCGGTATAATAACGCTCCAGCATGCGGCGGTCGGCGGTGTAGAGATAGTCGAGCCATGCCATGCGCGGAGTGATGAGAATCCATTCGGTGGGCCAGGTGGGGTGCTCTATCAGATGGGCTATGCTGCGCCGTGCCGTGGTGTATTCCCTGTCGGTGGTGTAATGAGAGAGCTGGTTGACCAGGGCATCTGCCTCGTAGGGGATGCGCTCGCGGTCTCCATCCACATAGATACCGGCAAAGGAGGTGGCGCGGATAGAGTACTTGCAGAGCTCCCACACCTGATTGAGTACCGTGTCGGAGCAATGGAACTGTGCCTCCTGCTCGTCGAATGGCACATGCACAGCCTGCCGCCACACAGCCCGCACCTGCCCCCGGCCCTCCACCTCAAC
>ERZ1026894.1788-NODE-1788-length-11990-cov-3.778215_pt1 | contig 11990 bp, 7 predicted proteins | sample MGYA00380177_ERZ1026894 | MGnify/ENA primary metagenome ERZ1026894 (study PRJEB33269, sample SAMEA4719813) | human gut metagenome | biome: human-associated habitat; feature: organic feature; material: feces | place: Cameroon | collected 2013-10 ... | reverse complement strand
CTCCAGGCCTGAATCAGAAGATCTTTAGCCGCGAGCTTTTCGACGTCTTCCGCAGTTGCGTCTGCGCCGAGATCGAGTTTGCTTTTCGCTTTTTTGTACTTCATGATGCGAATTGCGTTTTTCGGACGCGGCTCGTTGGCGTCGATGACCGTGAAGAGAGCGGGAGTGGGAGTCTCAAGGATCTCATAGCCGCCTTCGATGGCACGGCGGGCCTTGACGGTCTTCTCGTTGAGTTCAAGGACCTCCTCCACGTAGGAAATCTGCGGGAGGTGAAGTTTTTCCGCGATCTGGGGACCGACCTGCGCGGTGTCGCCGTCGATGGCCTGGCGTCCGCAGAGAATGAGGTCGAATTTGCCGATTTTTCCGGCGCATTTGCTGAGCGCATAGCTGGTTGCGAGAGTATCCGCACCGGCGAACGCGCGGTCTGTGAGAAGGACTGCGTTATCGGCTCCTCTGCAAAGCGCGTCGCGCAGAACTTCTGCGGCGGCCGGGGGACCCATGGTCGCAACGGTAACTTTTGCCTGATAACGGTCTTTCAGCTGAAGCGCCAGTTCCAAAGCATTGAGGTCTTCCGGGTTGAAGATCGCGGGGAGAGCCTGTCTGTTGACGGTTCCGTCCGCTTTCATCGCGTCTCCGGTAATGTTTTGGGTGTCCGGCACCTGCTTCACAAACACAATGATTGTGTAGCTCACGGGATACTCCTTCTTGTTAATTGCCGTTTGAAAAGATCAAACTTCTTTATTTTCAACTAGATTCCTAAATTTGATACTATAACTCCATTTTCGCAAAAAACAACTGCGCAACGAAAAAATATTTTACCGAAGCGTGCGTTTTTGCGCAAAAAGGAAGTCCAGCCCCTCGTCGTCCGCGAAAAACGGGTCCCAGACATTGTGGTCGACGCCTGCGAGTTCATGGTAGACGACATTCGGGTTTCCCGCGTCGCGGAGCGCTTTCGCCATGTTCCGTGAACGGACAACCGGAACGGCGGCGTCCTCGTCTCCGTGAATCAGATAGAATGCGGTGTCGCGCAGATTCGGCGCCTGGGCGGTATCGCCGCCTCCGCACATGGAAGCGGCCGCGGCGAAGAGTTCCGGGCGGCGGCTGACCATGTCGAAGACCGCGTAACCGCCCATCGACATGCCGAGCGCATAGATGCGTTCGCGGTCGATGTCGAACTCTTTCAGCTTGGCGTCGAGGAGAGCGAGCGCAAGTTTCATGTGGCGCGAGGGTTCCGGCGGGAGCGTGTGGGATTCGGATTCCCATGGAACGTCGACCCATTTGCAGTTTTCGCGGCATTGCGGCATGATGACGAGCACCTTGAGACCGTGGCGTTCGCAGTACGACGCGAGCGGCGGCGCACCGATCCGGACTTGAAGGAAGTTGTCGTTTCCGCGCGAACCCGCGCCGTGAAAATAGCAGACGAGAATGAATTTGCCCGGCTTGTCCGCGCCGTGCATGTACTGGCAGAACGGAAGCGTGTCGCCGTCTTTCCCTTGATAGATGAACTGTCCGATACCGAGCGTCTGAATCAGTTCCGGCTTCTGGGCGAGTTCATTTTCGCTGTTATGAATGGAGATCATAGGAGAACATTTCCTTCCCAGTTTCGAGTTCAAGCACCTGAAGATGCCCGTTCTCATACCAGCCGAAGGAAGGGGGATTTCCGCCTTTCGGGAGCGAGATGGAGCCGGGGTTGAAGGCGATAAGCCCGTTTTCAAGCCGTTCCAGCTGAGGAAGATGCGTATGTCCGTAAGCCAGAACGGTTCCTTTTGCGACCGGGGGAGGTACAGAGGGGTTCCAGTGGTGTCCGTGAGTCAGGAAAAACTTGAAGCCGTCCGCGAAAAGAGTGGAGAATTCCGCCATGATGGGGAATTCCAGGAGCATCTGATCGACTTCGCTGTCGCAGTTTCCGCGGACGGCGATGATCCGCTCCTTTTCGGCGTTCAGCGCCGGCACGACTTTCGGCGGCGCATAGTCCGGACGGAGCGGGTTTCTGGGGCCGTGATAGAGGGCGTCTCCGAGCAGAACGAGCTGTTCCGGCTTGCGCGCGTCTTTCTGTTTCCAAAGGCGGGCGAGGCTCTCGGGAGAACCGTGAACATCGGAGAAAAACAGAATCTTCATATCCGGTCTCTTGGCGATTACCGGTATTTTTCGAGTTCCGCTTTGACTTTCGCCGCGAGGAATTCGGCGGCTTTGTCGAGCGGGACGAGTTCGGAGTCGCGGGAGCCGCGGACTTTGAATTCCATAGAGCCGCTTGCGATGGTTTTCGGGGAGATCACGGCGCGGAGCGGAATGCCGAGAAGGTCGGCGTCGCTGAACATGGAACCGGCTTTTTCGCCGCGGTCGTCGAAGAGCACTTCCACGCCGAGCTTCTGAAGTTCCTTATAGAGTTTTTCGGAAACTTCCATGACGTTTTCCTTATCAGGCGTGATCGCGCAGATTTCGACGTGATAGGGGGCGACGGACATTGGCCAGATCGGCCCGTAGTCGTCGTGGGAATCCTCCACGAGCGCCGCCATGGTTCTGCCGATGCCGATGCCGTAGCATCCCATGATCATCGGGTGGGATTTGCCCTCTTTGTCGAGGTATTCGCACTTCATCGGGGCGGAATATTTGGTTCCGAGCTGGAAGATGTTTCCGACTTCGATGCCGCGCTTCATCTGGAGCGGTTCGCCGGTGACCGGGCAGGGGTCGCCCTCGCGGACGGTTGCAATGTCGGCGACGACAGCGTCCTTGAGGTCGCGTCCGTAGTTGAAGTTGACGTAATGGAAGCCGGCTTCATTGGCGCCGACGACGAGGTTGGAAGTTCCTTCGACGGAGCGGTCGACGACGATGACCGCCTTTTCCGGGTTGATTCCGACGGGGGAAGCGTAGCCTGGAACGGCTCCCGCATCGAGAATCTGCCGGTCGTTCGCGAACGCCAGTTCCTTGATTTTGAGGAGGTTCTGAAGTTTGGTTTCGTTGACTTCGAAGTCGCCGCGGATGAGGACGAAGATGAGGCGTTTGTCGGAATCGGTGTAGAAGACCGCCTTTCCGGTGTTTTCCGGTTTGACGTTCAGGAATTTTGCGACTTCTTCAATGGTTTTGGAATGCGGAGTCGCGACTTTTTCCATCGGCAGTTCGGGGGCGCGTTCAAATTTGATCGCGGAAACTGCGATTTCGCGGTTCGCCTTGTAGCTGTGGCCGTCGGGAGAGACGAACAGAGTGTCTTCCCCGCAATCGGCGACGGACATGAATTCATGGGAGACGTTTCCGCCCATCATGCCGGAGTTCGCCTTGATCGAGAGGACGTGCTGAAGACCGACGCGGCGGTAGATGTTGACATACGCCTGGTGAACCTGCATGTAGTACTCTTCGAGAGACTCCTGGGAGGTGTGGAAGCTGTAGGCGTCCTTCATGGTGAATTCGCGGACGCGGATGAGACCTGCGCGCGGCCGGGCTTCGTCGCGGTATTTTGTCTGGATCTGATAGGCCATGAGGGGGAGCTGCTTGTAGCTGGTGACCTCGGTGCGGACGAGGTGAACGATCGCCTCTTCGTGTGTCATTCCGAGGAGCATGTCCTTGCCGTTGCGGTCTTTGAAGCGGAGGAGTTCCGCTCCGACGGATTCATAGCGTCCGGATTCCTGCCAGAGGTCGGCGGGGAGCACGACGGGCATGAGAACTTCCTGTCCGCCGACTTTGTTCATTTCATCGCGGACGATGGCTTCGATTTTCTGAATGACTCTTTCGGCGGGGGGGAGGAGACTGTAGATGCCTGAGGAGACGGGGCGGATGTAACCTCCGCGCACCAGGAACTTGTGGCTGATCGTCTTTGCGTCTTTGGGATCTTCCTTGATCCTGCGGCCCAGCATGCGGGACATTTTCATGATGAAAAACCTTTATGTGTTAATGTGTTAGAACTTCTGTTTGTAACCGCTTCCGACTTCGGGCATGGTGGAGAGGGAAATCAGGAACATGACATAGTAGTCGGTATCCTTGCCCTTGTCGGTGTCCAGTTCCTGATTCCGTCCGAATTCAACGGCGGCGTCAATGCAGTGGAAGTTTCGCTTCAGGTAAAACGCGACGTTGCTCATGACGGCTTTTTCGATGTCGTAGGACATTCTGGCTCCGGCTTTGAGCTTGGGGTCGATGTAGGTCGGGAAGTCGATTCCGATGGTGAACGACTGCGCTGTTTTGTAGTCGGCGGAGAGCGTTGCGGAGGTTGCGTTGATCTGTTCGAGCATCGAGCCCATGGAGTAGGTTCCGCGCAGACGGTAGCTGTCCGAATAGCTGTAGGTGCCGTAGATTTTCCAGTCTTCGGAAATCTTGTAGGTGAGCGAGGTGTTCCAGACGTTGAGATATTTGAGCTTCATGAGGCCGACCCGTCCGGCTTTGCGTCCGTTGTTCCGTGTGGCCTGGGCGTTGTGCTTGTTGTTCTGTCCGGCGTCCCAGAGCATTTCCGATGTGAAGGAGAGTCCGTTGAACGGAGTCAGGGAGAATTTGATTCCGATATCTCCGACGTATCCGAACTGTCCCTGTCTCTGTGCGTGGAAATCCCAGTAGGTGTCCAGCGAGGCCCATTCGGCGATCTGTTCGGAGCCGTAATTTCCGCGCCGAGTCTGCAGGGTGTTCTGCATGCCGATACGGACGAAGTTCTGCTTGCGGATGCGGTCGACGTCATCGAAATAGTAGAGATGATCGGCTTTTTCGGTCGGTTCCGGAATCAGGGTGTAGTTGACGTACGGCATAATGATGTGGCGCAGTCCGTCGAGTTCGAGAGCGGAGCTTCGGACATCCTGCCAAGTGCGGTAGATTTTCGTGTTGGCTTCCACGCCGAATTCCCCGGCGAAGCGGAGCCTGGCTTTCCCCTTGCGGTCGAAGTTCCTGAACGGGACCTGATTGGAGAAGCGCGTGACTTCAATGGAGCTGGCCCCGAAGAGTTCGTTCAGATCATCGTCCGAAATCTTCGTTTTGGAAGAGTCGGAGTACGCGGTGAGGCGTCCGCCGACGCGCGGGATGATGTTCAGGAAATCCAGATTGATCGGATAGTAGAGGAAATGAACGGTGTCGAAGCGGGCGCTGGAATAGCCCCGGACGTTTCCGTAACGCCCGGGATTGTCGAGTTTGCGCCACTTCATGTCATAGTATCCGCCGGAAGTTTCGCTCTGATAGTATAGACCGCCGAACAGTTCCTGACGCGGCATGTCGAAGCGGATTTCGGGGAGGCGCTGGGATACGGTGTCGAAGTCGTTGACGCGCAGCGAGGTCAGGATGGCCGCGGAGGCGCGTTCCATCTGATATTCCAGCGCGGCGTAGGTGGGCGGCTGAACGTTCTCTTTGTAGCGCGTGTCGTAATAATCCTCAAGGAACTGATAGTCGCTGAGCAGTTCAAACTGTCCGCGGAAATCCAGAGAGGGCGTGATGTGCGTCAGATTTGTGATTTTGAAGTCGTAACGCTGGTTCGGAATTTTCAGGCGTGCATGTTTTTTCGCGTAGTGACGCTGCGTGTAATTGTAGTCGAAACTTTCATACGGCTTGCGGTCGTGCATGAAGATTCCGAACATCTCCGTTCTGGAATTGTCGGTCACGAAATTCAGCTTGGCTCCGTAGGCGAGTCCGCGTTTGGAGTAGTAGTTCACCATGGGGGCGACGTTCAGCTGCATGAGCGGGGTGTCCAGAATGGAGAATCCTTTGGATGCGCGGACGTAGAATCCGTAGTCGGAAGACTGACCGAAATCGACGTCGATGCCGAAGTTGTCCGATTCCGTCGGCTTGTAAAGGACGGGGAGCCAGAAAACGGGGAGATCCCAGAGACGCAGCAGGGTGTTGTACGCCAGAACGCTGTGTTCGCGGTGGGACGGATTGTAGTTCTGAATGCCGCTGTTGTATTCGCGGGGGGTGATGACCGCCTTGCCGGCGCTGATCGAGTAGTGATCGTGATCGTCCACGATGTAATCGCAGGTGGTGATTTTCGCGTCGCGGATGGTCAGCTGTCCGCCGGCGGAACGTTCGGCTTCCGCGGCGGCGAAGAAGAGCGGACCGTTCTGGAATGCGAAGTTGCGGAACTGGAAGAGTCCCGATGTGAGGTTTCCGGAAACGCGGTCGGCTTTCATGTAAGCTGGAACGTTTTCGACGGAGACCTTGATTTTGCGCATTCCGGTCGGCACTTTGACGTATTCGATGAATTTGACCGAGAGGGAGTCGTCGTCGAGCAGATCCTGATACTCTTCGTAATCGACGATTTTTTCGGTTTTCTGTTTTTTGGCGAACGTCACATGTCCGGCGGCTTCGAGGTCGCGGGATTCGAGGTTCAAAATGAACTTGTCGGCGGTGATCGTGATGTCTCCGTACTTGATGACCGCATGACCGCGCGCGATGAGGTTGTCGCCGACATATTCGTAGACATCTGCGCTTGCGTCGACGCCTTTGGCGTTCTTCGGAATGAGATCCGTCCGGAATTCTTTATACGAGAGTGTGGAGCCGGAACCCACCTTGGCATCGTCCATGTAAGACTTGTTTTCCGCATAGACGGCGGGCAGCGCAAATATCAAAACAACCGCAGCCGTCTGCGCCATGCGTCTGACTAAAGACATTTTCATTTGACCGGTTCCATTCGTGGTTCTCTTTTAAAATTATAACCGATACTATATCATAAAAATCCGTCTGCGCAAGTGGCAAAAACGGTTTTTTGACAAATTTAGTACGCTGACCAGTCGATGAGCTTGAACGTATGCATGAAAAGGTTGAAGAGCAGCGGGGAATCTTCGGGTTCATAGACGGGGTCCTCCGTTCCGGCGATCGGGGAGGGGGAAGGCGGGAGCGGTTCCCGTTCCGGGAGCCAGCCGCAGAGATGTGCAAGTTCGATCAGCCGGGGAAGCCGTTCCGGCGAATCGGGAGGAAGGCGGTCGAGCTGATGATTCGCGAGATCAAACTGAATCTGGAATGCAAGACGTACCGAGCTGTTTTTCTCCAGTCGCAGGTCGGGGCGTCGGCGGATTGCAAGCGAATGCAGATTCGTGTTTGAATACCAGAGAAGCGGCTGAAGGGAATCTTCCACGGAATCGCGGAAGTGAACCGGAAGTTCCTCGGGAAGATTGTTCAGGCGGAGCAGAAGCCGCGCGCTCGCCGGGTCGTTTGCGGCGCGGGAGTAGAGCAGACGCACTTTCGCGGTGAGTTCCAGATTGTCCAGCGCGGCAAGCGCGTCGTCCGCATTCCGTTCTTGCAAATCGTCGCGGATGTCCCGTTCGAGCCGTTCGATCAGCGGGTCGGCGGAACGGGAGACGCCGGCGAGGAGTTTTTCCGCGCGGTCCGGGTTCTCGAGGGCGGCGTCGACGGAGGCGGGGAGCGAGATCCACGCTTCCTGAGCGCAGAGGGAGAAAGTCAGCAGAAAGAGAAACGGCGCAAGTTTCATCAGACTTCCGCCAGGGTGTTCCGGACTCCGAGCGCGGTGAGTTTCCCCGGGAGGTTCTCGTAGCCGCGGAAGATGATTTCTGCGCGGTTGATGACGGACGTGCCTTTTGCGCATGCTCCGGCGATGATCATAGCCATTCCGGCGCGGATGTCGGGGCTTGCCATTGTGATTCCGCGCAGTTTCGCCGGACCCGAGATTACGACGCGGTGCGGGTCGCAGACAATCGCGTTTGCGCCCATGGCGATGATGCGGTCGACGAAGCAGATGCGGCTTTCAAACATTTTTTCGAAGAAGAGAACGGAGCCGCGCGCCTGGGTCGCGGCAACGATGAGACAGCTCATCATATCGCTGGGAAACTGCGGCCAGGGACCGTCCGCGATGATCGGGATGGCGTTGCCGAAATCGGGGCGGATTTTCATTCTCTTCGCGGTCATGGCGATGCGTCCCGGCTCGAGGCGGAAGGCGAGACCGAAGCGTTCGAAAACGCGGCGAGTCATCCAGTAGTGACGCGGGGAGATGCCGCCGAGAATTTCGATTTCGCCGCCCGCGGCTCCGCAGAGAGCGAGGTAGCTTGCGGCTTCAATGTGGTCGCCTTCGACGGTATGCTCCGCGCCGTGCAGTTTTTTGCAGCCGCGGATCGTGAGCGTGTTTGTTTCCAGACCGTCGATTTGCGCGCCCATTTTGACGAGCAGTCCGGCGAGTTGTCCGATATGGGGTTCGCAGGCGGCGTTGCGCAGAATCGTGGTCGAGGGGGTGAGGCACGCCGCCGTCATGATGTGTTCGGTTGCGGTGACGCTTGCTTCATCGAGAAAAATGTCGATTTCCGCGGGCGGGCGGCGGCGCGTTTTTTTGAATTCAAACGGGATGTCGTCGGACTCGATCTGGATGCCGAGTTTGCGGAGACCGTAGAAATGGGCGTCGAGACGGCGTCTTCCGATGACGTCTCCGCCCGGCGGCCAGAGTTCGGCTTTCCCCGTCCGCGCGGCGAGCGGTCCCGCGAAAAGCAGCGAAGTGCGCAGGGCGGAGCAGATCTCTTTCGGAAGACGGTTCGTTTTGAGGTTTTCCGCCTTGACGACAACCGTTCCGCCGGCGCGTCTGACGTCTGCTCCGAGTTCCGCGGCGAGGTGAAGCATGTTTTCGACGTCGATGATGTCGGGGACGTTGTGGAGAATCACCTCTTCGTCGGTCAGCATTGCCGCGGCGATCATCGGCAGAACGGCGTTTTTGTTGCCGCCGATCGTCACCTGTCCGTGAATCCTGGAGGGACCTTCTATGATCATGCTTTGCATGCGGAACCTCAGCGGACCGGCTGGTGGCCGGCGATTGCGCGGCGTTCCTGCGGGCGGATTCCGCGTTTCCGGGTGATGTAATCCCGCATGATGTTCAGGGTTTCATCCAGATAGAGATCCTTCTTGGTGTTCTTTTTTTTGTCCTTTTCGGCGCCGTCCAGATGAAGAAGTTTTGCCTGCTCCTCGTAAATGTCTTTTTCGCGGAGGTACTCTTTCCAGCGTTGTTCGAGATTCAGGGAGATCGTCTTTTTGTCCTTGTTCTTCATCAGGTACGCGATGTCGCGCTTGAGCATGGTGAATTCCGGGCTGGTTGCGACACGTGCATCGGATTTCCTGCGGAGGTCGGAGGCAATCGCGCAGATGTTCGGCTCATATTGCGCATGGGCAACGGCATCGATCTCATCCCATTTCAGCGGGTTGTCCAGCTTGTCTTCTCCGGTTTCCATGGCGTCGGTGAAAGTCGGGAAGGCAATATCGGGCGCGACGCCTTTCAGCTGAGTGGACGCCCCGTTGATGCGGTAGAACTTCGCATTGGTGAGCTTGATCGAGCCTGCGGAGAAGGCGTAGCCGTAGAAATGGACATAGTTGTTGAGATCGGCGACGACCTGGACGGTTCCTTTGCCGTGAGTCTTCTTGTCTCCGACGAGGATTCCGCGCTTGTAGTCTTTGATGGCTCCCGCGAAAATTTCGGAGGCGGAGGCGCTGAGGCGGTTGGTCATGACGATCAGCGGACCCGCGTATTCGACTGCGGGATCCTCATCCTTGTACTGCGTGATGCGTCCGGCGGCGTCGCGGATCTGGACGACGGGTCCGTCCTTGATGAAGAGTCCGGTGAGGGTGACGGCTTCCTGGAGGCTTCCTCCGCCGTTGGAACGGAGATCGATGACAAGACCGTCGAGTTTTCCTTTTTTCTTGAAGGACTGAATGATTTTGCGGACGTCGCGCGTGGAGCTCTTGTAGTTGCGGTCTCCGGAACTGGCGGCACGGAAGTCGGCGTAAAAGGAGGGGAGCAGAATGACGCCGACGTTGAGCGTTTCGCCGTTTTCCGCTTTGACGGAGCGGAGTTCGCCTTTTGCCTCGGACTCTTTAAGTTCCACTTTGTTGCGGGTGATTTCGATGTTGACGGGGAGAGCTTTCGCTCCTTTGACGCCCTCGAGAACGGTGAGACGGACTTTGGTTCCGGCTTCGCCGCGGATCATGGAGACTACTTTGGAGAGGGGCATGTCGACGACATCCACCGGTTCGGCGTTCTCCTGTGCGACGGCGATGATGCGGTCTTCCGCTTTCAGGCGTTTGTCGAGGTCGGCGGGACCGCCGGGAATGATCTGCACGATCTTGGTGTAGCCGTCCTCGCTGGTCAGCACGGCACCGATTCCGACGAGGGAGAGCTGCATGTTGATGTTGAAATCCTCTTCGCTGCGGGGGGCCATGTAGCTGGTGTGCGGATCGAAGAGATGGGCGAAGCTGTTGAGATAAAGTTCAAGCGCCTCGACGGGTTCCATTTTTTTGTTGAACCGGACAAACTGATCCACGCGTTTGCGGATGCGTTCGATTGCGGGTTTGGGAACCGGGACGGGTTTGTTCTCTTTCTTCAGCTCCTCCGCTTTGATGCGGTCCTGAAGCATGATGGCGATAAGATCGTTTGTGAGTTTTTTGCGCCAGAGTGCGGCGCGCTCCTGTCTGTTCGCCGGCCAGTCCGTTTTGAGTCGGTCGAAGCGGTAGAGTTCGTTCGTTTCGAAATCCGCTTTTGTGAAGGTGGCGTTTTTGACGAACTGATCGTACTCTTCGAGGTTGTGAAGATATTTGTTGAAGATGGCAAGCGCGAGGGAAACATCGCCGTTGGCGATCATGGGAAGGAGAATCTTCTGATGAGTGCGCCAGAGTTCAACCTGATCCTTCGTGAAATAGAGTTTGAGCGGATCAAGGGTTTTGAGATAGAAGTCAAAGAGTTTTTTGGAGTTGACGGAATCCACATCTCGTTTTGCGTAGTGCATTTTTGAGAGCATGTTGTAGGTGATGCTTGTGATGACGCGCATCTCTTCCGTCTGCTCGAAGGGACGCCCGTGCGAGACTTTCTTTTCTGAAACGGGGCGTTTGGCCGGGAGGCTGGAAGCATAGAGCTGCGTGTGCGGCGGCGTCTGCCGGGTGAGAGCAAATCCGGTTGAGACGAGAAGGGTCAGAAAAAATATGGAAAGCAGGGGGAAGATGAGCTTTTTCAGTTTCATTGTTCGTATCTCCTAATCGGTGCGTGATTTCTCAAAAAAGACAATGTCGTCCCGGAAAATGTTCAGGGGTCTTGGAAATATAAATCTTTTGTTTAATATTTCCAGTCGTTTTTCTGAAAAAAAGCTTGTATTTTTCACCGGAACCGTTAAATTGTGGAAAAACAAGGTTCAGAACGAATGATACAGACAGGTGTGCAAATCAAAGCGGGGGCGTTTCCTCCGCAGTGGCGCTGGCGCGCGGACTTGGAGGAACTGGCGGAGGCGGGAGTCTCCCTGATCGTGTTCCCGATTCCGTGGTGTCTTGCGGAACGGGCTCCGGGCCGTTTTGATTTTTCTCTTTTTTCCGCTTATCTGCGCGAGGCTGAAGTTTGCGGGATGCGCGTGATTCTGACTCCGGTTGCGGAGCCTCCGGCTTGGATTCAGGAGCGCTGTTTCGAACAGCCGGAATACCGCAATGCCCTGTTCGCGTTTTTCCGCGCCCTGGGTGCGGAGTTCGGAGAGAAAAAACTGCTTGACGCATGGCGGCTGGAACTGCTGTCGCTTGACGACTGCCGCTGTCCGAAGTCGCTTGAGCTGTTCCGGAAATTTCTGCGGTCTGAATTTTCCTCCATCCGGGAGCTGAACGCCCGCTGGTTCCGGAATTATTTCTCGTTCGACCAGATTCCGCCGGAGACTCCGGAGTGTCTGCCCGATTCGCCCGAATCCATGGCGTTTTTCCGTTTCCGCCGTCTGCGCGAGGCCGGATTCTTCAAGGAGCTTGCAGCGCTTCTTCAACCGGCGGGGCGGGCGGCCGCCGCGCTGCTGCTTCCCCCGCGGATGTCCGGGCTGCTCCCTGACAAACAGCTGGATATCGCCGTTTCCGTGGAGCAGGACGAGAGTTATGCGGAACGGACCGCCGTTCTCGCCTCATCCTCCGAGACGTTCTGCCGCGAGGGAATTTGCGTCATGGAGCGTTCGCCCGGTTTTCAGGCGGCGCCCGCCCAGCTGACTCCGGGGCGGCTTTACCGTTTCCTCTGGAATGCAACCGCATACGGGGCGAAACGGATTGTGCTCGGTGAATGGGATAAAGATTCTCTGTTCAATCAGCTG
>ERZ1026894.1786-NODE-1786-length-11997-cov-3.559538_pt1 | contig 11997 bp, 9 predicted proteins | sample MGYA00380177_ERZ1026894 | MGnify/ENA primary metagenome ERZ1026894 (study PRJEB33269, sample SAMEA4719813) | human gut metagenome | biome: human-associated habitat; feature: organic feature; material: feces | place: Cameroon | collected 2013-10 ... | reverse complement strand
GTGCTTGAACATCATGCCTAAAGCCGCGCCGTGCGTGACGACCGCAATCCGTCCGCCGGAATGACGCCTGGTCAGAAGGTCCAGGGCGGCGGAAACCCGGTGCTGGAAGGCGGAACGGGATTCGCCTCCGGTGACGGTCATTGTCAGAGAATCATGAACAAAATCTTCAAATTCGCCGGGGAAAACAGTCAGAATGTCCGCGATCCGGCGGCCCTGCCACTCGCCCAAGTGCCACTCGCGGAGTTCCGGGGTCGGAATGACATTGAGTTCGTGCGGTTCGGCGATGATGCGGGCGGTGTGCATGGCTCGGGAGAGGTCACTGGCGTAAACGGCGTCAAGCGGAACGTCGCGCAGACGCTCTGCGAGACGTCCGGCCTGGCGGATTCCGGTCGCATTCAGCTCGACGTCGAGCTGTCCCTGGACGGTTCCTGCGGCGTTGGCGACGGTTTCACCGTGGCGGATCAAAATGATTTCTGTGGACTGCATGGTTTTTCAAAAAAAGCGCGTCCGTTTTCAGGAAACGGACGCGCTTGAGAGGCAATGTTATTTGTCGAGGCCGAGAACGCGCATGGTGGAGAGGGCGATCATCAGCTCTTCGTTGGTGGGCATGACGATTGCTTTCCAGGCGGAGTCATCGGTGGAGATGACTCCTTTTTTGCCGAAGCAGTGGTTGTTCTTTTCGTTGTCGATGCGGATGCCGAGGGCGGAGAGTCCTTCCATGATGCGCTGGCGGATGGGGAGGGAGTATTCGCCGATGCCGCCGGTGAAGACGAGGGCGTCCGCGCCGCCGAGGAGGACGTAGTATGCTCCGATGTACTTGATGACGCGGCGGACGAACATTCTGATGGCGAGTTCCGCCTGGGCGTTGCCGTCGGCCGCGGCGTTCATCATGTCGCGCATGTCGCCGCTGCCGATTCCTCCGATGCCGTAGAGACCGGACTGTTTGTTGAGAATCTTGTCGACTTCCTCGCGGGAGTGTCCGAGTTCGATGAGGCGGAGGACGGCGGCTGGGTCGAGGTCGCCGGAGCGGGTTCCCATCATGAGACCTTCAAGCGGGGTGAGTCCCATTGAAGTGTCGATGACTTTTCCGTTTTTGACGGCGGCCATGGAGCAGCCGTTGCCGAGATGGCAGGTGATGATGGTGGTGTCTTCCAGTTTCTTTCCGAGGAATTCGGCGGTGGAGAGAGTCACATAGTGGTGGCTGGTTCCGTGGAAGCCGTATTTGCGGATGCCGTATTTTTTGTAGTAGTCATAGGGGATGGCGTAGAGGTACGCTTCCGGGGGCATGGTCTGGTGGAACTGGGTGTCGAAGACGCCGACGTTGGGGACGCCGGGGAAGTCTTTTTCGCATGCTTCGATGCCGGTGAGGTTCGCGGGGTTGTGAAGCGGTCCGAGGGGGAAGCATTCACGGATGATGTCTTTGACTTCCGGAGTGATTTTGACGGGCTGTGTGACTTTTTCGCCGCCGTGGAGAACGCGGTGTCCGATGGCGGAGACTTCGGAGAGGCTCTTGATGACGCCGGCTTCAGGATCGACGAGCATTTTGCGGACTTCGGAGAGAGCTTCTCCGTGGTTGGTGATATGGAGCGGGAGTTCTTTTCTGAAACCGTCGGGGCGTTTGTAGATCAGATTGGGGGTATCGCTTCCGATACGTTCGACCTGTCCGCTTGCGAGAACTTCATTTTTTCCGCTTTCCATGTTGAAAAGCGTGTACTTGAGGGAGGAGCTGCCGGCATTGACTACCAGAATTTTCATGTTCTACTTTCCTTTGTTTATTGAGAAACAATCATTGCATAATATACCATGCTTCCGGGGGAGTAACAAGCGGGGATTTGAAAATAAGTGTTTTTTTCTTTGTTTTCCGGGATGATTTTTTGCGATTGGGGTGTATAGTACAGGTCAGTAAAACTGTTTACGGAAGGAAGGTACGAGAATGAATCTGATAGTCAATCCGAGAACCCTTTCGGGAGCGATTGCCGTTCCCGGCTCAAAATCCCACACGATCCGCGCCGTTGCGCTGGCGATGATGGCGGACGGCGTTTCCCGGATCCATGCGCCGCTGGTTTCGGCGGATACGCTTGCGGCGGTGCGCGCGGCGAAGGCGCTGGGGGCGGTTGTCGACCGCGGAACCGATGCGGTCTGGACGGTTGCGGGAACCGGCGGAGATCTGCATCAGCCGGCGGGCGTGATCGACATGGCGAATTCCGGAACTTCCATTAAAATTTTTGCGGGTCTCGCGGCTCTGCGTCCGTTCCCCGCGTCGTTTGACGGCGACGAGTCTCTGCGCTCGCGCCCGATGGCGCATCTGCTCTCCGCGCTGGAGAAGCTCGGAGTGAAGACGGAGGCGTCGTTCGGGCGGTGTCCGTTCACGGTTGAGGGACCGATGACGAACGGGACAACGCTGGTCAACGGCGAGTCGTCGCAGTATGTGACGGCGATTCTGCTTTCGGCTCCGTTTGCGGAACAGGATACGGTGATCGAAGTGGAAAATCTGAATGAAAAACCGTATGTTGAAATTACGCTCGGCTGGATGAAACGGGTCGGACTGCGTTTTACGGCGTCGGAGGACCTGACGCATTTTGAAATTCCGGGCAGACAGAGCGTCCGTGCGTTCGAGGCGACGATTCCGGCGGATTTTTCGACTGCGACCTTCCCGCTCGTGGCGTCGGCTGTAACAGGCAGTGAACTCCAGATCCGCAATCTTGATTTCAACGATCTGCAGGGCGACAAGGCGGTGTTTCCGCTTATGGAACGCATGGGCATGAAGATCGTCCGCGACGGCGACGTCACAACGGTGCGCCGCGACGGTCCGCTCACCGCCGCCGATCTTGACCTGAACGCGACGCCCGATGCATTGCCCGCGATCGCCGTCGCCGCCTCGTTTGCGAAGGGCACGACGCGCATTCGCAACGTCGCCCAGGCGCGCATCAAGGAGACGGACCGGATTGCCTGCATGACGCGCGAACTGCGCCGTTTCGGCGTATGCATCGAAGAGGAGCCGGACGGCATGGTCATTCACGGCGGAACGGAGCTTCACGGCGCGGCGTGCAACAGTTACAAGGATCACCGGATCGCGATGGCGCTCGCAATTGCGGGGCTCGGCGCACTCGGTGAAACGATCATCCGCGATGCGGAGTGCATGAATGTGACGTATCCGCGGTTCATTGATGATTTCAATGCGCTCGGCGCGCGTTTCCGCGTGTTCTGAGAAGGAGAATAGGAAAGATGCAAGTCAAAGAAGAGTTTTACGGAGACGGAATGCCGCAAATTCATTTTGCGGGCGGGCTCGTCCGCATGGATTTCGCGACGTTTCAGCCGGACCCCGCGGGAAAGGAACCGACATCGGAGAAAAATTTCCGTCTGGTGATGAACATGCAGTCGTTTCTCTCCACTTTCGACACGATGAAGAAGCTGGCGGAACGGATGGTCGAGATCGGAGTTCTGAAGCGGAATCTGACCGAGAAAGTGGACGATTGAAAAATGGCGGTCATGATACCTGTCGAATGCGATTTGACGCGGCGTCCGATGTCGGAGCAGATCGTTTTTGAAGCGATCCGGAAGGGGCTTTCCGATGAGTGGCGCGTATTCCATTCCTTCGACTATGTGACGCGGGATCTGAACCGGAAACGGTGGGACGGCGAGATTGATTTCCTGCTGTATCATCCGAAAAAGGGAATGCTCGTGATCGAAGTCAAAGGCGGGGCCATTTCGTACCGTCGCGGACAATGGTATCAGGAAGACCGCCCGATCAACCCGGTGGAGCAGGCAAAGCGGAACAAATACGCGGTGATGCGTCTGTTGCAGGAGGCGCTGCACCGGGAATTGCCGATGAAATTCGCGCATTGCGTCTGTTTCCCCTCCTGCGGCTGCTGCGAAGTCTGGCCGCCGGAGGCGCAGGGAATCGTGCTGACCGAAACCGGATTGCCGTATATTGAAAAGTTCGCGGCGCGTCTGCTGGATGACGCGCAGATGCCCTCGAACCTCTCCGGTGCGGTTGCTCCGGAGGAGATCCTGCGTGTCCTGTCTCCGGTTTTTGAATACGGAAAGCGGCTTTCGGAGCGGATCGGGATGGAGGAGAAGCAGTTTTTCCTTCTCACGGAGCAGCAGTGCGCGGTTCTGGATGCGCTGGAGAACTTTCCGCGTCTGCTGGTGAAGGGCTGTGCCGGATCGGGCAAGACGGTCATGGCCGTCAAGAAAGCCGAGCGGCTTGCGGCGGACGGCGCGAATGTGCTGCTCCTCTGTTTCAACCAGCTGCTTGCGAAACATCTGAAACAGGCCGTGAAGAAGAGTCCGACGATCAAAGCCGCCGCGTTTTTTGAATTCTGCATCGAACTGCTGAAGATTCCGGAACCGCAGGTAGGCAAATACCGGAGCAATCCGCGTCTTTACTCGGAGGTTCTGCCGAACCTGCTGAAGACGTATCTTCAGAGAACCGATTTTTACTACGATGCGCTTGTCGTCGACGAAGGACAGGATTTTGCGCCTGAGGCATGGGAGGTGATCACCATGCTGATTCCGGAAGGTGCGCCCTGCTATATTTTCTACGATCCGGATCAGAATATTTTCACGAAAGAATTGAAACTGCCGGATTTCGGACTGCCTCCGGTTCTGCTGACGAAAAACTGCCGCAACACCAGAAAGATTTATGAAATGCTGAAGCCGTATCAGACCACGGCGTCGACCATCATGGATTCTGCGCCGGAAGGAGCGGATGTGCATGTGCTGCAGGGCGGCTGCCGCGTTCTGCTGGAGCGGGAGCTGGAACGGCTGGTCATGGCGGAAGGCGTTCCGCTGCAGGATATTGTGATTCTCGGCGGACATTCGCTGGAGCACACGAGCATCGGGGAAAATCACGACGTCGGACATTTTCATATCGTGGAGCGCGCGCCGGAGATCGGCGCGATGGAGGTTTCGTATTTCACCTACATGAAGTACAAAGGCTGCGAATCGAAAGTCGTGATCCTGCTTGACGTGGACGAAAACGATGAACGCTGGAAGAACAGGCACGGCATTTACACCGCCATGAGCCGGGCGATGCATCAGCTGATCGTCCTGCATAAATAAAACCGCGCGGCGTAAAAAAAGCGGCGCCGCATCCGCGGAGAAACGGGTGCGGCGCTTTTCATTTCGCGGAAAGCGGTCAGAGAGTGCGCAGCCAGAGTGTCATGGAGGCGTCTCCACGGTTCTGCCAGAGCGCATACGGAATGGCGTGGAATTCCGTTTCGGTGCGTTCGGGGCGCGCCGCGCTGTAAAGCGCATCCGTTTCGGGAAGCGTTTCGCGTATGGCTTTTCCGGTGATCCCGGGAACGTCGAGGAGCCCTTTGAGCGGTTCCAGACGGAATGTCTGGTCTCCGGGAACGACGAGCTGTGAGAGCAGTTTTCCGTTGTCGACGCTTTCAAGACAGTAGATGACCGGGCCGCGCGAAAGAGCAGCTTTGCCGGCATCCTCTTCCGCGAGCGGGTTCGCCCGGACGAGCTCGACGGGCATTTCAAAGTCGAGAACCACTTCATCGCCCGGCATCCAGACGCGCTTGAGAACAAGGAATCCTTTTTTGAGTTCCCCCCGCATGGAGGCGGTGTACTTGCGGCACCAGCCGGGAATGCGGAATTCGAGGGCGACCGGAGTTTCAGGAGCGGAGAGAACGCGGAAGACAACGTGTCCGTCGAACGGGTAGCCGCCGGTCACTTCAAATTTGAATTCGCCGTCGTCGAGAGCGACAGTTCCGTTTGCCGCGACGGGGAGGGCGATGCGGATGGCGTCGCCGGATTTCGAGTAGGCGAAAGAGGCAATCTGCGGGATGAAACGGCAGAAGCTTGTCGGACAGCAGGAGCATCCGAACCATGGCTGGCGGGTGCGGGTCATGTTGTGCCCGGAGGTTGGAGGACAGTTGTCGGCGACGACAATCGGGTTCGCATAGAAAAACTCCGTTCCGCTGAGGGAGAGACCGCTGATAGCCCCGTTGCAGAGTCCGAGTTCCATGACATCCGCGTATTTGGAATCGCCGGTCAGATTCAGCATGCGTCCGGAGAAGAGGACGAGCGCCATGGCAGCGCAGGATTCGGCGTAGGCGGTAGTGTTCGGGAGGTTGTAGGGATAGGAGAAACTTTCATCGTGCGGATTGCTGCCGACGCCGCCGGTGACGAACATTTTGCTCTGCGCGACGCTGTCCCAGAGGCGTTCGCAGGCGCCGAGGAGGGACTTGTCGTCGGTCCGGAGCGCGACGTCCGCCATGCCGGAGTAGAGATAGAGGGCGCGGACGGCGTGTCCGACTGCTTCGGTCTGTTCGCGGACGGGCTTATGCGCCTGATAATAATCGAGGGGCCATGGCTGGCGTTTCAGCTGTTTGATCTCTTCTGCGAAATAGTTCGGCTCGGTTTCGCGTTCATCGACAAAATACTTGGCGAGGTCGAGATACTTTTTGTTTCCGGTCGCGTCGGCGAGTTTGCAGAGAGCCAGTTCAATCTCTTCGTGTCCGGGGTATCCGCGGAGCTGTCCGGGCTCGCGTCCGAAGACGCTGGCTATGTAGTCGGCGTAACGGCACATGCAGCCGAGGAAGTTGCGCTTCCCGGTCGCCTGCCAGTGCGCGACGGCGGCTTCCATGAGGTGTCCGGCGCAGTAGAGTTCGTGGTATTCGTGGAGGTTTTTCCAGCGCATGTCGGGGGCGACGACCGTGAAGAAGATGTTCAGATAGCCGTCCGGCCGCTGGGCGGAGCAGACGAGATCCACATATTCGTCGAGCTCTTTTTCGCGTTCGGGATCGGGGTTGAGGATGAGGTCGTACGCCATGCCTTCGAGAACTTTGGCGACGTCGGAATCCCAGAAGTAATGAGGCTGATCCGGCATTCCCTCCTTCCAGTCGAGACGGAATGCTTCCAGGCGTTTTGTTTCGTGGCATTTGCGGACGTTGGCCGGGAGGGTGTTCGTGTGGTTGGCTGCGATGCGCGGCGCGAAATAAGCGTCGTTCAGACGCACTTCTCCGATTTTTGAATTCTGACAGGCATTCATTCCAAGACTCCTTAAGTTGGGGAACTTTGTTTCTTTTATTATACACCGGCTTGCAAAAAAATAACAGGGGTGTAAAGTAATAGAAAAAGAGGAGAAATCTGACATGCCCGACATTCCGTCCCCGCATTTTCTTTCCGCCGGGCGGTTCGTTTCGCGCGGACACGGACGCCATCCGGTACGGACGATCGACTCGCTGGAACTGATTATCGTTCTGAGCGGACGGCTGGACATATTCGAGGAGGAGCGTGAGTTCCACGTCGAGGCGGGGGAACGGCTCTTTCTGCTTCCGTTCCGCCGTCACGGCGGGCTTGCCGCATACGAACCCGATCTCACATTTTTCTGGATGCATGCAGCGTTTGAAAAGAGGGAGGATTATGCATGTTTCGCCCTGGAGGAGCCGTGCGCTCCGGTTGCATCGCCGGAATTCGCCGGGGCGTATCTGCAGCTCCTGCTCGGAGAACAGAGACGCGGGATGCTGGAGGGGGAGGGGACGGCGCGGGAGAACCTGGATGCGCTCTCGGCGATTCTGCTGCGCGAAGCTCTGCGGACACGATCGGGAGGCGTCGGAAGAAGCACGCTGACCGATGCGGCGAACCAGTATATCCGGATTCATTTTGACGAGGCGTTGACGACTTCGGAGATCGCTGCGCACCTGCAGTGTCATCCGGATTACCTGAGCCGGCTCTATTCGCAGGTGTGCGGGTGCACCGTCGGGGATGCGATCCGCCGCGAACGGATCCGCAAGGCATGCGAAATGCTGGAACGGTCGAATGCGCCGGTCAAGCAGATCGCATACGAGGCGGGGTACGGCGATGTTTCCTATTTCCGCAAACAGTTTTTCCGTGAATGCGCCATGACGCCGAAGGAGTACAGAAACCTCCGCCGGCGTGGGCATGTGAACACGGAGTGACGGATCAGTCCCTGTTGTATTTGAGGACGAAATCGACGATCGGCTGCGGATTTTCGAGGCAGTGCGGGTGATGCTTTGCACCGGGCTTGTAGATGACCTCGATGTGTCCGCCCAGTTCGCGGTAACGCTTTTCGACGATCATCGTGTTCTCGTCGGCGGGAACGACTTCATCGGCGTCGGCGAGCGGCTTGAGGTTGTCGAGCGGGTTCTTGTCGTAAGCCATCGCCTGTTCTTCGGTGAAGTTCCAGGCTTTGAGACAGTTCTTCCAGCTCTGTTCGTCGCCGGGGCCGTGACCTTTTGCGCCGGGCCAGCTCTTGAAGTCGCAGACCGGATTGTCAAGATAGAGACAGCTTACCTTGTCGGTGTTCTTGACCGCCCAGTTGTAGACGTCGAGCCCGCCGCGGCTGTAGCCGACGGGAACGCATTTTTTATTGAATCCGAGCGAGGTCAGGAAGTTGTAGAGCATGTCGAAGCGTCGGTTGGATTCCGCGGAGCCGTAAAGTTCGGTGACGTCGATGTGCGCGACGTACCATCCGCGGTCGAGCAGAGCCCAGTCGGCGTTCGGGAATGCTCCGAAGAAGCGGGCGCGCCAGAACCAGCGTTTTTTCGGGTCGGGCGTGACGTTCGGTTTGACAAGCTTGCAGGGGATGCCTTCAAGCTTGAAGTTGAGACATTCGTATCCGTACCAGTCGGAGACGTGTCCGGGGAAGTCCGTGCGGAAGCCGTGTTAACTTCGAGCGAGCGCGCGGCGAGAATCTTCTTCAGAAATTCCGCGACGATATCCGCCTGCGCCGAGCGTCCCTCCGCGTTGTAATGGTAACCATCCTTCGCGCTGTATTCCGGATGCTCCGCCATCGGAGTGTAGAGGTCGAGAACGGGTACATGGAGCTCCTTCATGATTTCTTCCGCGATGCGGTTGCGGTGAAGAACCATTTCATTGAGCTCCGCAAATTTTTCCGGTTCGTTTTTGACTGTGATCGGCGTGGAATTGCGCCAGGTGAGGCGTGCGCGGGTGTTCTGGCGCAGGAAGAGAACAAGCTCTTTCAGGCGTTCGCGGTAGTATTCATCCGTGTAGGGCGTTCCGTGAAGACCGTTGTTGATGCAGATCAGGTCGACCGGATAATCCGCGAGAGCAAGCTGAAGCTCGCGGTAGAATCCCGGGTCGCCGACGATTTTTGAGGAGGAGAAGGCCGCAACGGTTGCGATGCCTTTCAGTCTGTCCGAAACGTCGAAGCGGTGACCGGCGACAATGGAGTCGCCGATCAGCAGCACGCGCGGCAGAGTGTTGTCATCCGTGTCGCACCAGTAGTGTTGCGACCATTCAATTTTTTCTCGATCCAGCATTGTGTAATCCTTTTTTTTATTTTTTGGGTTGAGGCGGGCGTTTTTGTCGCGGAAGCCGTTTTCCCCTGAGAAAAGAGGGCGGTTCCGGCGGAGAAAAGGAGGGCGGTGAGCAGAAGAAAAAATTTATTCATTGCAAATCGCTCTTTTCATCGTATCTTTCTGTTGTCCGGCAGAATCATGCGCATGACATAATTCTTGCGGAGGTTGTCCTTTGAATCCCAGGGATATGCCGGTTCGCGGGCGGTGACCGGGAGACGGTTGAGCGTTTCTCCCGGAAGATCCTCGAACTTGCGGTTCTGGGCAATCAGCAGAATGCGCTGTCCCGGTTTTTCCCTGCGGAGTTTTTCCAGCTCTTCCTCGTCTTCAATGACGGCGATTTCCGTTTTCCGGTTCAGATAGTATATGGCGTCCCGCGGTTCGGATTGATAGAAGTAGATATTCTCATCCGGTACGCGCATCTGTTCGGCGCGGAGCATCATCTGGCGGAATGTATAGCGGATCGTGCGGAACTGGGAGGCGGTGGGGATGACATAGACGAACACCACGAGCAGGGAAACGTAGATGGAGAAGATGGACTTCGCAAGCTTCACATCCGGCAGAATTTCCGTAAACGGCGGTTCGCTGCGCAGATGAAACAGGAACATTCCGAGAATGAACACGGCGGCAAGCGCCGCGACAATGGACTGCGGGACGAGGCGCAGCAGGAACTTGTATGCGGGGGGGACGATTTCCGGGAAGAGCGTCAGCACGATTCCGGCGAGCACGCAGAGAAGCAGTGCGATTGCCGGAAGCGAGCGGAACAGCAGAAGCAGAACCTGTTTGATCTTTTCCACTTGGCGGTCGAAGGATTCGCGGGAGAGGTAGAGCGCCATCAGAATGGCGCAGAACGGAACCGCGGGGAGGATGTAGTACGGACGGCGTGAGCCGGAAATGGAGAAGAAGAGAAAAATCGCAATCAGGGTCCAGCAGAGCCAGCGTTCCGCCTCCTGGAACTGTTTGCGTCTGCGGAAGGCGTCGATGACTGCAAGGATCATGAACGGGCTCCAGGGGAGAAGCAGGCGCGGCAGATGAATGAAGTATGCATAGAACGGTTCGTCGTCGTGGTCGAACGGAGCGAAGAAGCGGATGATGTTTTCGCGCAGGGCGAGTGCGATTCCGCTGGTTTTGAGCGTGCCGTCGGCGTCGATGAGTTCCTGAGTTTCCGGTGCGACAGCCGGAGCGATGAGTTTGGAGAGTTCGAACGGAATCATGTAGACTCCGATTCCGATGAGAAGTGCCAGGGCGGATTTCCAGTTCAAATGGAAGAGAACTTTTTTCGCGAGGAGCATGTCCACGCCCACGGCAAGGAGGGGAACCGCAATTGCGGCCATTCCCTTCGCGTGCGCGCCGATGAAGCAGAGCAGGAAGAAGCCGAGATATCCGGGGAAGCTTTTTGTTTTCCGGAAGGCCAGATACCACGCGATTGCGCCGGTCGAGAACGCAAGATTCGCCATATCGGCTTCGGCGAGGCGTCCCCACCAGGCGAACGAGTAGCAGGTCAGGAAAAGCCAGCCGGAGAGACGCGCGATCTCCGCGTTCCAGAGGCGTTTGGCGATGGAAACGGTCGCCATGAGCGCTGCGGCCGCCGCGAGCACGCTCGGGAGGCGGGCGAGAAACTCATTGACGGTTTTGCCGTTGAAGAGCGAGGTCAGCACGATGAACCAGTAGGTCAGCAGCGGCTTGTCGTAATAGGGTTCGAAATTGATGGTCGGATGAAGGAAATCGTTCGTGAGGAACATTTCACGGACGACTTCGAGCCAGCGGGATTCGGAGCCTTTGACCGGCTCGACGCCGAGATTCCCGATCAGCAGAAGCGCGGCGCAAAGCCACAGCGGGAGCCAGAACAGGAGTTTTTTCTGTTTGCCGTTCAGACCCGGTTTTTCCGGTCCGGGAGCGGTTCCGGGCTGTACGGGAGTCTGGCGGGCGGGACGGTTGAACTTCATGCCAGAACCTCTTTGATTGCGGTGACGACATCATCCTGATCTTTTTCCGTCATGGAGGGGAAGAGCGGGATGGAGCAGATGCGGTCGGAGTTCCATTCGGTGTTGGGGAGCATGCCGGGCTTGCAGCCCATCTGTTCCCGGTAGAACTTCTGGAGGTGCGTGCAGCGGAAGTGCAGCCCCGTGCCGATGTTTTTCTCTTTCAATGCGGCCATGAATTCGTCGCGGTTGAGTTTGCCCTTGACGACGCGGACGACGAAGAGATGCCACGCGTGTTTGAAATCGTAAGCGGGATCGGCGAGAGGCTGAATTTCCTCGACGTCTTTGAGCAGTTCGCGGTAACGGAGGGCGAGCGCGGTGCGGCTGGCGTTGATTTCCTCGATGCGCGCGAGCTGACCGAGCGCAAGCACGGCCTGCATGTCGGGCATGTTGTACTTGTAGCCCGGTTCGACGACCTGCGCCTGCGGGGAGCGTCCGTGCGTGAGGCGGTCGTAAGCGTCGACGCCGAGACCGTGGAATTTGAGGCTGCGGCAGCGTTTGCCGAGTTCTTCTTCATCGGTGACGAGCATTCCGCCTTCGCCGGTTGTGATGTTCTTGATGGGGTGGAACGAGAACATTGCGGTTCCGGCGGAGCCGATGAGTTTGCCTTTGTAGCGGGTCCCGAGCGCGTGCGCGGCGTCTTCCACAAGACGGATTCCGTGTTTTTCCGCAATGGCGCGGAGCGGATCGAGATCGGCGCTGGCGCCGGCGAAGTGGAC
>ERZ1026894.1782-NODE-1782-length-12023-cov-6.069352_pt1 | contig 12023 bp, 6 predicted proteins | sample MGYA00380177_ERZ1026894 | MGnify/ENA primary metagenome ERZ1026894 (study PRJEB33269, sample SAMEA4719813) | human gut metagenome | biome: human-associated habitat; feature: organic feature; material: feces | place: Cameroon | collected 2013-10 ... | reverse complement strand
ATATTCATGTTAAGCTTTCAATTTGTAGCTTATCTGTTAGTTGAAAGCTTTATAAAAGGTTCTATTCAACGTTTAATTCGTCAACGAATACAAAACCAGGGTAGCCCTTGCCTGGGTGCCAGGCGGGAATATGGTGTTCGGATTGCACCATTACCTTAACGTAACGAATAGGAGAAGTCGTGGTGAGCGTGACGGTGTGACGATTGATTTGGTTGGGATCCGTCTCCTTCATTTCGGGAAAGGCTTGTTGGCCGAGCGTGGTGTAATGGATGCCGTCGGTGGACCCTTCAACGAGTATTTGGCGTGCATCAAATAACCAATAGCCTTTTTCTACGCACGTGTTGAGTGAGAGTTGACGAAGTTCTTGGGGAGTTCCTAAGTCGATGACGGCCTCAAGGTCGTTGCCACAGAAACCAATCCAACGGCCAGAGGCATAGTTGGTGTCGCCAGCCGTCAATCCGTCAACTAATAAGGTCGGTCCTCCATACACCTGTTGTGGGTGAGGCTTTTGTAAGAGGCGAATGGGACAGGCCGTAGCCTTATTAAAGTGGAACGTTTCGCTCACCTCGGGCGTTGTACCCCACGAACGAAAAGCAGCAGCTCGCAGTGTGCAGGGCTGCTTTATTTGTATCGGTTCACTATAGAGGGGAGATGAAAGGGTGGGCGCTGTTCCGTCAAGCGTATAGTGAATAGGGGCATTGTCTATTGTAGAGAGCGTAGCTACGATACTGCGACTTGTGGTGTCTGTGGCTAACGTTAGCGTTGGGTTGTACACCACACGAGCGTAATTATAGCCCACTTCATCGTACACTTTGACTAATTGCTGCAAACGCGTGATAAAAGCATTGTAGTCCTTTTGTTCGGGACTGCACCATTGCACTTCGCTCAATGCGGCCATACGAGGCAATTCCATATATTCCACTTGGCGAAAAGACGGAATGTATTCAGTCCATAAGTTGGCCTGCACACCTATAATATATGGCTGCTCGTCGGCCTTGAGTTGGCGCGGCATGGGTTCGTAGCTATACACGTGTTGCAAAGGCAGGTAGCCACCAATGGCTTCAGGTTCGTGCGCTTTGTCGGCACTCTGATAGTAGTCAAAGTAAAGGTAAGTATTGGGCGTCATAATCACCTTGTGATGTTGGCGTGCAGCCTCCATGCCTCCACCTTCGCCTCGCCATGACATGACAGTAGCGTTAGGAGCCAATCCGCCTTCGAGCGTCTCGTCCCAACCAATCATTTGACGCCCTAATTGATTAAGATGTTGCTCGGCATGCTTAATGAAGTAGCTTTGCAGACGCTCTTCGGCTGTGTGGCGCTCGTCAGCCTGTAAGTGTTGTGCTGCAATCAATGCTTGACACTTGGCACAGCGTTTCCACTCCTTCTTTGGGCATTCGTCACCCCCTACGTGAATGTATTCAGAGGGGAAGAGTCGTACCACTTCATCGAGTACATCGTCGATGAATTGGTAAGTTTTAGGATTTCCAGCACAGAGCACGCTATCCGTTACGCCCCATTCTTGCCACACCTTGTAAGGCCCGCCAGTGCAGCCGAGTTCGGGATAGGCAGCTAAGGCAGCTTGCATGTGGCCGGGCATGTCAATTTCGGGAATGATCGTAATGTAGCGATCAGCAGCGTACTTAATGATGTCTTTAATCTGTTGTTGTGTATAATAACCTCCATAGCGCTTGCCGTCGTAACGGCCTGAATTGTGACCAATGGTCGTTTGTTCGCGCCAACTGCCGATTTTGGTGAGTAAGGGGTACTTCTTTATTTCGATGCGCCAACCTTGATCGTCGGTCAAGTGCCAATGAAAACGGTTGATATTGTGAAGGGCCAACATATCAATGAAGCGGTAGATAGAGTCGGCCGTAGTGAAGTGGCGCGCTACGTCGAGGTGAGCGCCACGATAACTGAAGCGTGGGTAGTCTTCTACCTCAACGCTGGGCAGGGTGACTTGTTGCACCCTCCCCACGGGCAATGCCTTGCGCAACGTTTGTATGCCATAGAAGCAACCAGCGTTTGAGGCACCGTCGATGAAAACGCCCATTTTTGTTACCTTTAGCTGATAAGCCTCTGTATGGTTACTTGTTAAATTTTGACGCAGCGTAATGCTATTGTCATTAGCCTTCGTAACGACTTTTAATTGCAGCCCCGTGCTTTGCTGAATATATTGTGCCAAGAGTATAGCATTTTGATGCAACGCTTTATTGCCTTTGGGATAGGCAATTGTGGTTTGACTATTTAAGATAAAGTCACCCGCATTAGCATATTGAATGCTCTTAGGTAGTGGAACTACATTATAATGGGCTGTTTGTGCCCAGCCTATGAATACATTAAAAAGGCTGAATAATGCGATGAAAACGCTCTTTTTTATCATTCTTGTTTAGTAGTGTTTAGGTTATTTCAAAAAATAGCTAATTTTATGTTTTAAGGTAATAAGATTATAAAGTTACATCACGTTGATAATCTCATAACCTTAAAATTAAAAATCTATCTTACATATCCTTTAGCATTTGCCAGCACTGGAAGAGGCCGCGGGGTACGTGGAAGCAGCCCTTCCACTTACCGCCCTTTAGGGGGAGCAGGACTTCACCTTGGCGATTGAGGTAGCCGTACCATTCGGGATAGTCGGGGTCGGTAAAGTGTGTCCACACGTAGTTGTGTACACGTTCGAACCATTCTAAGCACTTCTTGTTGCCCGTGAGTTTATAGCCTTTGAGCATAGTAATAAGCGTCTCAATATGTACCCACCAGAGCTTTTGGTCCCATTCCAATTGTTGACAGGGGTGGCCAAGGCGGTCCATAAAGTAGAAAATGCCACCGTACTTTTTATCCCAACCATATTCAGCCTCGTTGAGAGCTATTTGAACGGCTTTCTCTATTAAGTCTTTACGACCTAAGCGTTGTCCTAAATCCATAATAAACCACATGGCTTCAATAGCGTGACCTGGGTTGAGCTGACGACCTTCAAAGCAGTCGACGAGTTCGCCGTCCGTACTCAGATTTTCAACAATGAGTCCTAATTCAGGACGATAGAATACGTCCATTACTTCGTGAATGCATGTATCAATCGTACGCTGCATGAAGTCGGCATCGAGTAAAGGCTTTATCTCAAGCGCTACGTTACACAATATCATGGGTAAGGCAAAACTCTTGAGCGAGCGCGCTCCAGGAGCGGCCTTGTTCCACTTGCCTTTGGGATTGTCTACCTTAGAGAGTACGACGTCGAAGGTGCGTTTGGCGATGTCGGCATACTCCTTATTGCCTGTGGCAATGCTTAATTGTCCGAAGGCAATCACGGCAAATGTGTAAGAGAATATGTTATAGGGCTCTACCAAAGGGTGTCCTTCGCGGTCGAGCGAGAAGTACCAGTTCAACTGTCCGTCGTGACCATACTTCTTTAAGAACTCTGCACCTTGAATGGCGCAATCGAGCCATTCTTGTCGTTTCTCCACTTTATTGTAGAGAGTGGCAAACATCCACACTTCGCGGCCTTGCAGCCAGATAAACTTGTCGGTGTCGTACACCTCGCCTTTGCGGTCGAGGCAGGTAAAGTAGCCCCCGTATGCTGTGTCTTGGGAGTGGTTGAGCCAAAAAGGTATTACTTTGTCGAGCAACTCTGTTTTATATTGCTCCGCTAATTGTTTAAAGTCCATAATATGGGAGTTTAATGAGTTTAATGGGTTTAATGGGTTTAATGAGTTTAGTGAGTTTAATGAGTTTAATGGGCTTAATGAGTTTAATGGATTTAGTAAGTTTAGTGAGTTTAATGGGGTAAACTTATTAAACTCACTAAACTCACTAAACTCATTAAACTAAATTCTTTCCCTCCAGCAAAGGCCAGCAAGCGATTTGCTTTCGCGAATAAAGCACGAACAGATGAGACCAACGATGATGGAGCTGAACATGCCGATGAAACCGTATAAAAGGAAACTTGTGTCGGTGAGGTAGCGCGTGAGGAACACGGCTGCGACTCCGCATACAAAACCGATGAGGGCAGCTCGACCACCAATGCGTGGACAGAAAATCCCCATTAAGAAGAGACCACCTAAACCGCTCGATAGCAATCCTAAGATTTCTTGGAAGAAGTCGAGCAGCGAAAGAATGTCCCATGTGGCCATGAGCAAGGCTATGCCCATACCCAATACACCCGAAACAATACAGGTGCGACGTGCTACAGTGAGTGTGGCCTTATCAGTGGCAGAGGGGCGAAACCGCTTGTAGAAGTCGACACTAAAGGCCGTGGCCACCGAGTTGATGTTGGAAGAGATCGTACTCATCGTTGCTGCAAAGATAGCTGCAATGAGTAGTCCCGCAATGCCTGGGGGCAATTGACTCATCATGAAGAAGGGGAAGATGGTGTCGGCCTTCGCCATGGTAAAGTCCAACTCTGCAGGGTGCGTCTTGAAGAATGTGTACAATCCTGCACCAATGGCAAAGAAGGCAATGCTAACAAACACACTCATTACGCCATTGAGCAGAATGCTACGGCGTGCGCCCGCCTCGTCTTTCGTTGTGAGATAGCGCTGAATGACGGTTTGATCGCTCGTGTAGGATATTAAGTTGTTGGCCATTCCGCCTATGATGATCACCCAAAAGGTGGCCGATCGATAGTCAAAGCTCCAATTGAAAAGGCGCAACTTGTTGTCGTCCATGGCAATCTGACAAAAACCTTCAAAGCCACCTTCCGTACCCCAAATGAGGTAGCCCACAGCAAAGAGTGCGCCACCAACAAGAATGAAGCCTTGTACAACATCGCCCCAAACAACGGCTTCGACACCACCCATGGTGCAGTAGACAATGGTGACAAGCGCCATGAGTACAATGCAAATGTAAAGGTCGATGCCCGTAACGGCCGTGAGCGCTAATGAAGGTAAGTAGAGCACTAAGGCCATGCGTGCTACCATGAAGATGATAAATAGAGCCGAGGCCATGAGCCGTGTGGTCGCATTAAAACGCCGTTCTAAGTATTCGTAAGCACTCGTTACGTTCAAGCGGCGGAAGAAGGGCAGATAGTATTTGATGACGGGGAAGGAGACGATGAGAATGGTGACCAACATGGGGTAGTACGTCCAATCCGTGGCATAAGCCTTGGCGGGATAGGCCATGTAGGTAATCGCACTCAGCATCGTAGCATAAATGCTAATGCCTGCTGCCCACCAAGGAATGCGGCCACCTCCCTTGAAAAAGTCGTCGGCATCGCCTCCGCGACGCATAAAGTAATAGCCTAACAAAACCATACCCACCAAGTAAGCAATGAGTACGGTCCAATTCAACCAACCAAACGTGGGGCGCATGGTCATCTTGATAGCCGTTACGGCCGAAGAACGTATGCCTGGCTTCGTCTCGCCATTTACGACAACCCATTCGTTGCCACACTTCACGATGCCTGTGCCAGCACGTGCCAATAGGGGCGATTGACTTTCAGTCACCCAAGTATTGGTAATGGTATGATAAATAACCAATTCATCGTTAAATTGATACCACTCCTCGGGGTGGAATAGATATGCGGCTTGTTCTGCCTTTAAGCTTTCTAAAGCCTGAATGGCTGCTTGCGTATGATACTTTTTAGCGGTGAATTCGGCCTTTTTGAGCAAAAGAGGCATATTTACCGCCCGTTCAAAGCGTTGTTTGTTCACACCACCTATAAAGACTATATGGGCGCAGCCCGAACTAATGCCGTAGGCGCCAGCCAACGTCATCGCCTCGCTGCGTCCGTGCGGCACGATATCAGCTATTTTTATCCATTGACGTGCGGCAGCGTTGTAATAATATCCGTCGGTATGTGCCACTGCTGGTTGGTCTCCGTCAATCGGAGCAAAACCACCTACTAAGTAAAAGCACGATGAAGTCGCGTTATTTTGTACCGCTGCAGCAGGTTGTACACGCGCTGCACCCGGGAAGTCGGGCAATCGTTCCCATTCCTTGCCATGTGGATAACGCATACGAAAGGCTGCATTGACAGCCTTGCCATTGGAGAGTCCGCCTGCCACGTAAATGTAACCACCACCATAAGCTCCCGCCATGTTGTCGAGGGCAAGGGGGAGTGAGGGCAGTTCGTCGACCAATAGATGAGATTGTCGGTCGGTATGTAAAAGATAAACCCGTGCCGAACTCGTTTGGCCATCGCCTGTTCCACCCACACACACCATACCATGAGGCACACTCACGCTCACACCATAGGCTAAGGGCTGAGGAAGTTGAGCTATTTTGTGCCACTGTTGCGTGTCGTCGTCAATGTTGGTGAGTTCGTAGATGTCGGCATAGAATTGCTTTTTGCCGCCTTGAGCTGCAGGTGTGGTAGGGAAGTTACAACCACCAGCCACCAACACGCTCTTGCCTATCGTGCCTACAAAAGGGGCAGAAACACCCTGCTCCCCATTTATGCGTAGGGGGGCAATCGAACGATAATTTACCGTATTAAAAGCATTGTCGTTAGGCGGCGAAGCCTTTTGTGCGACCAAGGGTAGCACTATGAAAAAAGAAAGGAGGTATAGAAGGAGGTTTTTCATGGTTATTGTTTGAGGCTGTTAATGAGTTGATAAGTTGACGAGTTAACGAGTTGACAAGTTAACGAGTTGACAAGTTGACAAGTTAACAGGTAAGTTTCTATAAAGATAAAAAGCTTACTCGTCAACTTGTTAACTCGTCAACTTGTTAACTCGTTAACTCGTCAACTTGTTAACTCGTCAACTAAAAACTACTTATTACAATGATTGAAGAAGTCAATGGCTTCGAGTTCTTTGCGCAGTTGTACTTCTTCTTCGTCGGTAACGTTTTGGAAAGGTGTGCGGTTAGGGCCTAAGTCAAGTCCGATAAGTTTCATGATGCGCTTACCACCTACAATGTTGCCACGGAAGTGACAAATCACATCGATTACGTCTTGCGCATAGTTCTGCAGTTCGCGTGCCTTTTCGAGATCGCCAGCTTGCCATGCCTCCAAAATGCCCGTCAATACGCGGCCGTTGTAGTTGGTTGTACCACCAATACCACCTTGAGCACCGCCCATAGCCAAGCAGGGAAGAATCGTTTCGTCTTGTCCGTGCAACATATCAAACTTGCCGTCTTTATAGCGGTGGCAACGATTGTATTCGTAAAGGCTCTCAAACGTGTACTTTATGCCGGCAAAGTTGGAAATGCGGCCGTCAACGGCCTTTAAGAAGTCAAGCATTGAGAGGTAAACGCCATTAAAAGCAGGGATGTGGTAGAAGTAGAAAGGTAAGTTAGGCGCACCGCAAGCGATCTCTTCGCAGTACTTTACCAACTCTTCGATGCGATTGACCTTCGGGAAAGGAGGAGCCATCGCACCAATGCCCCACGCCCCGATCTTCTGTGCGTGTTCGGCCAATCGACGACTGCTCTTTACGCAAGTGCTACCTACGTGTACGATAACTTTAAAGTCCTTGGGCACAGCCTTCACCCAAGCCTCAGCCAACAACATGCGCTCTTCCTCGGTAAGCATATAGCCCTCGCCCGAAGAACCATTAATAAATACGCCTTTCAGCCCATTGCGAGCCAAGAGGTCAGCATAAGCCTGAATAGGTTCGTAATTGACTTCGCCATTTGCATAAAAAGGCGTAAAAGGAGCGTCGATTAATCCGTGAATCTTTTCCATGATATTATAGGTTGTGATGTATTGAATACTTACATGAATAAGTTCTTATTGCAAATATACGTTTGTTTCGTTAATAAACTTCTTCTTTATCTTTATTTATTTTTATCTTTGCTCTGTTTGCATTAACTTTGCTCCCAAGAAAAATACAAATCCATTTAACATAATCATTATGCGCAAAACAACAATGACGCTCTTAGCGGCGCTGATGTCTGCTCCAATGTGGGCACAAATCACACCGTTGGGAGGTTTTTACTATGGACAAATGCCTACCCCTACTGGCTGGGAGTGGCAAAGTCCTGATTCGGTAGCTTATAATAAGCAGCAGCCGCATGCTTGGTTCTTCTCATTTGCCAATGTTGACCAAGCTCGCAAGGTGTTGCCCGAAAATAGCTCGCTTTGGCAGAGTCTTGATGGCCAATGGCAGTTCCACTGGGCCAAGAACCCTGACGAACGCGTTAAGGACTTTTATCGCACAGACTTCGATGCTTCAGGTTGGGATAAGATACAAGTGCCCATGTCATGGAACATGGCAGGTGCGCAAAGCGACGGCACATTTAAGTATGGCGAACCGCTCTACTCTAACCAGCGTGTCATCTTCCAACACCAAGTAAAGGTGGGCGATTGGAAAGGTGGTGTGATGCGCACGCCGCAACAAAACTGGATGACCTATAAGAACCGCAACGAAGTGGGTTCGTATCGTCGCACCTTTACCATTCCAGCTGATTGGGACGGTAAGGAAGTGTACGTTAACTTCGACGGTGTTGACTCTTTCTTCTACCTCTATATCAACGGCCATTACGTAGGCTTCTCAAAGAACTCACGCAACTTGGCACAGTTCGACATCACTCCTTACCTTAATAAGAAGGGTGAAAACATCATTGCAGTTGAGGTATATCGCAACTCTGATGCTTCCTTCCTTGAGAGTCAGGATATGTTCCGCTTGCCGGGTATCTTCCGTACCGTAGCCTTGACGGCAAAACCCAAGGTGCAAGTGCGCGACCTGAAGGCTATTCCCGATTATGATGCGTCATTCACCGATGCCTCACTTCACATCTCAGCCGAGGTGCGCAACTTGACGGCAAAGGCTGCTAAGGGTTACACCATCGCTTATTCACTCTATCAAAACAAGTTGTACAGTGATGAGAATACCCTCGTACCTAACGTTACCGCTACGGCACAAGTAGGCGAGGTAAGCAAGGGAGGCGAACTCACAGCAGAAGTTACGCTCAAGGCTGGGCAAGGCATTAAGCCTTGGAGTGCTGAGGCTCCTTATCGTTACACCTTGGTGGGTGAACTGAAAGATAAGAAGGGAAATGTAGTAGAAACTTTCTCTACTAACGTAGGTTTCCGCAAGATTGAAATCAAAGACACACCAGCAGAGAAGGACGAGTTTGGCTTGGCAGGTCGTTATTACTTCCTCAATGGTCAGCCCATTAAGTTTAAGGGCGTAAATCGTCACGAGAACAATCCACAGACGGGTCACTACATCACCCGTGAGCAAATGGAAAAGGAAGTGTTCCTCATGAAGCGTGGCAACATCAACCACGTGCGCAACTCTCACTATCCCGATGCTCCCTATTGGTACTACCTCTGCGATAAGTACGGCATCTATTTGGAAGATGAGGCTAACATCGAAAGCCACGAATATTATTATGGTAAGGAGAGCCTCTCACACGTGCCTGAATTCCGCAACGCTCACATTGCACGCAATATGGAAATGGTGCATAGCACCGTCAACCACCCTTCAGTTGTAATATGGAGCCTTGGTAACGAAGCCGGCCCGGGCGACAATTTCAAGGATTGCTATGCTGCAATCAAGAAGTACGACACCAGCCGTCCCGTACAATATGAGCGCAACAACGATATTGTCGACATGGGTTCTAACCAATATCCCTCTATCGCTTGGGTGCAAGGTGCCGTAAAGGGCAACTATAACATGAAGTACCCCTACCACATCTCAGAGTACGCTCACTCAATGGGTAATGCGGTGGGTAACTTAGTAGACTATTGGAATGCCATCGAAAGCACCAACTTCTTTATGGGTGGTGCTATCTGGGACTGGGTAGACCAAGCCATGGAAGGTACTGACCCGAAGACAGGACAAAAGTTCTGGGGTTATGGTGGCGACTTCGGTAAGGACAACAAGCCTAATGACGGTATGTTCTGTATGAATGGTGTGATGCGTCCCGACCTCTCGCCCAAGGCACAATACTTTGAGGTAAAGAAGGTATATCAGAATGTTGGCGTGAAGGCTGTCGACTTGAAGCAAGGCCGTATCGAAATCTTCAATAAGAACTATTTCGAACCCTTGAAGGGCTATCAGATTGTTTGGTCACTCTATAAAGACGGTGTTTGCGTTGAGAGCAATCGTCCGTTGATGGGTGCAAAGAACATTCTCGGTCCGCGTGAACGCCAAGAGTACGTACTCAACTACGATTACAGTCAACTTGACCCCACTAGCGAATATTTCGTTAAGGTGCAGTTCTTGCAAGGCAAGGACATGCCTTGGGCTAAGAAGGGCTACGTACAAATGGAAGAACAATTGCGCGTGAAGGGTGCTGACGTAAAGGCTCCTGCTATAAAGAAAGTAGCTGCTACTAATAAGGCTGCGGTCAAGATGAACAAGACCGCTGAGGCCCTCACCTTTAGCGGTAATGGCTTCAACGTAAGTTTCGACCTCCAATCAGGTGCTATCAACACGCTCGCCTATAATGGCAATACGATTGTTGAAGCAGGCAATGGTCCTAAGTTGGATGCTTTCCGCGCTCCGACCGACAACGATGCCGGTATTGGCTTCCATAACGAATGGTTCAAGAATGGCCTTTACGACTTGCAGCACAAGGCACTCAATGCTCCTACTGTAGTCAAGAAGGCTGACGGCTCTTACCAAGTAAGTTTCACCGTCGAGAGCCAAGGCCGCGAGGGTTGCCAACAGGTGTACTCTGACCGCGACCGCGACCCCGAAACGGTTTACACCTTCGATAAGGGCAAGCATGCGCTCACGGCCGACGACTTCAAGTTTACGACCAACCAGATTTATACCATCTATCCCGACGGCTCTATCGAATTGCAAAGTGCCATTTCGGCCAACCGCTCTAACGTCGTGTTGCCACGCATTGGCTATGCAATGAAGTTGCCCAAGGCATTCAGTCAATTCCAGTACTATGGTCGTGGCCCTGTTAACAACTATGCCGACCGTAAGACAGGTCAGTTCATCGAACTCCACCATGGCGAGGTGGGCAAGCAAGACATCATTCTGCCTAAGCCCCAAGCTATGGGCAACCGCGAAGAGGTGCGTTGGTGTGCCCTCAGCAACAATGCAGGTGCCAGCGTAGCCTTTGTAGCCGATAGTGTAATGTCTGTATCAGCATTGCCTTGGAGCCAGCAGCAGATGACCACCGCAGCCCACATCTATCAGTTGCCCGCAAGCGACGGTACTTATCTCCACCTCGATGCCAAGGTGACAGGTTTGGGTGGTGCAAGTTGTGGTCAAGGCGGTCCGTTCATTGAAGACCAAGCACGTAGCACCAACTACAATTTCGGTTTCGTTATTCGTCCCGTAGCCGCAGGTCAACAACCCGCTGAGGTAGCTAAGGTAACTCTTTCAGGCGAACAACCTATCAGCATTGAACATAGCCGCACAGGCGTTGTTACACTCAGCTCACCTGCTAAGGGCCGCACGATTATGTACGCCTTGAATGGTAGCAAGAAGGCTACGGCTTATACTGCACCTGTTAATATGCGTGCTGGAGGTACGATTACAACGTGGTATAAGGACAATCCTTCGATGAAGACGTCAATGCGCTATGACAAGGTAGAGAGTGTACCCCTTCAGGTAGTCTTCGCTTCGTCTGAAGAGCCTAATGGCGGCAGTGCAGCCAATATGGTAGATGGCGACCCTGCAACCATGTGGCACACGATGTATTCTATCACCTTGGCCAAGTATCCTCACTGGGTAGACTTTGATGCTGCTGAGCAGAAGGTTATGAAGGGCTTCACCTTCTTGCCTCGCCAGAGTGGCACGAATGGTTGGGTGAAGGATTACGAAATCTACGTAAGCCAGGACGGCAAGAACTGGGGCGAACCTATTCACAAGGGTACGTTTGCAGCCAATGCCGAACTCAAGCGTGTAATGTTCAGCAAGCCCGTTAAGGCACGTTACATTCGTTTCCGTGCGCTCAACGAGCAAGGTGGTCAGGATTTTGCCTCAGGAGCAGAGTTCTCACTGATTGCTGAGTAAAATTTATAAATCATAAAAAGTTCCCCTATGACTTGAAGACAAGTTGTAGGGGAACTTTTTATGATTGTTTCTTAATATCTGTTCACTCCTTGATTATCATATAAGTAATGTTAAAAAATAACTTCCGCAATTTTTCTGTTGCAGTTTATGTTTAGCTCAATTGCC
>ERZ1026894.1780-NODE-1780-length-12027-cov-3.114601_pt1 | contig 12027 bp, 9 predicted proteins | sample MGYA00380177_ERZ1026894 | MGnify/ENA primary metagenome ERZ1026894 (study PRJEB33269, sample SAMEA4719813) | human gut metagenome | biome: human-associated habitat; feature: organic feature; material: feces | place: Cameroon | collected 2013-10 ... | reverse complement strand
CCTACACGCTGGGTATGCACCGCGCTGCCGACAATCTGGAAGTGGCCAAGCGGGAGAACTCCGTCATCACGCTGGAGAACAACTACGAGCAGAAGTACGAGGGTTTTGACCCTAACAGCAGCGAGAGCTACATCATCTTCGAGTTGATGCAGGACCAGAACATGGCCCAGAGTGTGAAGCTGGCACGCAAGGTGCAGGAGCAGTTTCGTTCCACGGCAGGACGCCTGGACAAGGGTGTGCATCAGGCAGGCTTCCTGGTGCTGAGGGCTACCAGCATGCCCAGTGTGCTGGTGGAGCTGGGTTACATCAACAATCCCTCGGAGGAGACATACCTCAACAGCCAGGCGGGCATAGCGGCAATGGCCAAGAGCATCTACCGCGCATTTGTGGCATACAGGAAGTGAGCGGTGCAGGATAAGGGATTCCCACGCACGGCTTATATATATAATAAGGAATATACAGAACGGTAAAATGAGAAAAGAAGTCAAGATAGGTCTCACAGGTGTAGCAGCCCTGATGATACTCTTTTTCGGTATCAAGTTCCTCAAGGGCGCCAACCTCTTCAGTTCGAGCAGTATCTACTACATCCGCTTCAGCAATGCAAAGGGACTCAGCAAGAACAGCACAGTCTTTGCCGACGGCTACAATGTGGGCACGGTGAGCGATATCATCTATGATTATGAGCATCCCGGACAGGTGCTTATCCAGATATGCACCAATCGCGGACTGCGCATCCCCAAGGGCAGCAGCGCCTCTCTCGACGAGGCTATGCTGGGCGGCTGCACGCTCAATATGCTGCTTGCCACCAATCCCCGCGAGTCCTATCAGCCCGGCGATACCATCATGGGCAATGATGAAGGCGGACTCATGTCGAAGGCCGAGGACTTGATGCCCAAGGTGGATCAGGTGCTGGCCAGGGTGGATACTCTGCTGGCCACGCTCAACATGCTGGCTGCTGACCCCAACCTCCCCCTTATCCTCAAGAACGCCGAGACGCTGACCGCCAATCTCAACGAGAGCAGCCAGCAGCTCAACCGCCTCCTCTCCCGCGATGTGCCTGCCATGACACGCACCTTCACCCAGGCTGGAGAGAATGTGGCAGCACTCACCGACAACCTCAACAAAATCAATCTGCAGAGCACTATGGACAGTGTGAACTGCACCATAGGCAATGTCAACCGCATGGTGGTACAGATGCAGAGCGAGGAGGGTACGCTGGGACTGCTCATGAAGGACCCCTCGCTGTACAACAGCCTCAACCATACCGTGCAGAGCGCCGATAGTCTGGTCAATGACCTCAAGGCTCATCCCAAGCGCTATGTGCACTTCTCTGTCTTCGGCAAGAAGGAGAAGTAACAGGCTCTGCCAGGCGGGATTTCTCCCGCAAGCAGACGCGGCAATGATGCCACCGCACCGTTAATTGAATTTATTCAAAATTAACGGGACTCCCCATGGGGAAGCGGTGCCAGCTTGTTGACGCTTGGTTTATCGGCAGTTAGGACTTCTTTTGGTGTCCTGTTTCGATGCATTAGTCAAAGCCATGTGCTGGGCTATGTATCAGTCACTTGTGCCCAAGAGGGGGCGGAAGCGCGACAAAGCGACAACGGCGTGTTTCTTCATCTGCTGAAATTCAGTACTTTGTGGCGCGGATGAAGGTGGGGGAGCATGATGAGCAAAATTTGGAGTGCGTGCAAAAAGTGTGTATATTTGCAGAGAATTTCTCGCAAGGAAACAGCTAAAAGACAATTAAATCTCAAGAACTAAGGATGGATAAGTCACCACGCGATAAGTGGAAGGAATGCCTGGGCATTATCAGGAACAACTTGGACGAGCAGAGGTTCAACACATGGTTTGAGCCTATCCGCTTCAAGTCCTATGACCAGGACAGGAAGGAACTCACGATATTCGTTCCCTCCAGTTTCTTCTATGAGTATCTGGAAGGTCACTACCGGAGAATCATGCATATGACTATCGCCAAGGTGTTCGGTGCCGACCAGCACTTGAAGTACGAAGTGAAGGTGGCCGGCAAGGAGACCGTGAATGTGGAGAGTGACGAACCGACCCTGCTGGACAGGCAGCCCCGTGCAGCGGTGCCCGCCAACCAATCGCCGCGTATGGCTCAGGCGGCAGGAGCACCCCAGGATCTGGACTCCTGTCTCAACATGAAGCAGAACTTCGGAAACTTCATCGAGGGCGTGAGCAACAAGTTGCCTCGCAGCATCGGACTCTCTATCGCCGAGAATCCCAGTCAGCAGACTTTCAACCCCCTCTTTATATACGGACCCAGCGGAGTGGGCAAGACCCATCTGGTGAATGCCATCGGTACGCGCATGAAGGAGCTTCACCCCGACAAGAGGGTGCTCTATCTGAGTGCACGTCTCTTCGAGGTCCAGTACACGTCATCCGTTCGCCAGAACAGGATAAACGACTTCATGCATTTCTACCAGAGCATCGACATGCTCATCGTGGATGATATACAGGAGATGGTGGGCAAGCAGGCCACACAATACACCTTCTTCCACATCTTCAACCACCTGCGTCAGAATGGTCGTCATATCATCCTCACCAGCGACCGTCCGCCTACGGCATTGCAGGGGATGGAGGATAGAATGATCACCCGATTCCAGAGCGGACTGCTGGCCGAGCTGGAGAAACCCGAGGAGCGCCTGCGCAGGGACATCCTGGAAAGCAAGATCAAGCACGACGGACTCAGAATCCCTGAGAAGGTCATCGACTATATCTCGCAGAACGTGAGCGACAGCGTGCGTGAGCTCGAGGGAGTGGTGCAGAGCCTGCTGGCCTATTCGGTGGTGTTCAACCGCGATGTGGATCTGCAGTTTGCCATGCGCATCATGAACCACAACATGCATGTAGAGCGCAAGCGCACCATTACGGTAGATCAGATAGTGGAGCACGCATGCGAATACTTCCAGATCAAGCAGGAGGATGTATATGGCAAGAGCCGCAAGGCAAACATCGTGCTCGTGAGACAGTTGAGCATGTACTTGGCGCAGCACCACACTCAGTTGACCGCCAGCAGGATAGGCAATCTTGTGGGAGGCCGCAATCACGCCACCGTGATTCACAGCGTGCGCACCATAGAGAACCGCCTGAAGAGCGACAAGGACTTCCAGAAGAAGGTGACAGAGCTGGAGGGGAAACTCAAGGCATGACTTTTATACCATAATAATATAACGTATGATGAACATCAGCACTCGCAAGACCATACGGAAATATACGCAGCAGCCCATCTCTGATGAGCTGCTGAACCGCTTATTGGAGGAGGCTTCCCACACCCAGACAATGGGCAACCTGCAACTCTACAGCGTGGTGGTCACACGTTCGCATGAGGCCAAGCTTGCATTGGCACCCTTCCATTTCAACCAGCCCATGGTGACACAAGCTCCCGTGGTGCTGACCATCTGTGCCGATTTCAGGCGGGTGAGCGACTGGTGTGAATGTCGTCAGGCGGTGCCAGGATACGACAATATGCTCAGCTTCATGAATGCTGCCACCGACGCCTTGCTCTATACGCAGACCTTCTGCAACCTGGCCGAAGAGCAGGGGCTGGGCATCTGCTACCTGGGCACCACGCTCTATATGCCTGCACAGATAGCCGAGCAGTTGCATCTGCCTGCGCTCACCTTCCCCGTGGCAACACTCACCGTGGGCTGGCCTGACGAGAACCCTGAGCAGCAGGACCGTCTTCCCCTTGACTCCTTTGTACATCAGGAGAGCTATCAGGCCTATACCCCCGAGCGCATCGACCGTTTCTATTCAGCCAAGGAAGCATTGCCCGCCAATCAGGGCTTTGTGGAGGAGAATGGCAAGGAGACGCTTGCGCAGGTTTTCACAGACGTCCGCTATACCCGCAGGGACAATGAGGCCATGTCGCAGGGGATGTTTGCGGCACTTCGCAAACAAGGTTTTCTGAAGCAGGAACCCAGTGTGGCTCCTCTCGAGGTGGTGGAAACCAGACCCGAGACACTGGAATGCGATGTGGTGCGTTTCCAGAACAAGAAGGAGAAGTGGGTGGCTTTCGTGGGACTGCTCAACGGACATCCCTATGAGATATTCACCGGTCTGATGGACGATGAAGAAGGCATCGCACTGCCCAAGAGCGTGACACACGGCCGCATCATCAAGCATGTGGATCGCGACGGACAGAAGCGCTACGACTTCCAGTTCGAGAACAAACGTGGCTACAAGACCACTATCGAGGGTCTCAGTGAGAAGTTCAACCCCGAGTATTGGGATTATGCCAAGCTCATCAGCGGTGTTCTGCGTTATCGCATGCCCATTGACCACGTCATCAAACTCGTCACCTCGCTCCAACTCGAGAGCGATAATATCAATTCCTGGAAGACAGGAGTGGCCAGGGCACTCAAGAAGTATCTGCCCGAATCGCTGCAGAACGAAGACGTGACAGAGGAGTGAGCAGGCGTATGAATGTGGATATCTTCATCAAGCGACTGCGCCTCTATGGCCGTCACGGAGTGCTCCCCCAGGAGAGGGAGGTGGGTGCCAACTTCTATGTGACCCTCACCGCTGCTGCCGACGTGAGCGATGAGGCACTGCTGCACGACCGTCTGGAGGGTACCGTGGATTACAGCAAACTTGTGGAAGTGCTGGAGCGGGAGATGGCAAAGCCCTCAGCCTTGCTCGAACATGCGGCCATGCGGATGGCTTCCAGCGTGCTCCGCGACTTCCCCATCATATCCAGGGTAGAGCTCGAATTGGAAAAGGAAAACCCGCCCATGGGAGTGCAAACTGAGGGCGTTGGAGTCAAAATAGTGCACGTAAGGTGATATTGTCATCGCAAAACTGCGCAAAAAGAATAAAATTGCGTAATTTTGCGATGAATTTGTATTTAGTTAGTCAGAAAATGGGAAACTTAAGTATCGGATTGGAACTTATGATTGTGGGCATGCTCACCGTGTTCGTCATTCTGCTCATCGTTATATGGGGCGGAAAACTGCTTATTGCTGTGGTCAACAAGGTGGCTCCCGAAGAAGTTGTTCCTGCTAAGAAGAGTGCAAAGCCAGCCAGCACAATCGATGGCGGCACAATGGCAATCCTTCAGGAAGTGGTGAGTCAGATTACAGGCGGAAAGGGCAAAGTGGCCTCTGCAAAGAAAATCTGATGGCCATGCCGGGCCGTTGTGTGTCAAGCATAAACGGTTTGCTCTCCTCGGTCCCAAGCCGTGCAATGGCACCAGCATACAGATAAACAGAATAACAGATTCCCTTTTGACAGTCAGTTGAGCCGCGTCTGACGAAACAGTCAGAGCACAGCGCGGGCAAACGGACATAACAGGGAAGCCTCAAGTAATATTAAGGAAAGAAAGTAACAAGATATCGCAAATGAAAAGAGAAGTAAAGTTTAGCTTGGTTTTCCGCGACATGTGGCAGAGTGCAGGCAAGTACCAGCCGCGCGTGGACCAGTTGGTGAAGGTGGCTCCTGCCATTATCAAGATGGGTTGCTTTGACCGTGTGGAGACAAACGGAGGAGGCTTCGAGCAGGTGAACCTGCTGTATGGAGAGAACCCCAACAAGAGTGTTCGTCAGTGGACAAAGCCTTTCCATGAGGCTGGAATACAGACACACATGCTGGACCGCGCGCTCAACGGACTTCGTATGAGCCCATGTCCCAAGGACCTTCGCAAACTCTTCTATAAGGTGAAAAAGGCTCAGGGTACCGACATCACCCGCATCTTCTGCGGACTCAACGACCCCAGAAACGTAATCCCCTCTATCCAGTATGCCAAGGAGGCCGGCATGATAGCCCAGGCTTCGCTGTGCATCACCCACAGCCCAATACACACTGTGGAGTACTACGTGAACCTGGCCAAGACATTCATCGAGGCTGGTGCCGACGAGATTTGCCTCAAGGATATGGCTGGCATTGGCCGTCCTGTATCACTGGGCAAGATTGTAGAGGGCATCAAGGCTTATAAGAAGGATATTGTCATCCAGTATCACAGCCACGCCGGTCCTGGTTTCTGCATGGCCTCAATCCTTGAGGTGGCAAAGGCTGGCTGCGACTATATCGACACCTCTATGTCTCCTCTGGCTTGGGGAACAGGCCATGCCGACATCATCGCCGTACAGGAGATGCTAAAGGATGCCGGTTTCCAGGTGAAGGAAATCAATATGGAGGCATACATGGAGACACGTACACTCATCCAGGAGATGTATGATGACTTCCTGGGTTATTATATTCCCAAACTCAATCATATCAACAACTCTCTGCTGGTGAAGCCCGGTCTGCCTGGCGGTATGATGGGTTCACTGATGACTGACCTCGAGGATAACCTGAAGAGCCTGAACAAGTGGAAGGTGAAGAACGGCCAGCCCGAACTGACCACCGACCAGCTTCTGGTGAAGCTCTTTGACGAGGTGGCTTACGTTTGGCCCAAGGTGGGTTACCCCTGTCTGGTGACTCCTTTCAGCCAGTATGTGAAGAACCTCGCTCTGATGAACGTTATCCAGATGGAGAAGGGCAAGGCTCGCTGGAGCATGATAGCCGACAACATCTGGGATATGATACTGGGCAAAAGCGGACGTCTGCCTGGTGAGGTGGCTCCCGAACTGGTTGAAATGGCCAAGGAACAGGGACGTGTGTTTGAGACAGAGGATCCTCAGTCTTACTATCCCGATGACTTGGATACCTATCGCCAGAAGATGCAGGAGAAGGGTTGGGAACTTGGCGAGGACGACGAGGAACTCTTCGAGTACAGCATGCACCCATCTCAGTACGAGGCTTACAAGAGTGGCAAGGCAAAGGCAGACTTCGAGGCTGACCTGGCTGAGCGCAAGGCAAAGGCAAATGGCGCCGGTGCTGCCGAGTTGCCTAAGAGCATCAAGGTGAGCGTAAACGGACAGACCTACGAGGTGAACATCGCTTATGGCAATGAAGCACCTGCTGCCACCACAGCTTCCACTGCATCGGCTGCCCCTGTAGCTGCCGGTGAGGGCGAGGACATACTGGCTCCTCTGGAGGGTAAGTTTTACCGTGTGAAGGATTCTCAGGAGACTCCCAAGCAGATTGGCGAAGAGGTGAAGACTGGTGATGTAATCGGCTACATCGAGGCCATGAAGACCTACAATGCCATCCGTGCCGACTTCGACGGTGTGCTGACCGCCATTCTGGTCAACAGCGGAGATGCTGTGGAAGAGGACGATCCCATCATTAAAATAGCAAGGAAGTAAACTCACGATGGATAAGATATTAGAAGCTTTAGACAAGGTATATGACATGACGGCGTTCTCCAACATTGCGGAGAACCCCCTCTTCCTCGTCATGTATCTTCTCGCATTCACCTTGCTCTATCTGGGCATTGTGAAGAAGTACGAGCCTCTGTTGCTCGTGCCCATCGCCTTTGGTGTGCTCATTGCCAACTTCCCCGGCGGTGAAATGGGTGTCACACAGGCCAACAGTGAAGGAATGGTAGAGGTGAACGGTGTGATGAAGAACATCTACGAGATGCCCCTGCACCAGATAGCTCATGACTTGGGCTTGATGAACTACCTCTATTATGCGCTCATCAAGAGCGGTCTGCTGCCTCCCATCATCTTCATGGGTGTGGGAGCGCTCACCGACTTCGGTCCTATGCTGCGCAACCTCAAGCTTGCCATCTTCGGAGCAGCTGCCCAGATGGGTATCTTCTCTGTACTGCTGGTAGCTCTGGCAGTAGGTTTCACTCCTCAGGAGGCTGGCTCGCTGGGCATCATTGGTGGTGCTGACGGTCCTACGGCTATCTTTACTACTATCAAGCTGGCTCCCCATCTGCTGGGTCCCATCGCCATTGCGGCTTACAGTTACATGGCTCTCGTGCCTGTGATTATCCCCTTGGTGGTGAAGTGCTTGTGCTCTAAGAAGGAACTGATGATCAATATGAAGGAGCAGGACAAGCTTTATCCCGATGCCACCAAGATCAAGAACATGCGCGTGCTGAAGATTATCTTCCCCATCGCAGTGACTACTATTGTGGCTATCTTCGTGCCTACAGCTGTGTCTCTGGTGGGTATGCTCATGTTTGGTAACCTGATTAAGGAGATTGGCAACGACACTTCCCGCCTCTTCGATGCAGCTTCCAATGGCATCATGAATGCAGCCACCATCTTCTTGGGACTCTGTGTGGGTGCCACTATGACAGTGGATGCCTTCATCAATGTGCAGACTTTGGGTATCGTGGCAGGCGGCTTCTGTGCCTTTGCCCTCAGTATCGCTTCGGGTATCTGCATGGCTAAGATTTGGAACCTCTTTGCCAAGAAGAAGGTCAATCCCCTTATCGGTGCCACTGGTCTGAGTGCTGTGCCCATGGCCAGCCGTGTCTGCAACGGAATCAGCACCAAGTACGATCCCAAGAACCACGTGCTCAACTACTGCATGAGCTCCAACATCTCTGGCGTTATCGGTTCGGCCGTTGCCGCAGGTGTGCTCATCAGCTATCTGGGCTAAACCATATGAGCCGGCGGACAGAACAGCGTCCGCCGGCTTTTTCTTTTTTCCCTAAAGACAAACTCATAACGTACCCATTATCATGAGACATTCATCCCTCTTGCTTGCCTCGGTTCTGACCGCCATTGGTCTGACCGCTTCGGCTGGCAAGCATGTCATCAAGTTTGATTCGAGCAGAGAGATGTCGGGCTCCAAGATTGCCCTTCGCGATGTCAATCCACAACTTCCCACCGACTGGAACGGCTACAACTATGTGGTGGTGGAGTTTCGTGTCTCCACCTCCCAGCGTTTCTTCCTCGGCTTCACCACCTCACATGGTTACGACGAGGTGCGCATTCATTCCTACGTGCCAGGCCAGTGGAACCGCCTGACTATTCCACTCATCTATTACACCCAGCCGCCTGCTTCGGCCATCGATATGGCTGCCACCTACAACAAGCCCCGCTTCACCGGTTGGATCAATCTGGGTGGAAACATCGGTCCGATGACTCAGGTCGATTCCATAGGAGTGCGCATGAGAGCTCCCATAGGCAATCAGCAGATAGAGATACGCAACGTGACGCTCAGCGTGGATGACCCCGGCGACACATACTTGGGCAAGCGTCCCGCTGTGGATGAGTTCGGACAGTCCAATTTGGTTAAATGGCCAGGCAAATTGACCAGCCTCAAACAGCTTCGCAAGGTGTGGCAGGCCGAGGAGGATGAGGCTGTCTCCACTGAGCAGCTCTATGGCTACTCGCGCTATGGCGGCTATCTGGCCCACCGCTATGACCAGGGGACGGGCTACTTCCGTACAGCACAGGTCGATGGTCGCTGGTGGTTTGTTGATCCCGACGGCTATCTCTTCCTCTCGGTGGGTGTTGACTGCATTTATACACTGGGCGGAGGAGACGTTCGCGATGTGGAGAAGAGAGAAGGGATGATAGGTCAGTTGCCGCCCTCACGCTTCTTGCAAAAGGGTCGCAACGGTACCACCACAGCCCGTTATGCGCTATGGAACCGCGAACGCAGGTTTGGTGAGGATGCCGAGCAGAAGGCTTCCGAACTGGCCTTCAAGCGTATGGACAAATGGGGTGTGAATACTATAGGCAACTGGTCAGACAAGAAACTTGAGCAGCAGAGACGCAAGGCCATCACCTGCACATTCTATCCTGCGGGAGCCGACAGCAGACTCATGGGACTGGGTGACGTGTATGGAGATAATTTCAAGGAACGTCTGCGCGAATCCCTCAAGCAGACAATCGTCCCTCACCGGGACAATCCTTGGCTCATCGGATACTTCATGGGCAATGAACCATCGTGGGTAGGGCAGGAGCAGAGGGTGTGCCAGATGATACTCCAGGGAGAGAACCGCGGCATCAAGACTGCTTTGCGCCAGTGGCTCAGTGATCATGGCGACAACAAGGAGCAGCGTCGGGCATTCATCTATGACTGCTTCCGACGCTATATCGAGGCGGTCAAGGAGGTTCAGCTCGAGCTTGACCCTCATCACCTTTGCCTGGGCTATCGCTTTGCCAGCGTGTATGATGTCAACGAGACTCTTCTTGGCATCTGTGGCAAGGTGTTCGATGTACTCAGCTTCAACCACTATTCGCTTTCTCCCGAGCACCGCCTTCTCGATCGCGTGATGCGCCAGTCCGGTCTTCCTATGATGATAGGGGAGTTCCACTTCGGTTCTGTTGACCGCGGGCAGGGACAGTCTCTCTGGCAGGTCAACTCGCAAGCCCAGCGCGGAGTGGCTTATCGCTATTATGTGGAGAACGGCTTTGCCCATCCCGGACTCATCGGTACAGCCTATTTCACATGGTATGACCAGGATGTGCTTGGCCGCTTTGATGGCGAGAACTATAATTGTGGCTGCATCGATGTCACTGATGTTCCTTATCCTGAGCAGACACGTGCCATGATGGAGACTGCAAGCCAACTCTACAGCATCCATGCAGGCACACAGCCCCCTTATGCCCGGCAACCAGAGCGGGCACGTGGTCATGACCACGGACCTGACGAATGGTAATGTCACCTCTGGGAAGCAGAAACCACGCCGAAAGTACGCTTATCCCACAAAAAAAGCGTACTTTCGCGTGACAAACAGAAAGCTTAATCAGAATGAACGTAATAAAGACACCCATTGAGGGAGTACTCATCATCGAGCCGCGCATTTTCCGTGATGCCCGAGGCTATTTCTTTGAGAGTTTCAGCCAAAGGGAGTTCGACGAGAAGGTCAGGCCCATCCACTTCTGTCAGGACAATGAGAGCATGAGTTCGTATGGCGTAATGCGCGGACTGCATTTCCAGCGTCCCCCTTATACCCAGAGCAAACTGGTGCGCTGTGTGCGGGGTGCTGTGCTCGATGTGGCAGTGGATATCCGCAAGGGTTCACCCACCTATGGCCAGCACGTGGCAGTAGAACTCACCGAGGACAATCACCGCCAGTTCTTCGTTCCACGCGGTTTTGCCCACGGTTTCTCTGTGCTCAGCGATACCGCTGTGTTCCAGTATAAGTGCGACAATTTCTATCATCCCGAGTCCGACGGAGGCATCTCCATCCTCGATGACAGTCTGGATATCGACTGGCGCATCCCCACCGACCGTGCTATCCTGTCGGACAAAGACACCCGTCACGAACTGCTCAAGGACTTTGATAGCCCCTTTGACATCAACGTCGATTTGTATTGAAGAAACGGCTCACTGCTCTATGGTTAGGGGTTAGAGTTTAGGAAATTGTGATTGTCACTTCCTAAACTCTAACCCCTAAATCTTTTTCCTTACTGTTTCTTGGCTTATGGGGGCGGGGGCGGATTGTGCTCTTGAGTCTTTGTTGTGCTCAGAAGACAAGAACAGAAGTTACACTTGTTGTTCTTTGGAAATCCACACATCGGCACCTCGAATATGCCCAACCCACCAGTCCTTCAGTCTCAACTCCCTCCAAGTGGCAAGCACGTCGAAAAAACGAAGCAAGGATACTTGGCAAAGTAATACTGGATACTTGGCGATTTATCCTTGGATACATTGCCAAGTATCCTTGGATACTTTTTCGGGGCAGTTTCGTGGTGTGTCTTTTCCTGGTTTTAAAGACACTTTTTCTCTTCATAAACTGAAACAGTAGTCTGTGTTGTAGAAGCCATACTGAATCAGTTGTCACTTTCGTGGAAATCTCCCTAAAGTTTATTATCTTTGCAAATAGAATGGCAATTGCCATAATATAAATATGGTATAATGCAAAATGCGCCTAAGATGACAACGGAATCAATGACCACCGTTATAAAATGGAAACATAAATGGGTCAGGAAGAAAAGCCATGGTTCTATCGTTTGCAAATGGTAGCCAATATCATGATTGCAAGGAGGAAAGATGGTATGGCCCAAAAGATGTTGGCAGAAAAATGAAATGTACACAACAGTACATGTCAAGTGAAAGCATTTCGCCTGAAGACATAAGGGAAATCAAGTGTAAAGGTAAATAAAAGGAAATAAGATATGCCATTGCAAAGTGAAGCAGCTCTCGAAAAGGGACTTATAGATACTCTTCAAAAGATGAACTACGAGTATGTTCATATTGAAGAGG
>ERZ1026894.1777-NODE-1777-length-12035-cov-4.836311_pt1 | contig 12035 bp, 8 predicted proteins | sample MGYA00380177_ERZ1026894 | MGnify/ENA primary metagenome ERZ1026894 (study PRJEB33269, sample SAMEA4719813) | human gut metagenome | biome: human-associated habitat; feature: organic feature; material: feces | place: Cameroon | collected 2013-10 ... | reverse complement strand
GAATCATATTATATATGGATATTAATGAAAAAGAGATACTAAGATATCTTGGCTACGGGAAGAATAAAGCGGATGATACAGTTATGGACATGGTTTATGACTGTATGAAACAGGTTCAGGAAGCTGCCAATCCGAAGTCTGTCAGCCAAAGATTTGAACTTAGCATAAGTGAAGATAATTATATAGAGGCGGCAGGGATAAGAGTTAAGAGCAACAGCCTTGCTAAAAATCTTAAGGACTGCAATGAGGTAATATTTTTTGCGGCAACTCTTGGAACAGATGTGGACAGAATGCTTAACAGATACCTTAAGCTGAATATAGCTAAGGCGGCAGTATTTCAGGCGGCAGCTGCGGCGGCTATTGAGGGGTATTGCAACGAGTGCCAGAAAAAAATAGAAAAAGATATGTTAAAAGAAGGCTTATACGTCAGACCGAGATTCAGTCCGGGCTATGGTGACCTTCCCCTTAATATACAGGGTCAGTTTTTAGCAGTGTTAAATACACCTAAGACTATAGGGGTTGTATTGTCTGATGGGGATATAATGCTCCCTGAAAAGTCGGTATCAGCCGTTATGGGACTAAGTGAGAAGAACAGCAGATGTGTACTTGAAGGCTGTGAGGCGTGTGGTAAAATAGATTGTACATATAGAAGGTAGACAGGAGGCCAATTGTGACAGATATAAGACGGGAAATGGGAAAAAGATTACTGTTTTTTGATGGTGGTATGGGTTCTCTTCTGCAGAAAAGAGGACTTAAAACAGGTGAACTTCCAGAAACCTGGAATCTTTTAAAGCCAGAGGTACTTATCCAGATACATAAAGAATATGCAGAGGCAGGAGCAGATATAATACTTGCCAATACGTTTGGCGCTAATAGACTGAAATTTCAGGATAATCTTGATGAGATAATTACTGCAGGGATAGCCAATGCAAGAGAGGGAATAAGACAGAGTGGCAGAGATGCTTATGTTGCTCTTGATGTCGGACCTACAGGAAAGCTCCTCAAACCTATGGGAACATTGGAATTTGAAGATGCAGTCAGGATATTTGCAGATGTTGTAAAGGCTGGTGTAAAGGCAGGGGCTGACCTTATCCTTATTGAGACAATGAATGATTTGTATGAGCTTAAAGCAGCAGTGCTTGCGGCTAAAGAGAATTGTGATCTGCCAGTATTCGCAACAGCAGTATTTGATGAGAAGCATAAGATGCTTACAGGAGCTGATCCGATGGCAGTTGTGGCGCTGCTTGAAGGACTGCATGCCGATGCTGTCGGTATGAACTGCAGCCTTGGACCTAAAGAACTTCTTCCTATATTTAAGGAGATGGCACAGTATGCATCAATTCCTCTCATAATTAATCCTAATGCGGGTCTTCCAAGAAATGAGAATGGACAGACAGTATATGATGTCACACCGGAAGAATTTGCGGAAGATATGGCTCCATTTGTTGAGGCAGGTGCATGGTTTGCAGGAGGATGCTGTGGAACAACACCTGAACATATAAAAGCTTTGGTTGACAGATGTAAGGATATGGAAGTGATTCCTTTGACAGAGAAGGATTACACAATTGTTACTTCATACTCACAGGCTGTTACGCTTGGAGATAAGCCGGTTATTATCGGTGAGAGAATTAATCCGACAGGCAAGAAGAAGTTTAAGGAAGCACTCCGTGAAGGAAATATGGAGTATATTCTTGAAGAGGGCGTTAAACAGGCTGATTCTGGCGCACATATCCTTGATGTCAATGTCGGACTTCCAGAGATAGACGAAGTTGCTATGATGAAGCAGACTGTGTATGAATTACAGAGTATTCTTCCACTCCCATTACAGATAGATACAACAGACCCGGAGGCTATGGAAGCTGCCCTCAGAATGTATAATGGAAAAGCTATGGTCAATTCTGTTAATGGTAAGAAAGAGGTTATGGAGCAGATATTCCCTCTTGTACAGAAGTATGGCGGCGTTGTTGTAGGACTTGCCCTTGATGAAGATGGTATTCCTGCGACAGCAGAGGGAAGGCTTGCAATAGCGGAGAAGATATATAAGACTGCCGAAAGCTATGGAATCAGCAGAAAAGATATAGTTATAGATGCGCTTACCATGACAATGAGTACGGATGATAATTCTGCCAATGTCACACTTGAAACTGTGAGAAGAATCAAGGAACAGGGGGGCAAGACAGTACTTGGAGTATCCAACATATCATTTGGACTTCCTCAGAGAGAGATTATAACGTCAGCATTTTTCTCACTTGCAATGAGTGCAGGATTATCTGCAGGTATTATCAATCCTAATTCAGCAGCTATGCGTCAGGCATACGATACATACTGTGTTCTTGGTGGATTTGATACACAGTGTATGGGTTATATTGAGAAGTACGCTGTCGCCCCAGGGGTTGCACCAGCGGCAACTAATACAGGCTCTAATGGTGGAAGCTCATCTGGCAGTGCATCAGGCAGTTCCGGACAGGCAGGTGGAGGTGCAGTCTCACCATCAGGAGGATCTGGTGGAGAGCTTACCCTGACAGAATGTATTGTCAAGGGACTTAAAGATCAGTCATTTAAGGCTACACAGAAAGAGCTTGAGACTAAAGATGCGATGATTGTAATTAATGAGGAGCTTGTTCCTGCACTTGATATAGTAGGAAAAGGTTTTGAGAAAGGTACAGTATTCCTTCCACAGCTTCTTATGAGTGCAGAGGCAGCCAAAGCCGGGTTCGAGGCAATCAAGGAATTTATGCAGAAAAATGGCTCTGTGCAGGAAAAGAAGGCAACTATCGTTATTGCGACAGTTAAAGGCGATATACATGATATAGGTAAGAATATTGTCAAGGTACTTCTTGAGAATTATGGATATGATGTGGTAGACCTTGGAAAGGATGTCCCACCAGAGACTATTGTTGACACAGTAGTTGAAAGACATGCACCATTATGCGGACTCAGCGCACTTATGACAACAACGGTTGTCAATATGGAAGAAACTATTAAGCAGCTTAGACAATCAGCACCTTGGTGTAAGGTAATGGTTGGAGGTGCAGTACTCACACAGGAGTATGCAGATATGATAGGTGCAGATTTCTATGGAAAGGATGCAATGCAGTCAGTATATTATGCTGAAGAACTGCTGTCGTAGATAACATAACTAATATATTTATGCCTTATTGATAATGTTTATCAATAAGGCATTTTTTAGTTGAATTGCTTAAATACAAGTGATAGTTTATAATGAAACCATGAAGTGGATATTTACAAATGTATTGAATTTGTAAGTAGTGACTAATCTAAGGAGGACAATATAATGACTAATTATTTAACTAAAATTAACTGGAAAAAGGTTGGAACATTTGCAGGCGGAGTACTTTTTGGTACAGCAGGAATTAAGATTTTATCAAGCAAGGATGCTAAGAAAGTATATACACAGTGTACAGCAGCAGTATTAAGAGCTAAGGATTGTGTTATGAAGACAACTAATACTATACAGGAGAACTGCAGCGATATCTATGCAGATGCTGTTAATGTTAATGAAGAGAGAGCAGCCGCTGCTGAAGCTGCTGAGATTCAGGACGAAGAAAAGATAGAAGAGTAATTAACCTGATTCGTGTAAAGGAGTTGATTACCGTTGAAATTTATTATTAAGAATGAATCTAAGAACCGTTTAAGAATTCATATGGCACAGAGCCGCATGAGCTTTGAACAGGCTGATATATTGCAGTATTACATAGAGAATATCAAGGGCGTCACATCAACTAAGGTATATGAAAGAACATGTGATGCTGTTATAGTATATAATCCAGAGGATGTCAGCCGCAGAGATATTGTAAAAGCTGTTGCAACATTTCATTATAATGAGGTAAGCGTGCCACAGCAGCTGCTTGATAATTCAGGCAGGCAGATGAATTCCCATTATCAGGAACAGCTTATGATGAGGGTTATGCTGCATTTTGGAAAGAAGCTTCTGCTTCCACTTCCTATAAGGGCATGTATTAATACTGTTAATTCGTTCAGATATATTGGCGAGGGTATCAGGTGTCTTGCACACAGAAAGCTTGAAGTGCCGGTTCTTGATGCGACAGCAATTGGTGTGTCAATATTAAGAGGAGATTTCAATACGGCAGGATCAGTAATGTTCCTGCTCAGTATAGGAGAGCTTCTTGAAGAATGGACACATAAGAAGTCTGTTGGTGACCTTGCAAGATCTATGTCACTTAATGTAGGAAAAGTATGGCTTAAAACACCTGAGACAGAGATTTTAGTTGAGGCTGATACAATTCATGAGGGTGATATTGTTATAGTCCATATGGGTAATGTAATACCATTTGATGGCGTGGTTGTAGATGGCGAAGGAATGATTAATCAGGCTGCACTGACAGGAGAGTCAGTTCCAGTGAGAAAGACAATTGATTCATCAGTATATGCAGGAACAGTTGTAGAGGAAGGCAGTCTTACAGTTAAGGTAACTAAGACAGGTGGTGCAAGCCGATACGATAAGATTGTATCTATGATAGAAGACTCTGAAAAGTTAAAGTCAGGTCTTGAAAGCAAGGCTGAACATCTTGCTGACAAGCTTGTTCCGTTGACACTTGGCGGTACAGCCATTACATATCTTCTTACAAGAAATATTACCAAGACGTTGTCAGTGCTTATGGTTGACTATTCATGTGCATTAAAGATGGCTATGCCAATATCAGTATTGTATGCGATACATGAAGCCGGACAGCATAAAATAACAGTTAAAGGCGGTAAGTTCCTAGAGGCAGTTGCTGATGCGGATACAATAGTATTTGATAAGACAGGAACTCTGACTAAGGCTAAGCCAACACTTGTTAAGGTCGTTTCATTTAATGGCCAGCCAGAGAATGAACTTCTTCGTCTTGCTGCTTGTCTTGAAGAACATTTTCCACACTCTATGGCAAAGGCAGTTGTCAATGCCGCAGTTGACAGAAAACTTGTCCATGAGGAGATGCACTCTAATGTTGAATATGTGGTTGCGCATGGAATATCTTCAAGTGTTGAGGGCAGGAAGGTTGTTATCGGAAGTTATCATTTTGTATTTGAAGATGAAAACTGCACAATACCAGAGGGAATGAAGAATATATTTGATGAACTTCCAGAGGAATATTCACATCTTTATATGGCTATTGATGGAAGCCTTGCGGCAGTACTTTGTATAGAAGATCCATTGAGAGAAGAAGCACCGGAAGTTATTAAAGTACTTCATGAAGCAGGATTTGATAAGATAGTCATGATGACTGGCGACAGTGAGAGAACAGCCGCAGCTATAGCTGCAAGAGTTGGCGTTGATGAATATTATTCAGAAGTTCTTCCAGAGGATAAGGCAAGATTTGTTGAGCAGGAGAAGGCAGCAGGCAGAAAGGTTATCATGATAGGTGATGGAATTAATGATTCACCTGCCCTGTCAGCCGCAGATGCAGGTATTGCAATAAGCGACGGAGCTGAGATAGCAAGAGAGATAGCGGATATTACAATAAGTGCAGAAGATCTCAACCAGGTTGTTGTCTTAAAGAATATAAGTGATGCACTTATGGCAAGAATCCGTTCTAATTACAGAAAAATCGTTACTATCAATACAGGTCTTATAGGGCTTGGTGTATGCGGAATAATTGCACCTACAACATCGGCGCTTATTCATAATACATCTACGATAGCGATAAGCTTGAGCAGTATGAAGAAGCTGCTGTAAATAAGCAATAAAAATAAGAGACATTTTCAGAGGTACAATGATTAGTGCAACTGAGGATGTCTCTTTTTTAGATTCATAAAAATATAAACATGACCTTGAAAGTGATTCATGAAAATGTGATAATGTCCTAAAGTGATTTTAAGTGGGAATAATGTATGATAGCGAGAGTTAATATAAAGAGCCAGCATAATAATAACAGCTTTGTATGTATATATCGTGTGTGTGATGACCATATTGTGCTTATGAGAGAATATGGCACAGCCAATGTGGCAGTTGTACCCGAATCCATAGATGGAAAGCCTGTTACGGAAATAGATGCATATTGCTTTGCTTCGTCTAACAGGCTTAGCAGCGATGCATTGAAAGAATCGGACATGATAAATGATTCCAAAGAGTATGAGGCGTATCATGAGCTTAGCGGAGAGTATGTTATAAAAGTAGTACTGCCAGATACAGTTACGTCAGTTGGAAGCTACTGTTTCTATAATTGCAGAAAGCTCACAGACATATCAATAGGTGCAGGACTTACCAGCTTTGGCAGTGATGTATTTATGAATTGTACCAGGCTTAACAGCGTACATATTGATGCGTATTCTGACGGTCAGACAGGGTTAAGATTTTTGTTAAGCCAGTTTAATCAGGGTGTTAATGTAGGCTTTAAGGATGGGATATTTTATTATCCGGAATATATAGACAGTTATGAGGAGATAGGACCTGCACATATATTTGAGCTAAGGCTTGAGGGTGAGGGCTACAGGGCAAGACAGTGCTTTAATAATGGAGTTATAGATATAGCGCGGTATGATGAGGTGTTTAAGAAAGCATCTGGAATGGAAAATGTGACGACATTATTTAAGATGGCGGTAGGAAGACTTGGAAAACCAGTATCGTTAAAGTCAGAAGCCAGACAGATGTATACAGAATACCTTATAAGTAACGGGCGCCAGATAATGGAAATTGTGGTCCATTCAAAAGACAGAGAGAGTCTTGATTTCCTGTGTGACAGCAGAATCCTTAACAATGATGATTATGTGTATGGACAGAAGCTGTGTGTGGGTAATGAATGGACATATGGAAGTTCAAAGATACTTACAATGGATAAAGACAAGGACACAAGTATACTTAAATCCAGACGGCATATCCAGACAGAGAGTGAATGGCAGGCAGATATAGGGAAGCGTATTACAGAGTATGTGCGTGGAGAGATATATCTTGACCTTAGATATATGGAGAATTCGCTGACGGCTTTAGTGCCTTGCATGAATGATAATATATCAGTGTATGGCACAGATGGAATGTATATATATTTTAATTCGGACAAGCTGTGTGAACTTTTAAAGAAAAATGTCTTATTTCTTCAAAGAGTATATCTTCACAGTGTGCTTCACTGTATATATTCACACCTGTGGATACGTGGCAGCAGGAATAAACAGTTGTGGAATCTTGCATGTGATATAAGTGTTGAATATATTATTGACAGGATTGATAAAGCATGCACAAGACGAATAATAAGCTGGACAAGACAGAAGATATATGAGCATATGAAAGAAAATGGAATTGTCAGTGCAGCACAGGTTTATAACTGGATAATTACTATTGATGATGCAACGCTTAACAAGTGGTATGCGGAATTTTATACAGATGACCATGTATTCTGGCCGGATGACAATGGCACACCCCAGTCACCACAGGCAGTTCCAGATGATGTAAGGCAGCAGTGGGAAGACAGGGCAAGGCAGGATGAATTAAAGAGAAACAGTCAGGGCGGAGATAAGGATAATGAAGAGGAGATACTTGCATCTATAAGAAGACGTAACAGGTATTCATATAGGGAATTCCTTAAAAGGTTTACACAGTTAAGAGAAGAGATGATTATTAATCCAGAGGAATTTGACTTGTCTTATTACAGCTATGGACTTCGCACATATGGCAATATACCGCTGATTGAACCTCTTGAAACGAGAGAATCACGTAAAATATATGAATTTGTCATTGTGCTTGATACGAGTTATTCTACAAGTGGAGAGCTTATCAGGAGATTCCTTAATGAGACATTGTCTATGCTTAGTTCAGACAATACATTTTTTGAACAAATCAGACTTCATATTATACAATGCGATGATAAGGTGACTAAGGATATTGTATTGGAGAGCGTTGACGATATTGATACAATGTTTGAACAGTTTACAATTAAGGGCGGCGGCAATACAGATTTCCGACCGGCATTTAATTATATCAACCAGATGATTGAGAATGGTGAATTCGATAATCTTGGCGGCGTGATATATTTCACAGATGGCAAGGGGATATATCCTATGAAGATGCCAGATTATAAGACTGCATTTGTATATTTTAAGGAGATAGATTTAGACACAGTGCCAGCGTGGGCGGTTACATACAGGTTAGATGATAGTGAGGAAATATTATGAATATATTAGAAGCTAAGAATGAGATTATTAACACGGTACATGCATATCTTCTAAAGGATGATAATGGAGAGTATGCAATTCCATCAATAAGACAAAGACCCGTACTCCTTATCGGACCTCCGGGAGTTGGTAAGACACAGATTATGGAGCAGATTGCGGATGAGTGCAATATAGGACTTGTGTCATATACAATTACGCATCATACAAGACAGAGTGCGGTTGGACTTCCGATGATAAGTGAAGAGGAATATGAGGGAAAGGCATATTCTGTGACAGAGTATACTATGAGCGAGATAATTGCAGGAGTGTATAACTGTATTAAATATGAGGGGAAGCGTGAAGGGATTCTGTTCATTGATGAGATTAACTGTGTGTCTGAGACGCTTGTTCCTATGATGCTGCAGTTTTTGCAGTGCAAGACATTTGGCAATCAGAGGCTGCCAGAAGGATGGATAATTGTGGCTGCCGGTAATCCACATGAATATAACCGCTCTGTACGTGAATTTGATATGGTAACGCTGGACAGAGTGCGTAAGATAACAGTTGAGGCAGACCTTGCGGTATGGAAACGATATGCCATAGAGAGGCATATACATGGCTCAATCATCAGTTATCTTGATATAAGACCTAAGAATTTTTATCATATAGCAAGTGATGTGGATGGGCTGAGCTTTGTGACTGCAAGAGGCTGGGAGGATATGAGTAATCTTATCTACATATACGAGAAGATTGGTATAGATATTACATATGATACAATTCATGAATTTCTTCAGGATATAGAGATAGCCAGAGATTTTACGGTATACTATGATTTATATAACAAATATAAAGATGATTACAGAGTGAGCGATATACTTGATGGCAAAGCTGACAGCTCGGTATACCAGCGTGCTATGAAGGCTGGCTTTGACGAGAAAATGTCACTTGTCAATCTGCTGCTTGATGGAATAACAACGCTTATAGATAAGGACAGTGATGATAAGTCAATTGCGGTTAAGATAGATAATGCATTCTCCTTTGCAGAGGATGCCATGGATTCATCACAGATACTTGTATTAGTGACAGGATTATCAATGAATGGAAAGACAAGTGAGTATCTTATCAGTAACACAAGTGCGAAATTTGTCCAGTACAGTACAACCCTTATGCAAGGGGAGCAGAGAGCTGCGCTGCTGGAGGAGATTTCTGGCGGGAATTAATAGAATAAGATAGACTTTATGGAAATCAACCAATCAGAACAGCATGGGATGAAGAAAATGAAGAATGGTATTTTTCAATTGTAGATGTTATTGCAGTGTTAACTGATAGTTCTAATCCGCAAACATATTGGAGAGTTATGAAAAAGCGCTTGAAGGATGAAGCAAATGAAACCGTTACAAATTGTAACGCTTTGAAAATGAAAGCTGCTGATTGAAAAAGGGAAATTCAAGCATTGAAAGACCAATAAGCAGACAGATTACCTATGGGAGCTGGCTTAGGTCAGACTGACAGGCGCAGAAAGTGTTATTTAATTCTCTAATGGTAATGCGCTGTGTTCATTATGCCAGTTTGGAATGAAATCTTTGTAGAATAGTATGTTTGTATGAAATGTTGATGTTTCATCATCGAAGTACATACTCATATTACCATTATATTTTTTGACGACACGTTCAATGCTTTTAATACCATAACCATGCTTTGCAGGAGACTCTTTGGTTGATATCAGATTACCATATTTATCAAATGGATTTTCTGCGCATGAGTTACGGACGGTTACTAAAATTATATCTCTTAAATCAGTTGTATATCTTATATTAAGCTCTATCTCATGTCGATGGGATTTGCGTGCGGCTTCATATGAGTTATCAAGTAGATTGCAGAATAAAGATGTCATATCATAATCAGACATAAATTCGCATACTTTAGTTCTAATATCAGTTCTCATAGAGATTCCGTCAGCCTCACAATTAGTTATATATCTGTTGGCAATAGCATTAAGGAGAGCATTGTCACTTACAACACGATTAGTATGCAGACTATCTGAATTGAGGATTGTATTGATATATTCTGATATATGTCAGGATCATTATAATTATAGGTTAAGTAACATAGAAAAAATTTGTTTCAAAAGGATAGTGTATGGCATTTTAGCTGCAGATTGTTAATATCCCCGGAGCCAGCAAGAAGCCCCGGGGAATTATATATAGATGATGAGTTGATTATGTTATTGCATCTTATAATAAATGTGCGCGGACAAGAGCTTTTTTAAGTACAGGACCGCCAAACATTGCAAGAATAATCTTAATAAGGTCGCCGATGATGAATGGTATAACACCAGCGAATAAAGCTGCCTTGAAAGTCATGTGGGCTTCGTAAGCAAGCCATCCCGTTCCTAATGCGTAACATACAGCAGTTCCAAGAACCATACCTGCAAAGCACATGTACCACTTGTTGTGGAACTTATCAATAAAAAGTCCTGCGATAATAGCAAGTGGTATGAATCCTATAAGATATCCTCCTGTTGGTCCGAACAATTTGCCAGGACCGCTTGTAAATCCAGAGAAAACAGGAAGACCGACAAGACCAATAAGCAGATAGATTACATAACTGCATGTTCCCTTCCATGTTCCAAGAACATATAAAGAAAAATAAATTACAAGGTTAGTGAGTGATATAGGTACTGGACCAATAGGAAGTGACAGTGGTGCAAGTACACATGTGATAGCTGCAAATATGGCAATCAGAGCCATTGTTTTAATAGACATTTTCTTATTCATTATTAAATTCCTCTCTCTGTTAGTTTCGGGATATATCTAATCCCATATCAGTAAGCATTGCTTTATCCTGCTCAGTGTTATTGCCAACAGTAGTAAGCATGTTGCCAGTGATTGTTGCATTGACACCTGACTTGAATAATCTGCGGCCGCCATCCTTGAAATAATTACGTCCGGCTGCCATACGGATGTGTGATGCAGGATTGATGTATCTGAATAATGCTACGGTTCTTATGATGTCATCCTCAGATAATGGCGCAAGGTCGCCAAATGCAGTTCCTGCTACAGGAATAAGTGCATTGATAGGTATAGATTCTATATCAAGCTCAGCTAAAGAAACCGCCATATCAATACGGTCTTCCCATGTCTCCCCCATACCTATGATACCGCCGGAACAGACTGTAAGCCCGGCTTCTTTAGCCATCTTGATTTCTCTGATTTTGTCGTCATATGTATGTGTTGTACATATATTAGGAAAGTTTCGCTTAGAAGTTTCAATATTTTCATGGTACATAGTAACGCCGGCTTCTACGAGTCTGTCAAATGCTTCCTTAGTGAGAAGTCCATGTGAAGCGCAAAGTCTTAAACCACTGCCGCACCTTTCATGAAGCTTGGCATATATATCTACAAGCTGGTCAAGTTCTTTGCCTTCAACAGTCCGTCCAGCCGTAACTATTGAGTAAGCATGTACACCATCAGCCTTTTTTTCCTCGAAGTCTTTGATAACAGTTTCTGCATCAAGCATTGGATAAGTTTCACAATTAGTGTGATGGAAGGATGACTGGGCACAGAATTTACAGTTTTCACTGCATCTTCCAGCACGTCCATTGATAATAGTACAAAGGTCTACATGATTGTGACATAAAGCATCTCTTATCATATCAGCTCCTTCGGCTAATTCATCAAGAGGTGCAGTTATAAAAAATGATAAGTCGTCATTTCTGTTAAGACGTCTGCCATCTATGATTTCTCTGGCTAGTAATTTCATATCCTGTTCCATAGTTAATATGTCTCCCTGCAATTAGGTTTGTGATTGACAATAATCTGTCAAAATTTGTATTAATACGAGGCATATTATAAGCATATAAAAATAGATTGTCAACCTTTAAATTTATATGGGTTAACAATTAGCAAAAAGGTACATAATAAGGGATG
>ERZ1026894.1775-NODE-1775-length-12047-cov-3.803702_pt1 | contig 12047 bp, 9 predicted proteins | sample MGYA00380177_ERZ1026894 | MGnify/ENA primary metagenome ERZ1026894 (study PRJEB33269, sample SAMEA4719813) | human gut metagenome | biome: human-associated habitat; feature: organic feature; material: feces | place: Cameroon | collected 2013-10 ... | reverse complement strand
CATATACATGGCGCAACTGGCAATTCTCGTTGTCGTGGGCAAATCCCTTGAACAACAACTACAAGGCATACGAAAACGAATTGCTCAACCGCAATCTCTATAAGCATACAGTAGGCTATTCAAAGGACAACGGCAATCAGGTGTCTCTGAATGTGTCTTGGCGACTGAGCAGAGGCAGCAAGCATGATTCGGCAGAAAAGAGAATAAGTCTGAGTGATGCAGATAATGGAATACTGTGATTGACAAATTGATATTATTCTGACCGATTGGGGCTGCAGCCGGAAATGAACTGTGAACCTATGCGACGGATATGCTCAGGCAAACTCCAGATTGAGCAGTTCGCCGAGTTTTCCGACGGCATCATTTTCCTTGCAGAGCTTCAGGTAAAACTCCTTTGGAGAGAGAATACGCTTTATCTCCTCGGGACGTGCCAGGCGCAGCGACAGTTCTATATCGTCGTTGCGGAGCTTCTGCACGAGAGTGTTGCGAACGCGGTTCTTTATTTTCTGCACGTCCTCCAGCAGCATCTTGTTGTCTATCACCACTTCCACCTTGGGAAACTCCGTGATGACAGGCGTGAGGTTCTTCATTCGCTTCGACGTGCCCAGCATGTTGGGAGGCATACGGTTGCACATCAGTAGCCATTGCTGCAAGAGCATGTCGTCGTCGAAAGTTTCGTGCAGTCCGGTGGTAGCCTTCTGCTCCGGTTCCATTTCGTATGTAGGCTTTTCCGGTCCTTTCATCAGATTGCCGAAAGACTTTCCTATCGACCCTAATTTCAGTGCCGGTCCGCGTTGAGTCTGTGTGGCCGGTTGGGTGGCAGATGCCGCAGAGGCGTTGCCCGGCGTTGCCGTGGCTTGCAAAGATGCTGACGGAGCATTGTCTGGTGAGGGCATAGCCACTCCCTGCACAGCTTTGTTCTCACCAGGCTGTGCTTGCGACGCAGCGGCAGCCACCTGCTGGACTGCCGTGTGGCGCTGCGCCGAGGCTATGAGTTTCTTGAACAGGCTTTTCAGTCTCTTGGGGCTGCGCCCCGCGACGCCGTCCTCGTCGGGCTGTGTTATCTGTGCCACACGGATGAGCGTTATCTCCACGAGCAGTCGCTTGTTGCTGCTCTGGCGATAGTTTATGTCGCATTCGTTGAGAATCTTCAGTGCCGAATACAAGAACTTGGTAGGACATTTCTGTGCCTGCTCCTTGTATTTCTGAGCCTGCGCCTCGCTCGTCTGCAGCAGCGGCAATGTCTGCGTGTCCTTCGCCATCAGCACGTTGCGCACGTGGCTCGCCAGTCCGCCGATGATGTTGCCACCGTCGAAGCCTTTGGCGATGACGTTGTTGAGCAACACCATCACTTCAGCAGCCTTGTTCTCCATACACAAGTCAATGATGCGGAAATAATTGTCAGAGTCGAGCACGTTGAGGTCTTCTATCACCTTGGCGTATGTGATGTTGCCCTGACAGAAGCTTGCTGCCTGGTCGAACACCGAGAGAGCGTCTCTCATTCCGCCGTCAGCCTTTTCAGCTATCACGTTGAGAGCTTCCTCCTCATATTTTATCCCCTCCTTTTCAGCCACCATCTTCAGATGGTTCACGATGCCCGGCACCGTCATGCGCTCGAAGTCGTAAATCTGGCAGCGCGACAGGATGGTGGGCAGAATCTTGTGCTTCTCCGTTGTCGCGAGGATGAAGATGACGTGTGCCGGCGGCTCTTCGAGAGTCTTCAGAAATGCGTTGAAAGCCTGTGTTGAAAGCATGTGCACCTCGTCGATGATAAACACCTTGTAGCGTCCCACCTGCGGCGGGATGCGAGTCTGGTCCATCAGCGCCTTGATGTTATCCACCGAGTTGTTGCTTGCCGCATCAAGCTCGAAGATGTTGTAAGAACGCTGCTCATTGAAAGCCTTGCAGCTCTCGCATTCGTTGCACGCCTCACCGTCGGCAGTGGGGTGCTGGCAGTTAATCGCCTTGGCGAAGATGCGGGCGCAAGTGGTCTTTCCCACACCCCTCGGTCCGCAGAACAGGTAGGCATGAGCGAGTTTTCCGCTTCTCACCGCATTTTTCAGAGTTGTGGTGAGAGCCGACTGTCCCACGACGGAGTCGAACGACATGGGGCGGTATTTTCGTGCCGAAACAATGTATTCTTCCATAAATAAATATAAGATTTCGCTTATTTTCTTGCAAAGATAATGTAATTTCGTTCAATTGAGCTATCTTTGCACGAAAATAATGATACACTAATTCTATAAAATAAAACAAAGACAATGAGTCGCATCAACCCTCTGTGGAGATTTATGTCGCACAACATTTATTGGATAACAACGATAATTGGTGTGCTTATCGTTGCCGTGCTCGACGAGAACAGCTTTCTGACCCGCATGAAATATGACATGCAGATAAGCGACCTGGAGGAACAGATCGATGAATACAACAGTCAGTATGAGCGCGACGACCAGAAACTGAAGGAACTTCGCCGCAATCCCAGGGCTATCACCAAGATTGCACGCGAGAACTATATGATGAAGGCCGACGACGAGGATATCTTCGTGTTGAGCGACGACGAGAAACAAGAGACAAGCAAGAATGAAACAGCTGAATAGAACGCAAAGCGCCATTATGCTCATAGGAGCATGCTTGATGGTGGCGGGAGCAGCTCTCTATGTTTTTGGAGAGCAGACCGTAGCACCCTGTATCTTCACTCCAGGCACACTGATGTTCGCCGCCATGCAATATATGCAGAAATACACAGGCACCGACGTTACAATGCGCCGACTGAGAAGAATCATGCTCACCGGAGCCGCATTCTTCATCATCTCAGCGCTGCTGATGGTGGAGAACGCATATCACGTGGTATTCCCCCTGTTTGCAAAGACCATCAACGGATACACCTCATACGTGAAGTACATCCACAACAACTGGGTGGTGACCCTGCTCGTGGCTGCCGTGCTCCAGCTCTATTCCACACACCGCATCTCATCTGAACTCCAGAAGAACAAGCAGCGTGAGGCATAAGCGGCATGGACTTGCAGCGTTGGCGTGGAAATGACAAACACGCGAATGCTGTGTCGTAAAGACTAAAAAAAGCTAAAAACAGGGAACCTTGTTTTAAATAGAATAAACATATTTCCATACATCCGTAATACGACTTACATTTGTATGGAATTTCAAAAACAGATATGAATAAGATATTTTACTCTCTCATCGTTGCCGTAGCAATGATACTCACATCCTGTGCCGGAACATACGATATCAAGGGCACATCCAACGTGTCGGTGCTCGACGGCAAGATGCTATACCTGAAGCAATATCATGACAGCGACTTGAAGAACATCGATTCTTGCGATGTCGTTCACGGACAGTTCGGCTTCAGTGGAAGACTCGACTCCGTAAGGATGGTGACACTCTTCATGGACGACGAGAACATAATGCCTGTAGTCCTGGAGTCAGGAAGCATCAACGTGAAGATTGACAACGGATCGCAGAAGGTGAGCGGCACACCGCTCAACGACAAGCTCTCTGAATTCATTGAGAAATACAACCAGCTCGAGATGCAGATGAACGATCTGGCACACAAGCAGAGCCAGGCGATAATGAACGGTGAGGATGAGTATACCATAAACCAGAAACTCGCAATCGAGGCGCAGCAGATCACCCAGAAGGAGGACAAGCTCATTACCTCATTCATCTGCGACAACTTCGACAACGTGCTCGGTCCTGGAGTGTTCTTCATGATGACAATGGGATACCCGATACCGGAACTCTCGCCATGGATAGAAGACATCATGAGCAAGGCTACGGACCACTTCAAGAACGATGCCTACGTGAGGGACTACTATCAGAAGGCACAGCAGAACCAGGAAATATTGAACGGCATGGCAACGCCAGACGGACCGGCTCCGCAGCCGGCGGCAGCACCACAACCCACCGATGCTCCACAGCAGCCGATGGACGGACCTACGCCAAACCAGTTGGCACAGCCTGCTGAATAACCCCATAAGCCAAGGCTGGTCCTGAAGGTAAAGATACTTCAGGACAGGCCGTAAACTTTTATACCTTACTTGAATAATGAAGACATTGATTACAGGAGCTACGGTCGTGAACGAGGGAATGGCAATCAAGGCAGACATCCTGATTGAAGACGACCGGATAGTAAGCATACTGAGCAATGGCGGAACACCCCGGGACAACTACGACGAAACAGTAGATGCCACGGGGTGTTTCGTATTGCCGGGAGTTATAGACGACCATGTGCATTTCCGTGACCCGGGACTGACACACAAGGCTGACATGCAGACGGAGAGCAGGGCTGCGGCATACGGAGGAGTGACGACATATTTCGACATGCCGAACACCAAACCGCAGACCACCACACTTGCCGACCTTGAAGACAAACTCGATATGGCCAGGCAGAAGAGCCACGTGAACTACTCCTTCTTCATAGGAGCTACAAACGACAATATCGACCAGCTGCTGAAAGTGGATGCAAAGAAGGTGCCGGGAGTGAAACTCTTTATGGGATCGTCAACGGGAAACATGCTTGTTGACCATGAGGAGGCGTTGCGGCAGATATTCACCAAGGTGAAACTGCCGATAATGACACATTGTGAAGACCCCGACATCATCAACCGGAACATGGCTGAGGCAAAGAAGAAATGGGGCGAAGACCCCGACATCTGCCACCATCCGGAGATAAGATCCGTTGAGGCATGCTGGCAATCCACAGAACTCGCCGTGAAACTGGCAAAGGAGAGCGGAGCACGACTCCATGTGGCACATCTCACCACGGAGAAGGAGCTGGAGCTCTTTGAGAAATATTCAGAGAAGGAAGTGCTTGCCGCTGCGGGCAGCAACGGATTCCCCAAGATTACGGCAGAGGCAGTAGTGGCACACCTTGTTTTTTCCGATGCCGACTACAAGACTCTTGGAGCAAGGATAAAATGCAATCCGTCAGTGAAAACCGCCGCCGACCGCGATGCCCTGCGTGCCGCTCTTACAGACGGACGTATCGCTGTGGTGGGAACAGACCATGCTCCGCATCTGCTGGAAGAGAAACAGGGAGGCTGCCAGAAAGCAATGTCGGGAATGCCGATGCTTCAGTTCTCGCTCGTTACGATGCTCTCACTCGTAGACCAAGGTGTGCTGACGGTGGAGAGAGTGGCAGAACTGATGAGCCACAATCCGGCAAAACTCTTCGGAGTGAAAGACCGCGGATTCCTGCGTCCGGGCTACAAGGCAGACATCGTGGTAGTGCGTCCAGGTGTGGAATGGACGTTGACAAGCGAAGACATTCAGAGCAAGTGCAAGTGGAGTCCGCTGGAGGGCAAGACCTTCGGATGGAAGGTGGAACATACCTTCTGCAACGGTCACCATATATATAATAATGGCAAGTTCGACGCTTCGGTGCATGGCGAACAGGTGGAGTTCGACCATTTTTCCATCTCATAGCGAAATAGAATAATGATTGTAAACCTCCATCTCATAACGAAATAGAATAATGATAGTAAAAATACTGATCCCCATATTGCTGCTCCTGCTGGTATCCGACGCTTACGTATATCTGCATTTCCTTCGCCATATGAAACGCAACAAGATAGCAGCCATTACGGCTTGGGCGGCACAGAGCGTGGCGATGGTGGCATATAGCGTGGTGATGGCATTACTGCCGGATTTCGCTCCGGCAGACATGGATTGTCTCAATTTCTATCTTCTGCTCCTCGGAGTGTGGGCAGTGCCGAAGTTCGTCTTCACAGTCTGCTCCATCCTGGGATGGGGACACTGCGTTTATCACAAGACAAAGACAAACTGGGGCAACTATGCAGGAATTCTGGCCGGAGTCATCTTGGCTGTCGTTTGCCTATATGGTTTCACCAAGGGATTCAACAAAGTGACGGTGCGCCATGTCACCTTCGAGTCGGCAGATCTGCCAGAGGCTTTCGATGGCTACCGTATCGTGCAGTTCAGCGATGCCCACGTGGGTACATATACAGGACAGAGGGCTTTCATGCTGAAAGTGGTGGCAGACAGCATCAACAGTCAGAAGGCAGACATGATAGCCTTTACCGGCGACTTGCAGAATATGCGTCCTTCAGAACTCTATCAACACGAGAAGACCCTCACTTCGCTTAAGGCGAAAGACGGCGTGTTCTCCGTGCTTGGCAACCACGACTATGCCTATTATATAAAGGCGACCGAAGCAGAGCGACGTCATAACTGTCAGGAAATGATAGACGTGCAGCGCAGGATGGGTTGGAAACTGTTGCTCAACGACAACTGTGTGGTACGTCGCGGCAACGACTCTATCGTTGTGGCAGGAATGGAGTTTGAGGGCGAGAGTCCGAGAGTGCCGAGTTTCGGCAATTTGAAGAAGACCCTCCAGAGCGTCAATCAGAAAGGTGCGTTCATACTCATGCTTCAGCATGATCCGACAAGCTGGCGCACCGACATACTGCCGCATTCCACTTCGCAGCTGACGCTCAGCGGACATACACATGCAGGACAGATGAAGTTCTTTGGATGGTCGCCAGCCTCACTGAAGTATGACGAGTGGGGAGGGTTCTACACCGAGGGCAGACGTGCCATCAACGTGAGCTGCGGTGTGGGAGGCTTCGTTCCATTCAGACTTGGATGTCCTGGCGAGATAGTAGTCATAGAGTTGAAAAAGCATAAATAAAATTTGTGTTCTCATAGTTAAAAAAGATATAATATTCCGATGCCTCATGATAAGGTTTCGGAATATTTTTTTTATCTTTGTAGCGATAAAAAATATCCCCACAATTATGATAGTATCAGTATTAGTTATAATCAGCATCTCGGTTTCCGTATTCTTCTGCATAAAGTAGAATACCGATCAGTTTCGTGTCTGAAACAGGAGACCCGTTCAATGAAGTCTAACGCTTGACGGCATTTGGCTTCAAGTATACCATTCCATGGTTTTGGAATGGCAGTTGTGTTGGGTGCTTGCAGATAATCATAAGTCCAACACTCTGACTTCCGCATTTGTCATCTTCTGTACATCCTTCATTTCCTTGTTGTAATAAACTGCCTGTATAGCCTTGTTTATTATTCCATGTCCCACGGCAAGAACAGTCTGTCCGGGATATTCCCTCTTTATGAACTCAAGAAAATCCCGTGCCCTCGCCTTCAGCTTGTCGAGAGATTCCACATCGTCAGGCCACACTTCGTCTTTCAGGTCTGGGATATATCGTCCGGTGAAGCTTCCCCAGTCGCGTTCTCTCAGCAGTGGAGTGGTGCGCACATCCGCATGATGCGGTTCGGCGATAATCCGGCAGGTGTCTATAGACCTCTTCAGATCGCTCGACACGAAAGCGTCGAAATGCTCCTCAGCCAGTTCCTTTGCCACTTCCTTCGCCTGTTCTATGCCGTGGCCGTTGAGTCTGCCCGGTGTCTGTCCCTGCATTATCTTGTTGGCGTTGTCGTAGGTTTCGCCATGCCTTGTGAGATATAGTCTTGTCATATTTCCAATGTCCTTTCTATTTCTTCCGCAAAGATAACGCAAACCGAATGCATAATGAAATAAATGTATTTATTTCTTATGCTGAGGTGCAGCTTATCTTATGCAAAGATAGGAAAATAAAATAGAATAGCCGCAATATCGTGTTCTTAGTGTCGCTTTATGTGCCGTTTTTTGTAGCTTTGCATCGTGCGTAGATGGTATTTGGCTTCAAGGCATTATCCATGTCAATGGTGATTACCGTTGGCATGATGGTTACAAAACGCCCTGTGCCGACGTCTTTGTTAATAAAGAGGGCAATCTCCTGTATATGCCCACTTTAAGAATCAGGAAATAAGAAACCACATTACACTAAATGAAGAAACTACTATTTTCAGCAGCCGCTGCCATGATGCTTGTCCCAAGGGCAGGTATGGCGACGGACATTTTCGTTTCGACCTCGTTTCATGAACCCGCCGACGAAGGACTGCGCTTTATCTATAGCCGCGACGGCATACATTGGGACAGTATTCCCGGCACCTTCCTCAAACCGGAGGTAGGCACGCAGAAGGTGATGCGTGACCCGTCGATAGTTAAAGGTCCCGACGGCACATACCATTTCGTGTGGACCTGTAGCTGGAGAGGCGACAGAGGGTTCGGATACTCATCGTCGAAGGATTTGATACACTGGACACCGGAGCGTTTCATCGAAGTGATGAAAGATACCACCACCGTCAATGTGTGGGCGCCGGAACTCTTCTACGACGACGTGAAGAAGCAGTATATGATAATATGGGCATCCTGCATACCGGGAAAATTCCCCGACGGTATAGAGGAACACAAGAACAACCACCGTCTGTACTACTGCACTACAAAAGACTTCAATACCTTCTCTGAGACCAGACTCCTTATCGATCCCGGTTTCAGTTGTATCGACGCTACGATGGTGAAAAAGGGAAAAGACGACTATGTGATGGTGCTGAAAGACAATACCCGCAAGCAGCGCAACATCAAGGTGGCATTCTCAAAGACACCCTACGGTCCTTGGAGCGAGGCTTCAGAACCATTCACGCCGATGTACAGCGAAGGTCCGTCGACAGCCTACGTCAACGGCTGGTGGTACATCTACTACGACTGGTATCGTCAGTTTATATACGGAGCACAGCGCACCAAGGATTTCAAGCATTTCCAAGACCAGACAGGGGCTGTTTCTTTCCCTGAGGGACACAAGCACGGCACCGTATTTATGGCACCTGAAGAACTTGTGGAAAACCTCATAAAGTACAATACCCGGGCTGTGCACTATACCGGAAAGGATATTTCCTTGCCTGCACGCCACGACGGTGGATTGTCTCCTGTTGTCGGTGTACATACCATACAGACCATGCGTGCCGAGAAGGGAGCCACATACAACCATCAGCCGATGATAGCATACTGGAAGGGCAAATTCTATATGCACTATCTCACCGACCCACGCAGCGAACATGAGCCGCCAGGCGTGACAATGCTTCAGACCTCTGCCGACGGTTACACATGGACAGACCCCGTAAAGCTGTTCCCTGAATACAAAGTGCCTGACGGCTTTGAAAAGCCGGAGAAATATCCGGGCTTGAAGGCAAAGAACCTTATGGCTATCATGCACCAGAGAGTAGGGTGGTATGTGTCAAAGAAGACGGGCAAGCTGTTGGCTATGGGTAACTACGTAGTGTCGATGACACCGAAAGACAACCCTACCGACGGCAATGGCATCGGTCGTGTGGTAAGGGAGATAAAGGCCGACGGCTCTTTCGGACCGGTATATTTCATATACTACAATCATGGCTTTAACGAGAAGAATACAGATTTCCCATATTACAAGAAGTCGAAAGACAAGGCTTTCGTGAAGGCTTGTGATGAGATTCTTGCCGACCCGATGGCACGTATGCAGTGGGCGGAAGAGGCAGATCGCGGCGATGATGTGTTGCCGCTGAAGACTCCTTACAAGGCTTTCTCCGGTTATACTCTGCCCGACGGATGGAAGGTGGGACTCTGGAAACACGGACTTACCACCATAAGCTGTGATGGCGGCAACACATGGCGCACTCCGGCTAAGCGTGCTCATGGCTTCGTGACATCCACAGGTAAGATTTGGGGACAGAGACTCTCCGACGGAACCTATGCCACGGTTTACAACCCTGCGGAATACCGTTGGCCACTTGCCATCTCGCTGAGTGCCGACGGACTGGAATATACTACGCTGAATCTTGTCAACGGAGAGATAACCCCGGAGCGCCATGGCGGTAACTACAAGAACTACGGTCCGCAATACACCCGTGGCATCCAGGAGGGCAACGGCACTCCGGCAGACGGGAACATGTGGGTCACCTATAGTAATAATAAGGAGGATATGTGGGTTTCGCGCATCACAGTGCCTGTACAGACTGCAGCAACGTCTCATGCCGATACAGACTTCTCCGCATATTCAAAGCTTGCTGATATGGCAGACTGGAACATCTATTCTCCTAAGTGGGCACCTGTCGCTCTCGATGGAAAATGGTTGAAACTGTCAGACAAAGACCCTTACGACTATGCCAAGGTGGAACGAATAATACCTGCCACAAAGGAGCTTACCGTAGAGTTTGATGTCCAGGCAGCACAGAATAGTCATGGAGAACTTGATGTGGAGTTTGTCGACGCCAAAGGTCAGGCATGCTCCCGTATAGTGCTCGACTCTCTCGGCGTGATGAAGGTAAAGGGAGGTCCGCGTTTCGGCACCATGCTCAAGAACTATAAGGCAGGAGAAACCTATCGTGTGAAGGCTGTTCTCTCTGCCGACATGCATGCCGGTACCTATTATATCAACGGCAAGAAGGTGTGTCAGCGCCAGTTCGACACTCCTGTGGAGGCAATAACAAGGGTAGTGTTCCGCACAGGTCCGCTCTTTGCCGAGCCTAACAAAGAGACTCCGGCAGACCAGTATTTCGACATGCCGCGTGCCGACGAGTCAGATCCTGTGGCTACTTTCTCTATCGCAAATGTGAAGACCTACGCTGCTGATGCTGACGGACAGGCTGCTGTGCTGAAGTTCGACGACTACAAACACTATGTTGACTACTTCAACACGATGGAGGACGAGAACATTGCCAATGCCATCCCCAACAGTAAGGCGGCTGAATGGATGAGCAAGAACGTGCCGCTCTTCGACTGTCCGCAGGATAATTTCCGTGAGATGTATTACTACCGCTGGTGGACTCTGCGCAAGCATATCAAGCGCACCCCCGTGGGCTACGGCATGACGGAGTTCCTCGTACAGCGTTCGTATGCCGACCGCTACAACCTCATTGCCTGTGCCATAGGCCACCACGTGATGGAGACCCGATGGCTGCGCGACACGACATACATCAACCAGATTCTCAACACCTGGTATCATGGCAACGACGGCAAGGCTATGCAGAAGATGGATAAATTCAGCTCCTGGAATCCAGCCGCAGTGTATGAGGCTTATAAGGTGAACGGCAACAGGTCGTTTGTCGACTCTCTGAAGCCTTCGCTCGAAGAGGAGTATGCTCGTTGGCAGAATACCCACCGTCTTGACAACGGACTCTACTGGCAGGAGGATGTGCGCGACGGTATGGAGGAGAGTGCCAGCGGCGGTAGAAAGAAGAAGTTTGCGCGTCCTACGATAAACAGCTATATGTATGGCAACGCCATGGCACTTGCCGAGATGAACAAGCTTGCTGGTGATGAGGCTAAAGCTGCAGAATACAACAAGGAGGCTGCAGAACTGAAAGAGCTTGTGGAGAACAAGCTCTGGAACGGCAAACATGAGTTCTTTGAAACGTTGCAGACCGATACTCTCGCAAATGTGCGCGAGGCTATAGGCTTCATACCGTGGTATTTCAATATGCCTGACAACAAAAAGTATGATGTTGCGTGGAAGCAGGTTACCGACGAGAAAGGCTTCTCAGCCCCTTACGGACTGACCACCTGTGAGCGTCGCTCGCCGCTCTTCCGCACACACGGCACTGGCAAGTGTGAATGGGACGGTGCCGTATGGCCTTTCGCCACAAGCCAGACTCTCACGGCGATGGCAAACTATATAAACAACTACCCGGAGCCTATTGTTGGCAGCAAGGAGTTCTTCCATGATATGGAGGTGTATGTAGAGAGCCAGCACCATCGCGGCAGACCATATATCGGAGAGTATCTCGATGAGACAAACGGTGCATGGCTTATGGGCGACCGTGAGCGCAGCCGCTATTACAACCACTCTACCTTCAACGACCTCGTGATTACCGGTATTGTGGGCTTGCGTCCGCAGGCTGACGGCAGCATCATCGTCAATCCGCTTGTGCCGGAAGGAAAATGGGATTATTTCTGTCTTGACAACGTGATGTATCACGGCAAGAAAATCTCCGTGGTCTACGACAAGACCGGTTCTCACTATCGCCACGGCAAGGGCCTCATCCTGCTTGTCAACGGCAAGAAGGTGGCACAGCGGGACACGCTCGGCAAACTTGAATATAAATTTTAGCTGCTATTAGGATAATAATGCAGCATATAAATATTAACCCAAGTTTGACAGTTTGAAGAAATTTTCATCATTTTTTTGCTGTAAGTG
>ERZ1026894.1774-NODE-1774-length-12047-cov-6.498249_pt1 | contig 12047 bp, 6 predicted proteins | sample MGYA00380177_ERZ1026894 | MGnify/ENA primary metagenome ERZ1026894 (study PRJEB33269, sample SAMEA4719813) | human gut metagenome | biome: human-associated habitat; feature: organic feature; material: feces | place: Cameroon | collected 2013-10 ... | reverse complement strand
GGCAGCGTCAGATGTGTATAAGAGACAGGTCTTTATATGTTATGTTAAACACTTTGACATATTAAAGAAGCGAAGACTTATGTTTTTAATTTTAATATAACCATCTACTATGCAAAAATCAAGCAATTCATTCAGTCTGCTTGTAGCTATGGGTGCGGCGTTAATGCCAATCTGGGGGGGGTGAATTCTCAGAGGCTAATGCCACTAATGTCATATTGCTGCAGCAGCAGGATGGCGTCTGCAAGGGTAATGTTGTAGACGCTACGGGTGAGCCTGTCATCGGTGCTGTGATCCGCGTCAAGGGAACACAGACTGCAATTGCAACCGATCTCGACGGTAACTTCTCGCTTAAAGGCGTGAAGAAGGGTGCAACACTCGAGATTTCAAGTATCGGTATGACTACCAAGACCGTTGTTTGGAACGGAACTCCAATCAATGTGACTCTTGAGGACGACTCGCAGACCATCGGCGAGGTTGTCGTGACGGGTTACGGCGGCGTTCAGAAGGCTAAGACAATGACAGCCTCTGCAGCTGTTGTCAACATGGGTACGCTCCAGAAGCTGCCTGTCACCACTATGGCAGAAGGTCTGGGTGGTCGTGTAGCCGGTGTGTTCACACAGCAGAGCTCAGGTGCTCCGGGTGAGAAGACCAAGGTTTGGGTGCGTGGTGGTAGCAACATCCTTTATGTTATCGACGACGTTGTGCTCGACACAAGCCAGGGTGAGGACTTCTTCAGCCGCTTGCGTCCGGACGACATCGCCAACATGTCAGTGCTTAAGGACGCTGCAGCTACAGCTGTTTACGGTCCGCGTGCTGCCAATGGTGTAGTTGTAATCCAGACAAAGCGTGGTACTGAGGGCGCTCCTGAGATCACATTTAACCAGAAGCTTACTATCATGACCCCGTCGTATCGTGCCAAGGCAATGAATGCCTATGACTATGTGAATACGATGAACGAACTCTATCTGGCTAACTACGAGGAGAATCCGTTTGCTACTAATACCGAGTTGTCGAAATACTACATGGGCTACCTCAACCAGAAGGGCTACAGCCGTGAGGAAATTCGCAACATGGTGAACGAGAAGTATGGCATGAACTGGTCGCAGGACTATGTCAACGAACTCTTTGATCCGTACAAGACAGAAAGGAACATTACTGACTACTACCAGACTTATGATCCATGGAATCAGTTTGAACACACCCAGCCGATGTATCAGACTAACGTGAGTCTGCGTGGAGGTAGCGAGCGCATCAAGTATTACTCATCTGTTGGCTATATGGACCAGCAGGGTCTGAGCGATACATACGGCTACACCCAGTACAACGTAGTGCTCAACACTGATGCCTACCTGCTTAAGGACAAGAGCCTTAAGTTTACATTCAATCTTAATGGCAATATCGGTGAGCAGAAAAAGCCGGGCAATGGCGACGGTACATTTAATAGTGTAATGTATGGCCATAACATGCCAACACGTCCTTCACAGTGGTCTACAGGCAATGCACGTGTGAACTCTGCTGAGTCTCTCTTGAACACCGGTTTCCAGAATACGGAGACCAAGCGTTTCCAAATGAATGCGGCATTGAAGTGGAATCTGCCATGGGTGCCGGGCCTCTCGGCTCAAGCAAGCGTGAATTACACTACATCTCATCAGATGCAGAAGCGTTTCACTCATGATCAGGAGAACGTTTACGACAATCCTTATTCTACAACATTCACTACATACAATCCTGAGAATGCACAGCTCTATCAGTACTGGTACGACTACAAGCTTACCACTGGTATCTTCCAGCTCGACTATTCGAAGACCATCGGCAAGCATACTTTCTCGGTAATGGCCAACTACCAGAGCCAGATCCGTCATGAGAACTGGAGCAGCCAGACCAAGAAGGGCTTTGCCACAACTCTTGCTCCACAGGAGGATATAGGTGCTACAATGGTATCGAGCGGTGGTTCGGCAAGCGATTGGGGTTCGGCTTCTTGGATTGGTCGTCTTACATACGACTATGCCAACAAGTACATGTTCCAGTACTCGATGAACTACAACGGCTCGTTGAGCTATAGCCCAGACAAGCGTTGGGGATTGTTCCACGCCTTCTCAGTAGGTTGGAACATGGCTGAGGAGTCATGGTTCAAGAAGTTCGTACCGCGTTCACTCGTCAGCGAATTTAAGCTTCGTGGCGGCTTCGGTCTTGTAGGTAACGAGGTCGGCTCTCCATTCAGTTATCTTACACAGTATTCGCAGAATGGCAACCGTGTCCTCTTCGGCAGTGGCATGACATCAAATGTAGGCTGGTATATCAACAGTGTAGCCAGCGACTTGCAGTGGTCAAGCTCTAAGCAGATGGGCCTTGGTCTTGACTTCAGCATGTTCAAGGGTCGTTTGAATGGCTCTGTTGATACATACTTGTATGTAAACAAGGGTGACGAGATGAACATGACCACCGAGATGATTCGTACAGACATCCTTGGTATGCCGAGTATCCCGAAAATCAATGCCCCATTCGTAACCAACAAGAAGGGTGGTGTCGAGGTTTCGCTCAACTGGCAGGATAAGATTGGCGATTTCGGTTATAAGTTAGGTGTTACCTATTCACACTGGGATCAGATTACAACCCGTCACACTGACAAGGCTGAGGATTGGTACTATAGCACTTTCGACTATGTTGGCAAGCGTTCTGCTCATAACGATGCTACTTATTGGTATGCCCTTAAGACCGATGGAATTTTCAAGTCATGGGACGAACTCTACCATTCAACTCTTAACTTCAATCGTTCATATGCTCCCGGTACTCCGAAGATTGACGATTTCAACGGTGACGGACTTACTGACGACTATTATCTTACAAACCTCCCCGGCAGCACACCCCTTACTCAGTATGGTGTGACACTCGGCGGTTCGTATAAAGGCTTTGAGCTTGAATTGTTCTTCCAGGGTGCAACTGACGTAACCGGAACTATGGCTTCACCGTTCCGTTCACAGCAGGGCTATATGTGGAACTACGGACAGTATGGTTTCAGCAACTCATATCTGCCCAGCAACGGCAACACCAATGCTGCCATTCCAATGCCATCTAATCCAAACCGTGCATGGGGATACTCATTTATCGACATGTGGCAGTTTGACGCATCTTACCTGAAGCTGAAGAACATCAGCCTGCGCTACGACATGAAGCGTGAGGTATTGAAGAACGTTGACTTTATCAAGGGTCTCGACCTGAGCTTTGTTGTCACCAACGCATTCACATGGACTAAGAGTTCTTATCCGTACAAGAACCTCCAGGATCCTGAGTTCATCACATCGGGTGCTTCTATCTATAACGACAATGGTAGTCTGGGTAGCTACCCGACACAGCGTACATACACATTCAATGTTGTATTAACACTCTAATAGTAAACGACAATGAAAAGTAAAATCAATATAAAGAAATATATGTGGGCTGGAATGTTCGCTGTGGCACTTGGTGCCACAATGACATCCTGCGACCCTCTGGGCGTAGAGCCTACAACAAAGGTGGATGAGGATCGTTTCTGGCAGAATCCACAGTTGGCACGCTCGTATGTCAACAATTTCTACTTCATAGACGCTACTGCATCTGGCGACAACTTCACATCCGAGCAGTGGTCGGACAACTGTCAGGGCAACTATGAACAGGATTGGGATACATACCGTCAACTTACATTTAATAATCGTCAGTATGATGAGACCTCTCCATATAGCGGTCCGTGGGCAGGAGCATACAAGAACCTATATAATATCCATGTTGGTATGGATAAGATCGCTTCATCCGGATCTCTTAACGAGCAGGTAAAAAGCCAGTTGCTCGCAGAGTGCTACTTCTTCCGTGCATGGGTTTACTTCGATATGGAGAAGTTCTGGGGCACAGTGCCTTATGTAGACCACGCTCTTTCACTTAAGGAAGACACTTATCTCCCACAAACAAAGCGTGAGACATTGTTCGACAATATGCTTGCCGACCTTGACAAGTCAATCGAATTGTTCGGTAAGATGAGTGGTACTCCTGATGTGGGCATGGTTAATATCAATGTAGCTAAGGCATTCAAGTCGCGCGTTGCGCTTTATGCTGCCGATGCAGCTTCTGCATCAGCCAAGGGTATTTTCTCTGATGACAAGGCAGGTCTCTTTAAGTTTGAGAAGAACGCCCAGCACTACTATCAGATTGCTTACGATGCAGCTAAGGACTTGATCGGCAAGTACGATCTGGAGCCTAACTACGAGGACCTCTTCACTTCGGAGACAGCACACACAAGCGTGGAGTCTATCTGGCCCGTTATGTTCAAGGAGAACCAGCGTGGTGGTTTTAATCCTACTGCCAAGAACGGTCCTGACGGTGCATACTACGGCAATACAGATAAGGTGACACGCTCATGGAGTTTCCGTACCGGACTCTTCCCGACACAGGATCTCGTAGACTGCTACTTGCAGAAGGATGAGGCTGACGGCAAGTGGAAGCACTGGTGGGAGACCAAGCAGGCACAGGATCTTAACATCGCTGTTACAACGGACAAGGATGGCAACAAGCAGTACTCAGGTTCAGGCGACAACTATCGCAAGATGTTCGAAAACCGCGACAAGCGCTTCTATGCCACTGTGACTTACGACGGTGCCTATATGGGTCCGACAAACAATTCTATCTACCAGATCCAGACTTGGATAGACAAGACGACAATGGGTGAGAAGACTTTGCAATATAGTTCATTGCATACTGGCTATCGTAATATGGAGACAATTGAATCGGCTCCAACTAACCGTGGCTCTTCACAGACCATTAGCGGCTACTACTCTCGTAAGTACTCACACTTCGACCAGTTTAACGATGACGGTACACTGAAGACCAATCAGCGCACTACATGCTACTTCAACATCCGTTATGCTGAGGTGCTCTTGAACCTGGCTGAGGCTGCCGTAAATCTCGACAAGTCGGCTGAGGCTATCACTCAGGTCAACAAGATACGTGAGCGTGCTGGTATGAGCGCATACGATGGCGCTACTGACAAGCAGAGCGTATACGACGAGGTTAAGGTACAGCGTCGTCTGGAGTTTGCATTCGAGAACCCGGGCTTCCGCTATTTCGACCTTCTGCGTTGGGGCGAGGCTGAGGGCAAGACAGTTATCCCTGAACTCAACAAGGTTTCACGCGGTATTATGATTTTCCGTGTAGGTAAGCACAGCAATATCGCAGGCGAGAATGGTGTGGCTCTGGAGCCGGGTGAGACAAATGAGGATGGTCACAACTATATGACTCCTACATTTAGCACTTATTCTATGGACTTCAGCTACTATAAGCGTAAGTTTGATAATGTGCGCTACTATTTCACTCCGTTTAATGCTACTACACTGCTTACATATAAGCAGCTCCAGCAGAACCCGGGATGGACTAATTTCAAGTATGAAAACGAAAAATAATTAGAACAGTATGAAGATCATTAGCAAAATAAAGAAAGCTTATGTCGGACTCTTCCTCATGCTTGCAGCATTAGGAACGACAAGCTGCCAGTCAGGCCTTACCTATGAGGAAGTGCCTGAGAGCTATTATACTGAAGTAGGTCTGAATTCTTGTACAGTAATGTCTCGTTATCTCTTCGAAGACTGCATCTATGCAAAGAACTTCGGTAAATATACTACTTATGTCGCTCAGTCTACCTTCGGTACAGAACGTGAATGGACCAATGAGACCGGTTCTAACTATACACTGGCTGACGGCAGAGTAGTAGCTCCTGGCGAGAAGATTAAATTGACAAGTGGTGTAGGCAACATGACAACCCGCGATGACAACAATGCGCCTGAGGGTAAGGTTTACGTAATGACATATTACGTACCCAAGACTGTTACATATGACACAGCCAACAAGGGATATTTGTTCGATCAGTCGAAGTTGCCTTCAGGCTTTAATTGTGTAGATCCAGAAAACGGAATGTCAGTTAAGACCACTGCTGATGTAGATATCAAGCAGCTTGTAGTGACAATGCAGGCAAAGCAGTGGTATGGCGATGCTTCTACTTTCACACCGCAGAACGGTGCTCCAAAATTGGGTGCCCCTGGCGATTACTCTGAACCACGTCAGTACTTGGTTAAGAACAATATGCGTCGTCCTGCAGGTGTACCGCAGTCAATGCGTCTCTATGAAATACGTATTGTAGTACTGCCGTAAGCAGCACAATTGTATAAGATATACTTTTATTGACATAGATAAATTATTAAGGGCCGGGGAGCGTGATGCTCGTCGGCCCTTTTTCAATTCATTGCAATTGTTTTCCATGCGGATAATGCATGCTTGCGTCACTTTCTATATACTTCTAACGGCTATTCTGTTTCTTTTTCCAGATGTATCAGTCGGCTGCTCTTGTCCACTCCTTCCACCGTGACACGGTATTTCTTGGCTCCGTTAGGCATAAACTGCACTACGGCTTTGCCGTTATTTATCCGTAGCGTCGGGTTCCAGTATATGGTCTGGCGCAAAGCATATTCTTCCGGGGCTTCGTACTTGGGATTGTAGAAAGCTGTGGGACGCTGATAGCCGAGCGGACGGACTAAAGCCACATGATTGTTTTGGGTACGAGTAGTGCCCTTTGTCGTTATGACAATAGCACTTAAATCCATATCCATAGCTCTCACGTTGCCTGATATAACGGGCAACGTTCCTACTATAGCACCTTTCAGAATGTCTATCTGCAGAACGTCACGTGTGCGCAGCGACTGCAGAAGAGCAGTCTGTGCCATATACAGCGACAAACTGTCTATAGCTGTGCCTCCCGTATTCCATACCGTGCCATCCACAACCAAGTATGTGGGACGCATGTGATAGAAAAACCAATTGTATCTACTATCAAACATCAGACCTGGGTATGCATTCCACCTCAACACATCAAATATTGACTTGTTGCCCATATTCATCAATTCGGTTTCGCTTATAGACTTGCCATTTATCTTAGCCAGGTTTTCGTATTCGGTCTTAGGGACACGCTTTGAGTTGACTTCTACTTCGGGCAGGAATATTACACGTCCGCCATTCACTACGGCAATACGGTCGGCATTGCGTTTCATTGTCTCCATATCGACACGCGCTGTAGTGTCGCACATTATCGGAGTAATGATATTGCTGACGGCAGGATATTCTGCGTTGTCAATCAGCAGGACAGAGTTCATGCTTCCCTTAGCACTACGCGTCATAAGCATATAGCCTGTACTGTCGGGCATTTCGAAGTTATTGAAATGAAACAGTCCATTGTCGTCAGTTGTCGTTTCGTCAACCAGTCCTCCACGGTTTGACGACATCATTACGCTTGAGCCTTTTCTGCCCTTGGTTGTAACGTTCGATGTCACTTTTCCACTTATCGACATGCTTGTTTCGGGGTGGATAGATACCTTTTCGGTATTGCCTTTCAATGCCTTCTGTATGTCATAGCGTCGCCATCCCTGCGTAAGCATGAGCAGGTCGAGATAGCCGCTGCGCCCACGATCGGCAAAATACCATGCCGGTTGTTCGATATAACCCTTCAGTTCTTGCGACAGAAGCAGCGTGGATACAATATTGTTGGCTGTGTCGTTGGGCACGGTTACGGCATCGGTCACGCTAACAGCGCAGTCTGCCATGACGCTATCTGGAAGCGAAAGTTCGACAGTACGCATGTTGCTGTCTGACGATATGGCAACGGAGTTGTCTGAATCATACACATCTGTGCCACGCCATACAAACACCAGTCGCTCGCTAATGATGTTCATGCTGTTGTCGGCAAGCACAAAGTGCACTATTCCATCGCGAAACATATCGTTGCTGAAGCTTAGCGACGACGATGTGACACGATTGGCAAAGAGCGGAGCGCCACCTTGATGTACGATGAGCCATTCGTCGCTCTGCGTTGAAGAAGCGTGGGGACGTAACACACCTACCATAATACGTCCGTTGTTCTGTGCAACAGACAATGCTGGAACATCGGTGTGAGCCTTGGGTAGAATAGCTGAAACCTGTCTGCCGTCAGCTGTTATGCACATCATCTTATACGAGTGCTCTGGCTGTGCTGTTATATAGAAGAATCCCATACCACAGTGTGCCGCCTTCGATTCTGCTACTACATTACCCAGTTCGTCTGTGACAGTTGCCTTCACATTGATACCGAGTCCAGTAGCATCAACCGCCTTATATGCCACACGGCAGCGTTGGCCAGCAACCAGATGTCCTCCTTCAGGCATCAGTTGCAAGTCGATGCGCTCACGAACCGTTGGAACGTATTCCTTGTAATTGCCCACTTCAACAAGTAGGCAGCGTTGCTTTGAACCAACATCAAGCGTATGTAGCCTGATGCCATCATCTGAATTGCCCGTAAAAGCCACATCGCCATCCGTCGAACTCACCTTAACGCCAGCCTTGTGTATGGGTTTGCCAGTCTGAGGGTTGGCAAACAACAGAGAAATAGTACTCTTGCCGTAATGCGGAGTTATCTTTACAGAGTTCAGCATAACGCTGCGCAGCCTTACGGCCCGTACAAACAGATAGTCGGGCGTAGTGCCAGCCATATATCTCGTATAAGCACGGAGCATGTACTGTCCGGACGGCATCTCGGTTGTAGTGGGCATATATCCGTATATAGCCCCATTCTCGTCCTGCCTCATCATCACTCGGCTCACCAGTGAGCCCATCGGGTTCACCAACTCTACATATACATATCGGCTCGCATACGACGGCACACCAGTCAGAGCATCGACCACGTGGTGGCGCATCCATATCGTGTCGCCACACGTATACTCCGCGCGGTCGGTCTGCGTATACAGCTTCTCCTGCGGAAATGCGTTGACCTGCCGCCACAGACGGGTGGCAATAGTATCGGGTGTGACAGTTTGGGCTAAAGCGGAAGATGCTACAACTGCCAATAATATAAAGATAAGGTTAATATGCTTCATGGGCTTTTACGTTTTATAATTGACGTAGCAGGAATGTCATGTAAAGAGGTAGCGTAAGAAACTGTCCGCTGCTGCCTACGTTAAGGTCGCCAAGTTTAATGGCATGGTTGACGTGGTATTTCTCGGGATGCGAGAGTATAGTCTTTGAGCTTTTGATGTTTCCGTCTTTAGCCTTCACTTCCACAAGTACACATTCGCCTTTGTATCTTGTGACAAAGTCTACCTCCAGTCCCGAATCCTTACGGAAATAGTACAGTCGGCGTTTCATTTTGGTGAAGATATCAGCCACAAGATTCTCGAATATGGCTCCCTTGTAGGCATGCAGGTTGCCTTGCATAATATCAAACTGCGTACCATCGTCAAGCATAGATACAAACAACCCCGTGTCTGCCATATATATCTTAAAACAGTCGTCGATGGCATTTCCGTTGAGTGGTAGTTCGGTAATAGTGAGATTTCGACATCGGGTTATAATTCCTGCATCCTCAATCCATTGTATGCTGCCAGTATATTGTGAAGCTTTAGCACCTTTGCGGATAGTAGAATACTGAAATTTCTTGTATTCCTTGCTCAGTTGACGTGGTATTGATTCAAAACATTCGCGTATGCGTGGTTTGTCAGCATCAGAGGCATACTTCACCATATCTTCTTCATATTCAGCAACTATTCCTCGTTGTTCGGCAAGAACTCTGCCCATGTTGTGGGTGTTGACAAATGTGTTTACTACAGATGGCATACCACCTACAACGGTGTATTGCAGTATGAGTTGACGCATTTTCTGATGAATAGCTTCGGGTACGGGCTGAATGCTGTCAAGGCATTCTGAGAGTTTGCCAATTATAGCTTCGCTTATCCCATTTGCCCAAAGAAACTCTTCAAAGTCAAGAGGATACATATCAATAATGGTTTCGTAGCCAACGGGGATTGACGTTTTTGAACTTTCGTTGCCACTACTGTTTCGTCTTTCGCCATATCCTTTTACTCCAAGCAACGAGCCTGTGGCAATAATGTCGTAGCGACCGTCCATCTTGAAGAATTTCAAGGCGGTACGTGCAGCAGGACATTCTTGTATCTCGTCTATTATTATACATGTTTCGTTGGCTACAAACTGACTTTGTGGTATCATGGCTGATAGATTCATGACGATGTCGTCAACCCTTTTGGACCCTTCAAAGGCAAGAGCATAATCAGAGTCTTGCATAAAGTTGAGGTATACAACATTTGCATAATTCTCTTCTGCAAACTTCTGTACTATGAATGTTTTGCCACATTGTCGGCAGCCTTTTATTACGAGAGGCTTGCGATTATAATCGTTCTTCCACGCAATGAGTTCTTCTTCAATCTTACGTTTAAGCATGACTATCAGTTGTTTAGGAGTGATTTATTTTGGTTTGTGTCACTTTTCCAAGGGACTTTTTGCCTATTCGTGTCACTTTTTCAAGGGACTTTTTGTATGTTTGCGTCACTTTTCCAAGGGACTTTTGTGCAAAGATACACTTTTTTTATCCAAATAACAAGTTTTCAATGTGTGATAAACTCCCAAATCAATTTTATAATATATTCTTTATCTCTCCTTCAGACAAGCCCGATGCTTGTATGATAGTTTCAATAGGCACTCCAAGAGAAAGAAGATTAGATGCTATCTTTACCTTAGCTTCTTTTTCGCCTTCTGCACGTCCTTCTGCACGTCCTTCTGCACGTCCTTCTGCTTTGCCCTTTGCCATTCCTTCAGCAAATTTTGTCTTCTCTGCGGTTCTAATAGCATTTACTATATCGCGATAGGCATTGACACTATCCTCGTATAGTTTCAGCTCTTGTTTATTAAACTTGGATATTTCGGCCTGTTCGAATAGACGGGTGAATACACGCTCCTGCAGGGCGGCGGGGCGCTGCATCAGATTGGAAAGGTTCTTCAGCACGTACATCCATTTGTCGTACATAGTTACAAGTTCCGATTCTTGCTTGTCGAATTTCGGAATCTCTACATATATATATGTTAGTTTGTCGTAGAACACTTCGTGGGTGTCTACCTCCATCAGCTTCACCTCATGGTGCCAGCGTTTGGCGTTTTCGAGTCCATCTGCAAAGTTGAAGTTAAGCAAGCCTATGGTGTAGACGGGATTGAGATGGAAGTCCCAGTCGCCTCCACGCTGTGCTTGCTCACGGATGGGGAATGTTGAATAATATATTGTTCGGTCTTTGAAGAACTCCTGGTATACATTCTGCATCTCCACAATGAACTTCTCGCCCTTGTCGTTCTCGCAATATACATCAAAGATGGCACGGCGTGCATCAGCACGGTCGCCAAGTTGCTCGGAATTAAGATATGTGACGTCTTGAACGTTCTGCTCGCCATGAAACATGGCGTTCAGAAAGCTGATTAGCAACTCCTTGTTAAACTCAGAACCAAAGAGTCGCTTAAAGCCAAAATCTGTATGTGGATTGATGTATTTCTCTACCATAATGCTGCATTTTTTATTCCAAAGGCAAATATACGGTATTTTTGCGGATTTGCAAACTTTGAAAGCGCAAATTAATATATAAGCGTTTGATTATCGGCTTGCACAGGAGAATGTGTCAAAAGTGGTGTTGAGGTGGTGAGATGGTGTTGTTGTGTTGAGATGTTGAGATGGTGTGATTTGACGGAAATCTCAACATAACACCACCTCAACACCTCAACTGGGGAGCTCCGCTCCCCTTAATCCCCGTCAGGAGCGTAGAAGTAGTCGTGCAATGGGTCGGGATATTCGAATATCTCGCCTTCGCGGAAGAATCGCTTCATCTCGATTTCGGCTGTCTCGATAGAGTCAGAGGCGTGGATGATGTTCTCCTGACCGCTCATTGAGAGGTCGCCACGGATAGTGCCGGGAGCAGCCTTGCGTCCGTTGGTAGCGCCAACTATGTTGCGCACAACAGTAACGGCGCTGTTGCCCTCAACACACATGGCGATGACGGGAGCCGACTTCATCGAGGCTGTGAGCCACGGGAAGAAGGGACGGTCAACGAGGTGGGCATAGTGCTCGTTGAGGATAGCATCGTCGAGCTGCATCATCTTCAAGCCAACGATGCGCAGACCCTTGCGCTCAATGCGGTTGATAACTTCGCCGATGAGGCGGCGCTGTACTGTAC
>ERZ1026894.1766-NODE-1766-length-12121-cov-2.819161_pt1 | contig 12121 bp, 13 predicted proteins | sample MGYA00380177_ERZ1026894 | MGnify/ENA primary metagenome ERZ1026894 (study PRJEB33269, sample SAMEA4719813) | human gut metagenome | biome: human-associated habitat; feature: organic feature; material: feces | place: Cameroon | collected 2013-10 ... | reverse complement strand
GCGTGGTCACCAATCATGGCCCGGCATGCACCTGCGGCTGCCAGGCTGGACTGCCGGACTTTTTCGCCAGAAGAGTTTACGGAAGAGCCTCGGGAGAAGACATTACCTCTCAACTGCCGGAGACGGCCACGAAAGATTATAACAGCATGATGGACAGGGCAGTAAGGGTAACATTGGCGGAAGCCGCATCTCTATGGCTGGACGATTTCCTGAAGAAACGGATGCATTGCGGCAGCGGAAGGAATGTGCGGATCGTCAAGCCGGCGGCAGGCTACGCAAGCTGTCCGGACCACACATTGAAGAAAGATATCCTGGACATCTTGCCGGAAAGCGGAAAGCTGGGCATCCGGCTTACGGAGAGCTTTGCAATGATTCCGGACGCATCCATCTGCGGTTTCATATTTTTCCACCCGGATGCGACATATCCGGAAATCCGCCATATCAGCAAGGAACAGTTCGATGATTATTCCTCAAGGCGCGGCATGACAGAACAGCAGGCCCGGCAGTTCCTGGGACACCTGCTTTAATCAATATACAAAGACATAACACAATGAAAATCACAGAGATACTTAACGAAAGCAAGAAACCTTTCCCTTCGATAGAAATCGTTCCGCCGCTTAACGGCATGAGCAAGGACGAACTGCTCGGAACCATCCGCAGTTTCATGGAATTCGCTCCGAAATATATCAACGTAACCTGCCACAGGGATGAATATGCCTTCAGAAAAGAGGCCAACGGCACATATTCCCGCCATCTGGTGAGGAACCGCATCAGCGAAGTCGCCGTCTGTGCTGCCATCATATCCGAATTCGATGTCAATGTCGTTCCGCATGTAATCTGCGGCGGGGCATCTGCCGAGGAACTTGAAAGCGATCTTTACAACTATAGATTCCTGGGAATCAACAACATAATGGCTCTCCGCGGAGATTCCGTCAACGGTGAAAAGAGATTCGTTCCACATCCGGAAGGTTACGCCCACGCCAATGAACTGGTCGAGGCCGTCAGGAGTTTCGATGAGGAAACAGGTGAATCATTCTGCATAGGTGTCGGCGGCTATCCGGAAAAGCATTTCGAGTGCGCCAACATTGAAACGGACATTGAAAATCTGAAACGCAAGGTCGATGCTGGCGCGGATTACATCATCACGCAGATGTTTTTCGACAACAATGTTTTCTACCGTTTCGTCGACCTGTGCCGGAAAGCCGGTATCAATGTCCCGATCATCCCGGGCCTGAAACCGCTTTCTACAGCCCGCCAGGTGGCACTTCTCCCGCAGTCTTTCTCCCTGGACATTCCGAAAGAACTGACCGAAGCCATCGCCCAAGCGGGTGATGACAAGGAAGCCGTCTACCGCATCGGAACCCAATGGTGCGCTGCCCAGTGCAAGGACCTCATCGCCCACGAAGTTCCGGCCGTGCATTTCTACACCATGGGCAAACCGCGCAACATCACCGAGATAATGCGCGAGTGCTTCTAGGCGGACAGGACCTCATTGGCACGCTCCAGGGCGACATTGATGTTCGGACAGATGTTCTTCTCGCCGAGGAGGTGGTAGAATCCGGCCTTGTGGAGGGCGGCATGGACCTTCGGATTGACTCCTGAGAGGATGACGGTAATTTTGTTCTTGTGGCTCAGCTCGCAAAGGTTCGAGAGGTTGTGGATGCCTGTCGAATCGATGAACGGCACCTTGCGCATACGGATGATACGCACCTTGGAACGGTCGCGGAACTCGGACATCAGGTCCTCGAACTGCGTGGCGACACCGAAGAAATACGGGCCGTTGATTTCGTAAACCTCCACGCCCTTAGGGATAGTCAGACCTTCGTCGTACGTATGGATGCCCGACTCGTCCTGCACCTTGATTTCATTCTTGACAGCTGAGATTTCCGTAGTCTCCATGACACGGCGCAAGAAAAGCACACATGCCAGCATCAGGCCTACGGCAATCGCGACTGTAAGGTCGAAAATCACTGTCAGGAAGAAAGTTATGAGCAGCACCGTGACATCAGATTTCGGATTTTTCAGCAATGCCCTGAATGTTCTCCAGCCGCTCATGTTGTATGACACGACCACAAGCACGCCGGCAAGGCAAGCCATAGGGATGTATTGCGCCAAAGGCATGAGGAACAGCAAGATAAGCAGCAAGACACCAGCGTGGATCATACCGGCTACAGGCGTACGGCCGCCATTGTTGATATTGGTCATGGTACGCGCAATCGCTCCCGTAGCAGGAATACCGCCGAAAATCGGGGTAACCATATTGGCGACGCCCAGCGCAATCAGTTCCGTGTTGGAATTATGGTGGTCGCTGATCATACCGTCAGCCACGGTAGCGGAAAGAAGCGACTCGATGGCTCCGAGGGCCGCAATGGTCACCGCAATCGGGAAAAGGTTCTTCACCGCCTCCCAATCCAGCGCCGGCATCTCCGCCTTCGGCAATCGCGATGCTATCGTAAACCGGTCACCGATAGTGTCAATGCCTTCGACACCGAGACATGTTTTAAGTGCGTAAACACCTGCTGTAACGAGGATTATGGCGACAAGAGACCCCGGAATCCTACGTGAAAATCTCGGGACAATCATGATAATCAGCACGCTGAGGATACTCACGCCGGCATCCCACCAGTTTATCGTGTCCAGATGCCTGAAATACAGCATCCATTTGCCGATGAAGTCACCCGGAACGGTCTCTCCGCCGAAGCTGAGGCCGAACACATCCGCCATCTGCGTCGTGAAAATCGTCACGGCAATACCGCTGGTAAATCCGACCACCACAGGATAAGGAATGAACTTGATGACAGTTCCAAGTTTGAATACGCCCAGCAGAACCAGCAGCACTCCTGCAATGATGGTCGCGACCGTAAGTCCGCCGATGCCATACTGCTGGATCACTCCATAGACAATGACGATGAATGCTCCGGTAGGGCCGCCGATCTGAACCTTGCTTCCTCCCAGGAATGAGACAATGAATCCGGCAATGATTGCGGTCACGATACCCTTCTCCGGAGATACGCCGGAGGCAATGGCGAATGCAATCGCCAGCGGAAGTGCCACGATACCTACAATGGTTCCCGCCATAAGGTCTGACATGAACGTGGCCTTGCTGTAATTTCGGATACAAGAGAAAAATTTCGGATGGAAGTCAAGCTTGGTCTTCATAAAATTTACCTTTAACATAGAAACCCTAAATACCGCAGACCTATAGCCTGCCAAATCAACTATATAAGCGAATTCTGAATCGGCGAAGATACAACTTTAATCTGACAACATCAATTCTTTCGGGGGACTTTTCTCCTTTCTCAACATTTTTAACCGCGTGCGAAAGGCTGTTCTGGATATCGACAGCATCTACCTGACCCGGGAGGATCTGGATAAGATTATGGCGGCAGACCTGTCGAAGTTCAGCATCGGGCACGAGCCTCCCGGAGAGAAGAAGGCATGGATCGAGAAGCAGTAGCTCACCGACAAATACGACTACTTCAAGTAATCTGCCTCATTCGGGTTGTTTTCTGCATCATTTTGTTAAATTTGATGCAGATAATTCGTTTTTGAGGCAGAAAAACACTATATTTGCCCAGTAAACAGAACGCGCTATGCACGAATTTGATTTCATAAACCGCCCGAAAGCTCTCCTCACTCCGGAGGTCGTTGCCCTGCTGACCCGGCTTCACGAGTGTCGGGGACGTCAGGAACTCTTCATCGAAGCAGAGCCGGATGTCCTCATAGCTTTACTGGAGGTCGCCAAGATCCAGAGTACCGACGCATCCAACCGCATCGAGGGCATCTATACAACTGACGAACGCCTGAAGGCCATCGTCCAGGAAAAAGTGAAACCCCGTAACCGCAATGAAGAGGAAATCTCCGGCTATCGTGACGTGCTGGCAACCATCCACGAGTCCTACGAGTACATAGCTCCGCGACCTAATAACATCCTTCAGCTGCACCGAGATCTCTATTCCTTCAGCAGCAGCGCCGTGGGTGGCACTTACAAGAACTCTGACAACATCATTGCGGAAAAACACGCAGACGGCACTGAAACCGTCCGCTTCCGTCCGGTCCCGGCCTTTCAAACGGCAGATGCCATGCTGAACCTCTGCACCAGATACAACGAGGCCATCGAGGCTGGCACCCACGATCCGCTTCTTCTGATGCCGATATTCATCCTGGACTTCCTCTGCATCCACCCCTTCAATGACGGTAACGGCCGTATGAGCCGCCTCCTGACACTCCTGCTCCTGTACCGCGCAGGATTCATCGTGGGCAAGTACATCAGTATCGAGATGCTCATCGGGAAGAGCAAGGACTCCTACTACGAGGCTCTCCAGGCCAGTTCCCAGAATTGGCACGAAGACGGGAACAATTATCTTCCCTTCCTCAAGTATATGCTGGGGGTCGTGGTCAAAGCTTACAACGAGTTTGAAGACCGCGTGGAGCACCTACGCTATCGTAAGGTGTCCAAACCGGAGCGGATCAAGGCCATCATTGAGCGCACTCCGGGCAAGATTACCAAGAAGGATATCTCCCAGGCCTGCCCGGACATCAGCCTCACCACCATCGAGCGCACCCTGGCAGACCTCCTTGCCGCCGGATACATCGAGAAAACCGGCATCGGCAGGGCCACAGCCTATGTAAAGAAATAATCCGACTACAAGTCAAAGATGCCGGATGCGGAAAAATGCTTACCTTTAGGCCGTTAAATCGGTATTTATGGCTTGCAATCCAGACTTTGTACAATACATCATCGACCAGTGCTCGGGCGCTGGTGAGATTGCCGTGAAAAAGATGATGGGAGACTATTGCATCTACTGCGACGGCATACTATTCGGCCTCATTTGCGATAACAATTTCTATTTGAAGGTGACAGATCCTGGGCGGGCGGTCTTGAAAGAAGTCATCCTTCGGCCCCCGTATGAAGGCGCCAAGGACTATTTCTACATCAGCGATTTGGATGACCGGGATTACCTGACTAAACTCATCCGGGTTACAATTCCTGCCCTCCCGAAGCCGAAGCCTAAGAAGAACCCACTGAAATAAATTCCAATTTACCGGTATAGCATCGGTCCAGACGATCTTCAAGAATTGCCAGGGCTTGTTCGATTGTATCGTAGAGTGATTCTCAGTCGTTCTCGTCCAATTGGAAGATGGATTCAACCGGTTTGCCAAAATGGCGGGCAATCTTCAAGGCCAATACGGCAGAAGGGAGGTAACGCCCGGATTCAATGGAAATAATGGTGTTGCGGCTTACGCCTACTGCGTCGGCCAACTGCAGTTGGGTGATGTCCAGGATGGCCCTTTCTACGCGGACTGAGTTTTTCATAGAGCCTGTTCCTTTTTGGATTGACGGAGAAGTACGCGGAAGATCAGATAGTAAAGGCCTGCGCCCGCTATAGGCAATATAATAAGGAACAGCTCGCTCAAATAGAGACTCAGGGTTCCGTCATTATTCATGAACAAATCGAGCAAATGAAATTCCAGCGCAAGGCTCAGGAGCAGGAAAACTACGAAAAACACATAACCGGTTAGCCCCAGGGCCTTCAGCCGCAGGCCGGAGATCATTTCGTCTTCAACTCTCTCCTTAGAGAAGGTAATAAAGAACAGTGATGCAATAAGAATGAGGTGGGATGATTTTGCCAGATACCAAACCACATCCATACTATGTGTGGCATATAAGACGATAATCTTGGCTACTACAATGAGAACAGTCAGGAGAAGAAGCCACCAGCCAATCTTCTGGCAGGAGTGAGGCATAAGGATACTTTTGTTATTCATGACGATTACTTTAATTGTATTCCGATTGCAAAGTTAAGTATATTTTTCATAATGCAAAATATACTTTGCATATTTCTTTGTTTTCTTCCTAATTCAATATCTTCTGTCCATCTGCCTGAAGACAGTCTATGACTTGAGAGATACAGCAGTATGCCATCGCCGTGAAGATTGACGATAGCCCAGACTCCTTCTTCTGACTCCATCGGACGCCAATAGTTGGCAAGATGGTAGTAACTGATAAAACTCAATTTATCAAACGCCTGTTGCTCATCCTCAATATGTAATCCTCAGTCCTTCAGAACTTGAACCTTATTTGGCAGGTCCGTCGGTAATTTTGTGTACCTTATACTCTATAAAAGCAAACGGTGGCTACTGCAACTTATTGTAGCATGAAAGTTATACCGCCCACAGCATTAAACGAGTTCTCCAGTTCAGCAGGAGACTTGACTGAACACCTAGTCAAGCCGATGAGTAGTATAGGGACTGTCGGAAAATACCCAAAAAGATTTTCAACTTTCCTAACGAATCAATTGATAAAGTGATAGAAATTTTGTATCTTGGCTTTGTTATGCGTCATATTGAGAAATACATATTCGGCCTTATCATAGCATTCTGCTTGTGCTCGTGTTTCCACACAAGCAATGTGGCTATGGTGCTGGACAGGGCGGAAATGTATCTTGCCACATCACCGGACAGTGCCTTTGTTCAATTGGATTCGATTGACAGGAGTATGCTGAAAACCAAGGAACTGCAGGCAAGGCACGCACTGTTGTACTCCCAGGCTCTGGAGAAGGTAGGCATTGAAGTATATAACGACAGCATCATCCATATCGCCCTCGATTATTATTCTTCAGTCGGAGACAGCAAGAACGTGCAGAAAGCCCGGGAATGCCTGGACCGCATCAATGAGAATGCCAGTATGCTGACTCCATCTGACACATTGAAAATCCAAAACGCCAGAATCATTGAAGAACGGTATCTGGACAAGATGACGCTCGTCGAGAAGGACAACAGCATCCGTATAATCGTCATTCTTTCCCTGCTGTTTCTGGCTATAATGGTATTTATTATCCGGTATGTCATGAAGAAATTGAAGTCCCGCCCCGACGATAAGGCAATGGCCGTAATCCGTCAACGTCTTTCTGTCCTTGACAGAGTAATAGCTTCACGCATTTCATCTGACGACAAACTCTACCGCAGTTCTGAAGAAGAGATTGAAGTTTTGATGTCCGACCGGGAAGAATTTCTCCGCTCCACGAAAATTGTCTTTGAGGAAAGCCATCCAAAGTTTATTGCTTACCTTCAGGACAAAGAACTTACTGACTGGGAAATTGGTTATTGCTGCCTCTATACCCTCGGCCTAAAAGGAAAGGATATCGGCGAGTACATCCAGAAGAAACGGCATTACATCATCAGCCACGAAATCCGCCAGAAACTTGGGCTCGACGAGCACGATACCAACATCAGCATCTATCTGAGAAATCTTCTTCTGGACTTGGAACGCTGATGTAAAACTTTCCGAAGTCTTACGGGACGAGAAATTTTCATATATCATTTAATATCAATCATTTACGAGCTGATATTTTTGCTTTGTACCGTATCTTGTAAAACTAATTCCGGGTATTTTTGTCTTCAACAAATACACGGAAACGCAATGAAAACAAAGACAATCATTATTACTGCCTCAGTCCTGATCGCTGGCATTTCCGCCAGGGCCCAGGAACCGGAAACATCACAGCCCGATTCACTTGGTAACGTACAAAAACTCAAAGAATCAACTGTAGTCACACGACAGGAATTGATTAAGACCGATGCCGACAAACTCACTTATAATGTCCAAGCCGCTCCACAGGCAGAAGGCGGCAACCTGATAGACATCCTCCGGAATGTGCCGATGCTCAGCATCAACGGTGAGGACAAAGTGCTGCTCAACGGTTCATCAGACTATAAGGTCCTCGTAAACGGGAAACCTACCGGAATGTTGGCCCGAAACTTCGACCAACTCATCAAGAGCATACCGGCTTCCTCCATCAAGGAAATACAGGTCATAACCAATCCGCCCGTAAAATACGATGCTGAAGGCATAGGAGGCATCATTAACATTGTGATGGTCAAACGGCTTAAATCAGGCTATAGCGGCTCACTCAGCGCGCAAGCCGGTTCTTTGTGTTCCGCAGGCGGAAGCGGATACATCAATGCCCAGCTTGGAAAGTTCACCATCAGCGCCAATGCCAGCGGAATGTATTTTCCAACCCCTATATCCCACGGTGTAACTGATATTGAAAACTACACGAGCGAAGAATATCATTATCAGAACCTGACATTTGACAGTAAAAACATATTCTCTTCCGGTGCATTCTCTCTGGAAGCGAGCTATGAACCGGACTCATTGAACCTCATCACCCTGTCAGGATGGGCAAATTTTCAAAAAATATTGGCAGAGAACGATGCTGCTGAAACTTTCTGGAACACCGACCTTGTCAAGACGATAGAAACGCAAGAGCCTACAGAGCGGACGAACCGATACAATACCTTCTCCGGCGAACTGGCCTATCAAAAGACCTTCCGGAACGACGGAGGCATACTTACATTCAGCTATTCAATAGACGGAAACCCGAACAGCACGGACAACCACGTCACAGTAGTACCTGTCATAGGAAGCACGGATTACCACCGTCACTCTTTCAATACCGCGCATACCCTCCAGCAGATTGGTCAGATTGACTATTTTAGCAGCCTCAAGAATAAACATCTGATAGAAGCAGGTGCAAAATATACTCTGCGCTCCCACGTGGCAGATTCTCAGGATGAAGTATGGAACTTTGAATCTAATCAATGGGACATTGATAATTCCAATGTCAATGACCTGGACTACAAGCAACACATATTCGCCGCCTATGCCAGCTACGGCTACAAATTCGCAAAAGTCACGCTGAAAGCCGGCGCACGTCTGGAATACACACTGAACCGGGGTCTCTCTAAAAGTCCATCAAGGAACATCGAATTTGACAACAGCAATTTCAACATTGTACCTTATCTTAACGCTGCCTGGCAGATTGATTCCAGAAATATGCTCTCCGCTTCATACACACGCCGTCTGGGACGCCCGAGCGTTGACTATCTCAACCCTTATATTTTTGAAGAAACTCCTTATAGCAAGATGCACGGCAATCCAGACCTGAGAACGGTCGTTTCCGATGCCGTCACACTCACATATCGCACAAGCGGTGATAACTGGGACTTGACGGCAAGGACTTACGGCAGCCTATGCAACAACAAGATTGAATATCTTTCAAATGTCTATCCGGACGGCATAAAAATTTCCACCCATGAGAATGCCGTAAAATATAACCACATTGACGAAATGTTGAGTTTCAACTGGAGCCCGGGCAAACGATTCTCGCTTCAGGCATCTGCAAAAGTCGGATACAACTATTTCTATGCCCCATCATTGGGCCAGAAAAATGATGGTATCGAATGGGCTTTCGATATTGGTACCAACATTGTACTATGGAAAGGAGCGTCAGCCTATGCCTCTGGCAGCATTTCCGGAGGAGAAACCACCCTGCAGCGCACATATCACGGAGTCGATTACATATACTCACTCGGCCTGAGACAGGGCTTCCTCCAGAACCGTCTCATCCTGTCAGCCACAGCCATTATGCCCTTCCAGAATCGATACTATGGTCCAACGCGTGACACATATACAAAGACCCACTACCAGCATAACAAATACTGGTACAACCCACGCCAATTTCGGTTCAGCCTCACCTGGCGTTTCGGCAAAACAAGCATAAATCTCAAGCACACAAAGAAAACAGAAATAAGCGACATGTTATAAGCCAACTTGTTTCCAGTCCCTCCGTCACTATCGAGGCTGTGATATATATATCGAGCAAGTAAAAAGCGGAGCACGGAATACTGATCACAACAATCCTTGAACATCCACACAAAGCGGCGGCCTTGGTTTCGGAAACCTCAACTGGAACAATCTGAGAGCATTTATGCGGGATATTACGGACAATGGGGCCGACCGTATGCAGTACATAACGGCTGGCAGGTTGTAGACGTCCGTTCGTCGAGCAACATCCGAATAATCGAACAAAGGTTCTCACTTCTGTCCATACGATATTTTTTTAGCAATATGTTCCGCTTCTTGACAGGAAACGGATCTTCTTCCGTAAAAGTATTGCCTCGATATTGTGAAACTCGCCTTTTCCGCCAAGGAAGAAGTAAAGTTCTTCATGCACCTTGTGCGTATGTAGGAAACCTGTCTCCGCATCCATGCCGAAATACTCGTCGTCAATCTTCTGGTCAAGACTCCAATTAAAGTGGACATCGCCAAATATACGGCATCTCCAAAAGGCAAGGTATATCCGGCATATATGAGTTCCGAAGAGGGTCAAAAGATTCAGCGTCTGAAATTGGAAATTGAATCGGCAATCAATTCACTCACTGATGGCGGGACTAAACACACATCAGAACAAGCCAGAAAAATCATCGAAGACATCTACGACATAATGAAAATAACAGGCCACACCTCCCCTGCCATGCTCCGCAAATACATCAAAGCAGAGAACCTGACTGTAGTGGAGAGAATCACAGACAAATATAACTACTTCGACTGATGGGAGAAAGTGGAAAAAGATGTAACTTTACGAACAAATTGAAATGAATTTATGAAGATTACTGGAAATTAACTTATTGTAGAGTGCTCGACATATGATTTCAAGATAAAACTCGAGGCAAAAGAGCCGGAGAGTTGGGTCAAGAGCGTAAGTGCTTTTGCGAATGGAAACGGTGGTTCGCTTTTCTATGGCGTTTCGGATGACGGCACTGTAGTGGGAATTGAAGGCCCAAAGAAAACAGCCAAGGATATCAGCCAGATTATCAAGGACCACATGGACCCAGTACCGGAGTTCACGCTAAATCCAATAGAAGGAAATGACGGCAAAGTGGTTCTGGAAGTGAAGATTTCTGCCGGAAGTCAGACCCCATATTACTTCGTTTGGAAACGGAGAAGATTGGCCTTTATACGTCTTGGAGATGAGAGCGTTCCAGCCCCCTCTCATCAGTTATACAACCTTGTTCTAAAGTGAAGCAATCGCAGTTGGGATTCGTTAGAAACTTCTGAACTGCGTAAAGACCACTCATTTACAATCCTTGCACGAGAGTATAACGAGCGAAGTGGAGCAAAATGGGAAGAAAACCTTCTGACATCATTCGGGCTTGTCACTGATGATGGCCATTTGACCAATGCCGGCCTCCTGTTTGCCGACAACTGCCCAATAAAACAATCACGCGTATATTGTACCCGCTGGGATGGCACAGACAAAGGCGATACAATCAATGATGCAGAATTCCACGGCAATCTGCTGATGCTTCTGCGTCAGGCCAAGGACTTCACCAAGGCAAACACTGCAGTACCCTGGTTCAAACTTCCCGACTACCGCCTCAACCTTCCAGAATACTCAGATCGCGCAACAGAAGAAAAATGCGTAAACCATCTCATACATCGCGACTATACGGAACTCGGATCTGAAGTTGCTATCAACATTTACGATGACCGTATCGAAACCACCTCTCCCGGCGGCATTAAGGAAACATTGAAATTTGAGCCGGTAATTCCTGCTGAGACTTCGTCCAAACGCCGCAACCCTGTGATAGCCGAAGTCTTTGCGCAACTGGACTATATGGAGAAAAGAGGAAGTGGTCTGAAGAAAATAGTAGATGCAACCTCTTTACTGCCAACATATAAGGAAGATAAGATGCCGTATTTCCGCTCCAACCGTGAAGAATTTCGGACAATAATCCCAAACGTCAACTAAGGAATGGACAGAACTGCACTTGAAGCATTCGCGGAATCAAAGGCTCCAACCCCGGAATTCCGCCCAGAGGATGAAATTCTAACACGGAAAAACCGCCCAGAGGCAACAAAAACCGCCCAGAGAAAAATCGGAAAAACCGCCCAGAGCATCATCGATATTCTCGTATCAAACCCCAATGCCACACGAACTCAGATTTGCAGCATACTTGGGAAAGCCGATGGCACTATCAAAGAACATCTTGCAAACCTTCAAGCAAGAGGAATTATCGAGAGAGTCGGCAGCGATTTCGGCGGCCACTGGAAGGTTTTAATCAGAAAATGATTTTCCTTGGGCTTCTGCCCTGGAATACATACTCAGCTATTCTAAAAAGGGGTGCCCTGCAGGCGCTCCTTTGCGTTTTAAAAGAGGAGCAATGTAGGAACTTTTTTAGAAAAGCAAATGCCCCTGAAGCACGTTCAGAGGCATTTTTTGAGGTGCCTAGCGGAATCGAACCGCTGTAGCAGGTTTTGCAGACCTGTGCCTAA
>ERZ1026894.1764-NODE-1764-length-12123-cov-23.747514_pt1 | contig 12123 bp, 8 predicted proteins | sample MGYA00380177_ERZ1026894 | MGnify/ENA primary metagenome ERZ1026894 (study PRJEB33269, sample SAMEA4719813) | human gut metagenome | biome: human-associated habitat; feature: organic feature; material: feces | place: Cameroon | collected 2013-10 ... | reverse complement strand
CGGTCCCATAGCTCAGTTGGTTAGAGCATCTGACTCATAATCAGGGGGTCGTAGGATCATGCCCTACTGGGACCACGAAGAGGAGACGTAAGGAATTGCGTCTCCTCTTTGTGATTCATATAACAAGGGAAAATGCCAGGTCTGTCTTTACGATGGACCGTGCTTTTCTCTTTTATGTGAAAACCCCACCACACAGACTGTCTGAAAAGTCTCGGCGAGAGCAGAAAAGTCTGTACCCCACTACAGGGGCGACAACGGATTTTCAATCCTCTCATGGGGTACTTTTACTTTTAAGACAGTCTCCCCACCACAAGTGTCTGCAAGGGTATTTTCAGGGCGCATCTCAGGTGTTTGTCTGCAATGGTGTATTCGGTGCGCATCTCAGGTGTTTGTCTGCAATGGTGTATTCGGGGCGCATCTCAGGTGTTTGTCTGCAATGGTGTATTCGGGGCGCATCTCGGGTGTTTGCCTGCAAAGGTGTATTCGGTGCGCATCTCAGGTGTTTGCAATTGACGGAAACGGTCATCGGCCCTGTAAGCGCTTATGGCACTCTCAACCGTTCCTTACCTGATGTGATAACCCCTCCTAAGGGACATCCATCTATACTGTATGGCCATCAGACAGCCCTGACCGTTCCCGCCAATTGCAAAAGATAGAGACAACCCCATTAATGATAAGAAAGGCAACCACAATCGTCAGATAAAAATTTCACTTTTTTTGAGGCTATTATGTGAAATGTAAAAAATAACCTGCATCACTTTAAATTTGCAATATATAGATGTTCAGGGTGATTCAATTTTATCGATTGACGCAACTTATTTTTTCAACATTACTATAGATACGTTGACTATTTACATGTTATAGTCTTTATATTCAGGCGATTATGTGGGATTGCCTCTTGGCGGTGATTTGTTTGTCAATGACATTATTTCCCATGCGGTCACTCTCTGTGTTATAGGCTCGTCCTTTTATATTATGGGCTGAATGGCAAGGTTCGGGGAAATAGCTCGAATTACCGTATCGGGTGCGAGAAGCGGCTTTTCGCACCCCAAAACCAATAAGAAAGTCATATCGGGTGCAAAGCAGCCTCTTCTGCACCCGAAATAAGAACAGCCCGATCTGGCTTTTGCCGCGACAGACTCGTTATGTGGCTGAAAGCCTTTTGTAAGATTCTCACCGTCACCTGCTTCCTTAGCGCTGTTCGTCCGGTGATCGCGATTTGGCCGGACAAAGTGTATGATTTCTACATTTTATCCGGCCAACAGGGCGTACACTGGACAAAAAAATGTGGCCGCACGTGACGGCCACATTTTGAGATTGCTATGTACTAAACCAAAGAATTATTTGGCTTTCTTCTTCTCGTTTCGGGAAGGTTTGGGGCCGAACTTCTTGCGGGGACGGCCTTTGTCCTTGGATGACTTGCGCTTAGGCTGGTCATCGTTGTGGGCGACGGAGGCGTAGAAAGGCTTTTTCTTGCCTTTGCCGTCAGCGGAACCGCTACCGGAACCGTTGTCGGAACCCTTGCCAGACCCATTGCCGGAACGGTGGCTTGGGTCATGGTTAGAACGACCCTCTCCATCCAGGACGTGGCGCGTATCCTCATTGCCGGAACGGTGGCTGGAGCCATGGTTGGAACCGTTGCCAGAACCATCACTGGATGAGCCATTGTCTGTGGTGGTGTCAACCAGTTCGTAGTCCAGAAGCCTCTGCTCCAGATTGGCGGCCTTCACACGGATCTTGACCGCGTCACCCAGTCGGAAGACCTTGCCGGTGCGGCGGCCACGGATGAGGTAGTTCTGCTCGTCGAACTCGAAGAAGTCGGACTTCACGTCGCGCAGGGCGACCATACCCTCGATCATCGTAGGCTTGATCTCCACGTACATACCCCATTCGGTGAGGCCGGAGATCGAGCCTTCATATTCATTGCCTATCTTGTCCTGCATGAACTCGATCATCTTGTACTTGATGCTGTCGCGTTCGGCGTTCGCCGCTATCTGCTCGCGCTCGGAAGCATGCTGGCACTGGGCTTCGTAATAGTCCTTGTTCTGACTCTCGGCATTGTCGAGGTAGAGGGCCAACAGCCTGTGTACCATTGTGTCAGGATAGCGGCGGATAGGGGAAGTGAAGTGCGTGTAGAACTTGAACGCAAGGCCGTAATGGCCGATGTTGTCGGTGGTGTAGATCGCCTTGGCCATCGAGCGCAGGGCGATCATCTGGAAAGCGTCGCACTCCGGCGTGCCCTTGGCCTCGGCCAAAAGCGTGTTCAGGGACTTGGCGATCTCCCGTCCGTTGCCGCTCGGCCCGAACTTGAAGCCGAAGTTGCTGACGAACTGGCCGAGGCTCGCGATCTTCTCCGTGTTAGGCTCGCCGTGTACACGGTAGACAAAGGTCTTGGCCTTCTTGTCGGCCTTGCCGTCCATCCTGCCGGAAGTGGCGATGAACTCGGCCACGGAACGGTTCGCAAGAAGCATGAACTCCTCGATCAGCCAGTTGGCCTCCTTGGTGATTTTCTCGTAAACCCTGATCGGCTTTCCGGTCGCGTCCACCTCGACTTTCATCTCCGGACGCTCGAAACTGATGGCTCCTGAAGCGAAACGACGCTTGCGGAGTGTCAATGCCAGCTTGTTGAGCGTCACGATGGCCTCCCTGACATCCTGACCGATGGCCGGATCCGCAGGCTCCTTACCATCGCTCTCGATGATCTGCTGGGCTCCGTCGTAGTCGAAACGGTAGTCAGAACAGATCGCCGTGCGGCCGAACCAACGGTTCTCGATTTTTCCGCGCGGCGTCATCTCCACAACCACCGAGAATGTCAGCTTTTCCTCGTGCGGGCGTAGGGAGCAGAGTTTATTGCAAAGTTTCTCCGGAAGCATCGGGACGGTTCTGTCAACCAGATAGACTGACGTGCCGCGCTCCTGTGCCTCCTTGTCCACGATCGTCCCTGGAAGCACATAGTAGGACACGTCGGCGATGTGGACTCCGATCTCGTAGTTGCCGTTGTCCAGTTTCTTGAAGGACAATGCGTCGTCGAAGTCTTTCGCGTCCGTAGGGTCGATGGTGAATGTCAGGGTGTTGCGGAAATCCCGACGACCCTTGAGATCTTTCTCTGTGATCTGGTCCGAAATCTGGTCGGCGGCGTTCTCCACCTCCGGCTCGAACCTGTAAGGCAGGGCATATTCAGCGAGGATGGCGTGCATCTCGGTGTCGTTCTCGCCCGGCATTCCGAGCACATCCACTATGTGACCCTTAGGGGTCGGCTCACCCTTGTCCCATCCGTCGACCAGAGCCGCCACTTTCATCCCTCTTTTCGCACCCTCAGGAAGGGTGTCGAAATCTATGCAGATGTCGTACGGCATATTCCTTGACTGCATCAGCACCCAAGCCTGCCGGCCGACAATGTGGAGCACGCCGACGAACGGCTTGTGGCTGCGCTCTACAATCTCTATGATCTCTCCTTCACGGCGTCTGGCCGCGTCCTTGCGTCCGCCTTTGGCCGCATCGGATGAAGCTTCCTTTTTCTCGCTTGTCACCGCACATTTCACGATGTCTCCGTTCAACGCGCCGCGAGTCTTGGACGCCTTGACGAACACATCATTATCCGGCTCGCCCTCAATGATCACGAAGACATAGCCGTCCCTTGTCATCTGAACCTTGCCGGTCACCTCCTCCAGCACTCTTTTGCTCTTCTGTCTGGAACCGAATTTCCTGTCGCGGCTCTTCCTGCCGCCGTTCTCGCCACCTTGGCGATTTCTTCTTTTCTGCATAGATAACTTCAATTCTCGCAAGTAGGCAACTACCCGCTGTAAACTACCTTATCTCACGTCCGAAGGTGATTGCCCACCCACATTAATTCACGTTACCCCTACCCTAAATCCCTCCCCTCGGGGGAGGTACTTGCTTTCACCACAAGCGGTGAAGAATAGAGGATTGGTGCAAAGGTACAAATTTTCCCTGCAAACGATGAGCCCGAAAGACGGATAATGATTATCTTTGCAACGAAAAGACTTGATTTTTTGAATATTCAAGGAGGTTCGGCAATAATTAAAAACACAAGAATATGTCTGATATAAGAAATGACAGCAGAGTTGTTATGACCCTTGACGCCGGCGGCACCAATATGGTCTTCGGCGCGATGAAGGGTGGTGAGTTTTGCTGCGAACCAATCACACTTCCGTCCAACGCCGACAACCTTGACCGCTGCCTCGGCACGATGGTCAAGGGATTCCGTCAGATCGAAGAGGAACTTGGAGAGGAGAAACCAGTCGCGATCAGCTTCTGTTTCCCTGGCCCGGCCGACTACCCGGACGGAATCATCGGCGGTTATCTTCCTAACTTCCCGTCTTTCCGTGACGGTGTCGCTCTCGGACCATTCCTTGAGGACACTTTTGGAATCCCGGTTTATATCAATAATGACGGCGACCTTTACGCCTATGGCGAGGCTCTCGGCGGAGCTCTCCCTGAGGTCAATGAAAAGCTTGCGAAGGCCGGCAGCGCGAAGCGTTACCACAACCTCATCGGCTACACGTTCGGCACAGGTCTGGGAATAGGCACGGTGATCAACGGTGAGCTTAACCGTGGCGATAACTCCTGCGTGGAAACTTTCTGCCTCAAGCATCCTGACATGCCGGACATCATCGTCGAGGACGGTGCCTCGATCCGTGCCGTGAAGAGAGTTTACGGTGAGCTGACCGGCAATCCGAACCACGGTCTTGAGCCTAAGGATCTCGCCGAGGTCTGCGAGGGCAAGAGGCCTGGCGACAAGGAAGCCGCGATCAAGGCGTTCGACAAGATGGGCGAGGTCGCGGGCGACGCGATGGCCACGGCGGTCACCCTGATCGACGGCCTGATCGTGATCGGAGGCGGAGTGATGAACAACTACAAGTACCTGATGCCAGGAATATTACGCACCATGCGCGGCAAGATGCACCAGCTCAACGGCGATGAGTTGAACAGGGTTCAGATGAAGGTCTACAACCTCGACGACCCTGCGGAGTTCGATCAGTTCGCCCGTGGCGAGGCACGTTCCTTGAAGGTCTATGGCAGCGACCGCGAGGTTGTTTACGACCCTCAGAAGCGCGTCGGTGTGATGCGTTCCAAGATCGGAGCCAGCAAGGCCATCTCGCTCGGAGCCTATGCGTTCGCATTGACAGAGCTGGATAAATAATTGTTTAAAAAGAACTTAACGAATATGTACCCTCTGAAATTTGAGCCCTATCTCCGTGAGATGGTGTGGGGCGGAGAAAAGATCGCCCCGTTCAAGGGCGTAAAGACAAAGCGGCACAAGATAGGGGAGAGTTGGGAGATCTCAGCTGTCCCGGGCCATGTCTCAACGATAGCCAACGGCTCTTTCGCAGGCAAGAGCCTGACCGATGTGATGAATGAATATGGTCCCGAACTCGTCGGGCGGAAGGTCTTCGCCAAGACCGGCACGGAATTCCCGCTACTGATAAAGTTCATCGACGCGAAAAGCGACCTGTCGATCCAGGTTCACCCGAACGACGAGCTTGCCGCGAGGACCCATCCTGGGATGAAAGGCAAGACCGAGATGTGGTATGTGGTCGGAGCCGATGAGGGAGCGCACCTTCTGAGCGGCCTGACCGAGTGGATCACTCCCGATGAATATGAGAAAAGAGTCAACGAACACACCATCACCGACGTGCTTGCAAGCTACAGGATCGCTCCCGGCGATGTGTTCTTCCTCCCTGCCGGCCGGATCCACGCCATCGGGGCCGGAGCCTTCGTCGCCGAGATCCAGCAGACATCCGACCTGACCTACAGGATCTATGACTATGGCCGCATGGGTCTTGACGGAAAGCCCCGCGAACTGCACATCGAGCAGGCCAAGGAGGCCATCGACTACGATGTCTACCCGAACTACAGGACTGAATATTCCCGTGTCAAGGACGCCGAGACCAAACTGGTCAGCTGCAAGTACTTCACCACCTCGCTCTTCGACCTGGACAAGCCTTGCGCCAAGGATCTCTCTAAACTGGACTCTTTTGTGGTCGTGATGTGCGTCGCCGGAGGCGGCAGCCTTGTTGACCACGAGAATGACGGCCAGGAGCACGTCGTGACCCTCCGTCAGGGCGAGACCGTTCTCATCCCCGCCACCTCCACCGGCATCGAGTTCCGTCCCGACACCTCGATGACCTGTCTCACCAGCTGCATCGAGTAAAGGCATTCCATCGCATTGACACAATGAACATCGATCTGTACAGATACTCCCTATGCATTGCCTTGACCCTGATGGCGTTCTTTGTCTTTAGGTTCTTCTTCGGGAAGGTCCCGGACAAGAGGCTGTTCGCCAACTACCTGCGGTCAAGGAATTTAATGGGGGCGGCGCTTTTGGTGCTGGCGGCAAATTATGCCGTCCATCTGTGCTTTGACATAAGGCAGGTTAACGTCAATGCAGCGATTGTGATGAATCTCTCAACGTATTTCTTCGGCTACGGGTTGTTCGTCGCGGCTCTTCACACACTTCTGAACCGCTCCTACATCACACGGAAGATCATTGTGAGACATTGTCTGTCATGGCTTTTATATGTCATCCTGTCCGTCTCCGCGCTCTTGTTCACCGAAGACGGCACACTGAAAGCCGGCCTGATATATTCATTAGCCCTGATGCTTGCCCTGTATGGTTTCTCTCTGGCCTCACACCTGCTCAAGGCCTACCATCGTGCCGTCAAAAAGATGGATGACACCTATTCTGACCATATCGCGACCTATGTCAGATGGATGTCGGTACTGACATATTGGATGCTCATTTTCGGCATCGGTTGTTCTGTGCTGACCTTCCTTCCTGACAATCTTGTTTTTGTTTGGGTGCTGTCTTCCGTTCCGTTCTACATTTATCTGTATGTCAGTTACCAGAACTACATGCTTTTTTATGAAACCGTCGAATGTGCCATCGAAAGTGACCCGGGATCGGATCTTCCTGCGACAGAAACGTTCTCCTGCAATCCGGAAATGCAACGTCTTGTGCAGGAATGGGTGGAGGCGGAAGGCTATCTGAAGCCGGGACTCACGATAGCGGATCTTTCCAAAACCCTGTACACAAACAGGACGTATCTTTCCGCTTTCATCAATCAGACCTACAAGATTACCTTCCGGGAATGGATCTGCGGAATGAGAATCGACCATGCAAAACGCGCCTTGCTGGAGAATCCTGACAGGTCCGTCGCCGAAATCGCGGAAAAATCAGGCTTTCTTTCCGTGAGCAATTTCAATGCTTCCTTCAAGGAGAGAGAGGGTATGACCCCGACAAAATGGCGGATAAGCAATTTATCGGTTCGACAAAAAAATGCTGATTTGACAAAATAAGGTTGTCCGTACGACAATTTCTTGACGGCTCGGCAAGATTCGTCGGAGCCGTCTTTTCTTCGGGTGCTTTTTTAGTATTTTTGTCTCACAAATTTTTTCCTTGGGCGTGGTGAGCCACCCTGAGGCTTCCGGGTATGTCTCAAACAATATCAAAACGATGAAGCGTCTTATCTATCTTGTGTCTTGTCTTTCAGTCTCGGTTTTCTTTCTGTCCTCTTGTGATAAGGGAGAAACCGAAACCGCCGCAAACCCTGCTGATTATCTGAGGAATGATGATCAGAAGGCTATGGTGTCCACATTGAAGAATTTGGCGGACGGGCATTTATATTCAGTGAAATATAGTTCGGACTACCACATCGATGAGGTTATGTCTAGCGGAGGGGCGAGTTCCAGCATGCAACTTCTCGGAAAAGTGGTGCCGATGCTGACAACAGTTCCGCTGGGCAAGGCTGACGGTGGCGTGGATTTCGGATGCAGTGCTTTCTGTGTCAAGTCCCCGGAAGGAGACGTGCTGGTGGGACGTAACTTTGACTATAGATTTGTGTCGTCTTCCAATGTGCTTGTACACAATGTCACAAAGGGAGTGCATGAGTCCATCTGCATCTCAGCCCTTCCATTTCTGGACAAAGACACTTATGTGGCCGGTGCGTTGTCGGACGGGAAGACGGATCTTTCCATCCCTGTGACCGCATCCATCTACTGCTGTCTGGACGGGATGAATGATGCGGGACTGTTCATAGGTGTCCTGTCTCTTCGAGGTACCGGCGGGGCGGTACAGCATGACCCCGGGAAGAGTGACATTGTCCCGACATTAGCCATCAGGCTGGCTCTGGACAGGTGTACAAGCGTTGAGCAAGCCGTGGAGGTTTTCCGGTCCCACAATTTTTTCGCGGACGGTGAGAATTCGGACTCGAACTATCATTTCCTGATCGCCGACGCAAGCGGAAAGAGCGTTGTCGTGGAATATTACCGCCCGGGAGAGGTGCCGCCGCTGAGTGATCCGTCAGCGAAAGATTGGACGATGAACCTGCTTGACACCGACCACGTCACCAATTTCTATCTGTCCGAGGGATGGCGGAATGTCGGAGGAGGAAAAGAGCGGTACGACAAGCTCCACGAGACATTGGAAAAGAAGAACCGTGTGATGACGGAAGATGAATGCATGTCTCTGCTTGATGCCGTGCACACAGATCTGCAATCCGAGGGAGGAGACATCACAAGCAACACGCAATGGTCAGTCGTTTACAATCTCACAAAGAAGACGGCGACTATCTGTGTGGACAAGGACTACAACAGCAAACTGCCTTACAGACTGTAATACCATGAAACACTCTCTTTTACTTTATCTGGCCATACCGGCGTTCGTGCTTACGCTTGTCTCCTGTTCCAAGGACAGTCCGGACTACGGTGACGAGGTCATCATTGAAGGCGACTACCGCAAGCCTTCCTCACTCGCCGACGGCGAGAAGATCGCGTTCCCGGCATGGGTCTCGGAAGGCCTCTCTAAGGACTTCGCGGACGCTGTCAAAGGCCGGCTGAAAGAGACGGCTCCTTCGGCTGACAACGCACAGGTGATTGTCACGGACATGGCCGGCTATTCCGGACTTGACACACTCAAGGGGCGCGTCGTGGTTGTCTGCGATCCGTCAAAAATCCTGCTTGAACAGCTCGGTGTGGAGGCGGGGAATTTTCTCTGTGTGGCTTTCCAGCAGGGACGCTCCGGCCACTGTGCCGTGCGGACTCCGGCGGAGGGTCTGGATGTGGACGAATGCCTCAACGGCCTTGTATCCTGGACCAACAACGCCATCCTGAACGTGGCCGGCAACTTCGACCCGTCCTCTTTCTGGGAGGAGTCATGCCTGTACACGACCTATTCTGACAAAGTCAAGGAGACGATAACCAACGTAGCGTCCTCCAAACACGATTACCTTGAGGGCGAGTTTTCCATAGATGTGCAGTTGAAGGTCACACCGATGCACGGATTCAAGAGCGGTGACTCGGAGGCCATGGATTACTACCTCATGACCTCCACCGTTTCGGTCGTGTCGGGGAAGATGTACACGGGGAATTTCACCAAGACGCACGGCTTGGTGAAAGCGAGGATATGCGGTTTCTATCTCAAGTCTCTCAGTTCTAACATCTACATATTAAACACCGCTGGAACTCCAGTAGGACGTTTTGTCCAGACACCGACACCGGAGACCGTCATCGGCTCGACCAGCTACACGACCGGCTGGAGCTTTTCCATCGGCGGAGGAATCACCGGCGGCACGTCTCCGATGATCTCATCAAACACGGGATTCTCCATCTCCTCAAGCACATCCCGCACAATAAGCGACTGCGATGTGCTCAACAGGCACGAAGGCTCCACGGTCGGCTACGACTACGTGATCAACAATCTTCCTCGCCTGAAATCCCTGAAAATCACAGACCCTCCGCTTGTCTCGACCTCGACCGTCAATTTCTATAGCCAGTGGGTGTGGGCTGTCCCGGCGGAGGACTACGACGTGCAGACCAAGTACAGGGTTGTGATAGATCTTTACAACCTTGTCTACGGCGCTTCCTATTTCTACTCGGGAAGTGTTGACTACCACGATCTTGAGTTCGTTCAGAAGAAGTATTCCGTCACCAAGGACCTTCCTGTGCCCAACAGGGGGCCGACCGGGAAATTCGACCTCACGAACAGCGAGGAGGGCACTTTCATGACCAATGTCAGGCTGTACAACAAGAGCCACCCCGAGACCGGAAGCTACCATGACGGAAGCGTCTATGGCCAAGGCAACACCTGCTCCCTGTTCCTGGTGGCCGGCGACTACGAGCTGCAATGCGACATCAAGGACGCGAAAGGCAATACCAGGAAACGCAACTACACCGGACTTGTCAGAGTGAGGCCAGGAGGATCTGTGAGACTATCAACCGGCTACGGCTTCAAGTAAAACTATGAATATATTCATGAACCTTCTGAATGAAACCCAATGACCATGAAACGAATAATTGATTTTCTGAATATACTTGCGCTTTGCGCGGCTTTTGGCCTGCTGGCCTCCTGCGGAGGGAAGTCAGGCCTCGACCCCGATCCGGAACCGGAGCCGGAGCCCGTCGAGGAGAACCGCACCTCGGACCTGCCCTACTGTGTCCTGTCTGAACTGGATGGCGACATCCTTGAGTTGATATATTCAAGATTCACCGGGAAGAGGGTCTCCTACGAGGAGGCAAAAGTGGTCTTTGTCAGCGAGAAGGATGTCAAGGACGATGAGATCTTGAGCGCCTACCAGCGTGGGGCGGCGGTGGTCGTGGTCTCTCCGACTTCGGATCTGCTGTCGTTCCTTTCGCGGCACAACATCGGTTTTCTGTCCGCCGAGACGTTGGACGACTGCCTTTTCGTGGCGTTCCACAGGAGCGGCAAGGTCTTCTCAATGGATGATTTCCCGCCGACCAACCTCAACGGCCTTGTGTCATGGGTCGGTGACGCGCATTCCGCGAACACCTCGGGAGACGACCTGCTCCAGTCCATCCATCTGTTCTCGTCCCATGACTACAAGATTGACAATGGCTTGATCTTCAAGGACGGCAAGAAGGAGTTCAGGGTGACGGGCGAAGGGCGCTTCGAGCAGTACTACTCGGTCATCCCGCTCTATGCGTTCAAAACGTCCAAGAGCAACTACATCGGGGACTTCTACATCGTTGACGCCACGTTCTCCGTGGCTTCGTCCGGGATGTACGCCGGGAAGTTCAACAAGGTGCTGCCGAATGGCTGGATCGGCGATTTCATGGGCTATTTCCTGACCGGCTACAATGTGGACATCTCCCTGGTCGATGACAAAGGCAATCAGGTTCCGGTCCGCTTCAATCAGGTTCCGTCCCCTTCAACCACGATAAACTCCCAGACCTACACTTCCGGTGTGACCTGGTCGTTCGAGGCCGGTTTGTCCGGTGGCGCCGCCGGCGCCGGGCTTTCCTTGAGCTCAGGCTGCAACTTCAGCAATTCAAGGACGCGTGAGATCAGGGACCTGTCCATCATCGACAACTCGTCTGACGGAAGCATCCACTACAAACTGGAGGTGAAGAACCTGCCGGAGCTGGTCAACACTCAGCCTCCGGCCATATCCAGAGCCACTTTTGATTTCCATTCCGGTTGGGTCTGGAGTGTGGAGAACACTGTGGAGTCCGACGCCGCCACCCGTTACCGTATGAAAGTGACATTGAGCGACATGAACTACCGTGACCTTTGCTCCAGTGCTCCTGGCGGACCGTACGGCATTCAGAACCGGCCCATCGAGAAGAAGGAGTTTTTCATCGACCTCCCGGTTCCGAACAGAATTCCTTGCGGCAATGTGAAGTTCGTCAACAGCGAGAAAGGCAAGTACATGACGGACATCGTCTTTATTGACTCAAAGAGCATAAGCGATCCTAAAAGCTATCATTTCGATCCGTCAGGCAGTGTCTACTCCTATCAGGAGTGCTACGAGACCAGCCTCCCTGAGGGCACCTACATTGTCCAGTACAAACTTGGAGGCACCTCCTGCACCGGAAAGAACATCGCCGTCAAGAGAGGTGAGACACTTGAGATCCAGTCCGGCTACTATGTCAAATGATTGGAAGAAGCGGTGCTATCTGACTGAGGTAGCGGTAAGATAATGTAGTTTTTTCACTTCAAAGAACCTTTTAGTAACCTTCAAAAAATAACCTGCCTCATCTTAAGGAATCTTTTCGGTCTATATCTGTTTTCTCATCAGTCATGTGCCACCGGCACACTCCTTCTTCGAAAATAGATCTATCCTCGAAAATCTTCTCCTAATCTGA
>ERZ1026894.1758-NODE-1758-length-12150-cov-13.787102_pt1 | contig 12150 bp, 10 predicted proteins | sample MGYA00380177_ERZ1026894 | MGnify/ENA primary metagenome ERZ1026894 (study PRJEB33269, sample SAMEA4719813) | human gut metagenome | biome: human-associated habitat; feature: organic feature; material: feces | place: Cameroon | collected 2013-10 ... | reverse complement strand
GTAAGGAGTCGTCGGCAGCGTCAGATGTGTATAAGAGACAGATTTAAACCAATGAAATTTTAAGGAGGTCTTTATGAAGAAGGTATTGTCTTTAGTATTGGCAACTTTATTAGCAACTACAATGATTGGGTGTGGAAATGCAAATGTTGAAGCGACGACAGAGCAGACAGATGTGAAAGAGACGCAGGTAGAATTAGGAAGTGCGGGAGCTGTTTCTGAGAACACAGATACGAGTGCACAGGTTGAAGAAGTAAGTGTGACAATCTCATATGACGTATCCAACCTGGCACCTTTTACATCAGCAACCAGTGGAAGATTATCTCTGATCCAGACTCTTTATGAATATCTTGCATATTACGATGCGGATTCAGATACCGGATTATCGGGTATTCTGATGAAGGAGTGTGAAAAGATTGATAATTACACCACAAGGGTTACGATTTACGACTACATCTATGACTCTGCAGGAAATCATTTAACAGCATCCGATGTTGCCTTTAGTTTTAACACATGGGCAGAGGCAGGCAATTCCGTAAAATGTAAGCTGTTAGATTCCTGTACGGTAGTGGATGAGTACACTGTTGACATTAAACTTAATACAGACTCCGTCGGAGACGTGGAAAATATGATGTGCGGGCTTGTTCCCATTGTAACTCAGGCTGCTTATGAAGCAAGCGATGACGGAATGATTGAAAAAGTCGTAAGTACATCACCGTACATTGTAACAGACTACGTGGAAGGATCTACCCTGACAGTTGAAAAAAATCCTAACTACTGGCAGACAAACGAAGATTTAGTCTCTCCTTTTTCTCATGCAAATGCTGATAAAATTGTCTTCCACATTGTAACGGAAGCGTCTCAGGTATCAACAAACTTAGAGACCGATGTAGTAGATATTGCGGCAAATATGGCTTCATCAGAAGTAGGTCGATTCCAAAATGCAGATGGCTATAACGTATATGCAATTGCAGGAACTAATTTTAACTGGATTACGTTTAACTGCTCTGAAGGAGGAATGTTTTACAATAACCCTGACTTCAGAAAAGCAATTTGTTATGCCATTGATGCAAACGGCATCATAGAAGGTGTATTTAACGGAGGAGCGAAGCTTTCCAAAGCGTATGCAAATCCGGAGTGCATTGATTACAATTCCGAGTGGGATTCCGAAGAGTATTATGAATACAACATTGAAAAAGCAAAAGAGTTATTAGCAAGCTCCGGAGCAGATACTTCTCAGACCATTCGTATTATGTATCCGCAGACCACAAATAACAAATCAATGGCACAGATCATCCAGAGCTATTTACTGGAGTTGGGATTAAACTGCGAACTGTTAGGATATGAATCAGCTTTGTATCAGACATACAAATATGAAGCAGGAGAATGGGATATTATCCTGGACCAGAAGCAGTCAGTTGATTATGTAACATCCCTGGCAAGTACACTTCAGGTATCCGGTGATACACCAGCTATATGTCTGGTAAACGATGAGAAACTGCAAGATCTTGTGGTACTTGTACAGTCGAATGATGGACATACAGCAGAAAACGTAAATGAATATATGGAATATGTCAAAGAACAATGTTATGTATATGCTATTTGTCAGGAAAATTTCTATCATGTAACAGAAAGCAGTGTTAAAGGAATTGTCACAAACTTTAAGGGGTGGTTATTACCCGGATGCTCTACTTTTGCTGATGATTTCGAAAGATAGATCATGAAATTCGGACATGGTTCTCTGATAACACGGGAGCCATGTCCTTTAATAACTAGGTATGGAGGCATTTTGATGACAAAGTATGTATTAAAAAGACTTCTATGGATGATACCGGTTGCTATTGGTGTAGCGATAGTAATATTCACGATTCTGTATTTTACACCGGGTGATCCGGCCGTAATGATTTTGGGATCAAGTGCAACTTTCGAAGATCGTCAGATATTACGGGAATCGATGGGATTAAATGATCCGTATATCATTCAGTTAGCCCGATTCCTGAAGGATACTTTTATAAAGTTGGATTTAGGTACTTCGTATTTCACAGGCAAGGCAGTTACATCCGAAATAGCAACGCGGTTACCGTATACTTTTATATTAGCGTTAGGCAGCATGATTTTGTCTTGTGTTATAGGTATCCCGCTGGGTATTACAGCTGCGGTAAATCAAAATAAGTTAAGCGACAGAATTTCTATGTTGATTGCGTTGATCGGTGTTTCTATGCCTCAGTTTTGGATCGGTTTGCTTCTGGTACTGTTATTCTCAGTACATTTGGGAATTTTACCACCTTCGGGAGTAGGATCCTGGAAACACTTCGTGATTCCTATTATTGCAACATCGTTGGGAGGAATTGCCACCCAGGCAAGATTGGTAAGATCAAGCATGCTGGATGTTATACGTGCGGATTATGTGACGACTGCAAGAGCAAAAGGCGTCTCTAAATTCGCTGCGGTATATAAACATGCATTGCCGAATGCGTTGATCCCTGTAATTACACAGGTAGGAACATCCTTTGGTAAAACATTGGGCGGAACCATTGTCATTGAGTCTGTGTTTGGTATTCCCGGAATAGGCAATTATATGATTTCAGCTGTAAATAATCGTGATTACCCGGTGGTGCGGGGCAGTGTTGTTTTCCTGGCGGTGACATTCAGTTTTATTGTGTTGCTTGTAGATATCATTTATGCATATGTAGATCCTCGTATTAAAGCACAATATGAAGGAAAATCGAGGAGGAGAAAAAATGGTTAATGAGAAATATAAGCCGCAGAATCAGGTGGTAACGGTTTTAAAGAGAATGTCTAAGAACAGAGCATCTATAGCAGGAGCAGTCATCTTAGGCATTTTAATTCTGATTGCGATTTTTGCAACATGGATTATGCCGTACTCCTACACCAAAATGGATATGGTAAATCGTTTTGCAACACCTTCTTTTAGTCATCCCTTTGGTTGCGATGAACTGGGAAGAGATATTTTAAGTCGGTTAATATATGGAGCAAGATATTCCTTGATTCTTGGGTTAGGTTCCGTAGCTCTGTCGGTTGTATTTGGATTAGTCCTGGGATCTATCTCCGGATTCTTCGGAGGCATAATTGACAGTATTATCATGCGATTCCTGGATATTTTTTCATCTATCCCCGGAATGCTGATGGCAGTTGTTATTTCCGCGGTACTGGGAAGTGGTTTTACGAATTGTATTTTGGCAATTTCCGTTTCCACAATGCCGCAGTATGTGCGACTGCTGAGAGCATCCATTATGTCAATCAGAAATATGGAATATCTGGAAGCTTCTTCAACACTGCAGAATTGCAGCAAATTCAGGATTATTGTAAAGCATGTGCTGCCTAATTCGCTTTCATCACTGATCGTAACGGCAACAATGGGTGTTGCAAGTTCCATATTGATGGCAGCAGGATTAAGCTATGTCGGACTTGGAGTACAGCCGCCCAATCCGGAATGGGGAGCTATGTTATCAGGAGCCAGAAGTTATTTAAGAGATTATCCGCATATGGTGATATTCCCCGGAATTGTCCTTGCGGTAACCGTGTTGAGTTTAAATATGCTTGGGGATGGACTTCGTGATGCGCTGGATCCTAAGTTAAAGAAGTAAGCGAGGTGCAGGAAAATGAATAAACAGGACGAGTTCTTGAGAGTAGAAGATTTAAAGATTTGCTATCAATCGGAAGGAGAAATCGTTCACGCTGTAAATGGTGTATCGTTCAGCCTGGAAAAAGGAAAAACCTTAGGTCTGGTAGGTGAAACCGGTGCCGGAAAAACAACGATTGCAAAAGCAATTCTGGGAATCCTTCCGGAAATTCAGTCAAAAATTCTGTCGGGGAAAATCATTTTGGAGGGACAAGACTTACTGGAAATGACAGAAAAAGAAATGCTGAAAGTCCGGGGCAGTAAAATATCTATGATTTTCCAGGATCCCATGACGGCTTTAAATCCCGTCCATAGAGTAGGCGAACAGATTGCAGAAGCAGTACGTTTACATAGCAGCAACGGAAGTAAAAAGGACGCAGAGAACAAAGCCAAGGAAATGCTGGAAATGGTAGGAATCCCCGCAGAACGTTATAAAGATTATCCTCATCAGTTTTCCGGTGGAATGAAACAACGTGTAGTTATCGCTATGGCATTAGCATGCAATCCGGAATTATTACTTGCGGACGAGCCGACTACTGCATTGGATGTAACCATTCAGGCACAGGTACTGGATATGATCAATAATCTGAAGAAAAAGTTAAATACTTCTATGATTATGATCACCCATGACCTTGGTATTGTAGCAGAGGTGTGTGATGCGGTGGCGGTCATATATGCAGGACAGATCGTAGAATATGGAAGCAAAGAACAGATTTTTGATCATCCCACACATCCATATACCATAGGTTTATTCGGAGCAATTCCCAGTCTGGAGACGGATGTTGACAGACTCAGCCCGGTAGACGGAATGCCTCCTGACCCGGCAAATTTGCCGGAGGGCTGCTATTTTGCTCCGAGATGTAAAAATTGCAAAAATGAGTGTAAGACTCCGGTGGAAATGAAAGAAATCGAGCCCGGTCATTTTTGCAGATGCTGCAATATCTTGTAACAGGGAGGAAGAAAAATGTCTGCGGTAATAGAAGTTAAAAATTTACAGAAATATTTTAATACTCCGAAAGGTACCTTACATGCAGTGGACGGAGTAACAATGAAAATTGATGCCGGTAAGACAATGGGAGTAGTAGGAGAATCCGGCTGTGGAAAATCTACACTGGGAAGAACGATTATTCATCTGCAGGAAAGTACGGGAGGACAAATATTTTTTAAGGGAGAAGATGTAACCCATGTGAGCGCATCCAAATTGAATGAACTTAAGGGTGATATGCAGATTATTTTCCAGGATCCGTACGCATCCTTGAATCCCCGGATGACGGTTGAAGAAACGGTAAGAGAACCCCTGATGTTATCCAGAAGATTTACGAAAATTCAGCTGAATGAAGAACTGGATAAGATTATGGAACTGGTTGGAATTGATAACCGTATGAGAAAAGCTTACCCGCATGAGCTGGATGGAGGAAGACGGCAAAGAGTGGGAATTGCGAGAGCAATTGCACTGAATCCGGCATTTGTGGTGTGTGATGAACCCGTTTCCGCGTTAGATGTATCCATTCAGGCACAGGTTCTGAATCTGCTTCAGGATCTGCAGGAACAGCGAAATATGACATATATGTTTGTCACACATGATCTGTCTGTAGTAAGGCATATTTCCGACGATATTTGTGTAATGTACCTGGGGCAGTTAGTCGAGGTGAGTCCGGCGAAGGAATTATTCATCAATCCGCTACATCCGTATACAAAGGCTTTGTTGTCGGCGATACCATCAACAGATATTCATAATCGAAAAGAAAGAATTATGCTGAAAGGAGAAATTACATCACCGATTAATCCCAAACCGGGATGCCGTTTCGCCGCAAGGTGTCCTTATGCGAAAGAGGAATGTCATCAGAAACAACAGCTTGTAGAAATGGAACCCAATCACTTTGTTAGTTGCTGCCGGTGTAAAGAAATCAATGGAATTTGAGGAATGAGAGAATGATAAATCAATATCCCTATGTAGAAATAGGCCCTAATGTTTATGAAATCAATGAATTTGATAACGTATCAATGTTCCTTGTCGTAGGAGAAAAGAAGGCATTATTGATCGATACAGGGATAGGCATTGGAGATATCAGATCGTTTGCGGAAAACCTGTCAAAAAAACCGGTCGAAGTTTTTTTGACGCACAATCACAGAGATCATGTAGGTAATGCTCCGTCATTTCCGGAAGTATATATCAGCAGAACGGATTATGGCATGGGGAAGATGATTCGCCCGTTGACAAGTGTTGAAAGTCGAAAACAATACATACAAGCTATTGCCATGAGACATAAAGACAGGAGTTATCCTTGGCAGGAAGAGGATATCCGCAATTTCTCGGAAGCAGATGAACCGGTGGTACACCTGGTGGATGACGGATACCAGTTTGATTTGGGAGGACGGGTAATCACCTGTTATTCCTGCCCGGGGCATACACCGGGATCCATGGTAGCCATCGACAGTGCGACAAAATATGTATTCTGCGGAGACTGTTTTAATAAAATCGTAGGTATTGGAGTCAGACCTATTCTGGGAATGGAACATAAGAGTATTGAGGAAAGCTATATTGCCGTAAAACGTATCGCAGATATGGGTATTGATGTCAAAAATATTTATAATGGGCATGCGGATTTCCGAAAAGTAGGAGAACCACTGGATGATTATGTTTTTGAGACGGTGATGGACGGTTTGAAGAAAATTATGGAAGGAGATTGCGTAATCGGAAAAGAATGGAATCAGATGATAGATACAGAAATGGATATAGCTTTTTTCAGAGATGTTGTCATACAGTTCCATATCGAAAATATATATCGAAGAAAGAAGGTAACAATGGATGAGGAAAAGGCAAAGTAGCCAATCATCTGACCGAATTTGGAATATGATGTTTATCGGGATTTTTCTGGTGAACATGGCACTGAATTTTGGTCAATATATGTCAAACTCTTTATTATCTTTATATGCGAAGTCTATGGGTGCGCTTGCCGAACAGATAGGTATGCTTATGAGCATGTTTGCTATTACGGCGTTGATATTCCGGTTTGTAGCAGGACCTGCAATTAACGCATACAATCGTAAGATTATTGTTGCCATTGCCATGGGATGTATGGCATCGGCATATTTTGGCTTTAGTTTTGCTCCGAAAATTGCGGGTATATTGGGAATACAGGTTATTACCGTGTTAAAATGTTTCCGCTTGTTGCAGGGAATAGGAAGTGCTTTTGCGGGATCATGCTGCCTGACAATTGTGTCAGATATGCTGCCAAAGGATAAATTTTCCTCAGGAATGGGAATCTTTGCCTGTGCACAGGTAATTGCTCAGTCAATCGGACCTACCGTGGGTGTGTTGCTGAAGGACCGGCTTGGATACCCTGTTACATATTTCATCTTCGGATGTCTAATGGTCTGCGCAATTATAGCAGCATTATTTCTCAGACTGAAGCCCTCTCCCAGAGCACCGTTTAATTTAAAATTGGAAAATATGGTAGCTAAAGAGGCTGTATTACCTGCGGCTATTACATTTTTGATTGCGCTTGGATTTACCACAATTAATTCTTTTCTTCTCGTATATGCAGAAGAAAGAGGTATCAACGGAGCAAGTCTGTTTTTCACGGTGTATGCCTTAACAATGTTGCTGACCAGACCTGCGATCGGTAAGCTGACAGATAAGTACGGTTTCGTAAAAGTAGGAATTCCGTCAGTATTTGCAACGGCGTGCTCCCTGATTCTTATTGGTATTTCCACGAATTTGCCGATGCTGTTATTTGCGGCATTCATAAATGCGTTTGGATATGGAGCCGTGATGCCGGCACTGCAGTCATTGTCTATGAGAGCTGTAGCACCTGAACGAAGAGGATCTGCTTCCAGTACAAATTATATCGGACAGGATACAGCAACGCTGGTAGGATCAACGCTTGCCGGATATGTGGCAGCAATAGCGGGGTATACCCCTCTTATGTGGATTACCATGGCTATTCCGGTAATATTGGCTGCGTTATTTATCTTCCTGTGCCGGAAGAAAATTAATAAAATTGAAAATAACTTTAAAGCGGCGAAATAATAGGAGGACTGGAAATGGCACTTTTTACCTTGAATTTTTTCAGCAAATATTTAATGGTAAATACACAGGTTAACGTCATTATGCCAAGAATAGAATTATTTCAGGAACCCAAAGAATTCTATGGTTCCGGGAAAAAATATAAAACACTATGGCTGTTGCACGGTTCCTGTGGAGATCATACAGACTGGATAAGAAATACCAATATTTCCAGATATGCGGAAGAGAGAAATCTGATCGTTGTGATGCCAAACGTATTAAATAGTGATTATGCGAATTACACAACGTTTGCAGATGGGTTTCGTGTATGGGATTATGTAACGGAAGAACTGATGCCACTGGTATATAACTGGTTGCCTGCTTCGGACAAAAAAGAAGATAATTTTATTGCGGGATTGTCCATGGGAGGAAATGGTGCTCTTATGTTTGGGCTGGGACACCCTGATTTGTTTGGCGGTGTTGCTGTTCTTTCGAGCACTGCAAGAGAAATCGAGTATTTACGACCGTTTGCATCTATGAGTTCCGAAGAGTTTCGCACAGCGGCACAAGATCCCATTGAATTTCCGGGACCGAATGGAAACGGTATGCGCCTGAAAGAAATAAATCAGGTTGCGAAATATAAAACCGTTCAGGGTTTTCTCGATTCCTATGAAAATGCATGGGACAGATTCCCGGAGGTCGTAAAGGCTGGAAAACTGCCTAAGATGTATGTATCCTGTGGTACGAAGGATAAAAATGTATATCCAAGATTCCTTAGATTCAAAAAATATGCAGAGAGTATGAATGCAGACATAAAATTTGAAGAGGAAGAAGGATATTGTCATGAATATGCATTGTGGGATATCAGTATTCAAAAAGCGCTTGATTATTTTAAAATCCTAAAAGAGCACAGTTCTTTTTGAAAAATGTTTACAAATGGTTATGAGTAGTTATACAATAAATGTAACTACTTGTAACCATTTTTTTGATTGAACAAAATCGGTAAAAGGAGAAAATGCATGAGTAATCCGAAGCGTCGTATTGGGGAGATCGAGCGGAGACTGGAAGAACTGCCAAAGGGGACCCTGACTTACAAGAACATCAACGGGAAAAAGCAGCCCTACGTGCAGCGTACCATCGATGGGAAATCGATCAGCTACTATGTGAAGGTATCAGAGCGGGAACAGATCCTGCTGGAATTCGAAGAGCGGAGCAGACTGCAGGAGGAGAGACAGCATTTAATTGCTTATCAAAAAAAACTGGCGACTATTCTGGCGAAGAATCCGTATCTGTCGGAACCGGTGGGTATGAGGCATCAGAATTTCCGGGACTTTATTGATGAGAAAATGTTCTACGTGGATAAGACACAATTTATTTCGGAATGGATGCAGACCGGTGACAAAGTGACGCTGATCACCAGGCCGAGACGGTTTGGTAAGACCTTGATTTTAAGTACTGTGGAAACGTTCTTTGACCCGAGATATGCAGAGCATCCGGAATACTTTAAGGGATTAAAAGTGTGGAAAGACCCGGCATGCCGGACAAGATTTGGCAGTATACCGGCAATTTTTGCGAGCTTTGGAAACTGCAAGGGGAGAGATTATAAGCAGGCAATAAGGGGATTAATGTTCAGTTTATATCATATGTTTAGAAAACATAATTATCTGCTGGACAGTGATAAGTTGGACGATACGGATAAGGCAATTTTTAGAGAATATGAGCAGGGTTTATTTCATGATGAAGAGGATAAAGTAGAAAAAAGTATATCTGTATTATGTGAATTATTGTATAAACATTGTGGTGCATTACCGTATATTCTTTTAGATGAATATGATACGCCTCTGCTGGAAGCATATACCGATGGTTACTGGGATGAAATAATCTCTATTTGCAGAAGGCTGTTTCATGGTACCTTTAAGGAGAATGAATTTTATAGCAGAGCAATTATAACCGGTGTTACCAGAGTGTCCAAAAATTCGCTGTTCTCCGATCTGAATAATATTGGTGTATATACAGTTACAGATGACGAATACAGTGATTGCTTCGGATTCACGGAGGAAGAAGTCATGGATGCACTGAAATGTCAGAATATCGATGAGTTCCGCGCCGTGAAGGAAATGTATGATGGATTCATCTTCGGGCATAGAAAAGATATGTACAATCCATGGTCGATTTGTAACTATATTGAGAGAAAGCAGTTGATATCTTATTGGATCAACACCAGCAGCAATAAGGTCATCGGAGACATCATCCGTAAGCATCCGGTGCGTTACAAATACGAAATTGAACGGCTGATGGCAGGAGAAGTGGTTCACAAGAAGATTAACGAGAATGTCACCTTCCAGTACCTGGACGGGGACGAGAACAGCCTATGGTCTCTGCTCCTGGCCATTGGTTATGTTAAGGCGGACAATGCGATAAAAGACCAGGAGTATACAGAATGCGATATCACTGTGACCAACAAAGAGGTCATGGGCATGTTCAAGACACAGATCCTAGGCATGTTTGAAAACGGCAGCGCATATTATAATGACTTTATTAATGCCCTGTTAAAGCAGGACGCGGACGAGATGAGCGATATTCTTCTGGATATTACATATACTTCCATGAGCTATTTTGACATGGGGAATCAGCCTGCGAAACGTGTCCCGGAGAATTTCTTCCACGGCCTCGTTCTCGGCTTGATCGTATCATTAAAGGATAAATACCGCATCGTATCCAACCGGGAAAGTGGCAGAGGTCGCTATGACATTGCGCTGTACCCGAAGCAGGAGAATCTGGACGCTTTTATCATGGAATTCAAGGTCTGTGATGAGAGAACGGAAAAAAATCTGGAAGAGACGGCAGAGAATGCGCTTAAGCAGATAGAAGAGAAAAAATACGAAGCCGATCTCCTCGCCGCCGGTATCCCGGCAGCGAAGATCTGTAAACTGGGCTTCGCATTCCAGGGCAAGGAAGTGCTCGTCCTGAAAGCGTGAAATACATTTCTTTTGTACGCTCTCTTTCAAAAAACGATACTTGAAAAGCATGCTGTGAATGCATAGAATAATATATATGAACTTACGAAATAAAAGTGAGGGGCTCCCATGATACTGGAAATTCTGATATATACACATAATATTACGACTATGCTGTTTGGCATCTTCCTGTCGGCTTTTTTCCTGGGTGTGAAGAAGGACAAAAAGAATGTATGGAAGCTGTTGCTATTGGCAGTAATTTCCGGGGGCTTATATATGGTCTGCGTATCTCTGTTGGGTCCGGAGATGGTGGATCAGATATACCCGTTGATCGTTCATGTGCCGCTATTGCTGATGCTGGTGCTCTACTATAAATTCAGACCGCTGCCGTCCCTGATTTCCATATTTACGGCATATCTATGCTGCCAGTGCAGTAACTGGATGGGACTGCTCGCACTGTCTGTGACAGGAGAAGAGTGGTGCTATTACGCCTGTCGTATCGTGGTGACGCTGGTGGTATTCTGGGTATTGTACCGCTATGTCTGCCAGACGACGGCAATGCTGTTTGCGAAGACGGACCGGGAGCTGCTGATCATCGGAAGTCTGCCTCTGGTGTATTATATTTTTGACTATGCCACGACAAAGTTTTCCAGCCTGCTCTATACCGGCAACAGAGCGGTACCGGAGTTCCTTGGTTTTGCCATCTGTCTGGCTTATCTGATCTTTTTGTTGATATATTTCCGGGAATATGAAATGAAGAGCAAGGCAGAGCAGTATAACGAGCTTATCCGGATGCAGCTGAATTCGTTTCAAGCGGAGATGGCCAACACAAGGAAAAGTGAGAAGAAAATGTCGATCCTGCGGCATGATACCAGACATCATATGGCCGTTTTGCGGACTCTGATCCAGCAGGGAGATTGTGAAAAGGCTCTGGAATATCTCAATGAGGTCAGCCAGACCTATGATGATACTGTCATTAAGGCGTATTGTAAGAATGAAATGGTGAATTCGGTGTTATCTACTTATAATACCCGTTTTGAGGAGCAGAAGATTCCCTGGGATACACAGGTCACGATCGGAGAAAAGCTTCCCTGTTCGGAAATGATGTTCTGCGCGATCCTGTCTAATGTACTGGAAAATGCCATGCATGCGGTACAGGAGCTGCCGGAGAGCAGACGAAGGATTGAACTGTCTCTGTCGGAGAAGGCAGGGCATCTGTTGCTCATGGTGAAAAATCCGGTGCTGACACCGCCGGTATTTACGGATGGAATCCCGGTCACAGAGCGGTCCGGACATGGACTTGGAGTCCGGAGCATCGTATATTATGTGGAAAAACTCCACGGACAGTATCAGTTCCGGATGGAAGATAAGGATTTTGTTATCAGGATTATTTTATGATATATCTGGACGAGATATGTAAATTTATATCTGCAAAGTTTTACAAGACGTTTACGTTTTTTTACGAGCCGTTGGTAGTAGCTGCCAACGGCTTTTTTTAGTTTGCGCGCCATGGGCGCGCTCTAACGGGTGAAAGTCCCGAACAC
>ERZ1026894.1757-NODE-1757-length-12164-cov-12.990668_pt1 | contig 12164 bp, 16 predicted proteins | sample MGYA00380177_ERZ1026894 | MGnify/ENA primary metagenome ERZ1026894 (study PRJEB33269, sample SAMEA4719813) | human gut metagenome | biome: human-associated habitat; feature: organic feature; material: feces | place: Cameroon | collected 2013-10 ... | reverse complement strand
GCACCTATGATGAGATTAAATTCTGCATCTGGATGTTGGCTGGATAGCGCCAGCAGGGTGTGCCACATATAAGATGGGCGTGGCAAATGAAATTCGCAATCAGAAACCTTTAGTTGTTGTTCGCCCTCAAGCGCCTTTCGCGTTAGCTCAAGCCTTATCTCGTCGGATATTAAGCTAAGACTATTTTGTTTGAAAGGATTTTGTGGCGAAACGACAAACCACACCTCGTCGAGCTTGGCAATATTGATGATTTGCTTTGCTAACGAGATGTGGCCTGTATGTATAGGGTTGAACGACCCTCCATAAATACCTATTTTCTTCATCAAGGCATTAGGTGCTTTATTCGTCAAGGAATTGCTTGATAACATTATATACGTCAACCTTCGCCTTTTCCAAGTCGTCGTTGATGACTATGCGGTCGAATTTATCGGCAAACGACAGCTCGTATTCTGCCTTGTTTAGTCGTTGCTCAATAACCTCAGGAGCATCTGTAGCACGACCCACGAGGCGGTTGCGCAACTCTTCTACCGAAGGAGGCTGGATGAATACGCTAAGCGCACGCGAACCATAATGCTTCTTGATGTTTACGCCACCCTTGACGTCGACATCAAACACCACGTTTTGTCCTGCTTGGCTCTGCACTTCCACCTGCGACTTCAAGGTACCATAGAATCTGTCTTCGTAAACTTCTTCGTACTCCAAGAATTCGTCGTTTGCAATCTTCTTCTTGAATTCCTCAGGCGAAAGGAAGAAATATTCCACACCATTCTTCTCTTTTCCTCTTGGCGCACGCGAAGTGCAGCTGATAGAGAAAGCCAGCTGAAGTTCTGGATGTTGCTCCATGAGATAGTTCACGAGAGTGCTCTTGCCGCTACCGCTTGGTGCAGAGAATATAATGAGTTTTCCTGTATTCATTTCTTATTGTTATAGTGCGTTAAGAACCTGTTCCTTAATCTGTTCGAGCTCGTCCTTCATCTTTACCACGATATTCTGCATTTCTGCCATGTTGCTCTTTGAGCCTGTGGTATTGATTTCGCGTCCCATTTCCTGAGCTATGAAACCAAGCTTTTTGCCGTTAGCTTCGTTCTCAGCCATAGTTTCGCGGAAGTATTTCAGGTGGTTAGCCAATCTCTGCTTCTCTTCGCTAATGTCCAGTTTCTCGATATAGTAGATAAGCTCCTGCTCCAGACGATTCTTGTCGTATTCCACATTAGGAATCTGGTTAAGACCATCAATGATACGCGCCTTGATTTTCTCCACTCTCGACTTCTCGTAAGGCTCGATAGAGTTAAGCAGAGCCTCGATATTGTCTACCTTTTCAGTAAACTTCAACTCGAGCGCCTTGCCTTCCTGCTTGCGATAGTCGATGATAGCTTCGAGCGCCTTGTCAATAGCCTGCTTAGCCACATTCCACTCCTCTTCGTCGAGAACTTCCACTTCTGTCTTCTGCATCACGTCAGGCATTCTGAGCAAAGTATAGAACCAATCCTGTGGCATAGGTATGCCTGTAGAGTCTGAAATAGCCTTTATTTGATTGTAATAATTCTCAACAAGAGCTGCGTTGATAGGAGTAGCGTCTACGCCCGAATCTTTCTCTATCCAAACAGCAACATCAATCTTGCCTCTTACCAAGGCTTTAGCGATAGTCTGACGTATTTCCAACTCCTTTTCTCTATATAGCGGAGCAATACGTGTAGACATGTCGACAGTCTTGCTGTTTAGTGACTTTATTTCTACATTAATTTTCTTTTCTTTGTAGGTTACGACAGCCTTGCCGTAGCCAGTCATTGACTGTATCATAATTAGTATATGCGTTAAATTTCTGCAAAAGTAACATTTTTGCGCGAAAAAAGAGTAATTTTGCGCATTATTAAGATAATAAATTTATTATGTCGTGCATTTTGAATATAGAAACGAGCACAGATGTGTGTTCGTTGGCAGTTAGCGTAGATGGAGATTTGGTGTTCAACAAAGAAGATCATAGCGCTCATAATCACTCTGTGAGCCTTGGCGTTTTTGTTGATGAAGCCTTAGCTTATATTGATGATCGTAATATACCTTTGGATGCTGTAGCTGTTAGCTGCGGCCCAGGTTCATATACAGGTTTGCGAATTGGAGTTTCTATGGCAAAGGGCATCTGCTATGGTCGTGGCGTAAAGCTCATAGCTGTTCCTACTTTGGAATTGATGTGTGTGCCTTTGTTGCTTGGCGAAAAGATAGAGGAAGACAATGCCCTGTTGTGTCCTATGCTCGACGCTCGCAGAATGGAGGTTTATGCTCAGATTTTCGACTGTGGATTGAAAGAAAAGCGTTGCATACAAGCCGACATCGTGGATGCCGACACGTATAAAGAATATCTCGACCAGGCGCCAGTATATTTCTTTGGTAATGGAGCCGAGAAATGTATGGAAACTATCGCTCACGAGAATGCGAAGCTCATCAAGGGCATAGAGCCTTTGGCTAAGAATATGTTCCCATTAGCCGAGAAGCGTATTGCTATGGGTCAATATGAGGATGTGGCTTATTTCGTGCCTTTCTATCTGAAGGACTTCGTGGCTAAACAACCGAAAAAACTATTATAAATGAATATAAAAGGACTTGACTATAATACCCAGCGCGAGAGACTTGTGCTTCCTGAATATGGTCGCGAGATACAGCTCATGGTGGACCATGCCATCGGTTTGCCGACAAAGGCCGAACGCCAGCGTTGTGCCGAAACCATCATCACTACCATGATGCGCATGTCGCCATATGCCAAGGATTCTGCCGACTTTAAGCAGAAGCTATGGGATCATCTCGCCATAATGAGCAATTATAAGCTCGATATCGACTATCCATTCGATGTTTCCCAAGCTCATCAGATGCAGGCAAAGCCAGCTCCGATGAAATATCCTATGTCGCGTATTCGCGTTAGACATTACGGCAAACTTGTGATGGAGGCATGCGATAAGCTAAAGACTATGGAGCCAGGCAGAGAGCGCAACGAGTTGGTACGCCTTGTTGCCAACCAGATGAAGCGCGACCTTACTCAATGGAGCCATGGTTCAAACGACAACGAGAAGGTGGCTTCCGATTTGGCACAATTTACCGACGGTGCCATACAGCTCGATCTCTCTACATTTGTTTTCAACAAAGTGGTGCGAGAAAACGATAAACCAACACCTAAAAAGAAAAAGAGAGGATAAAACAACATGGAATCATTTGTTATCGAAGGCGGACACCTATTGTCGGGAACCATTACCCCACAAGGTGCTAAAAACGAAGCTTTGGAAGTGATATGCGCTACGCTCCTTACTTCCGAACCTGTACGCATAACCAATATCCCAGATATTCTTGATGTCAACAACCTGATATCGTTGTTGCAAGAGATAGGCGTGAAGGTTACACGCAACTCTCGTCACGACTATACTTTCCAGGCCGACCAGCTAAACCTCGACTATCTGAATAGTCAGGAGTTTGTGAACAAATGTGCATCCCTACGTGGTAGCGTGCTCATGATTGGTCCGTTGCTCGGTCGTTTTGGCAAGGCTACCGTGGCAAAACCTGGAGGCGACAAGATTGGTCGTCGACGCTTGGACACCCATTTCCTTGGATTCAATAAGCTCGGAGCCGACTTCGTTCACGACGAAGAGCGCGATGTTTATCAGATCAAGGCCGATAGCTTGAAGGGATGCTATATGCTTCTCGACGAGGCTTCCGTAACAGGTACTGCCAACATCATTATGGCTGCAGTAACAGCAAAAGGAACCACAACTATCTATAATGCAGCCTGCGAACCATACATCCAGCAGCTTTGCCATATGCTCAACCATATGGGTGCCAATATTAGCGGCATAGCCTCTAACCTTATCACTATCGTTGGAGTGAAGCATCTGCATGGAGCCAAGCATCGCATATTGCCAGATATGATAGAGGTAGGCTCGTTTATCGGTATGGCTGCCATGGTGGGCAACGGCATTAGAATTAAGAATGTATCGTTGCGCAATCTTGGAATCATCCCTGATGCCTTCCGTCGTTTGGGTGTAAAGATTGAAGTAGAGGGCGACGACCTCTTCATTCCTCGTCAGGAACACTATGTTGTCGACTCCTTTATCGATGGCACCATCATGACCCTTGCCGATGCTCCATGGCCAGGGCTCACCCCTGACTTGCTTTCAGTATTGCTCGTTGTGGCAACCCAAGCCAAGGGCTCCGTATTGATTCATCAGAAGATGTTTGAGAGCCGCTTGTTCTTTGTCGACAAGCTTATCGATATGCGTGCGCAGATTATCCTTTGCGACCCACATAGAGCCGTGGTAGTAGGTCACGACCATGACATAAAGCTTCGTGCAGGCAGAATGACCAGTCCTGATATTCGTGCAGGTATCGCCTTGCTTATAGCCGCCCTTAGTGCTGAAGGCACAAGCCGAATTGCCAACATCGCTCAGATAGACCGCGGATATGAGGATATAGAGAAACGACTAAACAAGCTTGGCGCTAAAATATCAAGAATCGATGATTAAGAGAGACGACGTATATAAAATAGGTACCATAGGTAAGTCGCATGGTGTGAAAGGCGAGGTGTCGTTATATTTCGACGACGACGTCTTCGACCGTGTGGATGCCGACTATCTGTTTCTTGACATAGATGGCATCCTCGTACCTTTCTTCTTCGAGGAATATCGTTTTCGTAGCAACGAGACAGCTCTTGTGAAGTTTGAAGGTATCGATACTCAGGAGCAAGCTCGCAATATCACAGGTTGCGGAGTCTTCTTCCCTCGTAGTCTTGCCGACTCGGCAGATACTGGCGAGATGTCGTTGCCTGAGATAGTAGGCTATATGGTTGTCGATGCCGATAAAGGCAAGACCATCGGTCGTCTTGATAGTATCGACGACACTACCGAGAATGTGCTCTTCGAGATTACTGCCAACGATGGTAACGAGATTCTTGTGCCTGTAAATCCTGATTGGATAAAAGATATTGATGGCGAAGCTCGAAAGATAACCATGACTTTGCCCGACGGTATCTTGGATTTGGGCTAATCCCTTTTTAGCTTTACCATTCATAACACGAATCTTTATCAATAAGAATTCTTTATCATACAATAAAGTAATGAAAAAACAAATATGTATCCTTGGCTCTACTGGTAGCATCGGCACCCAAGCCCTTGATGTTATTTCTCAGCACGAGGATTTATACGAGGCTTATTGTCTCACGGCAAACACTCGTATCGAGCTACTTGCCGAGCAGGCTCATCGCTTTCATCCTGCTGCCATCGTTGTGGCAGATGAAACAAAGTACCAAGACCTCTGCCGTCTGATGGACGACATGCCTGAAGTCAAGGTCTATGCTGGAGCTCAGGCTCTTTGCGATATCGTTGAGGCTGAACCTATCGATATGGTGCTTACCGCCATGGTAGGTTTCTCGGGCCTTGAACCAACTATCCATGCCATAAAGGCAAAGAAAAAAATATGTCTTGCCAACAAGGAAACCTTGGTCGTGGCAGGCGAACTGATATGCAAGTTGGCTGTAGAAAACCATGTGCCAATATTGCCTGTCGATTCCGAGCATAGTGCAATATTCCAAAGCTTGGTTGGCGAAGGCGACAACGAGATAGAAAAGATTCTCCTCACCTGCTCGGGTGGTCCTTTCCGCACCCTGCCTGCCGAGAAGTTGGCACAAGTAAAGGCTGCCGATGCTTTGCGCCATCCTACTTGGAATATGGGAGCAAAGATTACCATCGACTCAGCAACCCTTATGAACAAGGGGTTCGAGGTTATGGAGGCAAAATGGCTCTTTGGCGTTGAGGCTGACAAGATTCAGGTGCTTGTCCATCCACAATCTATCGTGCATAGTGCCGTACAGTTTGTTGATGGCGGCATCAAGGCGCAACTTGGTGTGCCAGATATGCGTCTGCCTATCCAATATGCCTTCTCTTATCCCGACCGTCTGCATCTCGACGGCAAGCGCTTGAATCTCTTCGAGCGTCCGTTAGAGTTTTTCGAGCCTGATGTAGAGAAGTTCCGTTGTTTGGCTCTTGCCTACGAGGCTATCAATCGTGGTGGCAATATGCCTTGCATCCTTAATGCAGCCAACGAGATTGTAAATGCAGCCTTCCGTAAAGACGAAATTTCATATCCTGCCATGGCAGACATCATCGAACATACCATGCAGACCGTAGCCTTCGATACTACATCAAGTCTTGAAACCTATCTGCGCACAGATGCCGAAGCAAGAGCTGTGGCAAGCGAAAGGGTTGAAAAGGTAAAAAAATAAAAAGGTAGAAAGGTAAAAAATAAAAGAGTAAAAAGGTAAAAAAGTAAAAACAATACAACTTGATATATTAAATGGAAATTTTTCTCATCAAATTGCTTCAGTTTATATTAGCAATTTCTTTGTTGATCCTCTTGCATGAGGGTGGACACTTCTTTTTCTCAAAACTCTTTGGCGTAAGAGTAGAGAAATTCTATCTGTTCTTCGACCCTTGGTTCCATCTGTTCCAGTTCAAACCTCGCAATAGCGACACCACTTATGGTATTGGCTGGTTGCCTCTTGGCGGATATTGCAAGATTTCGGGAATGATAGACGAGAGTATGGATACCGAGCAGATGAAACAGCCTGCCCAACCTTGGGAGTTCCGTTCTAAGCCAGCTTGGCAACGCTTATTTATTATGATAGGTGGTGTGTTGGTAAACTTCCTCCTTGCGTTGTTCATTTATTCCATGATAATGTTTACTTGGGGCGAAACCTATGTTGCCACCAAGGATATGAAGCAAGGTATGCAGTTTAATAAGGAAGCCAAAACTCTTGGATTCCACGACCATGATATCTTGCTCGGTACCGAAAAGGGCGACTTCAAGAAATTCGATATTGATGTATATCGCGACCTTTCTGAGGCTAAGGAAGTGAGAGTGTTGCGCGATGGTAAAACCGTTACCGTAAACCTTCCTGGCGAGCTCAACCTTTTGAGCATGATTCAGTCGCAGCCTACATTTACGCGTGCTTGGATGGATTGCGTTGTAGATAGCGTGATTGCAGGCAGTCCTGCTCATCAGATAGGACTTGCTAAGGGCGATACTATCGTTGCCGTAGGCGGTAAGAAGGTAGAGACCTTTGGCGATTTGACCGATCAACTCAATGCCATGAGCCAAGACCTCGTTAAGGGAATGAGCCATAAGGATAGCCTCGAGATTTTGACAACAACCGTAGTAGCTCGCAAGGCTCAGACAGGATTGCTCGATACAGCAACCGTTACGCTTACTTCTGATCTCAAGTTGGGTTATATCAACAAGATGCCTACCGACTATAAGCAGACACATATAGAATATGGTTTCTTCGAGAGCTTCCCTGCTGGTGTTAATTATGGTATCGACGTGCTGAAAGGATATGTAAGCGACATGAAGTATGTGTTTACAGCCGATGGCGCTAAGTCGCTTGGTGGCTTCGGAGCTATTGCCAACCTCTTCCCTGCAGCATGGGATTGGTATATGTTCTGGAAGATGACAGCCTTCTTGAGCATCATTCTTGCCTTCATGAATATCCTGCCTATTCCTGCTCTTGATGGTGGTCACGTGTTGTTCTTGCTCTACGAGATGATAACACGTCGCAAGCCATCTGAAAACTTCATGATATGGGCTGAATATATCGGTATCGGCATATTGCTGTTGTTGTTGGTAGTGGCCAACCTCAACGATGTTTTGCGCTGGTTAGGATATATGTAGGCTATTCGCAATGGGCGAAGTAAGGAAATACTAATTTTCATAGCAGTAGTACTTACTTTCAAAAGAATGCCCTTTTCATTGGCAAAGTAAAGGCCTTTACTTGAACGAGTAAAGGCCTTTATGTTTTCTCTTCTTCATCAAACTCTATCCGAAACATACTTTTTCCTGACTTCGTCATCGTGTCACCCAAAATTTTAATCGGACTTGAAAGATTGGCTAAGGCAAAGATAATTTTGCCGCCTGATAATTTCTTTTTTTCAGATGATTCTGATATTAATTACGTTGTGCCTTGGTTATAATTATGAGAAAGCTTTTCATTTTAATCAGCATCGCAATAATACTATTGATTTTACGTTCTTTCCAAAGAAGGGGGGTGTGCAATAGCGGCTTAAAGGCTAAAAGCACTACATTTTGAATGCTGTTAAATATGGTAATGTTCAAAGTCACAATTTGTGATTTTGGAAAAATGAATATAAATATGACAGATAAAATAGAAAAAAGAAGAGCAGCGAACTGTGTATATCACATAGGTGCATCCATTAAGGACTTAGGCAAAAAGTGGTTTGTTTTCTCCAAGATGGAGATACTTACACCAGACGAATTGGTGGAAAGAATCCACAGGGGATAAGAAAAAACCAGAGCTCTCTATTGAGTATGGAAGAACTTTTCAGATATTATTTGGAGAATATTATTATTCTTCGTATCGGTACAGGCTTACGCTATCTATGGCTACGCTTTGTAAGGCATCGCAAGATTTCTTACCGAACCCTTTATGAAGGTAGTAAATCGAAAAAAAAAGCAACAGAATTATCTAATTTTGAAAATGAAATGTCAAATCGGGCATGGGGATGTGGCTTTATTCTTTTTGTGATATTCTTAATTATATTTTTACGCAGATTTTTATAATAGACATACAGAAAATAATGATTATGCAACAGACATTGTTTATCGTAATACTTGCCGTTGTCATTGCTTTAGCTTTGGCATATAGGTGGAAGAAAAAGACAGAAGACAAAATGGGCAATGATTTGAATACTCTCATTGAGGCTAACGATTGGTGCGGTGTGTGTCGTATTCTACGCAAGCAACTGATTATCTGGGGAGTCTTGCTTGCGTTGTGTATGGCATTGTTGATTGTTCGAATTGTGAGTAACAGCCAATTCTATACACCGATAATTGTTTGTGCAATTTTGGCATGGAGATTCTTCAAGTTGATTCGTCTTTACCGAAATTCATTTCAAAATATGAAAACGATAGAACAAGAAAAACAAGAACCACAGCTAATGCCAATTGAAGAGTTCCTTCATGGTTGCAAAATCACCCATATAGATTGTAAACCTGATAAGATAAAGCAGTTATGGTTGGATGCCTATGAGAGAGGAAAAGCGAATGCCTTTTGCCCTGTGTTATTGGAAGTAGATGATTGCTTTTATGACAGTCTTGACGAAAAGTCTGAGTGGTTCGATAAGGCAAAGTTTAGTGTATGGAAATCAAGCGTATTAAGCTCTAATCCTGTTGATGGCCAAACATTCCTTTGCAACCGCTTTGAAGCGATAAAAGAAGAATGGAATGATGAAGAAGATTGGAATGTTAAAGTAGTCGGAAATGATGAAAACCTCCCACCTATAGATGATTTCGGTATTAGTGATGAAAGCCATGTTTATCTTGTGGAAGTTCCAGTAAAAGAACCTTGGAAAGTTTTCGCTTATATTCCAATGGGTGAATGGAATGAGTGTCCTACTGCAGAGGAGCACATGGCTGTAGCAAAATACTGGTACGAGAAATATGGAGCGGTAGTAGCCCATATCTCAAATGATATGATACAATATTATTTGCCTAAGCCTGTGATAGGTGACACGATGCCTCTTGCAGAGGAGCACATGGGGTATTGTGACGATACCATTTTCCAAGGAGAAAATCTTACATCGCTTGCAGCTGAACTAAAAAAATCGACAGTATGGTGTTTTTGGTGGGATTAGGTAAACTTATAAAACGCATTTGGAAAAAGTACAGATGGTTGTCATATGCCATTTGTATAATTACATTCTCCACGTTATATGATTATATTCACAGTATTATTACACATACCATCATTTGTTTCCCAATGTGGATATGGGGTATTATTCCAGTGGTAACAATCCTCATATTCTTTGCTAAATTTGGGATTAAGAAAAAATCTATATTTCTTCAAGTTGTATTGGGATGTTGCTTTGGAATAGTGGTTACTGGTGTTTTGTGTGTCTTGTTCTATACAACAAATTATTGGTTCACCAGTTCCCATACGTACCATCTTGACGCATACGTTGTTGGTAAGAGATATATTCAAAGACATGGTGGTTATCGTAGTTGGGGACTTTCAAAATACTACGTGAACTTGAAATTTATAGACAACCAAGAAACATTTCGTCTGGATGATTCAAAAGTTTTCAAAAAAATCAATCAAGGTGATTCTGTATGTGTCAATTTTGTTAAAGGTCTTTATGGTATAAACATTATCAAGGATATATCTCCTAAAAACAAATAATTGATGCAATATAGAACAATGAGAATATCAGTCTATAGCTTTATCATTTCAGCCATATTACTTACTGCTTCGTGTTCCAGTATAAATAAAAAATGCAAAGACATAACATTTGGTGAGCTAAGTAAAGATGTGCAAGACACTTTACAATGTGTTAGCCAAAAAGTTATAGAAGAAGACTATTCTCCCAAAGCCATGATTGATTTTTCTGGAAAATGTAAGTTTACTGAAAAAAGCATTGGGCAATGGATTATAGGCATCCAAATAGAAGATACAGTTAATAATGTAAGCGTAAAGACATAAAATGCACAATAATATGTCTATCTGTCCCTCTTTGCTCCTATAATGATAGCCACGCTTTCAACCTGTGCGCAATTGGAACGTGATAATATCTCATTCCGATTGCAGTCAGGAAGGAAGTGGTATATAGAGAAAGGTGGAAAACTCGGACGCAAGGTAGGCTCTGTAAAAACGGCAGAACAGATGAAAGCCGAATATAGGGAAGTTATTAGTTTGCTCCGCAAGGGGTATTCCATTCGGGATGTGGCGAAGTTGAGTGGTAAAGGAGTAAGTACCGTACAACGAGTTAAGCGATTAATAAAAGTGAAATCACCGCAATAATACTATTGATTTTACGTTCTTTTCAAAGAAAGGGTTTGTGTGATAGTAGTTTAAAGGCTAAAAGCACTACCTTTGCGGCTGGCAGCTTTCGGCTGCCAGCCTAAACTCTACAATTTTTAACGGACTATTTTATGAAAAATATAATGAAATTTGGCGGGCTTGGAGTATTGTTTCTTGTACTTGTTTTATTGTATCTTAGATACGATAAAACTGGGTATTATTATGGAGTAGAGTGTAGTTTTTATAATAAAAATATGCCATATGGATTAACACCAAAAATCAATTTTGATTATCCTCAGAGCTTTTGTTTACTTGATGAAGACGGCTTTGAGTTAGTGGGTATTGGTTTTAGATACAAACAAAGCAGTTTTAGAATAAAGAATTTTTTGGGTTATGCTTATAATGATACTTCTGTATTACTGAAATGTACTGACAGTTTGAATAACATAAAATATTTAGTATCGTATGAAACAGGTTATAATAGAAACAAAGGACGTCCTGACATATCATTTAAAGATATAGACAACGATGAATACAATAAGATTAAAGACAATTACCAATGTATTGAAATTGATGAGGAGAAAGCAAATACAATACGATTTATTAAGTTTTTGTACATAGTTGGAATCTTGCTATTACTTTTTATTATCGTTAGGAAACTTTTAAGGTTTACGTGAATTATCCAATTGAGGAGATTCTGTTAAGAGTGTATCAAAAAAAATATTTGAAAAACTTACAATTTGTAATTTACATAGAGTATAAAATAAACTGTGTCAGGCTATAATAATTATAGTTTAACACAGTTTATTTACGTTTTACCCTTTTCTCTTTTTTAGAATGTAGTTTTTCCTAACCACTTTTTTTAGGTTCGTTGCCAAACGAATCCGTCAGAATAATACTATTGTCATCCCTCACCTTATAGAATTTATTGTCACCACTTGAAGGATGTACAAGCATCAGGATGTTGTAGTCAAGCACTTGGAAAGTACCTCTTAACTTTTCCTGTTTGTTCTGCTTTTCTTTGAATGTCCGTATCAACAAATAGGTATCATCAGCATTTAACGTGAGTGTTGTTTCAACATCAGACGGTAATACACCGTAATATGTTCCAGTAATAGAATCCAGGCTGGCTCTATTTTATAAAGCATATCATTCGATTTTAATTGAAATATATGCATGTCGCCAAGTTTTCTATGATTATTTAAATATAGCGTAATACGTATAAAACCATTGATAGATCAGTATTTTGAGGTAATGCAGCAATTCTATGCAATAAAATCAAATGTCAATCGTTCTTTAGATAAAACATAAATTAAAGACG